>Ga0075433_10003630_pt1 | contig 11923 bp, 10 predicted proteins | sample RhiMethybrSRZTD2_FD_75299 | JGI IMG/M metagenome (GOLD analysis project Ga0075433, IMG submission 75299) | Populus rhizosphere microbial communities from Tennessee, USA - Rhizosphere MetaG P. TD hybrid SRZTD2 | ecosystem: Host-associated > Plants > Roots > Rhizosphere > Soil | place: USA... | reverse complement strand
GCGGAGGGAGGACCAGTCTGATGCGCTTCCGCGTCGGGACGTCGGGCTGGAACTACCCCGAGTGGAAGGGCACGTTCTATCCCGCCGACACGAAGCCCGCCGCGATGCTGCCGTACTATGCCGATCGCTTCGGCGCCGTCGAGGTCAACGCCACGTTCTATCGCATGCCGACGGCCAAGACCGTGGCCGGCTGGGCGGCCGCGGTGCCGGCCGACTTCACGTTCGTGCTGAAGGCGCCGCAGCGGATCACGCATTTCCGGCGGCTGCGCGACGTCGACGAGCCTGTGCGGGCTTTCTGCGACGTCGCCCGCGGGTTGGGCACCCGGCTCGGTCCTTTGCTGTTTCAGCTGCCGCCGAACTTCAGGAAGGATGTCGGCCGCCTCGGCGACATCCTTTATATGGTGCCGCCCGACGTCCGCATGGCCTGGGAATTCCGGCACGATTCCTGGTTCGCCGATGACGTGTTCGAGCGGCTTCGCGCCCGCAACGCGGCGCTCGCGATCGTCGAGGACGAAGAATCCACGACTCCGGTCCTCGCCACCGCCGACTGGGGCTACGTCCGCCTGCGCGCCGTCGATTACACCGAGGCACAGCTTTTCGCCTGGGTCGACACGATCCGCGCAACCGGCGCGGGCTGGCGCGACGCCTTCGTGTTCTTCAAGCACGAGGTATCGGCCCCCGCACTCGCAGCGGCCTTTGAGAACCACGCACGTGCCGTCCGCTAACCAACGTCACTGTCCGCGAGCGCGTCTCTGAGGATGCGCGTGATACGCTAGCGCGAATTTTGTATCCCTCGGCCAGGGATCCGTTGCTCACGGTCGCCGACTCGCACGCGTCCGCCGCACGGCGCACGCGATCGCTGTGGATTCGCGGCAACGTCGTCCTCCTGGGCCTTACCAGCCTCTTCACCGACGTCTCGTCAGAGATGGTGAGCACCATTCTTCCCGTCTATCTGACCTTCGAGCTTCGGTTCAGCCCGTTGCAGTTCGGCCTCTTCGACGGCTTCTATCAGGGCGTGACGGCTGCCCTTCGTCTGGCCGGAGGTCTCGTCGCCGACCGCTCGCAAAATCACAAGGCCGTCGCCGCCGTGGGCTACTCGCTGTCGGCCGTGTGCAAGCTGGGCTTGCTGGCGGCCGGCAACGCGTGGCTCTGGGCGACGGGCATCCTGTTCGTGGATCGGCTGGGCAAGGGCATTCGGACCGCCCCGCGGGACGCCCTCATCTCGCTCAGCGCTCCACGCGCACACCTCGCGGAGGCCTTCGGCGTGCATCGCGCGCTCGACACGGCAGGCGCGTGTCTGGGGCCCGTGCTCGCCTTTTGCCTGCTGAGCCTTGCCCCCGGCGCTTTCGATGCCGTCTTCGTCGTGAGCTTCTGTGTCGCCGTAGTGGGCCTGGGCGTGCTGGTCCTGTTCGTCGAGAACCGGCCCGGCGTCGTGAGCGGCGCGGCCGTCTCGCTCCGAGCTGCGCTCGGCCTGCTCCGCGTTCCGGAGTTCCGGACGCTGACCCTTCTCGGCACCGCCTTGAGTCTGGCGACAGTCAGCGATTCGTTCGTCTATCTGCTTTTCCAGCGACGTGCCCACATCGAGCTGACATTCTTTCCGCTGCTGTACGTCGGGACCGCGGTCGTGTACCTCCTGCTGAGCGTGCCCGTCGGGCGGCTTGCCGACCGAATCGGACGTGGCCACGTGTTCATCGCGGGATACGTCTTGCTGCTCGGGCTCTATGGCATCCTTCTTCTGCCCCATCCCGGCGCTGGCGCCTTGATCGGCGGCCTCGTCGTGTTCGGCGCCTACTACGCGGCCACCGATGGGGTGCTGATGGCGCTGGCAAGTGAAACGGTGCCGCCGCACCTCCGCACGAGTGGACTCGCGCTTCTGACGAGTGCGATCGCCGTCGCGCGGCTAGCCGCGGCAATTCTGTTTGGGGCGTTCTGGAGCTGGTACGGCCCCGAATGGACGGTAGTCGTCTTCGTCATGGGCCTGATCGTCGGTATTCTGGCGGCCGCCTTTGGTGTCGTGCGACCGGCGCGCGCGCCCGAATCCGAGAGCGCCTGAGATGCGGCGTTCGCGCCTGAAAATCGGCGGCTTCCTCGCGCTCTCCGCGCTCTGCGTTACGGCCGCCACGAGCTACGTGGTGTACGCCACGCGCCGTGCCGGTCCGGCCGCGCCGGGGATCGCGATCCGCCCGCCCGTGCGACCGGCTCAACGCGCGCTCGAAGCACCGACGGAGAGCGAAGCTCCGCGGACACCAAGTCCTGCTGAGTACGGACCGGGGCCTCCGGGCCGCCCGGCACGTCAAGATGCACCGGCTTCTGAGCGGCCGGCATCGGTTCGCACGCCCGCGGTCCCGCGCGCCACGACGTCGGTGTCCCCCGCGTCCGGCCGCGAGACTGGTCGCCTAGTGTTCCGGAGCACGGCGCTCGGCAGCACGTATGGCTTGCTCGGCGTGGTTCCCCTGGCCGCGCTCGACGGGGCTCCGACGATCACGACGCTCAGCTGCGATCGGGTGCACGTGGCGGTGGGCGCCGGCGTCTGCCTCACCGCGAATCGTGGAGTGTTCACGACGTACAGCGCCGTCCTCTTCGACGCCGACTTCCGACCGCGTCATACACTTCGGCTGAGCGGGGTTCCCAGCCGTGTGCGCGTCTCGCCGGACGGGCGCGTCGCCGCCATCACTGTGTTCGTGAGCGGGCACTCGTATGCGGCCGCGACCTTCTCGACACTGACGACGGTGCTCGAGCTGAAGAGCGGTGATCTGCTGGCCGACGACCTCGAGAAGTTCACGATTCTGCGTGACGGCAGACCGATTCGGGAGGTCGACTTCAACCTCTGGGGCGTCACCTTTGCCCGCGACAGCCGCCGCTTCTACGCCACGCTGCGGACCGGTGGGAAGACGTTTTTGCTGGAGGGTGATCTTCCGGCGCGCCAGGCTCGGATCCTGCGTGAAAACGTCGAGTGTCCTTCGCTGTCGCCGGACAATACTCGTCTCGCCTTCAAGAAGCGTGAGGGTGGGGGGCTGCGTCCGGTGACGTGGCGCCTGTCCGTGCTCGAGTTGCGGACTCTCGAGGACCGGCCGCTCGCCGAGACACGTAGCGTCGACGATCAGGTCGAGTGGCTGGATGACCGCCACGTCCTGTATTCGTTGCCCGAGACGATTGAGGCCACGGCCGCGACCGACACGTGGGTCGTGCCGGCCGACGGCAGCGGTCAGCCGCGGCTGTTCATGCCGAAAGCGTACTCGCCGGTGGTGGTGCATTAGAACTGCGTGGGCGACAGGCGCAAGGGGGTAGCGCGCGCCCGGGCTCACGGCCATCTTCAACGACACGTCGCGGGCTGATCGACTCCTCTACCGAGGTCGCGTTTTCAGACCCGCCCGCGCGAGGGCGCTGAGATCCGCCGGCAGGTCATCCGACATTTGAAAATGCTCGTAGAACAGAAAGCGCGAGTACGAGACGAAGTAGACGAACTCGCTCCCACGCCCCAGCACGCTGCGAAGCGAGGCGCCGTTCGACGCCGTGATGACACCGAACTCTTCCGCGTACCCCTGCGACGCGAGAAATCGCATGGTGAAGCGCCCGAAGTGGCGATTGAGGCCCTGGTTGCGATATTCGGGGAGACAGAATGCGTCCGCCGACCACACCTGGCGTGACGTGAGCCCGAGCCGTCGTGAGATCAAGCTGCCGCCAGAAATCTGGCGACTGTACCGCCGCGTCGCCACGATGCGATCACGATGGCAGGCGACGAAGAGCCAATCCTTGTCGTACTGGACGTAGGCGCGTTGGCTTGTTCCGAGGCCGTACGGCTCGAACTCGTCGAGAGCGTCGACATCGTCCGTCGTGGCGAGACGGAACACGATCTCGCCGACGCGATCGGCGGCGGGCGGACCAGCGAGGCGGGTGCGGTAGACGACGAACTGCTGGGAGCCATACACGAAACGGCTGAGTATCGTACCGACCGTCGCCCGGAGCCCCCGACGACGGAAGTAGCTCCACCCGTGAACGATGAGCGTGGGCACCGCCATATCCGCCTCGTCTCGTCGACCATAAATCCGCGCACCAGACCGATCAACGCCGACGTGAACACGGGGGGCGTCCGGCGCGTCCATTGACCGCATTGTGTCGCTCATGCTCATCCCGCTGCTCACTCTCACACCAACGCTCACCCGGAGGTGGCTCATGACAGCGTGCGTACGATGGCTCGTCGTCGTTCTGCTACTCGGAGCCGGGTCCGCCGACCCAGGCTTCGCACAGCAGCCGCCCGTGGCGCCGGCGCCGCCCGCCCGACCACTGCCGGCTCCGACCGGGCCGCTGCCACCGCTGCCACCGCCGCCTCCGGATCTCTCGGCGCCGTTGCCCTCGGCTCCGGGCGCGCTCACGCTCGACGCGGCGATCACGCAGGCGCTGACCAATCAGCCGGAGATCCAGGCGCGCCTCAAGGACTACGACGCGGCACGCTTTCGCGTGGACGAAGCGTTCTCTGTGCTGCTGCCGCAGCTGACGGGCGTGGCGGCAGCCACGAAGAGCCAGGCGGTGATCGTGCAGACGACGCCCTCGACCGGCGTGACGAGCGTGTTCACGAGCAACCGAGAGTTCCAGCAGACGTTCACCACACAGCTGCAGTTCTCGCAGATCCTGTTCGACTTCGGCCAGAACGGCGCCGCGGTGCAGGCGGCGCGCAAGGCGGCGGACGCCACACTGTCGGACTACGCCAACCAGCGTTTACAAGTCGCCGACACCGTGAAAGAGGCCTACACGAGCATCAACCTCGCGCGCCATCTCACCGCCGTCGCGCAGCAGTCGCTCGAGCGCGCGCAGCTCAATCTCGAGTCGGCGCGCGGGTTCTACGAGACGGGCGCGCAGGCATTCTTCACGGTGACACGGGCCGAGGTTGACGTCGCGAACGCGCAGGTCTCGCTCATCCAGGCCCGCAACGCCGAGGACATCGCCCGCGTCGCCTTGAACACCGTGATGGGCATTGCCGTGGATGCGCCAACGGAGGTGGAAGACAACCTGATCTTCGAGCCGGTCTCGCTGGATCCCGGGCTGCTGCACTCGACCGCGCTCGCGCAGCGTCCCGAGTATCGGCAGGCGAAGCTTCGCGCCGACGCGTTTCGCGCGGTCGTTCGACAGATGGAGCGCAGCTTGCTGCCGACGATCACCGGCAACAGCTTCTTCGGCGGGTCGACGACCTCGCTGAATCAGGCGTGGTCGGCGACGCTGGCGATGACGTGGCCGATCTTCGACGGCGGCAACACCATCGCCAAGATCCGCGAGGCCAAGGCCAATCTCGGCGCGGCCGAGCTGCGCATCAAGCAGACCGCCCTTACGATCGCGCAGCAGGTCGAGCAGTCGCGCGTGGTCGTTCGTGAAGCCGCGCAGCGGATCGACGCGGCCAAGACGGCCGTCGCCTCGGCGCGCGAGAACTACCGGCTCGCCCAGGGGCGGTTCGACGTCCGTGTCGGCACGATCATCGAGCTCACCGACGCTCAGCTGTCGCTCACGCAGGCCCAGCAGACGCAGGCGCAGGCGCTCGCCGATTATCGAATCGGGCTGGCGCGACTCGATCTCGCCGTCGGACGCGAGTGATGCGATGCCGAGCGCTCGAAAGTCGGCCGGCGACCTGATACTCTCGCAGCCCGAGGTTCCGCCGGTTCCAAGAGGAGGCGCGCGATGCTCGATCTGCTGATTCGCAACGGCTTGGTGGTGACGCCTCAAGGCGCGGGCGCATGGGAGATCGCGGTGCAGGACGGCAAGATCGTCGCCGTCGCCGCGCCGGGAACGTTCCGCGAGGCCAGTCGCGTGATCGACGCGGCGGGCAAGATCGTCGTGCCTGGCGGTGTCGAACCGCACACGCACCTGGCGCATCGTATCCAGATGCATCCCGAAGACGACCTGCACACGCTGGGGCCGGAGGACGACTCGCGTGGCATGGCGTTCGGCGGCACCACGACGCATGTCGACTTCGCGTTCGTCCGGCCGGACAGCAACATGCAAGCCGTCATCGAGCAGCGCGCCGCGCGCTGGAAGGGCAACTCCTACACCGACTACACGTTTCACATCACGCTGGCCGGACCGTTGCCGCTCAAGACGTTCGACGCGATTCCCGAGGCGATCCAGGCCGGATTCCCCTCGTTCAAGGTGTTCACGACGGACGTCCTCCCGCCGCATCCCAAGCGGCCGTCGAACCGGCTCGACTTCGGCCGCCTGCAGTACGCGATGGAAAAAGTCGCGCCGCGTGGCGGCATCATGGTCGTGCACGCCGAGGATCACGACGTCGTCCAGTTCATGTATGAGCGCTTCCGTGAGGAAGGCCGGATGGAGGGCGCAAACCTGCCGCTCGTGCACAACAAGGTGTCCGAGATGCTGTCGTTCCGCCGCGCGATCAACCTGGCGTCCGTCATGGACGCGGCGATCTACTTCGTGCACACCTCCGCGCGCGAAGGCGTGGAGGCGGTCGCCGAGGCGCGCGGGCACGGACGTCCGATCTACGCCGAGACGCTGCACCACTACACGTGTTTCAGCGCAGACGACTACCGATCGCCCCGCGGCTTCTGCTACCACACGTATCCGTCGCTCAAGTACCCCGAGGACCAGGCGGCGCTGTGGGACGGGCTGCTGAACGACGCGGTGTCGACGACCGCCACCGACGAGTATCCGACGACGCTCGCGCTCAAGCTGCGCGGCAAGACGATCGAGGACGTCACGGGCGGCAATCTCGGCGCCGAAGCGCGCATGGGCATCGTGTACACGGAGGGCGTGGTCAAGCGAAAGATGTCGCTCGACCGCTTCGTGCAGGTGACCTCGTCCAATGCCGCGAAGATCCTGGGGCTCTATCCGCGCAAGGGCACCCTCGCGCCCGGCAGCGACGCCGACATCGTGCTGATCGATCCGTCGATCAATCGCACGCTGACCAAGGACGACTTTCACGTGAGCGACTACAGCCCGTGGGAGGGCTGGGACGTGCGCGGCTGGCCGGTGACCACGATCCTGCGCGGCAAAGTGATCGTCGACAACGGGCGGTTACACGGCGACACCCGCGACGGGCAGTTGATTCCACGCAAGATCGACGGAGCCATTCTGCGACGTCCGGCGTGCTGACCGCTCGCGCGATCGGGACGCCCGGATATCGACATCGCGGCATCGTGCGGCGCGCCGCCGTGCACGTGGCTGCGGGTTCGGAACCGGAGCGTGCCCTCACTCGCGCAGCGCGCCAGCGGTGAGCCCACGCACGAGCCAGCGCTGCAGGCCGGCCACGATCAGGATCGGCGGCAGGCTCGCGAGGATCGAGGCGGCCGCGATGTCGCCCCACGGGACCTCGTAGACGCCGGGAAAGAGCGCGAGCGCCACCGGCACGGTGCGACTCGCTTCCGTTGCGGTGAACGTATAGGCGAAGAGCAGCTCGTTCCACGACATCAGGAACACGAGCAGGCCGGCCGAGGCGATCCCCGGCGCCATCAGCGGCAGCACGACGCGCGTGAGCATCGTGATGCGGCCCGCTCCGTCGATCTGCGCGGCTTCCTCGACGGCGATCGGCACTTCGCGAACGAAGCCGGCGAGCAGCCACAGCACGAGCGGCAGCGCGAACGAGGTGTCCGCCAGCACGAGCGCGAGCCACGTGTCACGCAGATCCAGCGCGCGGAGCAGCACGAACAGCGGACCGACGATCGTGACTTGAGGAAACGCCGTACACGCGACGATGCCGAGCAGCAGGAGCTGCTTGCCCGGCACGGGCAGTCGCGCCAGCGCGTAGGCGCCGGGCGTCCCGAGCGCGATGGCCAACAGCGTCGTGAGCGCGGCGACGCCCAGGCTGTTGGTGAGCGCGGCCGGCATGACGCTGCGCTGCACCACGGCACGATAGTGGTCGAGCGTCGGCGGCGCGGCGAGCAGTCGCTCCACGGCGAGCAGCGCGGTGTCCGGCTTGAGCGACGTGAGCGCCTGCCACAAGAACGGCACCGCCCACAGCGCGAGCGCGGCGAGCACCAGCGCATCGCGCCGCATGCTCCGCGCGTTCACGCGGTCGCCTCCTCTTCGCGCGCCATCGCACGCAAATACGCCCACGCCACCAACATCACGAGCACGAACACGACGACACCGATGGCAGCACCAAACCCCAGCTGCAGCGTCTGGAACAGACTGCGGTAGGCGTACACCGTCAGCGTCTCCGTCGTGTTCGCAGGGCCGCCGCCCGTGAGCACGAACATCAGGTCGAAGGCCCGCAGCGCATCGAGCGTGCGGAAGAGTAGCGCGATGAGCAGCACACGGCGCAGCAGCGGCAGCGTGATGTCCCGGATGGTGGCCACGGCGCCGGCGCCGTCGACGTGCGCTGCCTCGTAGATGTCCGGCGCGATCGTCAGCACGCGCGCGTAGCAGAGCAGGGCCACGAATGGCATCGTGCGCCACACATCGGCGACGATCAGGGCCGGCAGGGCGAGGATCGGCTCGCCCAGCCAGTTGATTGCCTGGCCGCCGAGCAGAAAGTTGAGCAGGCCGGCCGACGGGTGATAGAGCCACTCGAACATGCGCCCCGTGACGACCGACGGCAGCGCCCACGGAAGCAGCAGCAGCGCCACCGCGATGCGCCGGCCGCGCCGCTGTCCCTGCAACGCCAGCGCGACCGTGACGCCGAGCAGGAGCTCCAGCGCCACCGACGCGAACGTGAAGAGCAGCGTGACCTTCAGCGCGTTCCAGAAGCGCGGATCGGTCGCCAGGAACACATAGTGCGAGAGGCCCACGAAGCGCTCGATGCCGAACACCGGAATGCGGCGCTGCAGCGACAGCCACAGGACCCACAGGCCCGGCCACGCTGCGAGCGTGGCGAGCGCGATCAGCGCCGGCGCGAGCATCAGACGCGCGGCGCGGGCCTCGCCGCGCGCGCGCCGCGAGCTCGGCACGCGATGGGTCATTGCAGCCCCTCGAGCAGATAGGCCAGTCGCAGTCGCGCGTGCTCGATCGCCTGGCGCGGTGACTTGACGCCGACCAGCGCGGCGGAGAACTCGGGCTGCAGCGTCGTCGAGACCATCAAGTAGGCGGGCGTCACCGGCCGAGGGCGCGCGTGCAGCATCAGGTCGTGGATCGCGGGGAAGTCGGGATGCGCGCGCACGACGTCCGCATCGTGGTAGAGCGCCATGCGCGTAGGATTGAGCGCGCCGCCGAGCGCCATCGCTTTCTGCGCCTCCGCGCCGGCCAAGAATCGCACCAGCGCGGCGGCGAGCTCCGGATGGCGCGTGCGGCGGTCGACACCGAGATGGGCGCCGCCGCTGGAAGCCGCGCTGACCGCGCCGCCCACGCGACCCGGCAGCGGCGCGATGCCCACGCGACCGCGCACCGGTGAGCCAGACGCCTGAAACAGGTCCATCGCGTACGGCCAGTTGCGCAGGAAGATCGCGCGGCCGTCGCCGAAGTGACGGCGGCTCAGCTCCTCGTCGGCCGCGGTGACCCACGAAGGACTGACGCCCGAGACGATCAGCGCGCGCAGGAGCGCGAGCCCTCCAGCCGCGCGCTCTTCTTCCGGAAAGATCGCTCCGTCGCCGCCGAATACGCGCGCGCCGTTCGCCCAGATTGCTTCCAGCGCGTTGACGGTGAGTCCTTCGTACTGCCGGCCCTGCCAGAGCACGCCGTCCAATCGCGGGTCACGCTCGACACCGCGGATGCGCTCGACCTGATCGACGAGCTCCTCCCACGTCTTCGGCGGCTGCAGCCCGTGCCGGGCGAGCAGATCCGCGCGGTAATAAAGGATGCCGACGTTCATCAGCCACGGCATCGCCCACACGCCGCCGTTCCACGTCGCGGGTTCGATCGTGGAGGGGAAGTGCGGTGTGAGCTCGGCGGGCGGGACCCACGGCGAGAGGTCGAGCAGCCAGCCGGCGCGCGCGAATTCGGCCACCCACACGACGTCGAGCATCATGACGTCGAAGGCGGCGCCGCGACCCTCGAGATTGATGACGAAGAACTGGTGCTGATCGTCCGAGTTCCACGAGAGCGATTCCGCCTGCACACGCACGCCGGGATGACGCCGCTCGAATTCTCTGAGAAGTCCCGGCACGGGATCCGCGGGCCCGAGGATCTTGGCGTGCTTGAAGACCAGCGTGATCGGTCCCGGTGCGGCCGGGCTGCCACCACAGCCGACGACGAGCGCCGCGACCACCACCAGCAGCGCGGCGTGTCGCCATCGCACCACGAAATGTTGGGCTGCCGGGACCCTGAAGACCCGAGGCGTCACGCGTGTTATGGTGCCAGACACCATGCCACCGCATGCGCTCGGCTCGGGCACCATCTCATTCGGCCTCGTGTCCATTCCGGTCAAGCTCTATACCGCGACCGCGCCGGGCAACGTATCGTTCAATCTGCTGCACGCCAAGTGTGGATCGCGGATCAAGCAGCAGACCTTCTGCCCGGTCGACAACGAAGTCGTGGAGCGCAGCGGGCTCGTGAAAGGCTACGAGTTCGCGAAAGACCAGTACGTGCGGGTTACCGACGAAGAGCTGAAGGCGCTCGAGGGCGAAGCGTCGAAGATGATCGACATCCTCGAGTTCGTGCCGCTGGCGCAGGTGGACCCGGTCTATTTCGAAAAGGCGTACTACCTCGGCGCCGACAAGGGCGGCGAGAAACCGTACCGGCTGCTCGCCGATGCGATGGCGCAGGCCCAGCAGGTCGCCGTCGCGAAGTTCGTGATGCGCGGCAAGGAGAGCCTGGTGCTGATTCGCGCCGCGCAGGATGGGCTCCTCCTGCACACGATGTTTTTCGCGGACGAAGTCCGCTCGTTCGCCGACGTGGACAAGGGCCGGTCGGCGAGCGTCCGCGACGGTGAGCTCGAGCTGGCGCTGCAACTGATTCGCGGGCTCGCCCGCGACGAGTTCAAGCCCGACGAGTACAAGGACGACTACCGCGGACGCGTCCTGGACATGCTGCAGCGCAAGATCGAGGGGCGCGAGATCATCCCCGCCCCGGCACCGGCAGAACGCCCGCGCGTGATCGATCTGATGGACGCGCTGAAAGCCAGTCTCGCCAAACGAGGCCTGCCGGAATCGGCCGCGACCGCGAAGAAGCCGCCGAGCAAAGCGGCGGCCGGCGCCGCTCCGAAGGTCGCGGCCAAGGTGGCGAAGCGCGCCTCCGGCGGTCGCAAGTAGTCGCTCGCCTACCCGCCCTTCAGCCGCGGATCGAGCAGATCGCGCAGCGCATCGCCGAGCATGTTGAACCCGAACACGGCAAGCGACAGCGCGACGGCGGGCCAGACGGCGAGCCACGGCGCCTGATACATGTGGTCGAGGCCCGCCAGCGACAGCATGCCTCCCCAGGTCGGATAGGGCGGCGGCACACCGAGGCCGAGGAACGAGAGGCTCGCTTCTGTCAGGATCACCGTCGACAGTCCAGTGGTCGCCACCACGATAATCGTCGGCAGCACGTTCGGCAGGATGTGGCCGATGGTCACCCGCACATGGCCGGAGCCGAGCGCGCGAGCGCTCTCGACGAATGTGTGCTCCTTCAGCGAGAGCGCCACCGCGCGCACGATCCGCGAGTTCTGAATGCCGAATGCCAGGCCCAGGACCACGGTGATGTTCAGCGCGCTCGGCCCGAGCAGTGACATGATCGACATCAGCAGGAGCAGCGGAGGAAACGCCATCCACGCGTCCACCGCGCGCTGCAGCAGCAGATCGAAGCGGCCGCCGAAATAGCCGGAGGCGACGCCAATCAGGGTCGCGAGCGCGCTGCCCAGCGCCACGGCGCCGAACCCGACGTACAGCGAGACGCGCGCGCCGTAGAGCAGCCGCGTGAGGAGATCGCGTCCGAGCTGGTCGGTGCCGAGCCAGTGCCCGGCGCTCATGGCCACGAAGCGGTCGCGCAGGCTCGTCTGCGCGTACCCGTAGGGCGCGATGACGTCGGCGAACACCGCGCCGGCGAGCATCAGCACGACAATCGCGCCGCCGAC
>Ga0075433_10003627_pt1 | contig 11926 bp, 11 predicted proteins | sample RhiMethybrSRZTD2_FD_75299 | JGI IMG/M metagenome (GOLD analysis project Ga0075433, IMG submission 75299) | Populus rhizosphere microbial communities from Tennessee, USA - Rhizosphere MetaG P. TD hybrid SRZTD2 | ecosystem: Host-associated > Plants > Roots > Rhizosphere > Soil | place: USA... | reverse complement strand
CGTCGTAGTCGACCGCGTCGGGCGAGAACCTCGCACCCTCGCAATCGCCCGCCCGCAGCAGACCGTCCTCGATCAGCCAGTCGGGGCTCACCAGGAGCTCGTTGCCCGCGAACGACGACACGGACTGATACGGCGAATCGCCGTAGCCCGTCGGTCCGAGGGGCAGTACCTGCCACCAGCTCTGTCCCGCCTCCTGCAGGTGATCGATCCACTCGAGCGCCGCGGCGCCCACATCGCCCACGCCGTAGGGCGAGGGCAGCGATGTGACGTGCAACAGCACGCCGGAAGCCCGGTAGTCGGGCGCGAACGGGGGAAGGCTCATCAGGCGGACTCCAGGGCCTTACTCACCATCGCGTGGGCCTCACTCACGATCGCATCCAGGTGAGCCGCGTCCTTGAAGCTCTCGGCGTAGATCTTGTAGATGCTTTCCGTGCCCGAAGGCCGTGCCGCGAACCAGCCATGCGCGGCCACGACCTTGAGGCCCCCGATCGGCGCGTCGTTGCCCGGAGCCTTGGTCAACTTGGCGGTGATCGGTTCGCCCGCGAGGGTCGACGCCGCGACCGCGTCGGGCGAGAGCTTCTCTAGCCTCGCCTTCTGCTCGAGCGTCGCGGGCGCGTCGATGCGCGTGTAGTACGGCGTGTCGAACTCCGCGGTCAGGGCGCGGTAATGCTCGCCCGGGTCCTTGCCGGTGCGGGCCGTGATCTCCGCGGCCAGCAGGTTCGGCACCAACCCGTCCTTGTCGGTCGTCCAGACCGCGCCGTCGCGTCGCAAGAACGTGGCTCCCGAGCTCTCCTCGCCGCAGAAGCCGATCGCGCCATCGACGAGCCCTTCCACGAACCACTTGAAGCCCACCGGCACCTCGACCAGCCGTCGCTTCAGGCGCGCCGCCACCCGATCGATCATGCTGCTGCTGACGACGGTCTTGCCCACCGCGACCGACCCCCGCCAGTCGGGGCGGTTGGCGAACAAGTATCCGATCGCCACCGACAGGTAGTGATTCGGCTCGAGCAATCCCTGGCTGTGGCTCACGATTCCGTGTCGATCGGCGTCGGTATCGCTGGCAAAGGCCACGTCGAAGCGGTCCTTGAGGCCGACCATGCGCGCCATGGCGTAGGGGGACGAAGGGTCCATGCGGATCTGGCCGTCCCAGTCCACCGTCATGAAGCGGAAGGTGGGATCGATCGTGTGATTCACGACCTCCAGGTTCAGGCGGTAGCGCTCGCCGATGGCATCCCAGTACGCCACGCTGGCGCCGCCCAGCGGATCTACCCCGATATGCACCTTGCGGTCGCGAATCAACTCCATATCCACCACCGCGGGAAGATCGCTCACGTAGGCGTCGCGGTACGGGTGCGCGTGCGTGGTGGCCGCGGTGCGGGCACGCTCGAACGGCACCCGGGTCACGCCGCGCAGGCCGTCGGCAATGAAGGCGTTGGCCCGCTGTTCGATCCATTGCGTCACGTGCGTGTCCGCGGGACCCCCGGTGGGTGGATCGTACTTGAAGCCGCCGAACCGGGGCGGGTTGTGCGATGGCGTGATGACGATCCCGTCGGCGAGGCCCTGGCGGCGGCCGCGGTTGTAGGTGAGCACGGCGTGCGAGATGACCGGGGTCGGCGTGTATCCGTTGTCCGCATCGACCATGACGTCGATGCCGTTCGCGGCCAGCACCTCCAGGGCGCTGGCAAACGCCGGTTCCGACAGCGCGTGGGTATCGGTGCCGATGAACAGCGGCCCGTCGATGTTCTGCTGCCTCCGGTAGAGGCAGATCGACTGGGTGATTGCCAGGATGTGTGCCTCATTGAAGGCGTTGTCGAGTGAGGATCCCCGATGCCCGGACGTCCCGAACACGACGCGCTGCCCGGGCACGGAGGGATCCGGACGCCCCGTGTAATAGGCGGTCACCAACCTGGGCACGTTGACCAGGATCGACGCGTCGGCGGGCTTGCCTGCGAGTGGGCTGACTTCCATCGCCGCGTCTGTCCCTAGTCCACCGGGCAGGGCTTGGCATTCCAGATGGCCGCCGCGTACTCGGCGATCGTACGGTCGCTCGAGAACTTGCCGGAGCCGGCCACGTTCAGGATGCCCTTGCGCGTCCATCTATCCGGATCCGCGTACAGTGCCACGAGGCGGCGGTCCGCCTCCAGATACGAGGTCATGTCGGCCAGGTGCATGTAATAGTCGCCCCGGGTCAGGAGCACGTCGCGCAGCGGGCCGAACACCCCCGGCTCGTTGCGGCTGAAGTGATCCGAGAAGATCAGGTCCAGCGCGGCCCGCGTCTCCGGCTCGTTGGCGTAGTGCCACTGGGGATGGTACCAGCCCCGGCTGCCCGCCACCTGGTCCGCGGTCAGGCCGAACAGGAAGAAGTTGTCTTCACCCGCTTCCTCGGCCATCTCGATGGTCGCGCCGTCGCGGGTGCCGAGCGTGAGCGCCCCGTTCATCATGAACTTCATGTTGCTGGTCCCGCTCGCCTCGTAGCCCGCGGTCGAGATCTGATTCGAGACGTCGGCGGCCGGGATCAGCCGCTCGGCCAGCGACACGCGATAGTCGGGCAGGAACACGACCTTCAGGCGCCCGCGCACCGCCGGGTCGCCGTCGATGGTGCCGGCGAGGTTGTTGATGAACTTGATGATCAGCTTGGCCAGCTGGTAGGCGGGGGCCGCCTTGCCCGCGAAGAAGAACGTCCGCGGGGCCATCTCGAGGGTCGGGTTCTCCCGCAGGCGGTTGTAGAGCACCACGATGCGCAGCGCGTTGAGGAGCTGCCGCTTGTACTCGTGGATGCGCTTGATCTGGCAGTCGAACATGCTGTCCGGATCGACCGTCTGCCCCGAGGTCGACCGGAGCCACTCCGCGAAGGCCGACTTGGCCGCTCGCTTGGCGGCACGAAACGCGTCGCGGACGCGCCGATCGTCGGCGAGCGGCCTGAGCTTCACCAGCTCGTCGAGGTCGGTGATCCAGCCGTCGCCGATGGCCTCGGTGATCGTGCGGGCGAGGGCCGGGTTCGCCAGCAATAGCCAGCGCCGCGGCGTGACCCCGTTGGTCTTGTTGCTGAAGCGCTCGGGGAACATCTCGGCCAGGTCCTTCACCGTGGTCGAGCGCAGGAGCGCGGAGTGGATCGCGGCCACGCCGTTGGTGCTGTGCGAGCCCACGATCGCGAGGTTGGCCATGCGGACGTGCTTGACCGGTCCCTCTTCGATCAGGCTCGTGCGCACCACCCGGCCCTCATCGCCGGGGAATCGACTGCGGACGTCATCGAGCAGCCGGCGGTTGATCTCGAACACGATCTCCTGGTGCCGCGGCAGCAGCACCCCGAACCACGCGAGGGGCCATTTCTCGAGAGCCTCGGGCAGCAAGGTGTGGTTCGTGTAGGCGAGTGTTCGCCGGGTGAGGTCCCACGCCTGATCCCATCCGAGGTGCGCCTCGTCGAGCAAGATCCGCATCAGCTCGGGGACGGCCAGCGACGGGTGCGTGTCGTTGAGCTGGACGGCGACCTTCTCGGGCAGGGCGCTCCAGTCGGCGTTGGCGCGCCGGAATCGTCGAACCAGGTCGGCCAGGGAACAGGCGACGAGAAAGTATTCCTGGACGAACCGAAGCCCCTGCCCCTGGGTCGTGGAGTCGTCGGGATAGAGCACCCGGGTGAGAGACTCGGCCTCGAGCGTCTGCGCGAGCGCGCCGACGAAATCGCCGTGGCTGAACGTCTGGAAGTCGAAGTAGTCGGGTGCGGCCGCGGCCCAGAGGCGGAGCGTGTTGATCGTCTTGCCGCCATAGCCCACCACCGGCCGGTCGAACGGCTTGCCGATCAAACTCGACGGCCGCCCGATGATCGGCCGGAGCGCTCCCCCCTGGACCTCGAACGAGCAGTTCAGCTTGACCTCGACCGTGTCGTCCGGGCGGGCCACCTCCCACGGGTCGGGGCGCCGCAGCCAGTTGTCGGGCTGTTCGAGCTGCCATCCGTCCTTGATGGACTGCTTGAACATACCGTACTCGTACCGGAGCCCGTACCCCATCGCGGGCAGCTGCATCGTGGCCAGCGAGTCGAGGAAGCACGCGGCCAGCCGCCCGAGCCCGCCGTTTCCCAGTCCCGCGTCGGGCTCCTCCTCGAGCAGGCCGAGCCAATCGCGGGACGTCTGCTTGACGGCCTCGTTCACGAAGGGACCGAGGAGCAGATTCGTGATGTTGTTGGTCAGCGAGCGGCCGATGAGAAACTCCATCGACAGGTAGTAGACGCGCTTGGGGTTCGCGCTCTGGTAGGTTTGCTCGGTGCGCACCCATCGCTGGGCGAGAACGTCCCGGACGGAGCGCGCGAGGGCCTCGTAGCGCTCACGCGCCTCGGTGGCCGCCGGATCCACGACGTTGTCGAAGAGCAGATGCCGCTCGTACAGCGCGTTGCCGGAACCCGTGAGCTCGACCGGACCGCAGCCGTATTGCCGGCGCAGCTTGGCCAGGGCCTCCGGGGTCGTTGCCGCTCGAGGTGTCGTCGACTCGTTTGCGCTCATCGCCGTGCCTTCTCCCGGTGTTCCCGCATCTGCGCCGGGCTGATGCGACCTGGGTGAGGAATCTCGTTCCAGAGTTGGATCGCCGGCTCGGATCGGTCGTGCTCGTACCCCACCGCGCTGAGGCCGGCCGTGCCCAGCAGAAAGTACCGGCCCGCCCCCGGTTCGAGCCCGAGCCAGCGCGCGGCGAACACTCGGAGAAAATGTCCGCTCGAAAAGAGCAGCACGTCGCCGTTCATGGCTCTCACCCGGCGAGCCACCCGGTCGGCCCGCTCCCCGACCTGGTCCGGCGACTCTCCTCCCGGGCAGCCGTCGCGGAACAGCTGCCAGTCGGGGCGCTCGTTGTGGATCTCGACGCTGGTGAGACCTTCGTACGAGCCGTAGTTCCATTCGCGCAGGTCAGGCTCGACCCGGGCCCCGGAGCCGAAGCCGGCCAGCTCGCACGTCCGGACCGCCCGCTGCAGGGGACTCGTGAGCACCCCGGCGAACGTCAGACCCTCGAGCCGCTCACCCAGCTGGCGCGCCTCGACTTCGCCCTGCGCGGTCAGGGGCAGGTCGGTCACGCCCGTGTGCTGACGAGAAACGGTCCAGGCGGTCTCGCCGTGCCTTGCCAGGTAGACGACCGGGAGCGCCTCGCTCATGACCATTGATCCCTCACCGGGGCAACCACCATGCCGGACTCGAAGAACCGAGCGATCAGCTCACCTTCTCTGCGGCGATGGGCACTTACGGGAGTACCCGTCCCGCAACGAAGGAAGTGTACCAATGCCGCGCTGATGGCGGGCTACCTCGTGCCCGCCGGTTGGCGTTCCGCCGACGGAGTGCGCGCGTCCTCGTTCGCCGGTGCATGGTGATTCACGATCAGGCGAGAGCCACGCTGCCCCGTCAGGTAGGTCCAGACCCACTGCAGAAATACGCTGATCCGAAGGCTCGACTGCCCCACGAACTCGAGGTGTACGGCCGCCCACGCCAGCCAGGCGAGCAAACCGCTCACGTGGACTCTCCCGCTCTGCAGGACGGCGAACCCCTTTCCCACCACGGCCATGTTGCCCTTGTCGAAGTATCGGAACGGACCCGGGGCGGATTGTCCAGTGACACGTCTGTGAATCACCCTCCCCGCATAGCGCCCTTGCTGCATCGCCACCTGGGCCACGCCGGCCAGCGGCCTGCCATCCTGGTCCAGCGATGCGGTATCTCCGACCACGAAGATCTCCGGGTGCCCGGCCACCGTCAGATCGGTCTGGACGCGGACCCGGCCGGCGCGATCCGTCTCCCCCTTCAGCCACTTGCCGGCCGGCGACGGAGCCACCCCCGCGGTCCAGATCACCGTCTTGCTCGCGATACGCTCGCCCGCGACGATGACTCCCTCGGCATCGATCTGATCCACGCCGTGTCCGAGCCGCACCTCCACACCCAGCTTCTCGAGCTGTTCCTTCGCCGCGCGGGACAGGCCTTCCGCGAACGTGCCCAGCACTCGGTTCCCCTGATCGACCAGGATGATTCGCGCCGCCGAGGGATCGATCCGCCGGTACTCCGACCGCAGCGTGCTGCGCACCAACCCCGCGAGCGCGCCCGCCATCTCGACGCCGGTGGGGCCGCCTCCGACCAGCACGAAGGTCAGGAGGTCGCGGTGACGACTGGGATCTTCCTCGGCCTCCGCCTGCTCGAATGCCTGCAGAATCTTGTTCCGGGCCGCGACCGCATCCGCCAGGCTCTTCAACCCCGGTGCGAATCTCTCGTACTCGTCGTGGCCAAAGTAGCTGTGCCGCCCGCCCGTCGCGAGAACGAGGTAATCGTACGGAACCGGCACCTCTTCCCGATCGGCCGAGTTGACAAAGACGGACTGGTGATTCACGTCCACCCCCGTCACTTCTCCTAGAACGACCGTGGCATTGCGCTGCTTACTGAGGATCTCGCGGATCGGCGAAGCGATCTGGCCGGCAGCGAGGACCGCCGTCGCCACCTGGTACAGCAGCGGCTGAAACAAGTGATGATTCTGGCGATCGATGAGAAGGACACGCGCCGGTGTCTTCCGCAGCGCCTTGGCGGCCGCGAGACCGCCGAAGCCTCCCCCCACGATGACGACACGGGGAGCGCGATCGTCCATGGAGACGGACACTATTGGCTTACGGGCAATACGCCGACGAGGATCATGAAGAGCAGCACCATGCCCACCGCAATCGCGTAGCCCATCCAGTCCTCCATCGTCACTCTCCCCTTCACCCGCGCTCCCACGTCGTCCCCCTTCACGCCGATGCCGCGAGGCGACCGATCGCTCGAAGAGGCGCCGCGGCCAGGGTGAGCTGAATGTCGCAGTAGTCCCGCAGCAGCTCCGGACTCTGCTCTCTGATCTCGGCCAAGACGGCCTCGGCGCTCTTCCCCAGCCGGAGCCGCGTGGCCGCATCGGTCAGGATGCGGTGCTCGCGGGCCAGCTGGTGTTGGGTCTCCGAGAGCCGTTCGAGACGGCTCCGGATCTCGGCGAGCAGGGCCCCCTCGAACTCTCGCCCTTCTGCCATGGGTGTCTCTCCTCCCTGCGAAGTAGGTCTACTCCGATTCAGACGGCCTGTCACGGGCGCGGGCGCCGTCTCCGGCCCATTTCCCGCAAGAACGCGACATCACCAGCCGCCCACCGATTGGCCGTCGTGGGTCGGCGCCGTCCCCATCCGGGCGGGTTCTCGCGTCGCCATCGCGGTCGCGACGACGATCCAGAGCACCGGCAGGAGAAAGGCCAGCGACCCCGGCACCCACATGATCACGCCGGCGATGGCCTGATCGTCCAGCGCCGAGAACCCCTGGGTCCTGGGCACCGCGTCGTACGCCGGGTAGATCACGTGGTCGGAAAAAGTGAGGATCGCGGCCAGCACGCTGTTCTGAAGGTCGGCGAGCACGAGATACGGAATCATCGCCCAGCGCGGCCAGGTCGAGCGCGCGGGCCACGGCAGAATCACGGGCCGCCAGAAGAGCATGGCGGTCGCGAAGAAGCAGGCGTGCTCGACGTGATGCCAGAGGTCGGAGCGCAGGGCCAGATCGTAGAGCGCGGGGACGTGCCACGTCCAGAAGGCGATGAAGAACGCGGCCCCGCTCACCACCGGGCTCGCCAGCACGCGAGCGAGGCACCGGCCCAGGCGCGAGGCCAGCGCGACGGCGACCCATCGACGGATGGGCTTCGGCAGCCCGAGCAACATCGGCGCGACCGGCGCGCCCATCCACAGGAGCGGTGGCGCGACCATCATCAGGAGGAGATGCTGAGTCATGTGAGCCTGCAGGAGCACGGGCGCCAGCGCATCAAGGGGCGGACTGAGCGCCAGGAGGAGGCTGGCGATCCCGGCCATGAAGGCGACCAGACGGCTCGTGCCGAAGCGTTCCGGCAGCCGGCGCGAGAGGGTCGTCCACCCCCTCAGGTATAGACCGGCGGCCAGGACGGACACGACCACGACCGGCTCCCCGACCCAGGGCAGCAGAGAGGCCGCGGGCGCTGCCGGGGAGACGGGTCCGACCGAATGGCTCACCCGGTCATCCGAGAGCGTCGAACGCCATCAGCGCGAATAGCAGCGGCAGATGCAGAACGGAGGCGAGCACCACCTGCCGCGCCGACGCCCGCGACGGGCCGAGCGCGTGCACGATTCCGAAGACCAGGAAAACCCCGCCGAGCGCCACCGCCCCGAAGAAGTACCGCGACCCGGTCAACCCCACGAGGCTCGGCAGGAGCGCGACCGCCCAGAGGGCCACGGACCCCACGACGATCTGGCGCTCGGTGCTTCTGCCCTCCGGATCGACGACGGGGAGGATTCGGATTCCCGCCCGCGCGTAGTCCTCCTGGTAGAGCCGGCCGATCGCCAGCGTGTGAGGGACCTGCCACAGGAGCACGATCGCGAACAGGATGAAGCCACCCCAGCCGAGCTCGCCGCGCGCGGCGGCCCAGCCCGTCAACGGCGGCAACGCGCCGGAGATCGCGCCAACAAGAGTGGAGAGCGGCGTCAATCGTTTGAGCGGGGTGTAGAGGAACAGGTAGATGCCCGACGTCGCCAGAGTCACCCCGGCCGCCAACGCCCCGACGACGACCGCGAGATAACCCAGTCCGACGAGGGTTGCGAGGATACCGAACGCGAGCGCCTCGCTCGCCGTCAGCCGCCCGCTCGGGAGGGCCCGGTGCTGCGTCCTTCGCATGAGGCCGTCACTGCCGCGCTCGAGGTACTGATTCAGGGCCAACGTCCCGGCGGCGGCCAGCGCGGTCCCGACCAGCGTCTGCAGCAAGCGGACCCAGTCGGCGGTCCCGACCGAGCCGAGGCGGTAGCCTACCGCGGTGGTCACGAGGACCATGAGGACCACCCGCGGCTTCGTGAGCGTGACGAAGTCGGCCACGCGACGCCACGCGGATGGCTGAGAGCGCAAGACCGCCCGCGAGGCAGCACCGCTTCCGGCCTCGACACGCGAGCTCACCTGAACACCCGGATCCCCACCATGCTCCGATCGTCAGGGCGCGGGAGTCGACGATCCAATCGCGGTGCGCGCGGGGGATTGATTCGCCGGACGAAGGGTCTGCATGAAGGCCACGAGCGCGCTCACCTCGGCCGGGGTCAGGTTCTTGCCATAGGCCGGCATGTTCCCGCCCCCCTGGAGAACCTGGCGGATGAGCTGGTCCTGCGTCAACCGCGTGGCGACGCCGTCGAGGGCGGGACCGCGCCGGCCCCCGGCGCCCCCGAGACTGTGGCAGTTGCGGCACTGCTTGTTCTGGAGCACCACGGCTCCCTGGAGCTCGAGCGGGCTCCGGCCCCTCACGTACGCGATCGGGGTGGGCAGCCCGCTCCACGCGTCCATGACGGGTGACCACGGAACGATGACGCCGAGGAACGCCAGGGAGACGACCGTCACGAGGATCAGGAGCACCCCCAGCACCGATACCGGCCGGCGCCGCCAGCTCTTCTCCCCCGTGCCGGCGAAGAATGGGAGCAGCAGCAGGAACCCGATGGCTAGCGGCGGGCCGACGAGCAGGATTGCGGTCTCCGTCCACGGAGGCAGCAGCGCGAAGAGCGCGAAGAGGGACAGGAAGTAGAAGTCCGGCTTCGGCGCGGTGTCGATGATGGCGGGATCCGGTACTCCGCTCGGGCCATGGGGGCCGAAGATCGCGGCGCAGAGCAACACCAGGAGGACGACCACCCCCATCGCGACCATGTCCTTGCGCGCGGCCACCGGGAAGAAGGGGACGCCGTCCTTCGCGACTTCTTCCTCGTATCGCTGTCGGTAGGTCTCGCGATCGACGAGCCGACCCGGCATCGGCCACTCGTTGATGCCGAGCCGGAGGACGAGCCACAGGTGCAGTCCCACGAGCCCGATCAGGAGCCCCGGGAGGGCAAAGACGTGAAGGGTGAAGAAGCGCGAGAGGGTCCGGCCGGCCACGATCGGCCCGCCGAGCAGCACGTGAACCAGCGCCGAGCCGGCGAAGGGCACCCGGGCGACGATCGAGCTGCCGATGCCGAGCCCCCAGTAGGCGTCCTGATCCCAGCGCAAGATCTGGCCCGTGAACGCCATCCCCAGCGTGCACAGGAAGAGAAGGACACCGGCGACCCAGGTCAGCTCCCGCGGATACTTGTGGGCGCCCCAGAGAAAGACCTGGATCATGTGGAGCGTCATGACGAGGACCATCGCGTTCGAGCCCCAGAAATGGATCGCCCGCAGATACCATCCCAGCGCGGCCTGGTAGTTGAGGTATTCGAGGCTCTCGTAGGCCTGGTCCGGCGAGGGGACGTAGACGAGCGCGAGGCAGATGCCGGTGGCGATCTGCAGCACGAAGAGGATCATGGTCGCGCTGCCGAACACGTAGGCCCAGCTCGCGGTCTGCCGCGGGACCCGATGCTCCATCGGCAGCGCGAGGATCCCGCCGATCCCGGTGCGCTCCTCGAACCAGTGCCCGATCGCGCGAAACATTTCGATCACACCGGCTCGGACAAGGTCGGGATCTGGCCACCCCGCACCCAGAGCTGCCCGTCGCGGACCTCGTACTCGTATTCGAACAACCCCCGGGGCGGCGGACCCGACGCGCGCGAGCCGTCTTCGTAGTAGGCACCGCCGTGGCAAGGGCACATGAACAGCCGCGACTGCGCGAACCATCGAACGGGACAGCCGAGATGGGCGCAGTTGACCGCGAAGATCTGGAAGCGCTCGCCGCTGATTCGCCGCACCCAGCAGGGAATCGTCGCGGTCGCGCCATCCCACGCCACTCGCAAGGGGTTCTGGTACGTGGCCAGCCGCGTCTGGCCCTCGGGGAAGCTTCCGAGCGGTCCCAGCCTGATCCAGGCCTGCGCGGATCGACCGCGGGCGGGCCCCAGGATGTAGCCGATCACGGGAACGCCGACCAGTGCGGCGGCCAGTGCGTTCAGGCCGACCCCGAGCTTGAACAGGAATCCGCGGCGCGAGGATGTCCCAGTGCACATAAGTTCAGCTCTCCGGCCGGCCGGGGACCGTCTGCCGATGCGAGACGAGCCAGGCCACGAGGTCAGAAATTTGCTGGGGTGTGAGCGGCCGCCCCGGCAGGTCGTCCCGCCAGTCGGGCTTGCCCAGGTCCGGTCGCCCGGCTATCACCGTGGTCCGCAGGGACTGTTCGCTCACCAGCGCGAGATACGACGGATCCACGATCGAGCCCCGCGTCGGCCCACCCTTGCCCCCCGGTCCATGGCACCGCGCGCAGGCGCTGGCAAAGACGACCGCACCCCGTTCTCGGTCTCCGGCGCCGGGGCCCTTGCCGGGACCCTCGTAGGGCGGCAACGTCGTGCCGGCCACCGCGTCGGCCCGAGCCCAGCGGGTCAGCATCCCCTTGACCAGCGCGTCGACCTGCCCGTCCGTCAGATCACCCCCTGCGCTGTTCCGGAAGGCCGGCATCGCGGTGCCCGGCACTCCCTCGCCGATGATCGTGCGCAGTCGGTCCGCCGAGACCAGGGCCAGGTAGACGGGGTCGTTGAGCGACCGGGCGGCGCCGAGGCGACCACCGGCACCATGACAGCCGGCGCAGTTACGTTCGTAGAGGACGTCGAACGCCGTCACCTGCGAAGGCACGACCTCACGGTTCGCGACCGCCGGGCGCCCGGGCAAGGCGTCACAGGCGGCGAAGCCGAGACAGACGACGACTGCGACGGCCGCCGCGAGTAGACGCGGAAGAAGGCTCATTTGTCGATCTCGTGGCGGCCCGAGGCCTTGACCCCCGCGCGCGCCGCCAGCGGCCACGTCTGCATGGTGGCGACCGGGTGGGCTCGGGACACCACGTATCCGGCCGCCAGACCGAACGCGATCTGGGAGACCACGAACCAGGTCCAGTCGACGCGGGCGTTCAGGATCGGATTGATGACCCCCAGCACCGCCCACAGCCCTCCACTCCACAGCAGCGGCGCCACGAGGCCTCCCCAGAAGACGTGTCGGCCGGGCAGCATCGGCAGGATCACGGC
>Ga0075433_10003626_pt1 | contig 11927 bp, 10 predicted proteins | sample RhiMethybrSRZTD2_FD_75299 | JGI IMG/M metagenome (GOLD analysis project Ga0075433, IMG submission 75299) | Populus rhizosphere microbial communities from Tennessee, USA - Rhizosphere MetaG P. TD hybrid SRZTD2 | ecosystem: Host-associated > Plants > Roots > Rhizosphere > Soil | place: USA... | reverse complement strand
GCCGATGGCGCTGCCCACCGGGCTCCGGGCGTTCCGTCACGCCGACTTCCGGCGGTTCTTCGCCGCGCAGCTGGTGGCGCAGATCGGCTCGTGGATGCAGACGGTGGCGCAGTCGTGGCTCGTGCTCCAGCTCACCTCCTCGCCGCTCAAGCTGGGCCTGATCGGCACGCTCCAGTTCGGGCCGATCCTCCTCTTCTCGATCGTCTCGGGCGCCCTCGCGGACCGGCTGCCCAAGAAGCGCCTGCTCATCGTCACCCAGTCGGTGCTCGGCGGCCAGGCGCTGCTACTCGGCGCGCTGGTCTACGCGGGTCACGTGGAGTACTGGCACGTGGCGGTGCTCGCCACCGGGGTGGGCCTCGCCAACGTGCTCGACAGCCCCGCCCGCCAGTCGCTCGTCGCGGAGATGGTCGGGCGCTCGGACGTGAGCAGCGCGATCTCGCTCAACTCCGCGTGCTTCAACAGCGCGCGCATCGTAGGCCCGAGCATCGGCGGCCTCGTCATCGCCCGCTACGGGATCGCACCCGCCTTCGTGGCCAACAGCATCGGCTTCGTGATCGCGATCGCGATGATGGCCAGCCTGCAGACCCGCGGGCTCCCCCAGCCGGGCTCCGGCGCGGGGGTGGGGCAGGAGATCCTGATCGGGCTCCGCTACGTGTGGCGCAAGCCGGAGATGATGCTCTCGCTCGGCCTCTGCTTCATGGTGAGCTTCTGCGTGTTCAACTTCACGGTCTACGTGCCGCTGGTGGTGCGCACCGTGCTGGGGCTCGGGGCGGAGGGCTTCGGCTTCCTCATGGCCTCGCTCGGAGTCGGCGCGGTCTCGGGCGCGCTCTCGCTCGGCATGGCCGGCCCGCGGCCGCCCCGCCCGCTGATGTTCGCGGCGGCCGGGCTCGCGTGCGGCGGGCTGCTCGGGCTCTCGCTGGTCCGCTCGTTCTGGCCCGCGATGGCGATGCTCTTCCTCACCGGGTTCTTCGGGGTCATCGCGGTGGTCGGCTGCAACACCACCATGCAGCTCGCCTCCACCGACGCCCTGCGGGGGCGGGTGATGAGCATCTACACCCTGGTGTGGGGCGGCGTCTTCCCGATCGGCGCGTTCCTGGTCGGCGCGATGTCGGAGCGCTGGGGCGTGCAGCGCGCGCTCGCCACCAACGGCACCATCGGGCTCACCGGCGTGGTCCTGCTCCTCGGCTGGTGGCGGCTGCGAACGCGCTGAAAGGAGACGGCATGGCGACACGGCCGAGAGTGCGGGTGGGCATCGTGGGCGCGGGCTTCGTGGCCCACATCCACGGCGAGGCGTACCGCCAGGTGCGCGGGATCGACGTCGAGCTCGTCTGCGTGACCGCCGCGCGGCCGGAGCGCGCGCAGGCCTTCGCGCGCCATTTCGGGGTCGCGCGCGCGGTGGCCGACTTCCGCGCGGTGCTGGCCGACCCCGAGGTGGACCTGGTCGACCTCTGCGTGCCGTCGCACCACCACGCCGCGATGGCGATCGAGGCCGCGCGGGCGGGCAAGCACGTGATCGTGGAGAAGCCGCTCACCGGCTTCTTCGGCCCGCCCGGCACCCCGCGCGAGGAGATGCTGAGCCGGGCGCTGGGCGCGGCCGACCAGGTGCTCGCCGCCGTCGCGGCGGCGGGGGTGCGGCTCGGCTACGCGGAGAACTGGGTGTACGCGCCGCCCATCCAGAAGGCGCGGCGGCTGCTCGCGGCCTCGGGCGGGCCCATCTTGAGGATGGTCGGCGAGGAGAGCCACTCGGGCACCCACGCCCCGGTGAACAAGCACTGGGCCACCGGGGGCGGCGGCTCGCTGATCGGCAAGGCCTGCCACCCGCTCGGGGGCGCCCTCTACCTGAAGGCGGACGAGGGCCGGCGGCTGCGGGGCGCGCCGGTGCGGCCGGTGTCAGTGATGGCGGAGGTCGCGCAGCTCACCGAGACCGCGGCCTTCCGGGCCTCCGCGCCGCGCTACCTCAACGTGGTCGAGGGCGCCGACGTGGAGGACTGGGGCACCATGCTGATCACCTTCGACGACGGCACGGTGGCGCAGATCTCGGCCGCCGACACGGTGCTGGGCGGCATCCGCAACTCGATGACGATCTACGGGGCCAAGGCGGTGGTGCTCTGCAACATCAACCCCAACGACGTGGTGCAGGCCTACGCGCCGGAGGCCTCCGTGTTCGGCGACGAGTACATCGTGGAGAAGATCGAGACCAAGGCGGGCTGGACCGCGCCCCAGCCCGACGAGGAGTGGACCACCGGCTACCCGCAGGAGATGCAGGACTTCGTGGAGTGCGCGGCCCTCGGGCGCGAGCCGCTCTCCGGCGGCGCGCTCGCCCGCGACGTCACCGCGGTCATCTACGGCGCGTACCTCTCGGCCCACACCGGCCGCCGCGTCGACCTCCGCCCGTTTCTGTGATGGGGTCAGGTCTTACATTCCGACATTCTACCGCGCGCGGCCAAGTCCGCCGGACGCCGGGAAATGTCGGAATGTAAGACCTGACCCCTTCAGTCGCGGGCGGAGCGGGCGGCGAACTCCAGCGCGATGCGCTGGACCGCGCGGCCGGGGTTGCCCACCGTGAGGCCGGCGAAGAGTAGGAAGGAGCGCGCGGTCACGTCGTAGCTCTGGCCCACGTCGAAGGCGGGCGAGTCGGAGCGCTCCGGCTGGTTGGTGTCGAGCATGCACAGCCAGCGCGAGCCCCCCACCAGCGCGGGCAGGGTGAACTTCACCACGTCGGAATACGCGTTCATCACCAGCAGGAGGGTCGCGTCGCCCGCCTGCCGCTTGATTCCGCTCTCCTGCCCGCGCCCGTCGAGCAGCATCCCGAAGCAGCGCATGCGCGGATCGTCCCACTGCGCGCGCTCCATCTCGGAGCCGTCCGCGTTGATCCACGTCACGTCCTTGACCTGTAGCTCCTCGTTCCACTGGGCGGTGAGGAAGCGCCCGCGCCGGAGGATGGGGAAGGCGTGGCGCAGGAAGGTGAGGCGGCGCACGAAGGCGATCAGGGCCCGCCCCTCGTCGCCGATCTCCGGCCACTCGAGCCAGCTCAGCTCGTTGTCCTGGCAGTAGGCGTTGTTGTTGCCGCGCTGGGTGTGGCCGAACTCGTCGCCGGCCAGGATCATCGGGGTGCCGCGAGCCAGGATCACGGTGGCCAGCAGGTTGCGCTTCTGCCGCGCGCGCACCGCGCGGATGGCCGCGTCGTCGGTCGGCCCCTCCACCCCGTAGTTGAACGAGAGGTTGTTCGAGTTGCCGTCGCGGTTGTCCTCCCCGTTGGCCTCGTTGTGCTTGTCGTTGTAGGAGACGAGGTCGTTGAGGGTGAAGCCGTCGTGGGCCGTGACGAAGTTCGCGCTCGCCCACGGCTTCCGCCCGCGCTCGTTGAACAAGTCCGCGGAGCCGGCGAGCCGCGAGGCGAGGTCCCCCACCTTGCCGTCGTCGCCCCGCCAGTAGGCGCGGACGGTGTCGCGGAAGCGGTCGTTCCACTCGGCCCAGCCGGGCGGGAACGCCCCGACCTGGTAACCACCCGGCCCCAGGTCCCACGGCTCCGCGATCAGCTTCACCTGGTTGAGCACCGGGTCCTGGCGGCAGGAGTCGAGGAAGCCGCCGCCCTGGTCGAAGCCGTAGGGCTCGCGGCCCAGGATGGTGGCGAGGTCGAAGCGGAAGCCGTCGACGTGCATCTCGGTGACCCAGTAGCGCAGGCTGTCGGTCACCATCTGCAGCACCCGCGGGTGGCTCAGGTTCACGGTGTTACCGGTGCCGGTGTCGTTGATGTAGTGGCGTTTCGCGTCGGGTAACAGTCGGTAGTACGACGAATTATCGATGCCCTTGAACGAGAGCGTCGGGCCCTTCTCGTTGCCCTCCGCGGTGTGGTTGTAGACCACGTCGAGGATGATCTCGAACCCCGCGTCGTGGAGATGCGCCACCATCTGCTTGAACTCGGAGGCGTCGCCGTTGGCGAAGTAGCGGGGCTCGGGGGCGAAGAAGCCGATGGTGTTGTAGCCCCAGTAGTTGGTGAGCTTCTTGTCGAGCAGGTAGCCGTCGTCGACGAAGGCGTGGATCGGCAGGAGCTCGATCGCGGTGACCCCGAGGGCCTTCAGATGCTCGAGCACGTCCCACCAGGCGAGCCCCGCGTAGGTGCCGCGGAGCGCCTCCGGCACGAGCGGGTGGCGCTTGGTCAGCCCCTTGACGTGGGCCTCGTAGATGACGGTGCGCTCCCACGACGTGCCGGGCCGCCGGTCGCGCGTCCAGGTGAAGGCGGGATCGATCACCCGGCACTTCGGCACGAACGGGGCGCTGTCGCGCTCGTCGAAGGAGAGATCCTCGTCCTTGTGGTCGATGGTGTAGCCGAAGATCTCGGGTCGCCACTGGAGCCGGCCCAGGTGCCCCTTGGCGTAGGGATCGAGGAGGAGCTTGTTCGGGTTGAAGCGATGGCCGGCCGTCGGCTCGTAGGGGCCGTACACCCGGTAGCCGTAGAGCGCGCCCGCGGGCAGGTCTCGCAGGTAGCCGTGCCAGACCTCGTCGGTGTACTCGGGCAGCTCGATGCGCTCGAGCTCCCGCGCGCCGGTCGAGTCGAAGAGGCACAGCTCGACCTTGGTGGCGTGCGCGGAGAAGAGCGCGAAGTTGACGCCGAGCCCGTCCCAGGTGGCTCCGAGCGGGTTCGGCAGGCCTTCGCGGATCCGGAGCTTCGAGTTGGCCATGCGTGTCGCGCTCACGCCTCCGAGCACTACCGGAGGCCGACCTCCCCCAGGTACCGACGCACGCCCGGGTGCAGCAGCTCCGGCCGCGCGACCGCGGCCACCGTGTTGGCCGCGGTGGTCTCGCGCGCCTGGGCCAGTCGCGCGCCGAGCGCGGCCTCGCCCCGGTGGAGCGCGCGGGCCAGCCGATAGGCCACGTCGTCGGCCAGCGTCGGCCGCGCCATGATGAAGCTCCACGAGCCCACCGAGTGCAGCTCGGCGGTCTGGCCGGGATAGGAGCCGGCCGGCACCAGCATCAGCTTGAGGAACGGGTGCTTGCGCTGGATCCGCTCGATGCCGTCGAGGTCGGGCACCAGGAAGCGCGCGCCGGCCGGGCCGCGCGCTACCGCGGTGAAGCCGGGCCAGCCGATGCCGCCGCCCCACAGCGCGGCGGCCCGTCCGTCCATCACCATGGCGGGGCCGTCGCCCGCCGCGTCGAGGAGCACCGCCTGGAAGTCGCGGTCGCGGTCGAGCCCGAGGCCGTCGAGCACGTAGCGGGCGAGGATGATCAGCCCCGAGCCGCGCGCGCCGAACGCGACCGGCCGCCCCTTGAGGTCCCCGATCGATCGGTAGGGCGAGTCGGCCCGCACCACGAACATGCCGGGCGTGGAGTACATCGCGGCGAGCACGCGCAGATCCGCGGGGGCGCGGCCGACGCCGGCCAGCGCCTCGTGGACGACCTCGCCTTGCACCAGGGCCAGGTCGAGCGAGCCCGCCTCGAGGAGCGGCACGTTCTCGGTCGAGCCCTTGGTGTTGCGCGGCTGCACGTAGAGGGTGGCGTCCACCTCGTTGATGGTGTCGGCCACCGCCTGCCCGTAGACCGGAAACCCGCCGCCGGGGGTGGCGGTCCCGAGCGTCACGACGGTGCGGTCCGCGGACGACGCGCTCACGGCGCGTACGGTACCACAGGTGCGTGGGCGCGCGAGCCGCGGCGCCTCCCTGCGCGCGGTCCCGTTCTGTTCTAGAATGGGCCCCCGATGGAGATCGCCGGCAAGGAAGGGTACCGTCACATTCTCGCGAGCTCGGTGGTCTTCGAGTCGCTGCCGACCGCCGCGCTCGATCACATCAGCGCCCGCGGGCTCCTGGTGGAGATGGAGGCGGGCGAGCCGGTGCTCGCGGAGGGCACGCGCGGCCCGGGGCTCTACGTGGTGCTCGAGGGCCTCGTGGAGGTCTTTCTCCCCGACGGCGCGGGTGCGCGGATCCGGCGGCCCACCGAGGTGCACCTCAACACCCTGGGTCCCGGGCGCTGCCTCGGGGAATACTCGCTGATCGACGAGCACTCCACCTCGGCGGCGGCGCGCTCCATGACCGAGGCCCGCCTCTTCTTCCTCTCGCGCGAGGAGTTTCGCGGCATCGCGGAGGGCGACGCGCGGGTCGGCAAGGTGATCTACCTCAACCTGCTCCGCTTCCTCATCTCGCGGCTGCGGGCCAAGGACGAGGAGCTCGATCTGTTCATGATGGGCTCGCTCTGATGGCGGCGCGGGCGCTCCTGCTCGCCCTCGCGCTTGCGCTATCGGCGTGTGCGCCGATGGCGGGGCCGGACGGCGGCCCGCGGCGGCTCTCCACCGTCACGGTGTCGGGGGTGGGCACCGTCATCGCGCCGCCCGACATGGCGGAGATCACCGCCGGGGTCGTCACCCGGGCGCCGACGGCGGCCCAGGCCCTCGCCCAGAACAACCAGGCCATGGCGGCCCTGCTGCAGACGCTGGCCGGCGTCGGGATCGCGGCGCGGGACATCCAGACCACGAACGTGAGCGTGTCGCCCCAGCGCCGGCCGGGCCGGGACGCCGCGCCCACCGATATCGTGGCGTACGAGGTGGTCAACCAGGTGCACGTGAAGGTGCGCGACCTGCCGAGCCTGGGCCGCGTGCTCGATCAGCAGGTGGCCCAGGGCGCCAACTCGCTCTCCGGCATCCGCTTCGGCCTGAACGATCCGGCCCCGCTCCTCGACGAGGCGCGCAAGCGGGCGATGGCCGACGCCCGCCGCAAGGCGGAGCTCTACGCCGCCGCCGCCGCCCTCAAGGTCGGGCGGGTGGTGTCGGTGCAGGAGGCGGGCGCGGCGTCGCCGCGTCCCGAGATGGCCGCCCGCGCGATGATGTCGGCGGCGGTGCCGGTGGCGGCCGGCGAGCAGGAGATCCAGGCCTCCGTCAGCGTGACCTACGTGCTCGAGCCCTAGCCGCGGGAGGATCCCATGACCGACCTGCACTTCCGCAGCGCCCGGCAGCTCGCCGCCGACATCCGTCGCGGCAAGATCGGCTGCCTCGAGGCGCTCGACGCGTTCCTCGCCCGCATGGAGCGCCACAATCCGAAGCTCAACGCCATCGTGGTCACCGACGTGGACGGCGCGCGCCGCCGCGCGCGGCAGGCGGACGCCGCGCTCCGCAAGGGCAAGGTCTGGGGCCCGCTCCACGGCGTGCCGATGACGATCAAGGAGTCGTACGACGTCGCGGGGCTGCCGACCACCTGGGGACTGCCCGCCCTCAAGGACAACATCGCGCCGCGGAACGCCCTCGCGGTGGATCGGCTGCTCGCGGCCGGGGTGGTGCTCTTCGGCAAGACCAACGTGCCCGCGTGGCTCGCCGACTACCAGAGCTACAACGACGTCTACGGCACCACCAATAATCCGTGGGACACCACGCGTTCTCCGGGTGGCTCCTCGGGCGGCTCGGCCGCCGCGCTCGCCGCCGGGCTCACCGGTTTCGAGGCGGGCAGCGACATCGGCTCGTCGATCCGCAATCCGGCGCACTACTGCGGGGTGTTCGGTCACAAGCCGACCTACGGGATCGTGCCGCCGCGCGGCCAGGCGCTGCCCGGCCGGGTGGCCCAGGGCGACATCTCGGTGATCGGCCCGATGGCGCGGAGCGCGGACGATCTCGCCCTCGGGCTCGCCGCGATGGCGGGCCCCGACGAGATCGACGGGGCGGGCCTGCGCCTCGCCCTGCCCGCCCCACGGAAGAAGGCGCTGCGCGACTTCAAGGTCGCGGTCATGCTGACCGATCCCGCCGCGGAGGTGGACCGCGAGGTGCAGGCGCGGCTTCAGGCCCTCGCCGACTTCCTCGGCAAGAAGAAGGCGAAGGTGAGCCACACCGCGCGGCCGGCCATCGACACCGCGCATGCGCACCGCACCTACATCTTCCTGCTGCGCGCGGCCACCGCGGGCCGCCAGACTCCCGAGGAGTTCCGGAAGAACGCGGAGATCGCGCGCGGGCTCGCCCCCGACGACGAGCGCTACTACGCGTGGACGATGCGGGCCAACACCGGCTCGCACCGCGACTGGCTCGCGGCCAACGAGACGCGGCACCAGATGCGCTGGCGGTGGGCCGAGTTCTTCCGCGAGTGGGACCTGTTGCTCTGTCCGGTGGCCTCGTCCGCCGCGTTCCCCCACGACCACGAGGGCGAGCGCCACGAGCGGACCATCGTGGTGAACGGCCGGCGCGTGCCCTGCGTCGACCAGCTCTTCTGGGCCGGCTACTCGGGCATGGCCTATCTGCCCTCCACGGTGGCGCCGTGCGGCTTCACCCCGGGCGGGCTGCCGGTGGGGGTGCAGATCGTGGGGCCGCAGTACGGCGACCGCACCTGCATCGAGTTCGCCCGGCTCCTGGAGCGCGAGTTCCAGGGCTTCGTGCCTCCGCCGGACTACCGCTGAGCGCGCCGATGGCCGAAGGGACCTCGACCTCGTGGTGGCAGCGGCTGGTCAGCGTGGCCAAGGCGCTCTTCTGGCTGGTGCTGGTCGTGGTGGTACTGCAGCAAGTGTACGGCTCCAACAAGATCGAGGTCGCGCGCGCGACGGTGCTCGATCGCTTCCAGCAGGAGCGCAAGTCGCGGGTCATCGCGCTGATCCACCGGCAGGAGACGGTGACCCTCTTCGGGGTGCCGGTCAGCAGCTCGATCAGCATCGAGGACTCGGAGGCGGTGCTGCGGGCCATCCGGCTCACCCCGGAGGACCAGCCGATCGACGTGATCCTGCACACGCCGGGCGGCCTGGTGCTGGCCGCCGAGCAGATCGCCAAGGCGCTGGTGCAGCGCAAGGCCAAAGTGACCGCGTTCGTGCCCCACTACGCGATGTCGGGCGGCTCGCTGATCGCGCTGGCCGCGGACGAGATCGTCATGGACCCGAACGCGGTGCTGGGACCGGTGGATCCGCAGATCGGCGACATGCCGGCCGCGTCGATCGTGAAGGTCCTGTCCCTCAAGAAGCCGGAGGACATCAGCGACGAGATGCTGATCCTGGCCGACATGTCGGCCAAGGCGCGGGTGCAGGTCGGGGTCTTCGTGATGGAGGTGCTGCTCAAGCACATGCCGAAGGACAAGGCGGTGGCCCTCGCCACCACCTTGACCGAGGGGCGCTGGACCCACGACTTCCCGATCACGGTGGAGATGGCGCGTGGGCTCGGCCTGCCCATCGTCACCACCATGCCGCGCACCGTGTACGACCTGATGGATCTCTATCCGCAGGGCGGCCGCGGCCGGCCGTCCGTGCTGTACGTGCCGCTCCGGCCGACGCTGCCCGAGCGGGGCGACTCGGCGCCGGCCCCGGGGCCGCCGGTCAAGGGGCGGTCGTGGCGGTGAGACGATCCGAGGAGACCTGAGACGATGGCGAAGAAACGCGTGGTGATCACGGGGGCGGCGGGCTACGTCGCCCAGCGGATGTATCCCGAGCTCGCCGAGCGCTGGGACCTGGTGCCGATCGACGTGCGGCCCACCACCCGCGCGGGCAAGGCGGTGCCGGGCCTCGTCGTGAGCGACCTGACGCGACCCGACCGCAACCTCTACCGCGAGCACTTCCGCGGGGCGGACGCGGTGATCCACTGCGGCTTCGTCAGCGCGCCCAACCTCGACGCGACCACCTGGCAGGACAACAGCGACGCCAAGTTCTGGGCCGAGCACGCCAACGTGGCGCTCGCCTACAACGTTTGTCGCGTCGCCTTGGAAGAGGGCGTGCGCCGCGTGGTGGTGTGCTCCTCCAACCACGCGGCCGACTACTACGAGCGCCTGGTGTGGGACGGCCGCCTCGACATGGTCACCCCCGAGATGCCGCCGCGCTCCGACAACTGGTACGGCTGGGCCAAGGGGGCCTACGAGCTGCTGGGCTTCGTCTTCGCCACCGGCAAGGTGGGCGGCCGCCGGCTCGAGATCGTGCAGTGGCGCATCGGCGGCCCACGCGACGACGACATGGACCACGTGGAGCCCGGCGACATCAAGGTGATGCACCGCGCGCTCGGAGCCTATCTCTCGCAGCGCGACCAGGTGCAGCAGGCGATCCGCATGGTGGAGACCGAGGACATCCGGGACGAGCACGGGGTGCCGTTCCTCATCGTCTACGGCATCAGCGGCAACACCCATCGCTTCTGGTCGATCGCCAACGCCCGCGTCAAGATCGGGTACGATCCGCAGGACGACAGCCAGGTGAACTTCGCCGACAAGATCGCGGCGGTGGCCCGCGCCGCACGGAAGGGGACGCCATGACCCACGAGGACGAGCTGCGCTCGCTGGAGAGCACGCTGGCCGGCTACAAGGAGACGATCAAGGAGGTCAACCGCCTGGGCGGCGACGGCATGGCCAGCGTGCGGGCAGAGTGGCTGCTGCGGATCACCGAGCTGGAGCTTCAACGTGAACACCTGAGCTCCGTGGTGCGGCGGGCGCGGCGGGCGGCGCTCTAGCGTCGGCGTTGTTCGCGGACAGCGGGCCGGGCGCGGGGGGCGGCGGGGGTGCCTCCCCGGAACACGCTGACTCGCGACGCGTGAGGCGCCGCGATCGAGCCACGAGATGGGATGTGGGCGGCTTCGGCGACCCGCAGAAGCCACGGTTCCGGGGAGGCACCCCCGCCGCCCCCGGCCCTCGGTTTGCGGTCGGGTCGGCAGCGGACGTGGGGGAGGCCGACGCCGCGGCCCTGACAATATTGAGGCATCGGAACTGAGGAGGTGGGGGTGGGGGAGTTGAGGTTCGTGCAGGTGGATGTGTTCACGGAGCGGGTGTTCGGGGGGAATCCGCTCGCGGTGGTGTTCGGGGCGGAGGGGCTCGAGGCGACCGAGATGCAGGCGATCGCCCGCGAGATGAACTGCTCGGAGACGACCTTCCTGTTGCCGCCGACGCGACCGGATTGCGGGGCGCGGGTGCGCATCTTCACGCCTGCCCGCGAGATCCCGTTCGCGGGGCACCCCACCATCGGGACCGCGTGGGTGCTGGCGACCGAGGGGCTCCTGCCGCCGGGGACCACGCGCTTCAACCTGGAGGAAGGCATCGGGCCGGTGGAGGTGACGCTCGAAGGCGACCCCGCGAGCCCCCGCTTCCTCTGGATGCGGCACGGAGAGGCGCGCTTCGGGCCGGAGCTCGGGGACCGGGCCGGGTTCGCCCGCGCGCTCGGCCTCGATCCGGCCGACCTGCTTCCCGGCCAGCCGGTCCGCACCGGCACGACCGGCAACGCCTTCCTCTATGTCCCGCTGCGGGACCGGGAGGCGGTGGACCGCTCCCGTCTCGACGTGCCCGCGCTCCTGGCCGCCCAGGGCGAGGGGCCGAACCTCGGCGTCTTCGTCTTCGCGCCCGATCCGGACCCGCGCGCCCGGCGCGTCTACTCGCGCATGTTCGCGCCGCACACGTCGGGCATCCCCGAGGACCCGGCCACCGGCTCGGCGAGCGGACCGCTCGGCGCCTACCTGGTGGAGCGCGGGCTGGTGGCTGCCGCCGATCGCGTCGACATCGTGAGCGAGCAGGGCACGCGCATGGGCCGGCCGAGCTTCGTCCACATCCGCGTCGACATGCGTGACGGCCGCGTCGACGAGATCCGGGTGGGCGGCAGCGTGGTCCCGGTGATCGACGGACGCCTGCGCATTCCCTGACCGGCGAGAGGGCCATGTACATCCCCCGACATTTCGAGGTCACCGACACCGCGTGGTGTCACGCCCTGATGCGGGCGCAGAGCTTCGCGGTCATGATCACCGCGGACGACGCGGGCGTGCCGTTCGCCACCCACCTGCCGATCCTGGTCGACGAGACGCGCGGGCCGCTCGGCACCCTGCGCGGCCACGTGGCTCGGGCCAACCCGCACTGGCGCCACCTCGCGGCGGGCCGCCCGACCCTGGTGGTGTTCTCGGGCGCGCACGCCTACGTCTCGCCCGCGTGGTACGCCACGCACCCGGCGGTGCCCACCTGGAACTACGTGGCGGTGCACGCCACCGGCACCGCCGCGCTCGTCGAGGACGCGGAGCGGGTGCG
>Ga0075433_10003625_pt1 | contig 11929 bp, 14 predicted proteins | sample RhiMethybrSRZTD2_FD_75299 | JGI IMG/M metagenome (GOLD analysis project Ga0075433, IMG submission 75299) | Populus rhizosphere microbial communities from Tennessee, USA - Rhizosphere MetaG P. TD hybrid SRZTD2 | ecosystem: Host-associated > Plants > Roots > Rhizosphere > Soil | place: USA... | reverse complement strand
TCCAGAGCTCGTCCTGCTCGGACTGGCCCTCGAGGACGCGCCGATAGGTGAAGCCGTACTCGAACTCCTCGAAGCCCACCTTCAGGTGCGTGGGCGAGCGGCCGTCGGCCCCGCCGAGCCTGCGCGACCAGTTCGAATGCAGCCACTCGAAGTGCACCGGATCGATCGAGTTCTCGTGGCACTGGAACCAGTTGCAAGGCACCTCGGAGAACACGATCTGCACGAAGCCGTTGGCCCAGGTGAAGGGCTCCCAGGTCGGCAGCAGCGGTGCCGGCGGCGGCCCCAGATAGGCCCAGAGAAGCCCCGCCTTCGCCTCGACCGGGTAGGCCTTGATCCGCACCCGGTCCTTGAACCGCGCGTCCGGGTGCGCCATCTCTTCGAACGGCTGCTGCAGGCATCGGCCGGTGTGCTCCCACAGCCAGCCGTGGTAGTGGCAACGCAGCCCGCAGTCCTCGACCCAGCCGTACGACAAATCCGCGCGCCGGTGAGGGCAGTGGCGGTCGACAAGGCCGTAGTTCCCGGCCTTGTCCCTGTAGAGAACGAGGTCCTCGCCGAGGAGACGGACGGGCTTGGTGGAACGGTCGTCGAGCTCGGCGACCGCCGCGATCGGCATCCAGTAGCGGCGCAGGAGCTCACCCATCGGCGTGCCCGCGCCGACTTGCGTCAATGCCCGGTTTTGTTCGTCGCTGAGCACGGGACGATTCTACCTCCACCAGAAGGCTTCGTGCGCGGGCCAGCAATGTGTGTCACACTTAATTGTCTGGCCTTGGCGTGTCCCCATTTGGAGGGCCGCTCCTCTACCAGGCCGCACTTCGGCGCCGTCTTCCGCGTACCGGGGCGTGTCTCAAATCGCGGGAGATCCCTCAGAGGTGTCCTATGGCTCAGAAACTGTTCATCGGAGGCCTGTCTTTCTCGACGTCCAACGAGAGGCTCCGTGAGGTCTTCGCCGAGACCGGCACCGTCGAATCGGCGTCCGTGGTAACCGACCGGGAGACGGGCCGCTCACGCGGGTTCGGCTTCGTCGAGATGGCCACGAGCGCCGAAGCCGAAGCCGCCGTCAAGAAGCTCAACGGGCAAGAGGTGGACGGCCGAGCGATCAGAGTGGAGCTCGCCAAGCCTTCCGGGCTGGGCGGCGGCGCTCGAGGCGGAGGGAGCAGCAGGAGCCGGTGGTAGGGCCCGGACGCCATGCAAGTCGTGGCGTTCTCGACCCCGGACGATCCGCTCTGGCGTTGGCGCATCGTCAACTACGCCGGCGAGCTCGTCGAGGAGTCGCGCGAAAGATTTCCGACGATCGCGTCCGCGCTCGAGCAGGGATCGAAGCGGATGCGGGTGATGAATATCGACACCTCGGTTCCCGCTCCGTCCTATCGGTCGACGCGGCATCTCAGGGTCCCGTGACCGCCCGCTAGCGCTGGGGTTCGACCACCGCCCAGCCGATCGTTCGCAGGCCGAGTAAGGGCTGGCGCCGCTCGACACGGCGCCGGTCAGTCCCCGCAAAGCCACTGGAGGGAGCCCGCCGCTCGCCTTCCCGTCGGTCGAGCAGCACCTTTACGTCGCGCCAATCCTCGAAGTGCCGCCGTAGCTCGTCGTAGCGATCCAGCCGGCTTCGCGCGACCACGAAGATCAGCATGCGCGGCTCGCGTCTACCTGCGACGATCCCACCAGGAGAACACGAACGCGCCCACAGCGACGATGACGACGAGCAATACCGCTCCGAGTGACTGGATCAACCAAGTCCCCAAGCCTCTCCCCGATACCGTGTTGTGCCATCCTCACCGTTTGCCGCTTCGCGACAATCCGGAGAAGCCCGCCAGTCGACGCCAGAAAGTCACTGAAGAAACCGCTGGCGCCACGGAATTGCCGATACTTCCAGCTCGCAGGCGTGGGAACGGTACCGTCGCCGCGCGAGCACCGTTCCGTCTGGGGGCACGAGCGGCTAGCCCGAGCATCTTATGAGTTCGTAGGCGCGAGTCTAGCCCAACGGCGCCCGAACGCAACGCTGTCGCACGACGCTGTATAGTTGGCGCCTTGGCCAACGACGCGCTCGCGCTCGAGGAGATCGACGCCTTTTACGGCGACAGCCACGTGCTGCATCGCGTGTCGTTCCATCTGGGCGAAGGGCGTCTGCTCGGCCTGCTCGGACGCAACGGCGCCGGGAAGTCGACCTCGATCAACGTGACGGTCGGGTTGCTGCCGCCGCGGCATGGCACCGTCGCCGTCTACGGGACGGCGGTCGCCGGCCGCACGCCGGAGGCCATCGCGGCGCTCGGCGTGGCGCTGGTGCCGCAGGGGCGCCGAGTCTTCCGAAGCCTCACGGTGCGCGAGAACCTCGTCGTCGCCGGCCGGCGACCGCGCGGCGACCTGCCGATGCTGTGGACGCTCGAGTCCGTCTCCGAGCTCTTTCCGAGGCTGCGCGAGCGCAGTCGGCAGGTCGCGGGATCGCTCTCGGGCGGCGAGCAGCAGATGCTCGCGATCGGCCGCGCGCTCATGTCGAACCCCCGCGTGCTTCTGATGGACGAGCCCTCGGAGGGGCTGGCGCCGCAGATCGTCGCCGAGGTCATGGCGACCATCCGGCGTCTGAAGGCTCAGGGGTTGTCGATCGTGCTCGTCGAGCAGAACGCCAAGCTCGTCTTCGACGTCGCCGACGACATCGTCGTGCTCAACAGCGGGCGCGTCGTTGTCGAGGGCCCGGCCGCCGAGCTGAGCCGGCGCGGCCTCGACCTGCGCCAGCATCTCGGCATATATTGACCGGACCGCACGACACCGTCCGAGTGGAGGATCGCCAGTCGTGAAGCTCACCGTCGAATTCCCGAGCGTCTCGTATCGCGAAGGGCCCGAGGGCGTGATGAAGCTCGCCCGGGCTCTCGAGCAGATCGGCTACGACCACATCGACATGTTCGACCACGTCGTGATGGGCTACCCGATGGAGGGCCGACCGCCCGGCCCCTATCCGCCGCAGATGCCAATCCTCGAGGCGCTGATGGTGCTCTCGTATATCGCGGCCGTGACCACGCGCGTGACGCTCGGCACCGAGGTGCTCGTGCTGCCACAGCGCCATCCCACCCTGGTCGCCAAGCAGGTGAGCACGCTCGATACGCTCTCGGGCGGCCGCGTGCGGCTGGGCGTCGGCGTCGGCTGGCAGGAGTCGGAGTACGAGGCGCTCGGCCAGGGTTTTCACACGCGCGGCGCGCGCATGGACGAGGCGATCCGTCTGCTCCGCGCCTGCTGGAGCGACGCGCAGATCGACTTCAAGGGCCGCTACTACCAGCTCACGGCGATCGGCATGGAACCCAAGCCGCCGCAGGGCAGCCGCTTACCGATCTGGATCGGCGGCAGCTCGGAGCGCGCGCTACGCCGCGTGGGCGAGCTGGGCGACGGGTGGCTCGGCAACCAGATCGCCGACGCGGAGCGCGCGCGCAGCACCATCGCGACGATCAAGCGGCACGCCGCGGCCGCCGGCCGCGACCCGGCCACGATCGGGCTACAGGCGATGGTCGCCTCGCCGCCGCGCGACGCCGCCGGCAAGAAGTTCTATGTCGAGCACGATCGGGTGGTGGCGCGCGTGGTCGAGCTCAAGGCGATGGGCTTCCAGTGGGTCGCCCTGAACGCGACCGCGATGTTCCAGGCCGGCGCGCGCTCGGTCGCCGCGATGATCGACGTGCTCGGCGCCCTTCACACGAAGATCCGCGGCGAGGTCGGCTAGCGGCGTGAGCCCGTCTGCCCGAGCGGCCGGGCTATGCTACCTTCCCAGGCACGTGCCCGCCGGGCCTCTCCCGGTGGATCGGAGGAGACGATATGGACTTCGAGGTCACGTACACCGAAGAGCAGCAGCGCTTCCGTCGCGAAGTCCGCGCGTGGCTCGAGGCCAACGTTCCAGCCTCGGTCGCGCGCACGCCGACCTCCGGTGAAGACAACTACAGACGTTACCTGGAGCTGCGTGACCTCGGCCGCAAGCTCGGCGCGAAGGGCTGGCTCTATCCGACGGCGCCCGCGAAGTACGGCGGCGGCGGGCTCGACGTCGACCACGCGATCATTCTGGAAGAAGAGGTCGACCGCTTCGACCTCTCGCTGCCGCCCTATTACGACAGCGGTGGGCGCCTGGGCTCGGCGTCGATCCTGGTGTGGGGCACCGAGGAGCAGCGTCAGGCGTTTCTGCCGCCGATCTATCGGGGCGAAGTCCGCACCTGGCAGCTCCTGACCGAGCCCGGCGCGGGCTCTGACCTGGCGGGCGTGCGCATGACCACGGCGGTGCGCGACGGCGATCACTACATCATCAAGGGCCAGAAGATCTTCGTCGGCAGCGACAACGGCACCGATCGCATCTGGATGATCGTCAATACCGATCCGAAGGGGAAGCGCCACGAGAACCTCTCGTGGTTCATGATCGATGCGAGCCTGCCGGGGATCACGATGCAGCCGATGGAGCTGATGGGCACCGGCGGCGAAGGCGGCACCGACTCGGGCGTCAAGCAGACCGTGTTCTTCGACGACGTGCGCGTGCCCGCGTTCTGCCTGGTCGGCGGCGAGAACAAGGGCTGGACCGTCGCCACCACGCACCTCGAGCTCGAGCACGGCGGCGGCGGCCGCATCGGCCGCAATCGCGTGTGGGATCGCTTGCTACGGTACTGTCAGGAGACCAAGCGCGACGGCGTGCCGCTCTCCCAGCAGCAGGACGTGCGCGACAGCCTGGCCGACATCTACATCAAGACCGAGGTCCAGCGGCTCTTCGGCCTGCGGAACTTTTACCTGACGTACGCGCGCAAGCCCAAGTCGTACGAGGGCCCGCAGCTTTCGTACTATCGCAAGACCACCGGGCTCTGGATGACGGGCGCGATCCTCGAGGCGGTTGGCCCCGCCGCGCTCACGACCGATTCCACGTGGGGTTCGTCCGCCGGCTTCCTCGAGACCCAGCAGCGGAACGGTATCGTCTCGGTCCACCCCGGCGGGACGACCGACATCCAGCGCGTGCAGATGGCCCGGCGCATCGGGATCGGCCGGTCGACGAAGGAGAAGGCCGGCACCGTACACGGAGCGGAGTGAGGCATGGATCTGGCCCTGACCGAAAGCCAGGAAATGCTCCGGACCACCGCGCGCACGTTCATGGAGCGCGAGGCGCCGGTCGACGTCGTGGTGGGGTTGCAGAAGGCCGAGTCCTCGCTGGATCGAGATCTCTGGAGCAAGGCCGCGCGGCTCGGGTGGCTGGGGATCCTGCTGCCGTCGGACTACGGCGGGAGCGGTGACAGCCTGAGCGACGCCGCGGTGCTCTACGAAGAGCTGGGCCGCGGCCCGCTGCCGGGCCCGTTCTTCAGCTCCGGGGTACTCGGCGCGCTGACCGTGCTCGAGGCTGGCACCGAGGAGCAGAAGCGGCGGATCCTTCCTGGTGTCTCGACCGGCGAGCGCGTGCTCACCGTCGCGATCACCGAGCCCAACAGCTCCTGGGGACCCGGCGGGATCACGCTGACGCCTCAAGGCCGCAACGGCAGCCTCGTGCTCAACGGCACCAAGCTCTTCGTCAGCGACGCGACCTCGGCGAGCGACCTGATCGTCGCGGTGCGCACGGGCGACGGGCCGGCCGACGTGAGCTTGCTGCACGTCGACGCGAAGACCCGCGGCGTGAGCACGCGCCGGCTACCCGGATTTCTCTCCTGGCAGTGCGAGGTGAGCTTCGACAACGTGCAGGTGCCGGCCGGGGCCATGCTCGGCGAGGCCCAGCGCGGCTGGACGGCGCTCGCGCGCGCGCTCGAGCGGGCGCTGCCGATCCTCTGCTCGTACATCGTCGGCGGCTGCCAGGCCGTCTACGACAAGTCGGTGCTCTACACGCAGACACGCGTGCAGTTCGGCGTGCCGATCGGGCGGTTCCAGCGCGTTCAGGATCACGTGGTCAAGCTGGTGAACCATCTCGACAGCGCGCGCTGGGCCACGTGGGAGGCACTGTGGAAGCTCGACACCGGCCGACCCGCCACGGCCAGCGTGCATATGGCCAAGGCCGTCGCGAGCGAGGCGTACCTCGAGGCCTGCAACGCCGCGCACGAGGTGCACGCGGGGATGGGCGTGCTGGTCGAGTACGGGCTGCCGGCGCACACGCAGATGTCGCGGACCCTGTTTCATTACCTCGGCGATCCGCGCTGGCACAAGCGCCGGATGGCCGACGCGCTCGAGTGGTAGGCGCGGCATCGCCGCGCCGGAGCTGAGCGCAGTCGGCTAGCTGCGGCGAGCGGCGATCCTGCCGGCGGCGGCGACCCAGCCCGCGTCGAAGGTGTGGCCGGGCTGGTCGAGGTCGATGACCAGCGGCGCGTGATCCGAGGGGACCGGCTTGCCCTTGCGGGCCTCGCGGTCGATCTCGACCCACACCGTCCGCCCGGCGACCGGCTTGGTGACGAGCAGGTGGTCGATACGCATGCCGAAGTTCTTGTGGAAATTGCCGGCGCGATAGTCCCACCACGTGTAGCGTCCGACTTCCGGCCGCCGCAGGCGATAGATGTCGATCAGGCCCCAGGCGCAGAGCTTCGCGAAGGCGGCGCGCTCGGGCTCCGACACGTGCGTTCCGCCGTGGCAGGCCGCGGGATCCCACACGTCGGCGTCGGCCGGCGCCACGTTGTAATCGCCGCCGAGCGCCATCGGCTCGCCCGGATCGCGCGTCTCGACGAGCCAGCGGGCGAGCCGCTCGTACCAGACGAGCTTGGCCTGGTAGAACGGCGAGTCGAGGGTGCGCCCGTTCGGCGCGTAGAGGCTCACGACGCGGACGCCGCCACACACCGCGGAGACCATCCGCGCCTCGGCCAGCGGTTCGTCGTCCGGCACGTCGGGCGTGGTCTGAGGACGTAGCGGCTGGCCGAAGTTGGCGATCACGTCGGCGATGCCGACGCGGCTCGCGATCGCCACACCGTTCCAGCGGCCTTCGCCGTGGTGCGCGAGCTCGTAGCCCGCCTGCTTGAACGTGTCGACCGGCGCGTCGGCGTCCGAGAGCTTCGTCTCCTGCATCAGGAGCACGTCCGGCTTCGCCCGCTCGAGCCACCAGGCGACCTTGTCGAGCCGTGCCTTGAGCGAATTGACGTTCCAGGTCGCGATTCTCATGCGTTGGGTCTCCGCTGCCTGGCTAGTTTACCGCTCGCCGAGATCGAAGCCGGGCGGGCGAGCCAGCTCGGGGCGCCGCTCGAACAGCCCACGCCACGCCGCGCGGGCGATCCGATCGGCTTCGGTCACGATCGCGGTCTCGTCGAGTGTCAAGACGCGCCCCTCGCGCATGATCCAGCGCCCGTCCACCATGACCGCCTCGATGTCCGAGGCCATCGCCTGGTGAACGAAGCAAGAGACGACCCTCAGCGCGGGAGTGAGATGGGGCTTGCGCAGGTCGACCAGGATCAGGTCGGCGCGGTTACCCGGCGCCAGCCATCCTCCGTCGGGGATACCGAGCGCGCGATAGCCGTTGCGCGTGGCCCAGACGAGCGCATCTTCGGGGGTGGGCTGACGGCCGTCTTGTCGGCGGACCCGTTCCATGAACAAGGCGGTCCGCACGACCTCGACCATGTCCTCGGCCATATTGTCGGTGCCGAGCGTGATGAGGCACCCGGCTCGCTGCAGATCGTCGATTCGAGCCGCCAGGCCGCGGCGCGCGGCGATCGCCGGATTCACGGCTACGGCGGCGCCCGAGGCGCCGAGGATTCGTTCTTCGTCCGCGGTCATGCAGCGGCAGTGGGCGGCGACGAGCTGGTTCGAGAGCACGCCGCACCGGGCGAGATATTCCGTTGGCAGGACGCCGCGCTGCTCCTTCACGGCGGCCACCTCGCCCCAGATCTGGTTCAAATGCACGGTCGCGAGCGCGCCGAGCTCGGTCTGGAGCTTGCGCAGTCGCCCCAGAAGCTCGGGCGAGCACATGTCGGGCGCCCAGGCTGCGACGCCGGCGCGGAGACGGCCGTGCGCTTTGCCATCCCAACGCGCATGGAAGTCGGCGATTCGCTTCAGTCCCGTTTCGGCCAGCTTCGGGTCGACATGGAACGCACCGGGCTGACCGATCGACGCATTCGCGCGGTCCCACGCCCGCTCGCAGAGCACGAGACGCAGGCCGGTGTCCGCGAGCGCGCCCGCGTAGCTGTCCAGGCCCGCGCCCTCTTCGAGCACGAGCGTGGTACCGCTGCGGATCGCTTCGAGCGCGCCGAGCAACGCCATCACGCGCTCCTCGTCGGCCGTCAGGGTCGGCAAGGCGAGCGGCGCCAGGCCGCCGGTGAACGGCGGCGTATGCGAGGGCGAGAGATCCTCGTAGATGCCGCGGGCGAGCACGCGCGACAGGTGTGTGTGCGTGTTCGCAACGCCCGGAAACACCGCGCGCCCTCGCCCGTAGACGCGCTCGGCATCCGGATATCGCGCCGCCAGCTCCGAGCTCGGCCCGAGCGCCGCGATGCGCCCGTCGCTCACGGCGACCGCCGCGTCGTGGAGGATCGTGCCGCGATCATCGGCCGTGACGACCGTGGTGTTGTGGATGAGCTGCGTCGCCGCCATCCCGCGTACTGTCCCGTGGGCGCACGCGGCAGTCAAGCCGGGCCTCGGGCTCGGCATGGCCCGTGGTATGGTGCGGGCCTGAAGAAAGGAGCCCCCGATGCGCGATCTGGTGAAGAGCCTTAACGAGCTATGCGACGGCGCCGAATTCGACGTGAGCTGGTACCTCAAGGATCTGGCCGGCGGCGACACGGCGAACCGCCGCGGTGACGTCGCCGTGCCGTCGGCGAGCACGCGCAAGATCTCCATCATGATGGCAGCGCTCGCGGCCGTGCACGCCGGCAAGCTCTCGCTCGATCAGAAGATCACGATCGACGCGCGCTTCCAGGACAACGACTCGGGGACGTTCCAGCACCTGACACCCGGGTTCTGGATCACCCTGCGCGACGCGATGGTGATGATGATCATCGTCAGCGACAACACCTGCACGGGCCACGTGGTCGACGTGGTGGGGCTGGCGAACGTCCAGCGCTACACCGAGGCCGTCGGGCTCACCGGCACCGTGCACCGCTACGGCATCCCGCCGAAGACCGGCGCCGACAACACGCTCGACAAGATCACGATCACCACCGCCAACGACCAGGGGCTCTTGCTCGAGCTGATTCTGAAGGGCACGACGGATCCGGCCGTGGCCGCACGCCTTCAGTGCACGCCGGCGCTCTGCCAGATCGGGCTCGACATCCTCTCCTGGCAGAAGCTCAAGACCCGGCTGCCGTCGCTCCTGCCGCTCGGCACGAAGGTCGCCCACAAGACCGGCACCGGGCACCGCTGCTACAACGACGCCGGGATCATCTTCAAAGGCGAGCGCCCGCTGTGCGTGCTGACGGCGTACACGGTCAATGTCCCCGACGCCGTCCGCGACGGCACCCCGGGCTTCGCCGCGGCGTATCGGCTGATCGGCCAGATGGCGCGCCGGTCCTACGACGCGCTCGGCCAGTAGGGCGGTGACCAGAGGGAGGCTCGCATGAACGTCGAGGCGAAGCTCGAGAAGCTCGGCCTGGAGCTGCCGAACCTTGAAGATCTCTACCGGACGAATGCGTCCGGCGCGCACTACATTTCGCACTATCCGGTTCAGAATCTCCTCTATCTCTCTGGCACCACGCCGCGCAAGGGCGGCCAGGGATATCTGCCGGGCGTCGTCGGCAAGGACCTGAGCCTGCAGCAGGGTTACGAGGCGGCGCGCTACGCCGTGCTGATGAGCCTGGCGGCGGTGAAGTACGCGCTCGGCGATCTGGATCGGGTCCAGCAGTTCGTGCACCTGCTCGGCTTCGTGAACTCGGCGCCGGGCTTCGGCGATCAGCCTCGCGTGATCAACGGCGCGGCCGACCTGCTCGTCGAGCTTTACGGCGAGCGCGGCAAGCCGACGCGGGCGGCGATCGGCTGTCAGGGGCTCGGGGGCAACGCGTCGGTCGAGGTGATCGTGACGTTGCTGTTCTCGGGCAGCGACGTGCGGCCGCCACTCGCCCGCGATCAGTTCGTCAGCTGACTGCGCCGGGGAGCCTCCAACGGCCGCGCTTTTGACTCAGGAATGACCGTGGTGTATTGTCGCGGCGTGGGACACGAGACCACTCGTCCGACCTTCTGGACCTCGGGGCTCTGTCTCCTGCTCGCGTTCGCCGTCCTTGGGCATATCTGCGTGCTACCCGGCCATTCCCACGCTGCGCCGGCGCCAGCCGCCGACCATGATCATCACGATCGTGCGGACGACGCAGTTCACGAAGCCTCGTGCCAGGCGATCGCTACGTCGTCGCTGGGAACGCCCCTTGCCCCTGAGCTCGGCGTCATCGGCGTCACCGAACAATCGGTGATCCAGCTGCTCCCGGCGACGCCCGCCGCGATCGTGCGGCTTCCAGCCGTCAAGACCCGGAGAGGGCCTCCGCTCTTTCTGCTCCACGCGTCGCTCCTGATTTAGACCTCCCCCACGCGCGATTCCCTGTCGCCGACCGCACTGGTGTGTCGACCACCCGGCGACCTGGCCTCTCACTTCGAGCTGCCTCGCGCGTTGATTGCCCGAGGAGTGGAGACCCCATATGCGTCGTATGAATGCTCTGTGTCTGGCGCTCGCGCTCGCTCTGACGGCTGCCGTTTCGCTGGCCTGGGGTGCGGAGAGGAAACTGCGTGTCGTGACGACCATCCCTGACCTCACGGCCCTCGCCCAGGCCGTCGGGGGCGACCTGGCAGATGTCGAGACCCTCACACGCGGCACGCAAAACGCCCACGAGGCGGAGGTTCGGCCCACGATGATGTTGAAGTTGCGCCGCGCCGACGTGCTGATCGAAAACGGCCTCGAGCTCGACGCATGGGCCGACGTCGCGGTGACTGGCGCGAACAATCCGAATATCGTCCGCGGCTCCGCCGGACGCATCGACATCTCTCGTGGGTTGCCGATTCTCGAAGTCCCGACCGTGCGGGTTGACCGCTCGATGGGGGACGTGCATCCCCTGGGGAACCCGCACTATTCGCTCGATCCCGGGTTCGCCCCGACGATCACGCAGAACATCCTCGACGGGTTCTCACGCCTGGCCGCCGAGAGCCGCCCCACGTTCGAGCGCAATCGGCAGACGTTCCTCGGTCAGTTGGACGAGGCGATGACTCGCTGGACGAAGACCCTCGAGCCCTTTCACGGAGCGAAGGTCGTCGTCTATCATCCGCAGTGGATCTATTTCCTCAGCCGATTCGGTCTCGTGCAGGCCGCGACACTTGAAGATCGCCCGGGGATTCCGGCCTCGCCGGGCCATCTCGTCCGCGTCATCCAGCAGATGAAGGCAGAGCGGATCAAGGTTATCGTCGTCGAACCCTGGAACGACCGGAAGCTAGCCGAGCGGGTAGCCCAGGAGGCCGGGGCAAAGGCGATCGTCCTCGCGTCGATGGTTGGCGGCGTCAAGGGTGCAGATTCGTACATCCGCGCCATCGACTACAACGTCAAAGAGCTCGCTCAGGCCTTGCGTTGATCGCGCGCGCTGCTCGAAGACTCGTCTTGCTCGCTTCGTTGTCATGGGCAGCCTCGGCTGCGTCTGCCTCCGTCGAGAGCGGCTGGGCGCTATGGCAGACGGATTCCGATTCCGGGCCGACCAGGGTCGGCGCGCTTCCTACACGATCTCTATGCGACGCCCGGGCACGGCAGATGCTCGAGGAGTATCGGGCCGTGGAAATAACTCAAGGGCGCGGCGTGGCCTACGTGCCGATCGAGAGCGGATGGTTCTACACGAGTATCAGCGAGAAAGGCGGCCCGTTCGATCTCACCCTGGAGTGCCGGCCCGACACCATCGGCACACGCGCAGAAAGGGAGTAAACGCTGACGGCAGATCGAGCTGTCTATCTTAGCTGGCCGGCTCGGGAGTCCTGCCGAGTCCGGCCAGCAGTGCTGCTATGGATGCGACCACCAATCCGAGCGCCACGCCGGCCAGGGTATCGACCGGCCAATGCGCGCGCAGGA
>Ga0075433_10003619_pt1 | contig 11940 bp, 11 predicted proteins | sample RhiMethybrSRZTD2_FD_75299 | JGI IMG/M metagenome (GOLD analysis project Ga0075433, IMG submission 75299) | Populus rhizosphere microbial communities from Tennessee, USA - Rhizosphere MetaG P. TD hybrid SRZTD2 | ecosystem: Host-associated > Plants > Roots > Rhizosphere > Soil | place: USA... | reverse complement strand
TCGAGTTCTTCTGGTACGGCTGCCCGCACTGCTACAGCCTCGAGCCCTACATCGAAACCTGGCTGAAGAAGCTGCCGCCGGACGTCGAGTTCCGCCGCGTGCCGGCGGTGTTCAACTCGCGCTGGGGCCACGACGCGGCCATCTTCTACACGCTCGAGGCGATGGGACAGCTGGAGAAGCTTCACCGGCCTCTCTTCGACGCGATCCACAAGTCGAACCTGCGCACCGACAACGAGGCCGCGTTCAGCGAGTGGCTGCAGAAGAACGGCGTCGATCCGAAGAAATTCATGGACACCATGAAGTCGTTCGGCGTGCAGAGCAAGGTCAAGCGCGCCGTCCAGCAGACGGTGGCCTACAAGATCGACGGCACGCCGGCCATGGCGGTAGCGGGCCGCTACACCGTGAGCGCCGACCAGGGCCGCACGCAGCCAGGCATGCTGCAGTCGGTCGACGGGCTCGTGGCACTCGTTCGCAAGCAGAAATAGCCTTCGCATGCGGGTCGTCATCACCGGCGCCTCCTCGGGCATCGGTGAGGCGCTTGCCCGCCACTACGCCTCGGGCGACTCGATCCTCGGCCTGATTTCCCGCCGCGAGGCGGGCGCCGGGCTGCCGGGCACCGTCGTCTCCTATCCGCTGGACGTGACCGATGTTTTGGGCCTCGCCGAGGCAGCGAGGGATTTCGTGGCGCGCTACGGGGCGCCGGACCTGGTGATCGCCAACGCCGGCGTGGGCGTCGGCACGCACTCGGACGAGATCGCCGACATGGAGAAGCTGCGCCGGGTGCTCGAGGTCAACCTCACCGGGCTCGCCGCCACTCTCGCCGCATTCGCGCCGGCGATGCGCAAGGCCGGCCGTGGAACGCTCGCGGGCATCGCCAGCGTGGCGGGCTTCCGCGGGCTCGCCGGAAACGGCGCCTACTGCGCCTCGAAGGCCGCCGCCATCACCTGGCTGGAGAGCCTGCGCACGGAACTCTACGGCAGCGGCGTTTCGGTGGTCTGCGTCTGTCCCGGGTACATCGACACCCCGATGACTCGCGTCAACCGCTACCGCATGCCTTTTCTACTTCCTGCCGACGAAGCGGCGCGCCGCATCGCGCGCGCCATCGCCGCGCGCCGGCGCCTGGCGGTGATTCCATGGCAGATGGCCGCCGTTTCGGTGCTGCTGAGGGCAATGCCGGGATGGCTTTACGACCGCCTCGCGGCCCGCGCACCGCGGAAACCAAGAGACCTTTCTATTTAGCGATGCGGAGCATGGCGTAGCTGCCGGGCGCGTCCTCCAGGACGTCCTGCGGCGCGCGCGCCGGCACCCTGGCGCCGCCGTTCAGCCGCTCGATCCACGCTTCCCAGTCCTCCCACCACGAGCCGGGAATCTTGCTGGCGCCGGCGAACCAGGCGTCCGGCGTGGCGGGAAGCTCTTCGTTCGCCCAGTAGTGATACTTCTTCGCCGCCGGCGGATTGACGATGCCGGCGATGTGGCCGGAGCCGCCGAGCACGAATCGCACCGGTCCCCCCAGGTACTTCGCGCCCTTGTACGTCGTCTTCCAGGGAGCGATGTGGTCCTCGACGGTGGAAATGAAGTAGGCGGGCGTGCGCACCGCGCCAAGATCGATCGGCACGCCGCCGAGCTCGATGCCGCCGGGCTCGGCGAGCAGATTCTTGATGTACATGTTGCGCAGGTAGAAGCTGTGCATGCGCGCCGGCATGCGGGTCGAGTCCGCGTTCCAGTACAGAAGGTCGAACGGGAACGGATCCTTGCCGAGAAGGTAGTTGTTGACCACGAAGGACCACACGAGGTCGTTCGCCCGCAGGAGGTTGAAGGTTCCTGCCATCTCCGAGCCCTCGAGGTAGCCGCGCTGGTTCATCTTCTTTTCCAGGTTTGCGACCTGCTCCTCGTCGATGAACACGCCGAGCTCGCCCGGCTCCGAGAAGTCGAGCAGGCTCACGAAAAACGTGGCGCTCGCTACGCGGTTCTGGTTCTTGTTGCTCAGGTATCCCAACGTAGCCCCGAGGAGGGTGCCGCCCAGGCAGTAGCCGATGGCGTTGAGCTCGCGCTCTCCGGTGATTTTCTCCACCGCCTCGAAGGCCGCGAGTGCGCCCTCTCGCATGTAGTCGTCGAAGCCTTTTTGCGCGAGCGCCGCGTCGGGATTCACCCATGAAACCACGAAGACGGTGTGCCCTTGCGCCACGGCCCAGCGAATGAACGAATTCTTTTCGCGCAGATCGAGGATGTAGTACTTGTTGATCCACGGCGGAATGATCACCAGCGGCCGCTTGTGCACTTCTTTAGTGGTCGGCTGGTACTGGATGAGCTGCATCAGGGCGGTCTGGTGGACCACCTTGCCCGGCGTGGTGGCGACGTTGCGGCCGAGCTGGAACGCGCTCTCGTCGGTCATCGAGACGCGCAGTTGGCCGCCGCCCTTTTCGAGGTCGGCGAGCAGGTTGTTCATGCCGCGGATGAGGTTCTGGCCCCCGGTGCGCAGCGTCTCGCGCAGGACCTGCGGGTTCGTCATCAGGAAGTTGGACGGTGCCAGCGCATCGACGTACTGGCGGGTGAAGAACGCCACCTTCTTCTCCGATTCGGGCGGCAGTCCCTCCACGTTGGCGACGGCCTGCTGGATGTGCCGGGCAGCGATCAGGTAGGACTGCTTGATGTGGTCGAAGACGAAGTTCGAAGACCAGTCCTCGTCCTTGAAGCGGGCATCGCCGGCCGCTGGCTCGGCGACCGGCAGGGTTTGCAGCCCCAGCATCTTCAGCCAGGTCGACTGCCACAGCCGCATGTAGTCGGCCCACATGCTCATCGAGGTGTTCGCGAGTAGCGCCGGATCGGCGGCCATCTTCGCGTAGAGCTCCATGAAGGCACGGGCAATGCCCATCTCGTCGCGCACCGCCGACGAGAGGCTCGCGGCCTGCTTCTGCGCGAAGTCCGCGAGGAGCCGCGACGAGCGCTGGGCGACGCTGCCGCAGATTGTTGTGAGTTCTGGAGGATTCTGGGTCATGCGCTAGCGTAGCGCATGACGCCGTCCGCGCCGATACCCCGCTGCGCGCGGCCGGCATAGTACAGATAGTGCAGGTGGGCGATCGCCTCGCCCATCGCGAAGAAAGTCTGGTGCGTATCCAGCGGACGGCGGAACAGCACGCTCAGCAGGTCTCCCGCGCTCTTCGGCTCGCCCTGGAGGGCGTTCTTCAGCTCGGCGAAGCGCGCCTCGTGGTGCTCTTCGAGCTGGCGCACCCGCAGGTGCGCCCCGCGAAACGGCTTGCCATGGGACGGAAGTACCAGGACGTCCTGCGGCAGGCGGCGGTAGCGATCGATCGACTCGAGGAACAGGCGCAGCGGGTCGCCTTCCGGGTCGATAGACCACACGCTCACGTTGGTCGAGATGGTCGATAGGAGCATGTCCCCGGCAATCACGGTGTTCAATTGGCTCGCGAAAAGGGAGAGATGCTCCGGCGCGTGGCCATGGCCGACGATCGCCTCCCAGTCGCGTCCGCCGACGCGCACCTTGTCTCCCTCGATGATGCGCCGGTAGGAGAACGGAAATTCGGGCACGAGCGCGGAGTAGCGGTTGTTGCCGCGGATCGCCGCCATGGCAGCGGTCTTGTCGGCCGGCAGGCCGTTTTTCTTGAACACCGAGAGAACCGCGTCGCTGGTATAGCCCGCGGAGGAGGCGCGCACCGCGTGGGCGGTGAGATATTCGCCCTGCGTGGTCCACATCTCCACACCGAAACGCTTGCAGATCCACTCGGCGTTGCCGGCGTGATCCGGGTGATAGTGCGTGAGGATCACGCGCTTCACCGGGTGGAATTTCGCGAACAGCGTTTCCCAAAGAGCGCGGGTCTTATGGTCGCCTATGCCGGTATCGACCACGGTCCAACCACCCTCGTCCTGCACCAGCCACAGATTGATGTGGTCGAGCTGGAAGGGCAGCGGCATGCTGAGCCAATGGATGCCCGGCGCCACGGCAATGGTTTCGCCCGGCGGCGGCGTCTCCGGCCAGGGATACTCTAGGGAGTCCATCGGAATAGAATCAGGCGAAACCCTAGCATGGAAACCGAGATGGAAACCGACCGCGGCGAGTTCTCGATCAGCGACCTGGCGCGCGAGTTCGACGTCACGCCGCGCGCGATCCGTTTCTACGAGGATCAGGGCCTGCTCGCACCGCGCCGGGAAGGCCAGCGGCGCATCTACACCCCTCGCGACCGCACCCGGCTGAAGCTCACGCTGCGCGGCAAGCGCCTGGGACTCTCGCTTTCCGAGATTCGCGAGCTCATCGACATGTACGAGCCGGGGCGAGACGAGCGCCCGCAGCTCGAGCGCTTCCTGAGCGTGCTGGAAGCGCACAAGACCACCCTGCTACGGCAACGGGCCGACCTCGAGGCGCAGCTTTCCGAGCTCCAAGCCTTTGAAAGACGGGTAAGAAAGCAGCTCAAGCGAGGTTGACGTTTACGTAAACGTCAAGTACGCTTTCCGGTCCATGGATGCCCGGGCCATGAACGCACCCGCCGACCCCGCGTGCGGCTACAGCGCGTTTTCGCTCATGCCCGCGGATTGCTACGCTGGTGGCCAAGGCGGAGGTGGTGAAGCCCGGACGCACGCTCACGGTTGCGCGTGCGGAGGTGTACGCTGACGACGGTACGCACGTCGCCACCATGCTGCAGACCCTGATGATGCTCGCAGGCATCCCCGACACGCCATGAACGTGCTGCGCTTCGATCACGGCGAGACCATCGCGATGCTTCGCGAGAGTGTCCGCGACTTTGCCGCCAAGGAAATCGCGCCGCGCGCGGCGCAGATCGACCGCGACAACCAATTCCCCGATGACCTGTGGCGCAAGCTCGGCGCGCTAGGCCTGCTCGGCATCACGGTCGAGGAAGAGCACGGCGGCACCGCGATGGGGTATCTCGCGCACATCGTCGCGATGGAAGAGATCTCGCGCGCCTCGGCCTCCGTGGGGCTCTCGTACGGCGCGCACTCGAACCTCTGCGTGAACCAGCTCCGCCGCAACGGCTCGCCTGCGCAAAAGAAGAAGTACCTGCCGCGGCTCATCTCCGGCGAGCACGTCGGCGCGCTCGCGATGTCGGAGCCGGGCGCCGGCTCCGACGTGGTCGGAATGCGCCTCAGGGCCGAAAGAGTAAGCAGCGGCCGGGGCGATCGCTACGTTCTCAACGGAAACAAGATGTGGATCACCAACGGTCCGGATGCGGACCTGCTGGTGATCTACGGCAAGAGCAGCGACCAGGGCATCACCGCCTTCCTGGTTGAAAAAGGCACGCAGGGATTCTCCACCGCGCAGAAGCTCGACAAGCTCGGCATGCGCGGCTCGAACACGTGCGAGCTCGTGTTCCGCGATTGCGAAGTGCCCTCTGAAAATATTCTTGGCAAAGAGGGCGAGGGCGTTAAGGTGCTGATGTCCGGCCTCGACTACGAGCGCGCGGTGCTGGCAGGAGGCCCGCTCGGCATCATGGCCGCCTGCCTCGATGTCGTGGTGCCGTACGTTCACGATCGCAAGCAGTTCGGCCAGCCGATCGGCGAGTTTCAGCTCATGCAAGGCAAGCTCGCCGACATGTACACCACGTTCTCGGCCTGCCGCGCCTACGTTTACGCGGTAGGCCAGGCCCTCGACCGCAACGAGACCACGAGAAAAGACGCGGCCGGCGCCATCCTCTACGCCGCCGAGAAGGCCACCTGGATGGCGGGCGAGGCGATCCAGGCGCTCGGCGGCATGGGCTACATCAACGAGACGCCCGTTGGCCGCCTGTGGCGCGACGCGAAGCTCTACGAGATCGGCGCGGGCACCTCCGAGATCCGTCGCTGGCTGATCGGGCGCGAACTCTTCGCCGAATCGCAATGACCCTGAAAACCAAGCTCTCCGAGAAGCTCGGCCTGCGCCTGCCGATCATCCAGGCGCCGATGGCGGGCGGACCGAGCAGCCCGGAGCTCGTGGCCGCGTGCTCGGCCGCGGGCGCGCTCGGCTGCTTCGGTTTCGCCTATACGCAGCCCGAAGAAATGGAAAAGCAGGCGGCCTGGGTGCGCTCGAAGACGCCGCAGCCCTTTCTCGTCAACCTGTTCGCCTCGCCCCAACCGGGGGAGATTTCCCCGGCCGCGCAGCGCTCGGCGCTCGAAGCAGTTGCGCGTTATTACGCCGAATACGGCATGCCCCTGCCGCAGCCGGTCAAGCCGCCGTACGCGCCGGACTTCGAGGCGCAGCTCGCGGCGGTCGAGCGAATCCGCCCCAGGGCTTTCACGTCCCACCTCGCGGGCGTGGCAGCCGAGTGGCTGAAAAAGTTCCAGGCGCTCGGCATGGTCATCGGCGGCAGCGCCACCAACATCGCAGAGGCCAAGGAGCTCGAATCGCTCGGCGTCGATTTCATCATCGCGCAGGGCGGCGAAGCGGGCGGCCACCGCGGTACGTGGCTGCGCGACCCCTACGATGCGCTCACGGGAACGCTGGCCCTCACCCGGCTCATCGTGCGCGAGGCGCGCGTGCCGGTCGTGGCGGCCGGCGGGATCATGGACGGCGCGGGCATCGCCGCGGTGCTGGCGCTCGGCGCGCAGGCCGCGCAGCTCGGCACGGCTTTCATTCCCTGCCCGGAAAGCGGCGCGTCGCAGGTGCACAAGCAGGCGCTCCTCGCGGCGCGCGAGGACGATACCCGCATCACCGAGAAATTCTCCGGCAAGCCGGCGCGCGGCCTCGTCAACCGGTTCATGGCCGAAATGGCGCAGGCGCCGCAGCTGCCCTTTCCCGCCCAGAACAGCATCACCGGCAAGCTGCGCCAGGCCTCCGCCAAGGCCGGCAAGCCCGATTGCGTAGCGCTGTGGGCCGGACAGGGCGCCGCGCTCTCCCGCGCGCTGCCCGCGGCGCAGCTCATCGAGCGCCTCGAAGCCGAAACTGTGGAGGCCATCCGCTACGCCGCCGCGGTGGCGGGATTCGGAGCGCCCTCATGACCCACCGCGGCGACCTCGTCGAAACCTACCGCGGCATGATCTATCCGTGGCACTGCGACCACATGGGACACATGAACGTCATGTGGTACGTGGGCAAGTTCGACGAGGCAACCTGGAATCTCTTCGCCGGCGCCGGCATCACCACCGCCTTCCTGAAAGAGAACCGGCGCGGCATGGCTGCCGTGCAGCAGAACATCACCTACCGGCGCGAGCTCCTTGCCGGCGACACGGTGGCGGTGCGCTCCGCCTTCCTGGAAGTCCGCGAGCGCGTGGCGAAGTTCGTGCACGAGATGCGCAACGCCGCAACCGGGGAGGTTTCCGCGATCTGCGTCCTGACCGGCGTGCAGATCGACACCCAGACCCGCAAGTCCTGTCCATTCCCGGCGCAGCTCGCCGAACGCGCACGCGGACTCGTGCGTGCCTACGAGCTGCCCGGCTGAGCCCGACCTGAAGGAGATTTCAATGCAGAACGACCCGATCGTCATCGTCTCCGTCGCCCGCACCCCGATGGGTGCGTTCCAGGGCGAGCTGAAGGCCTTCGCCGCGCCGGAGCTCGGCGCGGCCGCAATCCGCGCCGCCGTCGAGCGCTCGGGCATCCGGCCCGAGCATGTGCAGGAAGTGATCATGGGCTGCGTTCTGCCCGCGGGCCAGGGCCAGGCGCCGGCGCGCCAGGCCTCGCTCGGCGCCGGACTCCCGCTCGCCGCCGGCTGCACCACGGTGAACAAGATGTGCGGCTCGGGGATGAAGGCGGCGATGTTCGCCCACGACCTGCTCGCGACGAATTCCTTCGACGTCATCGTCGCCGGCGGCATGGAGTCGATGAGCAACGCGCCTTACCTCCTCCCGAAGGCGCGGAGCGGCCTGCGCATGGGCCACGGCCAGGTGATCGACCACATGTTCTACGACGGGCTCGAGGACGCTTATGACAAGGGGCGCCTCATGGGGACGTTCGCCGAGGACTGCGCTCAGAAGTACAACTTCTCGAGAGAAGCGCAGGATGGCTTCGCCGTCGCCTCGCTCGAGCGCGCGCAGAAGGCGAACAAGGAAGGCTGGTTCGCCTGGGAAACGACCCCGATCGCCATCAAGGCCGGCAAGGAGGAAAAGTTCGTCGAGACCGACGAGCCGCCGTTCAAGGCGAACCTCGAGAAGATCCCGACGCTCAAGCCGGCGTTCCGCAAGGACGGCACGGTGACGGCGGCCAATTCGAGCTCGATTTCCGACGGCGCGGCGGCGCTCGTGATGATGCGCCGCTCGAGCGCCGAAAGCCGCGGGCTCGCTCCGCTCGCGGTGGTGATGGGACACGCCACGCACGCGCAGGCACCGAGCGAGTTCACCACCGCTCCCGTGGGTGCAATCAAGCATCTGTTTGAGCGCACGGGGTGGGCCGCGAAACAAGTCGATCTCTACGAGATCAACGAAGCCTTCGCCGTCGTCACCATGGCGGCGATGCGGGAGCACGGCCTGCCGCACGAGAAGGTGAATGTCCACGGCGGCGCGTGCGCTCTCGGCCATCCGATCGGCGCCTCGGGCGCGCGCATCCTCGTCACGCTGATCGGGGCGCTGCGCAAGAACGGCCTGAGACGCGGCGTCGCGAGCCTGTGCATCGGCGGCGGCGAGGCGACCGCCATGGCGCTCGAGCTCGCTTGAAGCGCGAATTGCAGCGACTGCTCGACGCGGCGCGCTTTCTGCGCCCTTACGGCTTTCGCGTGGTTGCGGCCGACCGCCGAAAGTGCATGCTCGAGCTGCCGCACAAGCCGGCGCTCGAGCGGCCCGGCGGCATCGTCAACGGCCCGGCTCTCATGGCCGCGGCGGACTGCGCGATGTGGCTCGCCATCAAGGTGCGGCTCGGGGTCGAGGGCGACGCCCTCACCTCGGAGCTGAACACCGCTTTCCTCGCCCCGGCCAAGGGCGAGCACGTCTACTGCACCGCGCGCATCCTCAAGATGGGGCGGCGGCGCATCTACGGCGTTGCCGAGTGCCACGGAAAGAAGGGGAACCTGTTCAGCCATCACACGGTGACGTATGTCAGGCCCACTTGAGGAAATTCGGGACGCGGTGCGCCGCTTTGCCGCGGCCGAGCTGACGCCGAACGCCGCTCGCTGGGACCGCGACAAGGAGTTCCCGCGCGAGGCGCTGAAAGGTCTCGCCGCCATGGGCCTCTACGGCGTCGCCATCGCGGAGGAGTGGGGCGGTGCTGGTCTCGGTTACGGCGCGCTCGCGGTCGCTTGCGAGGAAATCGCCGCCGGCGATTGCGCCACGGCCACGATCGTGTCGGTGAACAACCTCGTCGCCGGAATCCTGGCCGGCTACGGGAACGCGGCCCAGAAGGAGCAATTCCTGCGGCCGCTCGCGCAGGGCAACCTGATCGGCGCCTTCATGCTCACCGAGCCGCAGGCCGGCTCCGATGCGAGCGCGATCACCACGCGCGCCGAGCGGCGGGGCAGCGACTACGTGCTGAACGGCGTGAAGCAGTTCATCACTTCGGGCAAGAACGCCGACATCGCCGTCGTCTTTGCAGTCACAGACAAGGATGGCGGGAAAAAGGGCATCAGCGCCTTTCTGGTCCCGACTTCGACGCCCGGTTACATCGTGGCCCGCATCGAGGAGAAAACCGGGCAGCGTGCATCGGATACCGCGCAGATCGTCCTGGAAAATTGTAAAACAGAGCATTTATTGGCCGAGGAAGGCGCCGGCTATCGCATCGCGCTCGCGAATCTCGAATCCGGGCGCATCAATGTGGCGGCTCAGGCGACCGGGGTGGCGAGAGCGGCGCTTGCCGCGGCGCTCTCCTATGCGCGCGAGCGCCGCAGCATGGGCAAGCCGCTGATCGAGCACCAGGCGATCAACTTCCGGCTCGCCGACATGGCGACCGGAATCGAGGCCGCGCGCCAGCTCTACCTCCATGCCGCACGCCTGCGCGATGCAGGTGAACCCTGCATCAAGGAAGCGTCGATGGCCAAGCTCTTCGCTTCCGAGACGGCCGAGCGCGTCTGCTCCGACGCGATCCAGATCCACGGCGGGTACGGCTATGTCGCCGACTTTCCGGTCGAGCGTCTGTGGCGCGACGTGCGCGTGACGCAGATCTACGAGGGCGCGAGCGACATCCAGCGCCTCGTGATCGGTCGAACCCTGCAAGAGAACTCGTGAAAACAGGGACAGACCACGTTTTTCCCAGAACGGCAGACCGCCAGAAAACGTGGTCTGTCCCTGATTTTGGGTTCGCGTGAGCACGCTCAAAAGCGACGTCAACCCACGGTCGGCGGAATTCAAAAGCAATTCCGAGCGGATGCGCGCCATGGTCGATGACCTCAAACAGAAGGTCGCGCTGGTCTCGCTCGGCGGAGACGCCGAGGCGCGTGAAAAGCACCTCAAGCGCGGCAAGCTGCTGCCGCGCGAGAGGGTGAGGAGCCTGCTCGACCCGGGCTCGCCGTTCCTGGAGATCGGGCAGCTCGCGGCGTGGGGCATGTACACCGGGGACGTCCATTCCGCCTCGATGATCTGCGGAATCGGCAGGGTTTCAGGCCGCGAGTGCGTCATCGTGGCGAACGACGCCACGATCAAGGGCGGCACCTATTACCCGATGACGGTGAAGAAGCACCTGCGCGCACAGGAGGTCGCGGCGCAGAATCGCCTGCCGTGCGTCTACCTGGTCGATTCGGGCGGCGGCTACCTGCCCGAGCAGGACAACGTGTTCCCCGACCGAGAGCATTTCGGCCGCATCTTCTTCAACATCGCCAACATGTCGGCGGCCGGCATCCCGCAGATCGCCTGCGTCATGGGCTCCTGCACCGCGGGCGGCGCGTACGTCCCCGCCATGTCGGACGAGTCGATCATCGTGCGCGGGCAAGGCACCATCTTTCTCGGCGGCCCGCCGCTCGTGAAGGCGGCCACCGGCGAAGTGGTGACGCCGGAGGAGCTCGGCGGCGCGGAAGTCCACACGCGGGTGTCCGGCGTAGCCGATTACTACGCGCAGAACGACGCCCACGCTCTCGCGCTGGTCCGGCGCATCGTTTCGAACCTGAATTACCGAAAGACGGTGTCCCTCGACGTGCGGGAGCCGCGAGAGCCCCTGTACGCGGCCGAGGAGATCTACGGGGTCATTCCGTCCGATACCCGTAAACCTTACGACGTGCGCGAGATCATCGCCCGGCTGGTCGACGGTTCCGAGCTGGACGAGTTCAAGCAGAACTATGGCACCACCCTCGTCACTGGCTTCGCCCACCTGCACGGCTACCCGGTGGCGATCCTGGCGAACAACGGCATCCTCTTCTCCGAGTCCTCGCTCAAGGCGACGCACTTCATCGAGCTCGCGGCTCAGCGCGGCATCCCGCTTCTCTTTCTCCAGAACATCACCGGCTACATGGTGGGCAAGAAGTACGAGGCCGGCGGCATCGCCAAGGACGGCGCCAAGATGGTCACCGCGGTGGCCACCGCCCGGGTGCCGAAATTCACCGTGATCCTCGGCGGCTCCTTCGGCGCCGGGAACTACGGCATGTGCGGCCGCGCCTACTCGCCGCGCTTCCTGTGGATGTGGCCGAACGCGCGCATCTCGATCATGGGCGGCGAGCAGGCGGCAAGCGTCCTCGCCACGGTCAAGGGCGACTTTCATTCAAAGGAGGCGGAAGAAAAGTTCAAGGCGCCCATCCGCGAGCAGTACGAGCGCCAGGGCCACCCCTACTACGCGAGCGCGCGCCTCTGGGACGACGGTGTGGTCGACCCCGCCGACACGCGCCGGCTGTTGGGCCTCGCGATCTCGGCGTCGCTCAATGCGCCCGTCGAAGACACGCGCTTTGGCGTATTTAGGATGTAGATGCCGAGGGACATGTGATGTCTGAGCACCGCGCCACCGTGGAATGGCAGCGCTCGGGCGAGTTCCGCTACGAGACCTACTCGCGCACGCACGAGCTGCGCTTCGACGGCATCGCGGTCCCCGGCAACGCCGCCGCCGCGAATATCCCGAAGACGGTTCCGCCGCGCGACGGCGTCGATCCGGAGCAG
>Ga0075433_10003618_pt1 | contig 11942 bp, 9 predicted proteins | sample RhiMethybrSRZTD2_FD_75299 | JGI IMG/M metagenome (GOLD analysis project Ga0075433, IMG submission 75299) | Populus rhizosphere microbial communities from Tennessee, USA - Rhizosphere MetaG P. TD hybrid SRZTD2 | ecosystem: Host-associated > Plants > Roots > Rhizosphere > Soil | place: USA... | reverse complement strand
TGAGCCAGAGTTCACTCCATTCATTCTTGGTGCGCTTGAACGCTTCTTCATATCCAAAGAACAGGCGATATACATAGGCATGTGTAACGCCCGACCAATACGCCCTGTTCAGAAAATACGCCTTGTCGATGCGATCCGCACTGACATAGTGGTGGATATAGGCATCGTCGGCGTAATAGATCGGAATATCGTTGCGATCCAGGACCATGTTAAAGAAGGTTTCCTCGCCGAACTTGAACGATTTTCCATCCGGCCCCAGGTCTGTCCGGTAGCCGCCAAAGTGCTCAAACAGCCGCTTCGCATACGCCGTATTGTGTGCATACAGAGTCAGGGGGTAGCGGCTGCGCACGACCCGCTGCTTCCTCCCCCGCTCGCCATAGTTCAGGCCAAAGAATCCGTAAATGTACGGATAATTGAACCAGTCAGGTGGCGTACAGCCTTCGTCGAAATATATCTCAATCCGTCCGCCCACCACCATCGCATGGTGCTCGTTGATCACCTGGTTGAAGGTCGCCAGCCAGTCGGGGCAGGCAATCGCATCGTCGTCCAATTGCGCCACGAATTCCAAGCGCGATTTTTCGACCCCAAGGTTGCGTGCGCATGACACAGCCTTCCGCATCTCCGCATAATAAGAAATGGGCACGGGCGAATTTCCTTGGTATCCTTCAAGCAACACCTCTGTACCGTCGCCCGACGGGGTGTATATGACAACTACTTCGTATTTGTCTTTCGGATAATTTTGCTTAAAGACCGAGTCTATTGCCTTCGCCAGCAGGTTCGCCCGCTTGTATGTCGCAATCACCACCGAAAAAGTGTGATACTCGAATTCCGTGGCTGGCGTGTGCTCCGCAAGTGGAGCTACCTGCCCGGAGTCATTCGCGGTCTCACCCAAAGATTGTTTCATTTGCTACCTGACTATGCAACTCAATTTGCACTTGCACAGGATCCGTCTCCAGGTAGACGAGCCGATCCGTCGCGTGATGCTCGGGCCGGGGATCGGTCCCACCGTGCAGATTGATAATGAGATCCGCTGAACTATAAAGCGCCTGGAAAAGCAACAGCCATTGCCGACGTATCTTTCGTCAGCCATTCTGGATCATTCTAAGCGAACAGATCCCAGTTCGTCCGCGACTCGTTCTGCTGTGGCCACAATGCGTGCGGCAAGCCACAGGCGTTGGATGGCGAGCAAGGCCACCCACACAAACGGCAGGAGCACCGCCACCCAGGCGAGTCGCTGGTGTTGCGAGGTTTCTAGGGTCTCAGATCGGATAAGCCATACGGCGACCACCCCGAGTACGACGCCCACAGCCAGAGCAACCGGCGTCACGGTTGTCCGAACGCGCGCTCGCAACAGCCGCTTCAATTCGCCGTGATCTTCGACCGTGCTCTGGATGTGCGCCTGTACCCCCATTCTGTCTTCGACGAGCAGATCCCAGGGTTCCCAACCGCTATTCATGTTCACCCCGAGGCGCTGCTTGTGGAGCCGCGACATGACCTGGCGAAGAAAGACCGGTGGCTCAAGTGCATCCTTAGACCAAAAAGCGACCTCAAACCCACCGCAGTGGCCCAGGACCGCCCGAATGTGGCGCCAGGCTACGTGACCTTGCGGTGCCCGTTTTGAGCTGCCATTCGTGAAGCGAAATGGCCCCAGCCCACCTTGAAGACGTCCCCAGGCCCGGACGGACGGCTGGAGAAAGTGGAGCAGCGCAATCATCCCACGCTGCTTGAACCGCTCCCAGTTTGAAAGACCGCGAGGCAAATCAGCCGCCAGGCTCGCTCGTGCAGCATAGAGAATGGTCAGGCCCGTGGCAAAGAGCGCCGCCACGCCGGACCACGGCACAAACAAGGCACCCATTATCAACAGCCCGATGAGCATGTACCACTCGGGCGTCAGCGGCAGGTACATCCACAGAGTGGGTGCCGGGTGATAAAGCGATTGGAACGGTGCTAAGCCAAACACTCCCTGATAGATGCGGCCGCTGCCCCAGAGCAGGCGCAGCGGCGCGCTGTAGATGCGCCCACTCCACTGCATCTGTCCCAGACCGTTGAATTTCTCCGGATGCTGCCGCTCCAGAATCGCCTCCGACCTACCGTAACCGACCTGCTGTTTGAGGTAGGCACGCACGGTGCTACGACGATGATGCCAGACGAGGGCGCCAGGGGCAAAGCCAATCCGCTGCCCGTGGGCCTGGAGTCGCCAGCACAAGTCGACATCGTCGCCGGCGACGTGGTAGTCGGGGTGAAACCCCTTGATGTCTTGCAGGACTGTTTTCCAACACGCCATGTTGCAGCCGGGGATATGCTCGGCGATCTCGTCGCTGAGCAGGATGTGTGTGGGCCCGCCGGGCGAATGGCCGACACAGTGCGCTATCCAGCAGTCATCGGCCGGTACCAGGTTCGGCCCGCCAACCGCCGCCGTATGGCTCTGCATCAGCTTCGCGGCCATGTAGAACAGCCAGTCAGGGTCGACACGACAGTCGGCGTCGGTATAGGCGACGATCTCGCCGGTGGCAGCGGAGAGGCCAATATTGCGTGCCACACTAAGACCCTCGTTGGATTCGTGTATTGCCTTGACGTATGGGAATTCAGCCGCATAGGCGTCAGCTATGCGCCCCGTCTCGTCTGTAGAACCATCATCGACGACGATGACTTCGTAATCAGGATAGTGCATCTGGACAAGAGAGCTCAGGCATTCGTCGAGGGTGCTGGCAGCATTATACGCGGCGATGACAATAGTCACGCGCGGCCAATCAGCGCCGCCAAACGGCGCCTCTGCAAACGCGTTGGCTGCGGTATGGAAAGATGGCTTGGGGTGGCGATCACGGTCGACCAGTCCAAATGCCCAATCTTCCACAACGTGACCACCACGGAACCAGTCGTCGGTCCAGGTGAAGGCCACCGCTCCAGCGCAGCCGGACGCGAAGATCTCACGAATCTGCCATTCGAGAAAGCTGGCCTGGCCCGCCTCACCGTGGCGCAGGCTGTCATGCCCAAACTCACTAATGACCAGAGGCTTGACCCCGGCTAGAGTCTGGAGCTTTGCCAGATAGGCGCGCAAGTCGTGCTGCTCATGCAGATAGACATTGAAGGCGTGGAAGTCAAGGAAGGGTAGCTCGAGGTACTCGGTCGCCGGATAGTTGGCGTAGCTGACTAAGGCCTCGGCGTCGGTCTGTTTGGCCGTATCGTACAGGTCGAAGAGGAGCCGCTCGGTTTTGTCCTTCCCATACCAACGCACGATGGGCGAGGGGATTTCGTTGCCAATGAAATACGCAAGGACTGCGGGATGGCGCGCGATCTGGCGCACGCTGTCGCGTACCTGGGTGAGCACGTCCATCCGGTCCTTGCGTGTCCTAAGACAGAGGTGCTGCGGCCACGGGATGCCGACGATAGTTCGCAGGCCCTGGCTGGCGGCCTCGTCGAGCAACCAAGTCGGCGGAACGGTATAAACGCGAACGGTGTTAAGCCCAGCCTGGCGCATAAGATCGAAGTCGCGCGCCACTGCAGCGGGCGACGGGTAGGGTATGCCCGGTGAACTGTCGGCGAATGTGCCATATGAAACACCTTTGATAATGAGCTTATTATTCCCCGTGGCCAGAAACTTCCCCGAGGTCGAGGGTCTCGGGTCAAGAGGGGAGTCGTCGCGCTTGAAGTCGAGCTGTACCGCAGCGGCGGTTGATGGTAGAGCGGTATCCGTCATCTTAGTCCTGAAGTTTTGCATAAATCGGCCCAATCTCCAGGAAGCGTGTCAAGCGACAGGGAATGTTAGCACTTCATGACCGTTAGAACTTTCTGTTGCGGGTGAACATCATGCGGCCGTTGACGCCGCTTTTTGGGCGCTCGCCTCCTTAGCTCGATAGCTCTCCAGGCTCATCATATCGAGAATAACCGAGTGATGGACCACCTGGTCAATCGCCGCCATGGTCGTCGGGGGGTCTTTGAAGATCGGCTCCCACTCCGAGAAGACCAGGTTCGTGGTCAAAATCAGGCTGCGCCGCTCGTACCGCTCGGCACCGCGTAAACCATATTGCGCGGTTCCTCTCTCGTTACATCGAATACCAGCGCGCGGCCTTCCTCGCAAGACATCTGTGGAGTGGGTGTTTGTTCCTGCCATTGTACGGGTCTTCCTCCTTCCGCGCAACTTCCGCAGCCGTCCGCTGCGCCGCACCATTGAGTTGCTGTTCAAACCGGTCAAGCAACAGCCGCAAATACATACACTGCGCTGCCCGAAGGAGGTGGCAACTGCGGGCATACAAGCACTGTTGCTGGGCTGGGTGTTAGTGGAGGGAATGGCAGTGGACCTGCAGGTCAAACTGCAACGACACTCGCGCGCGGCCGCGCACGCTGCCGGGTCAAGTACCGATAGCGGAGGCAGTTGTCAGTATCTGGGGTGTGACAAGCCTGGTGGCGACGCTGCGGCAGGTGTTGGGAGGGCATTGGTCATTGCGACGATTGGAGGAATGTTTACCCGGCTTGCAGCCCTATCTGCTCAGCCATCCCGGCAGCGTGCGCATCAAGCCAGCGAAGTGGTTGCCTGGTTGAGTGGGGTGATCTGGACCCCGCCGCGCGTCGTGCAGCAGGTGGCCTGATACTCGTGCTGTGCATCAGCAAGCCCAGTATCGGTAAGGTAACGCATATGGGCGCTCACCCCCGCCCCCGAAACGTATTCGCGCGGGCGAGCGCGTCGCGCTGATCCTGCTCGGTTGGCTTGCCATACATCAGCGCGGTGCTGACGCGACTATGACCCAGGATGGTCTTGACGTAGGCTGGCGTCGCACCGCTCTCCAGCAGACGATAGGCCAAGCTGTGGCGCAGCCGATGCGGGCTGGCCTCATCAAGCTGGCGTGCCAGCTCCAGTAGCTCCCCGACCCGCGCCAGGCTGCGCTCCTTCTGCGCCCAGCAGCGCCCCCGCTGAACCGCTGCGCAGCCGGCGAGCCGCAGCGAAAAGCCATCGCACACACGGCAGTAGCTGCGCTCGTCGGATGACGGCTATGCTACCACAAACGTGCGACGTGCAGCGTGCGCCGCCCAGTCGTAGGGGCACGATATATCGTGCCCGACCTCACCGCCCTGCATTATCCCTTTGTCTGCTTGCCCCTCGTCCCTTTGTCTCCGTGTCTCCGTGTCTCCGTGTCTCCCCATCTCCTTGTCCCCTTGTCCCCTTGTCTCCTCGCCATCAACCCTAACCAACTCTTTACAGCTTCGCCCGCTCATCTATGGTATACTCAGACCGGTTGAGCTGAACTGCAAGCGAAACGCCGGGCGCGTATCTGCCCCCGGCGCACCGGCGTTCAGATCACCAACCGACAACAGAAAACCCACCCCTCGCGGCCAAGCATGAGGTGGGCTTTCTGTAAGAAAAACGCTGTGCCATTCTAGCATCCCCCGTGCCCCCTGGCAAGGTGTGCTTGACAGCGCAGCGCGCTGAAGAACGCCGTGCCCAACGCCAAAACCGTAGCACCACCAAAATACGTACAGGCGGATTTGCAAATCCGCGCTGCCCGGCTGCGCGCTGCCCGGCTGCGCCTCGCGCCCTTCGCGCTCCGTGTCTCCGTCTCTCCTTCGCGTCCCTTCGCGGATCATCATCCGGCGTGTTCCGTGTTGCCGTGTCGCGCCCGCCCGCTCGCTCCTGCCCCACGCATGGGCAGATTTGCATATCCGCCCTACCTAGCTGAGGGGAGAATACCATGCCCACCGAACTGATCTGGAACGGCAAATACAACCCCGACGGCACCCGCAAAGACAAATCGCTGACCACCAAAGTTACACACACCTAAGCCACGCTCGGCACCTACCAGCTCCAGGTCAAAGTGATCGACATCTTGGGCAACGACACAACAAAGATGATTGAGGTGCAGATCGGGTAAGCCCACGTAGACGTCTGAAGACGGAGGGAAGCATATGCGGCACAGCCCACGGTCACCAATTGGCAGCTTTGACCGCGGCGCGCGAATCGTTGCGCATGTCCGCAGCGCGAGTTTCTTGAGCATCATTGTGCTGCTGTTCGGGCTGCTTCCGTCGTCGATTGCGCGAAGCCAACCAACACAAGTGGGCACGATGCTGTACGCCTGCACTACTGGCCTCTGCAGCATCACAATCGGTAGCGACAAAGCGCAGACCGTCGTTCCCTTCGATCCCAAAACCGTCTCTATCCACGGCTACTCGCTCTCGCTCGACGGCACCAAGATCGTCTACGCCCTCGGCGACGCCGATGGCACCTCCGGCAAGGCCGACATCTACCTAGCCGACGCCAATGGCAACAATAGCCGCAAGCTCTTCAACGTCAAAGGTGCCCTAAGCGGCGTCGGCGACCTGGAAGGCTACGGCGTTCTAGGCCTGACTGCGGACAATAGCCGGATTATCTTCGAAGACAATGCACAGGTTTTTACCGCGCGGTTGGATGGAGTGGATCGCCGGCCTATACTGAAACAGTTCATCTACGGCGCGTCTTCAACCCATTACTATCAGCTCTCACCGCAGCGCACGCGGCTGCTCGTCACATACACCGACCCGCTCCCTAGCATCACAGAGTATGATACCGCCACTAGCAAGGAATATAGCTATAACCTCGATCTATCGCTTTCTCCCGCGGCTATGGGAAGCGACGATCAGCACATCATCGCCTATCATCTGAGCCGGCCCTATAACCCCAACGCCCTGTCGCACGGCGAAAATCTTGATATACCGAGCGATGGTTATGCCGAGGTTGAGCTGCCGAGTCTCAAAAGTCGCTCGCTGCAGATTCCTGGCGCGATCATGAGTACGGCCTCGAATGGCCAAATAGTTATCGCGCAGACCACACAGAACATCGGCGAATACAAGAACTTCCAGCTCTTCGATCTCGCTAGCGGCCAAGTCACACCGCTCACCCTCCCAAACTTTCTAGCCTATGGCGAACGGCTGTTCAACAATGTCTCGCTGGTCTTCCCCGCACCGGCCACCGCACCACCAGTGCCGCTGAATGTCATCGGCGAGATTGCCTATCTCAAGGATGGAGACATATGGCTGCTCGATCTGGCAACCCGGCAAAGCGAGCAACTCACCAAAATCGGCAGCATCGCGCCGGCGCTCGCTTGGTCGCCCGATGGTCAGACATTGGCCTTCACAGCGAAGATACGCGGTAATTTCGATATCTACACGGCTCAGGCGGATGGGTCAAACATCACGGTGCTGACGCGGAATCCGCTCGATGAGCTACTGCCCTCCTACGCGCCCGATGGCACGCTGCTCTATGCGCGTGCCACCCCTCCCGATCCGGTCAACCAGTTCACTGGGTTTGAGATTATTCGCCACGCGACCAATGGTCAGGAGACGAGCATCTGGAATCCGGATCTGGGTGGATGTGAGGCCGGGGATTTGCGAGCAATGTCATCCACACGCTTTGTCATTGGTCTCTCCTGTATCCCAGATGCGGTTGGTGTGTCATTAGTCGATACCGCAACCTCCAGTAAGGCCGATGGTAAGTCGATAGGGGATTATCTGACCGTGCGGGCCGATGCCGGAGCATGCAGCTCCGAATTCCTACGCGTTTTCGAGGCTGTTCCAGCGCGCACTCAGCCCCTCATCGCCATTGCTGGCGATACCGACTGCGCCACGCCCGGCGTGCAAGGTCAGCAGTTGGGGATCATCATTGCCAATGCCACCGACCCAAAAGCCCCCCTGCGTGCGATCGAAACCGGCACAAACGAGATCAGTCGCCTGGAATGGTCGCCCGATGATAAGTGGCTGATTTTCGAACCATATGGCCAAGCCAATGAGTCCGGCGGGCTATGGATCGTAAGCGCGCAGGGCGGACCGGCGCAGCAAATCGGGCCGGTCGGCACCGGGTTAGCCTGGCGACCAGATTCTGCGGTCGATAGCGTAACTGCCCAGAAGTGGCTTACGGAAAAGGCCCAACTCATCAAAGATATACAGAAGGTGCGTGTCGACACAACCCTATTCATCATCCCCGAGTTGCCTGCCTATGACGAACGATCGGCTCAAGAATTGTGGAACCGCATCAACGCGCAGGCGCAGAATGGCAGCCTTACCCGCGAGCAGCTGGATGCGTTTGCTCGGCTGACGCTGCAGGAGCGAGCGTTCAAACCTTTGTTGCCGGTGTACACCAGCGTCGCCGCGGCCCATACCACCACCTTGATCGATACGCTCGAAGTTGGTGTCGGTACCGTGTTCGCCTTGAAACCCGCCTGGAATATTTGTAAGAAGAGCGTTCCACTGTGTGGGCGATTGCAGAACGATACCGAAGGTATCATCTTTCGTATTATGGAGGACACTGGCACCACATTCGCGACATTTCTCACAACGCAAGATGATCGCGAGGCTGGCACGCGTGACTGGAAGTTCGCGCTGAAGCTGGTGCAGGACGGCTACGCCGAGCGTGAGAAACGCCCTATGGCCATGCTTGAGATGCTACGCGATACCGCGATCGAATCGGCAGTGACAGGGGTGATGATTCAACCCTACCTGGGCCGTAGCCAGAAACTGCTTGAAAAAGGGGTTCGCACGGCCGATCTCGCCCACCCCAGTGGCGATCGGTGGCCAATCACCGGCACCACGAGCCGCGCTGAGGTCAATACAGATGTCCTCACCGAAGAGCTCAATATCGAACAAGCGTCGGCCTTGGACAACTACAACTCCTTCCAGAAAGGTGCGGGCATCCTGAAAATCGCGGAAGATGTCGCCGATTGGGCCACGCTCTCGCCGTTTGCGCTGATAGCTCAGGCCGTCGGTATTGGTGCCCGGATCGAGCAAATCGTGATTGTCAGCGCCCCTCTCACCTATCTAAACCTCAAAAGCCTCGACTGCATCGAGTACCTAACCGGCCGGGCCTCGGAGCGGGCGTTCGACGCCGAACATGTCTTCGAGAATTGCCGCACGCGCACCGCCATGCAGTCGCCCACGAACGGAAAAATACTATTTGTGGCATATCGTCCCACCTTCGCCACACCGCTACAAACTCAGACCGCAGACGACGCTGATCGATATCGCAAAGCGATCAATATGCTTGTTCAGGCGGTTCAAGCAAAAGATGACCGGCAGACCGAACAGGCGATCGATCTGTTTAACCAGGCCGATGCCGCGCTCAGTGACACATTGCATCAGCTCGCGATGATCCAGTTCGCGCAAGAGACGCGCAGTGAACAAGAATTTGCGATGTTGCGACAGCGGCAGATCATGGCAACACACTCGCTCGCAGTGAATCTAGCGGTTGCCGAATCGCTACTCGCTCGGCAATCAGGTGCGTCACCACAGAACGATTTATCGCAAATCACCCAGGCCGCACTGCATCAACTGGATCTCACGCAACAGACGGTCGCGCAGACTAATCTGGCAGTGCCAACCGATCGGGCGCTTGTTGTCATTCAGCAGATCCAGACCACCGTCTCACCCGATCAACAGATACATATGAATGTCAGCGTCAAGAACATCGGCGGTGCCGCGTCTCAGGATCTTCAGATTGCGCCGCAAGTCGGGGATCGACCAGCGGGTGCGACCGCTCGGCTCGGCGCGCTGAATCCCGGACAGGAAGCTCAAACCATACTCAACCTGTCGCCGACCGATGAGGCGTTGATTGATGTTCAGGTGCTTTCGGGAACCGCTGTTCTAGATTCGCAGCTGCAAAGCCTTCCATCACCTATATCGGTAGATGACACAGCGCTCCCAACTGAGACAACCGGCCAGCTTACGCCGACATCAACGCAGTCAGCCAGCCAGCTTACACCAACATCGGTCCAACCTGCAGGTGCGATAATCCCAGCGACAGTAGACACAGCTCGGCCCACTCTGGGCGGACTCATCGCCATAATCCTCGGAGTGATCCTGCTCATTATAGTTACCCTTGTACTGATCAGGCGGAGGATGAGCAGAAGCAAACCACAGTGAAAGATACAACCATGCCCCGACGCCCCAAACAACCCGTCGCAGCCATCCAGCAGCCGCTGCTCGACCTCAGCGACACCCTGCGTACCGCCCCGCCGCCCCCGTTCTCCTGGTCTCCTGGTCTCCCCCTTCGCGCCCCTTCGCGTCCCGTCGCGAATCATCCGCATGCGCTCTTCTTGTCTCCTTGTCTCCTTGTCTTCCTCGCCCCAACTGAACAAATCCCCACCCGATCGCCTCTCATACTATAGCCGCCCATCAGCGGGTATGCTATACTCACCCTGAAAACCAGACTCGCCGCCCGCGCTGCCGAACAGCAATCTGCAATCTGCAATCTGCAATCGGTCCCGGGCAACAGAAAACCCACCCCCGCCGCCAAGCAGAAGGTGGATTCTCTGTACGAAAACGCTGTGCTATTCTAGCACCCCGCCTGTCACCTGACAAGGTGTGCTCGGCAGCCCAGCGGCTTGCCGAGGACATCAATGCCGCAGCCCAGCAGCATCACTCATCCGCTCATCCGCTCATTCGTACCGACGTGTGCCCGCGCTGGCGCAGCCTGCGCCCGCCGCATCGACCAGATCGCCGCGCTCGACGAGGCGTCGGCGCACGCATTGCAGGACGCCGTCGAGACCGCTTTCGCGTGCCTGCTGCGCGACCTGCGCGCCGCCGAACGGCCGGCGTCTGCCACGTCGTAGTTCCCTTCCCTCGCCCGCGCACGAGAGAGGGGTCGGGGGGTGAGGCCACCCAACGGAGGACACACCATGGCCAACCAGGAACACCTTGACCTCCTCAAGCGCAGCGTGGCCGCGTGGAAGCGCTGGCGGGCCGCGAATCCAACGGTCGTCCCCGATCTCCGAGGGGCAAACCTCAGAGACGCACAGCTGAGCTATGCGGACCTTCAGGGGGCGAACCTCCGGGGGTTGGATCTTAGGCGGGCGCACCTGAGCTATGCGGACCTCCAGAGGGCGGACCTCCTGGGGGCGGATCTGAACTATGCGGACCTCCAGAGTGCGGACCTCCTGGGGGCGGATCTGGACTATGCGGACCTCCAGTGGGCGCACCTTCAGGGGGCGGGTCTTCGCGGGGCGGATCTCCACAAGGTCACGCTTGGGTTCACCACCTTCGGTGACAACGACCTCAGCGCCGTGAAAGGACTTGAGACAGTTCGGCATCGCGGCCCCTCGACCATCGGCATCGATATGCTCTACAAGTCCGGCGGCAAGCTGCCCACCGTGTTCCTGCGTGGCTGTGGTCTACCCGATAGCTTCATCGAGTACATTCCCTTGCTGATCGGCGCGATGCAGCCCGTTCAATATTTCTCCTGCTTCATCAGCTACAGCACCAAAGACGACGACTTCGCGCGCCGGCTGCACGAACGGATGCGCGCCGAGCACCTGCGAGTCTGGTTCGCGCCGGAGGAGATGCAGGGCGGCAAGAAGCTCTACGACCAGATCGACCGCGCGATCCAGCTCCATGATCGCCTGCTGCTAGTGCTGTCGGACCACAGCATGCACAGCGAATGGGTGCTCACGGAAATCCTCCGAGCACGCGACGTGGAGCGGCGCGAGCACCGCCAGAAACTCTTTCCGATCCGGCTGGTCGATATGGACGCAATCACTACATGGCGCTATGTTGATCCCGATAGCGGCAAAGACGTGGGCCGCGAGGTGCGCGAATACTTCATCCCCGACTTCTCGCATTGGAAAGAGCACGACGCCTTCGAGAGCGCCTTCGCCCGCCTGCTGCGCGCCCTGCGCGCCGCCGAACAGGTATCCAGCCAGGTGTAGGGCGGATGTGCCTATTCGCCCTGCTGCAATCTACCGAAGGACACGCCCATGACCGACGCCGACGACACAACCAGCCTTCACGAGCAGCTCGCCACCCACCGACACACGCTGGCGATCCTGCTGCGCCAGGTCGCGACCCACACTGAAGCGTATGCGCCGCCAGCCCAACTCAGTGGCATCGCCGACGCCCGTGCTGCGATCGCGCGGCTCAAAGCCGCGCTGCGCGTAGCCGGCGCGGTGGTCGAGGAGCAGGCGGGCGATGTGGCACCGCCCGACGCGGAA
>Ga0075433_10003617_pt1 | contig 11942 bp, 8 predicted proteins | sample RhiMethybrSRZTD2_FD_75299 | JGI IMG/M metagenome (GOLD analysis project Ga0075433, IMG submission 75299) | Populus rhizosphere microbial communities from Tennessee, USA - Rhizosphere MetaG P. TD hybrid SRZTD2 | ecosystem: Host-associated > Plants > Roots > Rhizosphere > Soil | place: USA... | reverse complement strand
TGCGGAATTCCGTACCGACGAGCTCGAGCATCGTGATACCGCGCGCGCGGCCGGCGCCACCGAAGCCGTGGGATATCCTTTATTGACTGCGGCGATCCGTGCAGGATGCAGGGTTGCAATCGAGCTGTCGAAGCGCATTTGAGGAACATTGGGGCGGGTTCGCCCGCTGAAAGCGTTGGAAGGACGATGATGATCAAGCTGACGATTTCCCTGGCCGCATCGGCAGCGCTCGCCGCGGGTTTCGCTGCGCTACCGGCGCCTGCAGTTGCTCAGGAGCAGGACACGATCAGCGAGGTCATCGTCTATGGCGACGACCCCTGCCCACGCTCCGGCAATAATGAGGTGGTCGTCTGCGCGCGCAAGCCGGAAGCCGAGCGCTATCGAATCCCCGAGAAACTGCGCAGCGGCGGACCGAGGCAGAGCCGGGAGGCCTGGGCCAACCGGGCAAAAGCGCTCGAAACGGTCGGAGCGACGGGCACCAACAGCTGCTCGCCCGTCGGACCAAGCGGATTTACCGGTTGCCTGACGCAGGTGATCAAGCAGGCGAAGCAGGAATCGCGCGAGTCTACGGAGCAGGGTACCGCGCCCGAACAGTAAGCGGCACGCAGTTCGCATAAAATCACTTGCAGCAGTCCGGCTGTCGGCTAGCCAGCAGATATTGTCGGTGGCGGGGAGGCTCGGTTGACTGCTGCACAATTGGCCGCCGGCGCGGCCGGCGAAGACGACGACCTTTTCCTCGGCCACCCCAAGGGCCTCGCTTATCTCGCCTTCACCGAGGCGTGGGAGCGCTTTTCCTATTACGGCATGAGCGCCCTGCTGGTGCTCTACATGGTCAACCAGCTGCTGCTGCCGGGCCATATCGAGCATGTCGCCGGATTTGCCAGCTTCCGGGCGCTGATCGAGTGGGTCTTCGGGCCGCTGTCGACACAGGCGCTCGCCTTTGAGATCTACGGTCTTTATTCGGGCTTCGTCTATTTCACTCCGGTCTTCGGCGGCTGGCTCGGAGACCGGATCGGTCAGCGCAGCGCGGTCGTGATCGGGGGCCTGTCGATGACTGGCGGCCATCTTGCCATGGCCTTCGATCAGAGCTTTCTGCTTGCTTTGCTTCTACTGATCATCGGATCGGGCCTGCTCAAGGGCAATATTTCTGCCCAGGTCGGCGGACTCTATCCCATCGAGGAAGAGGAGCTGCGCACCAAGGGATTCGCCATTTTCAGTACCGGGATCAACTTCGGTTCCGTCGTCGGCCCCTTGCTCTGCGGCTTTCTCGGCGAGCGCTATGGCTGGCACCTCGGCTTCGGCGCGGCCGCGCTGTTCATGCTGGGCGGCGTGCTGACCTATCTGAGCGGCTACCGCTATCTTCCGGCGCGGGTCGAACGGAAGACCTTCGCCGACGTCGTCATGACCGCCGACGACCGCAAGGTCGTTTGGGCGCTACTCGGTGTCTTCGTGATCACCATCTTCCCACACATCGCTTATTACCAGCTGTCCGATGTCCTCCCCGTGTGGCTCGAACAGTATGCCGACATGAACGCGGGCAGCTTCCAGGTCCCGATCCCCTGGTTCCAGTCGATCGATCCGCTGTTCAGCATCCTCTGCCTGCCACTCCTGTTTACCTTGTGGCGGTGGCAGGGCCGAAACAGCGGAAGCGAGCCCTCAGAGCTCAAGAAAATCGGCGCCGGAGCCTTCCTCTGCGGGGGCGCCAATTTGATCCTCGTTGCCGCCATTGCTGCCTATGGCTCGGCCAAGGTCCCGTGGATCTGGCCCTTCCTGTTCTGCGCGGTCCAGGGCGTCGGTTTCATGTATTTCTGGCCGCCGTTTCTCTCGCTGGTGTCGCGAACGGCTCCGCCGAAGATCAATGCGACGATGATGGGCGCCGCTTTTCTCGTCCTGTTCGTCGCCAACAATCTGATCGGGTACATCGGCACTTTCTACGAGCAGCTGGGCCCGACGGCCTTTTGGACGCTGCATGCCGCGATCGGCGCGACCGGAGGCATCCTGGCTTTCCTCTATGGCCGGACTTGGGGCCGAGTGCTCGAGCCGCAGCCTTCTCCGCCCGTCGCGCGTTAGGAGACCCCGTCATGACTGTCGCCGACGCCACCCCCGACCTTGAACAGGTCGATCTCCACGACCGCGCCTTCCTCGGCCATCCCAAGGGCCTCGGCTTCCTCGGCTTCACCGAGGCCTGCGAGCGCTTCTCTTATTACTCCATGCAGACGTTGCTCACGCTCTACATGGTCAATTATCTCCTGCACCCGGGCCAGATCGAGAACGTCACCGGCCTCGCCTGGCTACGCGCATGGCATTACCCCGGGCTCGACGGGCAACCGCTCTCTTCGGCCATCTTCGGCGACTACACGTCACTGGTCTATTTGATGCCGATCCTCGGCGGGGTCATCGCCGACAAGCTGACCGGGCGCAGGATTGCGTTGATCGCCGGAGGCCTGGTGATGGCACTCGGCCACTTCCTGATGGCCTTCGAGGGCGCGTTCCTGTTTGCATTGCTGGCGCTGATCGTCGGGGTCGGCCTGTTCAAAGGCAATATCGCAACGCAGGTCGGCGAACTATATTCCGAAAACGACCTGCGCCGGGCGATGGCGTTCCAGATCTTCTACATCTTCATCAACGTCAGCGTGATCATCGCCCCGCTAGTCTCTGGCACGCTGGGGCAGAAAGTCGGGTGGCATTATGGCTTCGGCTGCGCCGGCATCGTCATGGTGCTCGGCCTCGCCATCTATCTCTCGGGCCGGAAATCCTTGCCGCCCGACCTAGCGGTCGCCGACCGCGATTCTAAGCAACTGATTGGGCGGATCATCGCCGGAGCGATCGGGATCGCCGCGCTCGTCCTCTTCTGGCTGATGATCTCGGGAATCCTGTTTTCGAACTGGATCGTCGGAACCTTGTCGGCAGCCGTCATGATTGGCGCGCTCTACTGGTTCCTGACCAGAAATCTGGGACAGGAGGAAAAGCTTCGCGTGCTGTCGCTGTGCATCCTGATCCCGGTGATGGCGATCTCTCTCCTGACCAATCAGGAAATTTTCAACGCTTACCTCGTCTGGGGCGACCAGCGCTTCAACTTGCAGTTCATGCAATACACGATGCCGTCGAGCTGGCTGATCACGCTCGACGCCGCGCTCAGTTTTTCGATGTTGGTAGCGGTCGCTTTGTTCTGGAAATGGTGGAGCCTCAAGCGGCGCGAACCCGACGAAATTACCAAGATCATCATCGGCAGCGTTTTCACCATCGCCGGCGGCCTGTGCCTATTCGCGGCGGCGGCGGTCACGCCCGCGGGCGGCAAGGTCGGCCTGTTCTGGCCGGTCATGTTCCATTTGCTGAACAGCATCGGCTTCGCACACATCCTGCCAGTGAGCCTGGCGCTGTTCACCAAGATCGCGCCCAAGCAGATCACCGCGACTGTGATCGGGCTCTACTATCTGGCGTTTTTCGGGGCGAACAAGATGGTCGGCTATGTGGGCGGTCTGTACTCGAGCCTGCCGACGACCACCTTCTGGCTGATCCACGTCGCCAGCGCCGCCTTTGGCCTCGTCGCCTTCGTCGTGTTCAAGATCGTGATCGGCCACCGAATGTCCGGCACGGGCGTGCGTGAGCAAGCCGAGGCGCTGGGTTAGGGAACAACCGGCAAATACACCGCGCTCGCAGTCGAGCCGCCATGGAAGATGCTCTGCGTCGCCTTGCGATAATCCCCCGGCTTGGCGAAGAAGATGTTGGGGACGAACGTCTGCGGGTTGCGGTCGTAGAGCGGGAACAGGCTCGATTGAACCTGGACCATGATCCGGTGTCCCGGGAGGAAGACGTGGTCGACGTTAGGGAGGTTCCAGCGATAGTGCTCGACCTTGCCGGCCTTGAGCGCGCGGGGCCTTGCAAAGCTGTCGACGTAGCGCCCGCGGAAGATCTCAATCCCGACTCCGAGTTCATAGCCCGCCATGCTCGGCTTGCCACCCTGCTCGGAACCCTCCGGCGTGTCGTCGGGATAGACATCAATCAGCTTCACCACCCAGTCGCTGTCGGTGCCGCTGGTCGCCGCGAACAAATCGACTTCAGGCGCGCCCATGATGTGCACGGCCTCAGTCAGCGGCGCGGTCTTGTAGACAAGCACGTCAGTCCGATCGGAAACGAAGCGCTGGTCACGAACCAGCCACGGCTTCCACTGATCGTCGGCTCCCATATTGATCGGGCGAGGAATGAACGGGACAGGCTTGGACGGGTCGGAAATGTAATCGTCATGCCCGCCGGCGGCCGGCCGGTCGAAAGTCGCGCCGTAGCCGGAAGTCAGGAATAACGGCTTTGCTGTCCCCATCGGCCAGCGCGGGCTTTCCTCCCAACGGTTCACTCCGGTCGCATAGGTGAGGACGTTGGGAGTGTGGGGGTCGGGCGCGCCCTTTAGATAATGATCGAAGAACGGCTTCACATATTTGACGCGCCATTCGTCGGCCGTGTCGCCGGTGAAGGTCAGGGCGCCGAGGTCGTAGCCATAGTGGTTGGCGCCCGAATGGCGCCACGGGCCGATCGCGAGGTGAAGCAGCCCGCTGCCTTCATATTTGTCCTTGAGCGCGCGATAGACGGCCGGTCCGCCGTAGCTGTCCTCCTGGTCCCACTGCCCCACTTCGATCAGGGTCGGAACGGTGAGCTCGTGCGCGGCCATCCATTTGTCGACCGCCTGGCCGGACCAGAACTCGGTATAGGCCGGATTCTGCATCAGCTTCTGCACAAACGGGTAATTTTCGATGTTCAGTCGGCGGGCGTAGTCGCCCATCGAGCCCGCCTCGAGGTACCGGGTGTAATCGTCGCCCGTGCCGAACGCGAGGCTGCTTCCCTCCGCTTTTCCGGTGCTTTGCGACACCGCATAATCGAAGCCACTGACCCGGAAGGCACCGTTGTGGAACCAGTCGTCCCCCATCCAGCCGTCGACCATCGGGCTTTGCGGCACCGCGGCTCTTAGCGCGGGGTGCGGGTTGATCTCGCTCGCGAGCGTCGTGAAGCCGAGGTAGGAGGAGCCAATCGTTCCAACCTTGCCGTTCGACTCTGGCACGTTCTTCACCAGCCAGTCGATCGCATCATAGGCGTCGGTGCTCTCGTCGATCCCGGTCTTGTTGAGCGGGCCGACGATCGGGCGGTTCATCACGAACTCGCCCTCCGAATTGTGCAGTCCGCGGATGTCCTGCTGGACGAGGATATAGCCGTCCTCGAAGAATTCCTTGTCCATCACCGGCAGGATGTCGGCGCCGCGCTGGCTCGGCACCCGGTTCATCGAGCCCTTGGCGTCGTAGGGCGTGCGCGACAGCAGGATCGGCGCGTTCGCCGTGCCCTTCTTCATGACGATCACGGTGTAGAGTTTGGTGCCGTCGCGCATCGGCACCATCGCGACCCGCTTGATGTAGTCGGCTTCGGGCAGGACCGGATCGTACTTTTCCACAACGTCCGGAGTCATTGGCGTGACGGGAGCCGGAGCGGCGGCGATGGCGAAGAGCGGGAGGAGCGAGGCGGCGGCGCGCAGTACGAGGCGGGTCATGGGCCGTGCCCTACGGATGCTGGCAGAATGCGGCAAGCCAGAGCTATCGAATGCTGTCCGTCGTTTGCAGAAATGATGGATCGGGCGGGATGAATGGCTTCGTCACTCTGCTGCGAGTAGCGTTTCAGCGCCCCCCAGATCGACCGAAACCAGGCGGCTGACGCCCTTTTCGATCATCGTCACGCCGTAGAGCCGATGCATCCGGCTCATCGTCACCGCATTGTGGGTGACGATCAGGTAGCGCGTGTCCGTCTCCTGGGTCATTCGGTCTAGCAGGTCGCAGAAGCGCTCGACATTCGCATCGTCGAGCGGCGCGTCGACCTCGTCGAGGACGCAGATCGGCGCGGGGTTCGTCAGGAACAGCGCGAAGATCAATGCTATAGCCGTCAGCGCCTGCTCGCCGCCCGACAAAAGGGTGAGGGTCGACAACCGCTTTCCGGGCGGCTGGGCCATGATTTCGAGCCCGGCTTCGAGCGGGTCGTCGCTCTCGACCAGCTCGAGGTGCGCCTGGCCGCCGTCGAACAAGGTCGTGAACAGCCGGCGGAAATGGGCGTCGACCTTCTCATAGGCATCGAGCAACCGCAGGCGGCCTTCGCGATTGAGATTCCCGATCGAGCCGCGCAGGCGATGAATCGCCTGGGTCAGCTCCTCAGCCTCCTCGGTCCCCTTCGCGCGGCTGGAGTCGAGCTCGGCGAGCTCGGCTTCCGCGACCAGATTGACCGGGCCGATGCGTTCGCGCTCCGCCGTGAGGCGCTCGAGCGCCGCAGCTTCTTCATGGGCATCGCGGATCTCGGCCGGGTCGAACGCGAGAGCCTCGGGCAGGCGTTGAGGCACACATTCGAATTTCTCGACGCAGGTCCTGGCGATCTCGGCGCTCCGCGCCTGCTGCGCTTCTGCGCGCGCCGTAGCTGCGGCCCGGCGCTCGCGCGTGTCGGCCGAGCGTTCGTTGGCCGCAGACACCTCTTGAGCAGAGGCGCCAACGGCGTCTTCGGCTTCGCGCTCAGCCGCCGCGGCCTCGCCGATCTGCACCTGGCTTTCGTCGTTCGAATGTTCGAGCTCGCGGATACGTGCGTCGAGCTCGGCCGGTTCCTTGGCGAGGTCCGAGCGCTCGCTTGCCTGCTGCTTCTGCCGCTCGATGGCCTGAGTGAGACGCTGCTCGGCGTCGTCCTGCCGCTTGCGCCATTCGGCCTGCTCGCGCCCGGCGGCGCTATGGCGCTCGCGGTCGGCGGCGGTCTCGCGCGCTTTGGTTGCGGCCTCGGCGCGCTTATCCGCGACCGCCGACGCGGCCGTGGCCGCACTCGATCGCGCGAGTCCCACTTGGTGCTCCAGCGCTGCTGGGTCCGGCAAAGCAGCGAGCGATTGCTCGGCGGCTGTAACGGCCTGCCGAGAGGCCACAAGCACCGGTTCGAGATCGGCCTGGCGTTGTGAAATTCCGTCCCGTTGCGCCTCGATCCGCTCCAGGGCTGCCGTAGCCACATCGATCCCACGGGTCGCTTCCCGCGCGTCGCGTTCCGCGGCGAGCGCGGCATGGCGCGCGTCCTCCGCCGTCTGACGCAGGCGTTCCATCGCCGACAGCGCCTCATCACGCGCCGCAAGCCCCGCGCTGACCCCATTCTCCAAGGCCGGGAGGTGCTCCGCAAGCTCGGCAAGGCGGTTGGCGCGCAGCAATCGTTCGGCCGCGGCGGCGCCGGCCCCGACGGCGACAAAGCCGTCCCAGCGGCGCAACTTCCCGTCCCGGGTGACGAGCCGCTGTCCGACCGCAAGCGGTTGATCCCTGTCCTCATCGACGACGGCCACCTGCTTCAGGCGCCGGACGAGCTGCGGCGGAGCTGTCACCCGGTCGGCGAGGCATTCGGTGCCCGCGGGAAGTTCCGGGTCGTCGGTTGACGTGGTGCTGCCCATCCACCGCCGCGGGGCATCGCCACCGATCGCGGCATCCGCATCCTCGCCGAGCGCTGCCGCGAGCGCGCGCTCATAACCCGCCTGCGCCTTCAAGGTGGCGATTGCCGACCCGCCGCCATGCTCGAGCGCACGGGCGAGCGCATCATGTTCAGACTTGGCGGCCGACAGCGCGGCGCGTGCCGACGCCAGCGCACTTTCGGCGGAATCGCGCTGCTCCGCGGCCTCGGCCCGGCCTTCCTCGGCCTCGACCCGCGCCGCCTCCGCATTCGCCAGTGCCTTCGACGCGGCGGACGCTTTCGCCTCAGCCTCTTCGCGGGCGCGGACTTGCTCGCTTCCATCGCCGAGCGCCTCGAGCTGCTGGGTGAGGCGCCGCCTCTCCTCTTCCGTGCGCGCGGAGTGCGAATGCGCCGCTTCGAGCGCGGCTTCGGCAACGCGGCGCTCGGCGCGCATCGCCGCCTGCCGCGCGAGCAGTTCGGCAAGCTCGGCCTCGGCTTCGCGCGAGCCCGCTTCGAACGTACTGAGCTCGGCCGCGATTCGCGCCGAATGGGCTTCCGCATCCTCGAGCCGCCGGCTGATGCCCACGCGCTCCTCTTCAAGCTGGGCGATCGCTTGCGCCGCATCGCCCTTCAGCGCTTCCTCGCGGGCGATGTCGCCCTTGAGGGACGCGTCGAGCCGCTCGAGCTCGGCGAGGCGCCGAGCGACCGTGTCACGCCGAGCGCGCGCCGTCGCCAACTCATGGGCGAGCGCATGCCCCTGTTCGCGCAGTCCGGAGAGAGCGGTCCGCTTTTCGGTCAGCGCCTCGTTCGCGCGGTCGTGCGCGGCCTGGGCCCCGGCAATGGCCTGGCCGATCCGCTCAACCTCTTCGGCAGCGGCCTTGGCTTCGGCAAGCGCGGACTCTGCCGCTTGTTCGGCTTCCACCCAGCGGGCGTGGATCAGCCGTGCTTCGACCAGCCGGATCTGGTCGGTGAGCTTGCGATAGCGCTCGGCGGCGCGAGCCTGGCGGCGAAGCTGCGCAGCCCTTTGCTCTTGGTCCGACAAGATTTCGCTAAGCCGGGTGAGGTTGGCCTCGGTTGCCCGCAGCTTCTGCTCGGCGTCCTTGCGCCGGGCATGCAAGCCCGAAATTCCAGCCGCTTCCTCCAGAAGCAGGCGCCGTTCGACGGGCTTGGCGGAAATGATCGATCCGACTTTGCCCTGGCTCACCAGCGCCGGAGAATGCGCGCCAGTGGCCGCGTCGGCGAACAGCAGGGACACGTCCTTCTGGCGGACGTCGCGTCCGTCGATCCGATAGGCTGAGCCCGCACCTCGCTCGATCCGCCGGGTAACCTCGCTCTCGCGGCCGCCGGCGTCCCCCTCTTCCCCGGCGCGGTCGAGAAGGATCGAGACTTCGGCAAAGTCGCGCTGCGGCCGAGACGCGGTTCCGGCGAAGATGACGTCGTCCATCCCGTCGCCGCGCAGCGACTTCGGGCTGCCCTCGCCCATGACCCACCGGATCGCCTCGAGAAGGTTCGACTTGCCGCAGCCGTTGGGCCCGACAATCCCGGTCAGGCCCTGTTCGACACGCATCTCGGTCGGCTCGATGAAGCTCTTGAACCCGCTGAGCTTGAGCCGTCTAATCCGCAACTTGTCTCACCCTCCCCGTTAAGCTGCGCTCAGCCGCCAGCCGCTTGCCTCAGCTCCGGCTCCAGTTGCTCCCAGGTCGCAGCGTCCGAAACCTTGCCGTTGATCAGGAAGGTCGGCGTGTGCGTGATGCCCGCATCCTCCGCCGCCTTGGTCATCCTGATCAGCTTTTCCGTCCCCTTTGGATCGGCAAGGCACTGACGCGCACGCGGGGCCGTGACGCCGAAACGCCCGGCAATCTGCGGAAAGCCCGCGATCTCCCCGATCCGGGCGATGCGCTGCTGGTCCGTCATTTTCTCCATCTCGGCCCTTTGCGCGTCGGTGACCGCGCCGACCTTCTCAAACCATTGCGGCTGGGTGGCGTAGACCACTTGCGACATCGCGAAGAAACCGGCCGGGCCGGCACAATGCGCAAGCAGGCTGACCGCAAGGTCCGGGCCGTTCAGGAGGAGGTTCCGGAACTCGTAGCTGACGCGGCCCGTGCGGACATACCCCTGAACGAGCGGCTTGTAGCCGGTCTGTTCGAAATGCCGGCAGTGCGGACAGGCCAGCGAGCCATATTCGACGAGCTTCAGCTTTGCCTTCGGATTGCCCATGCGGAAGCCGCCGTCCGGAGTCGCCACGACCGTCCGTGACCAATCCACCGAACGCCCGGACGGCGCGGCGTGCCTGGGCGCCGCAGCGGGGGCCGCGGCCACCAACGCGACCCCGGACGCGAAAGCCAGAACGAAAGCGGCGGCCCTCACAATGCCTCTTTCAGCTTGCCTTCCAACGCAGGCCACACCTCGGCCTCCGTCACTCGGCCGAGTTCGGCCATCTTGCCGTTGATGATGAAGGTCGGCGTACCCGGGAAATCGGGATATTGGTCGGTCGCGTCCTGGGTCATTTGCACCAGGCGATCCACTTCGGCCTTGTTCGACAGGCATTGTGCGCTCTTTGCTTCGGGCACGCCGCGCATCGCAGCCCATTCCGGAAGGCCGGCGAATTTGGCGACGGTCGCGGGGACCTGCTCCGTGGGCAGGGTTTGCAGCCCTTCCAGCTGGTCTTTCGGGGTGGCCTGGACCTTGCCGACCCACTCGGGCTGGTCCTTGTACAGCGCCCGGGTCAGCGCGAAGAAGCTCTTGGCGCCGTTGCAGCGCGCGATCAGCGATGGCGCAAGGTCCATCGCGCTCAGAAGGTAGTTGCGGAATTCGTAGCTGACCTTTCCGGTCTTCACATAAGTGTTGATGAGCGGCGTGACCCCGGTCTCGTCGAACGCTCGGCAGTGCGGACAGGTCAACGCGCCATATTCGATCAGGTGCACCTTGGCGACGGGATTGCCCATCATGAAGCCGCCCGCGGGCGTAGGGGTGACTATCTGGGTCCAGTCGCCGTCCGCGGGCGGCGGCACCGGCTTGTATACGGCCGCGGACGTATCCTTCGTCGCGGATTCCTTGCCTTTGTTGCAAGCCGTCAGCGGCACGAGAGCGGCGACGGCGCAGATCAAATAAGCTGCCTTCATCGGTTCATTTGCTCCGAATGATCTCTGGAAAAGGTGCGTCCTCGGCGGAGCCGAATGACGGCGGCCCGCTACTAACGGCAATTTGCGACGCAAGCGACTCCAGACAGGCCCGAAGTTCGGGATCGGCGATTTCGCGCAAACCCTCGCCCAGCTCCTTGGGCACGGGACGAAGTTCCGGGCGCTTCGGCCTGGGGGGTGGCGCGGCTGGCCGTCCCTGCTTGAAGATGACTCGATTGACGGCCTGATGGCCGAAGAAGCGATTGACCCGCTCGATAATGATCGGGGCGAGATGCTGGATGAGCGGCGCATGCGCGCCTTCGACCAGCAAGGTCAGGGCCCCTCCATTTCTGCTCCCGCTGGGAAAGCGGATCGATTCGGGCGACGAGACCTTGGCGTAGCGCTCGCCGACGATCTCGCTCCAGCGGCTGACGATCGAGCTCTGGACGAAGCCGAACCGCCGGAACGACTGCCCGCCAGCCTCGGCCACGAGCTCGCCGGCGGCTCTCGCCCGGCAGCTTCGCGGAGGCTCGTCTCCCGTTCCCTTTCGCTTCGACATCGAGGGCAAGCATGCCATAGCGTTTGGGTGACCGCCAACACCGCAGCGCGCCTGATGCAACATTATGTGGATAACTTCCGGCGCCTTCCGTGGCGGGCGGAACCGGGCAGCGCGGCGCCCGATCCCTACCGCATATGGCTGAGCGAAGTCATGCTTCAGCAGACGACCGTTGCGGCGGTGATTCCGCGCTTCGAGCGGTTCGTCGTGCGCTGGCCGACGATCCAGGCGCTCGCCGCTGCCAGCGACGAAGACATTCTCTCGGAATGGGCTGGCCTTGGCTATTATGCCCGGGCACGAAGCCTCGCCGCGTGCGCCCGCGAAATCGCCCATCGCGGAGGCTTTCCAAAAACCTCCGCCGAGCTTCGCTTATTGCCCGGACTGGGCGAATATACGGCGCCCGCGATCGCCGCGATCGCGTTCGGCGAGCAGGTGGCGGCCGTCGATACGAATGTGGTTCGAGTCATCTCCCGCCTGCACGGACTTAAGGAGCCCAGCCGGGTTGAGATCCAGAGGCTGACGCTCGCTATGGTGCCGAGCGGCCGGCCGGGCGATTTCGCCCAGGCGCTGATGGATCTCGGCGCCACGATCTGTCGACCGAGGTCGCCGCTGTGCACCCAATGCCCGCTGGCGCAGGGCTGCACAGCTTATGCTTCGGGCGGTCCCGAGCTGTTTCCGGCCCCTAAGCCCAAGCGCATCCGTCCGCTTCGCCGCGGCGTCGCTTTTTGGATCGAGCGCGACCGCCGTGTCTGGCTGGTGCGGAGACCCTCGCGGGGATTGCTCGGCGGAATGGCCGCGCTGCCCGGAAGCGAATGGTCCGAGCGCATGCCTACAATGGC
>Ga0075433_10003615_pt1 | contig 11946 bp, 11 predicted proteins | sample RhiMethybrSRZTD2_FD_75299 | JGI IMG/M metagenome (GOLD analysis project Ga0075433, IMG submission 75299) | Populus rhizosphere microbial communities from Tennessee, USA - Rhizosphere MetaG P. TD hybrid SRZTD2 | ecosystem: Host-associated > Plants > Roots > Rhizosphere > Soil | place: USA... | reverse complement strand
GTTGCATCTGCGTCGGGATAGACTGCGATGTCTCCCAGCGCCATAACATTGTCGAATTCGGCCAGCTGGAGAGTTGGTCTCACTATCAGCAGCCCTCGCTTCGTTTTTTCGGCGTCGAGGTTCTCGACGATGGGACGCATTTTTACGCCGCCGGTCCAAACTACCCCGGCTGTTTTCAACGTTTCGGATTGACCTGAATGTTCAAACGTCACCTCATTGCGAGCCACGTTCACGACGCGCGTTAACGTGTGGACTTCGACGTGAGATTTGCGCAGTGCATCTTCTACAAACTCTCGAATCTGGTCGCCCATCCCAGGGACAACTTTGTCACCCATCTCAATAACGAGAACGCGCGGTTCGCCTTGGAGTGCTCGTCGCCTTACCGCATCGAGCAAAAGGTCGGCCATCTTAGTAGAAAGCTCGCAACCGCTTGCTCCCGCGCCGACAACGGCAAAAGTTAAAGCCTGGCGCACATCCTGTGGCGCCGTCTCGGGAGGAATTTTGTCGAGCGCCTCAACCATCACGCGTCGGAGATGATCGGCATGTGCGATTTTTCGGAAAGGCAGCGTATGCTCCTGAGCGCCCGTCACGCCTACATAATTTGTCATGCCGCCTACTGCCAGAACTAAGACGTCGTAGTGCAAGACGTCTTTAGAGTTTACAAGAGAGGCGGTCTGCGTCTTGAGATCTACGCTTGCGACCTGATCTTGAATGAAGTTGACGTTGTCGTTCAGCAATTCGCTATATTTTGGAGCTATGTGCCACTCTTCTACTTCGCCGCTGAGATACTCATAAAGCATGGGCGTAAATAGAAAGTGGTCTTCGTCACTGACTAGAGTCACTTCACCGGACCCGGACAGATCAAGAGCTGTAAAGACCCCGCCGAAACCGCCACCGAGAATTAGAATGCGTGGTTGAGCCATGTTTTTTACGCCTGCTGTTGGATTTCGGTTGATAGTAACAAATGAAGGATGAAGACAGATCTCAGATTTCAGATCAGGTCTCAAATTTGACGAGTTCTCGACTTCAATTTGAGATCTGGGATCTGAATCTGGAGATCTGTCGTTATCCTTGGCCCTTCAGATCAGCGCCAACTGGACAGTATTTTACCTGCATGTTACATTGGCGCAGCTTTTTAAGTTTAGCGGTTGCCGTCTTTAACGGATTTACTGCGGTCTGGGAGGATCATTTTAAGCAAGTGGCATTAGCAAAAGAAGCGAAAGAGCAAATTGTGTCTGAATTCCGTACTCATAATTCGGATACGGGGTCGCCTCAAGTTCAGGTGGCGCTCCTGAGTAAGCGGATTACTGACCTGACTGATCACTTCAAAACCCACAAAAAAGACAATCACTCGCGACGGGGCTTGCTCAAAATGGTCCAGCAGCGTCGCAGCTTGTTGGATTACCTGAAGCGCACGGATATTGAACGCTACCACGAGGTAGTGAATCGTCTGGGCCTGCGCCGTTAGTCGGTATCAACGTTTTGACTAATCGAGAGATCTTCGAGTCTCGCAGTTTGTAAAGCCCACGTCTATCGAGGAGCTTGTGGCAGTGCCGAACGTGACGGCGATTGACTGGAACAAGCAGACGTGTTCGAGCATGGTTCGAGCAAACAGGCGGCATTGAGTCACGGTTTTTGGCTCAGCCGCCTTTTCTATTGTTCTGGATCTTTTGAACCGGCCTCACGTTGGCGCGGTGAACCCAAAGAAAGTCTATGTCGAACTGCAGGCGGATGAGACGTCTGCCACCTGAAGGTGAACCTCAGGTGAACGCCTAAGGAGAACACGAAATGGCAGAAAAGAAGTATTTAAAAGAATCAATAAAAGTTGGCGACAAGGAGTTGACCGTCGAAACTGGACGTGTGGCAAAACAGGCCGACGGCTCGGTCGTAATTCGATATGGCGACACGATGATATTGTGTGCGGCCGTGAGCGCGCTCACTCCACGAGAAGGAGTTGACTTTTTCCCACTTACCGTCGAGTACCGTGAATCGAATTACGCAGCCGGACGGATCCCAGGTAACTACTTCCGACGCGAAGGGCGCCCTAACGAAAAGGAAATCTTAACGAGTCGGTTAATCGATCGACCGTGTCGACCACTTTTCGGCGAGGGCTTCCGGAATGAAACGCAGGTCGTTGCAAGCGTCATTTCGGCGGATCCGGATAACAATCCAGACGTAATTGCAATAACAGGCGCCTCCTGCGCTCTGTACCTTTCGGACATCCCGTTCCTGAATCCTATTGCGGGTGTGCGCATCGGTCTTATCGAAGGTCGATACATCGTCAATCCTACCTACGATGAAGTGCGCGAGTCGCGATTGAATTTGATTGTGGCAGGTACAGAAGAGGCAATCGTAATGGTTGAAGCAGGCGCGAAAGAAGTCTCCGAGGAGATTATGGTCGAGGCCCTGATGCTTGCCCACAAAGAGATCAATCGTCTCTGCCGGTGGCAAAAAGAGCTTTACAAAGCGCTCGAGATTCAGAAACGCGAAGTCACGCCGGAGCCGCTTGATGCAGAGATGCTGCGGGAAGTCTCGGAGCGTTACAGCGAAAACTTGCGTGCAGCACTTGACACGAGTACACAGGAAAAGCGCGCGAGCTACGCAGCGGTTGATGCGTTGAAGAAAGAGGTTGTCGAGTCGTATCCGGAAGATCAACCCGAGCGCCGGCAAATGGCCAAAGTGATCTTCGACCACTTGAAGGAAACTGTCTTTCGAGATGACATCCTCAACAAGAGGCGCCGTCCGGATGGTCGTCGCTTCAGTGAGATTCGTCCTATTACCTGTGAAGTGGGCTGGCTTCCTCGCGTGCACGGGTCGGCTTTGTTTACACGCGGTGAAACTCAGGCACTCGTCTCAACTACTCTGGGAACTAAAGAAGATGAGCAGTTCATGGATGATCTCGAGAAGGGGGAGGTCAAACGACGATTTCTGCTTCACTACAATTTCCCAGCGTACTCTGTAGGCGAAGTTGGCAGATTTGGTTCGTCCAGTCGTCGTGAGATTGGGCACGGGGCGCTCGCTCGGCGGGCACTTGAAACTGTGCTCCCAGATGATGGCGATTTTCCCTACACGGTTCGAATAGTCTCTGACATTACCGAGTCTAACGGTTCGTCATCGATGGCTTCTGTGTGTGGGGGAACTCTATCGATGATGGATGCCGGGGTGCCGTTGAAAGCTCCAGTTGCCGGTGTTGCCATGGGCCTGGTCATGGAAGGTAACAAGTATGCAATCCTGACTGACATCGCAGGCGCCGAAGATCACTACGGTGACATGGATTTCAAAGTTGCAGGTACGCGAAATGGCATTACTGCGCTGCAGATGGACATTAAGACCGCAGGCATTAATGCACAGATCATGGCTGAAGCACTCGAGCAAGCTAGAAAAGGCCGGGTCTACATCCTCGGCGCTATGGAAAAAGCGATTGCTGCCCCACGCGAAGGAATTTCGCAGTACGCTCCTCGCATCATCCAGATCAAAATCAACCCGGATAAAATTCGTGATGTGATTGGACCAGGCGGCAAAGTAATTCGCTCGCTTGTTGAGGAAACCGGGGCCAAGATCGACGTGTCAGACGACGGGACAATTTCGATTGCTACTTCCAGTGGTGAGGCCGCCGATGCGGCTGTCAATCGTATTCGTGGGCTGACGGCTGAAGCCGAAGTTGGTCAAACCTATTTAGGCACCGTTTCACGCATAGTAGATTTCGGTGCGTTCGTCGAAATTTTTCCTGGAACAGATGGTCTATTGCACATATCGGAAATCGCCGATCGTCGTGTAAAGGATGTGCGGGATGAATTGAGAGAGGGTCAGCAGATTCTTGTGAAGTGCATTGGTCGAGAGGGCAACAAGATTAAGCTTTCACGCAAAGCAGTGCTGCGAGATGAAAATCGAAAGGCTGAAGCTGCAAGCTCGAGCGAAACTGAATAGACCAGTTAAAACCCAATCAACTAAAAACGAGCCGGGCCCAGCGCCCGGCTTTTTCTTGCCACAAAGTCTCACTTTCAGACTTGAGTCTGAGTTTTAGACGAGGGTTGGACCACGGAGATTTAGTTTGTTCGCTGTTTAGCGCGTCCTTCCGTGGACTCACATTTGCAGCTAATGGGAATACCCTCGAGCATATCCTTGGATACCTGTCCATGTGGGGTGCGGCCATATCTTGTCTAATAAGCGTTATGCCCATGGTCTCATTGGGCTGAAAAAATTCGCTGGTCCATTGGAGTTTTCGATCCATTAGGACTCTTTAAGAAGAAGGAAAATCTAATTTCGACTTGAGTAGAGTGACGTCCTTGGCATGACTCTAACTACCGCTCAATATGTGAATAAGACTGTACGCCGAAAGCTGTGGTTGACTTGCCGAAAAGTTACCGCCGCAATCGGTCTATTCGTGCTTATGAGTCAGACTACCTTTGCTGATTCCATTCGGATTAGCCAGGTGGTGCAGACGGTCAGTTCGACCCAGGGTTTGGTCGAGTTGCGCGTGAACAATCTGGCGCAAGATCCGGTGTCTGCTGATGTGAAGGGAACCGTTAACTCGAAAGGCGAAAAAACGAAGAGTTCCGAAGGTGTGAATCCGGCGACTTCTCCGTTAGGTGTAGAAGTTAGTACTCAGCCTCTAACCGAGGTTGGAGTTGAAGTGGTTGGTGACGCAATTGTTGAAGGTACCGTTTGCGACTGTGGTGAGATCCTCGTTCCGGGCGGCATTCCTAAATGGCCGTTGTTATTCCTGGCAGCCATCCCGTTGTTCTTCATCCACGACTGCGATGATTGCGATACCGTCTGCCTAACTTGCGACACTATTGTGACGCCAACACCGAGTCCCACTCCGCCAAACAATACTGTCCCAGAGCCAGCAACGCTGCTTTTGTTTGGAACTGGTCTGCTTGCTTTTGGCGCAGGTTTACGAAGACGGTACTCAAGGTCGAAACTGACAACTGAAAATCAGAGGGAAGACGAATAAGGATAATGTCAATCTTCTCGAGTACAAAAACGAAAGTCGTAGTGCTGGCATTGCTGGTACTCGGAAGTATGGCAATCTGTCCTTCGTCTACATACGCCAAAACTAAATCTACATACGCCAAAACTAAAAAGGCCAAGTACGGGACGATCAAGATCCTGTCGAATCCTGGCGGATTGCCAATAGCTATTAACGGAAAACCTTACGGAGCGACCGCCACAGACTTTCGCGCCTTTGATTTGGAGGCAGGAACCCAAACGGTTGTAGTTACTTTGCCAAACGGTCAACTCTGGACACGTCAGATCGAATTACCAGCTGGCAGAGTGAAGTGTATTGCAGTCAATTATCGGCCTTTACCACCCGTTGCTAAATCACCCTGTCCTTTCCCGGTCAACCTCTCTGCGCCTCCGCAAGTCAACGAAGGAGAAATCATTACCTTCACCTCCGATGTATCTTATGGTGGCAGTGACTCATTGACCCGCACATGGACCGTGAGTCCGCAAAGTGCCCGGATTGTTAGTGGCGCAGGAACACCTACCATCACAATTGATTCCACCGGTCTTGCCGGTCAGCAAATCACGGCCACTTTGGTAGTCACAAATGGATCCGAGGATCCTCTGTGTCGTCAAACGGCGCAGGCAAACACCTACATTCCGCCACATGAGAAGCGAACGTTAGTTGGTCGAGAGTTTGATACGTGTTGCAGTTGCTCCTACGACGATCAAAAGGCGCGTCTCGACAATCTCGCAGTTGAACTGCAGAACGATCCTTCGGCCACCGCGTACATCTTTGCATATGGTGGTAAGACCGGACCCGCTGGTCAGGGAGACAAACTGTTAGCGAGAGCGCGTGACTATCTAATCAATCAGCGAGCCATTGACGCTTCTCGAATTGTAATGAGCAATGGGGGTTTCCGCGAAACCGACTGCGTCGAGGTATGGTTGGTTCCTCAGGGTGCAACTCCTCCTCAACCGTCTCCAACGGTGCAGCCTGGCGATGTCAGACCAGCGCCAGTCGCTCGACCCCGTAGATCCGGCCACTAAAATTTCAGATTTAAGATTTCAAATTTAAGATTGGGCATTTGGTTTTTGCTCTTGGGTTTTGCGGCAGTTCCAGATCAAAAACGAAAGACCGAAGACCAATTTGCAATCTGCAATCTGAAATCTTAAATCTTAAATTGGTTTGACCCACCTCCGACCAATGTGTTAACAATCTTCCACCTTCCCTCATCAGCCCCCTAATAACAATCTAATACCAGGAGGAACCACTTCATGGCCGAAGAAGGTGAAGGAGGAGGTAGCGGTGGCGTTGGAGTTGTTGCGATACTCGCAATATTCGTCATCGTGATACTAATAGGGCTGTATATGTTTAGAGGACGAATATTCGGAGGAGGCGGAACGCAAAAGATCGACGTCAATATTCAAACGCCGAGCAAGTGAAAACTTTGCCGATTTCCGATTGCCAATTGCCAATTTGTTCAAGTGAGTCGTGCCACACTCGGCAGCGCTTTGGTCAGTCAGATAATTGACAATTGGCAATCGGAAATCGGCATTAATTGTTGATTGAAGTATCGGAGAGGGCGGAGGCTCTCTCTTCTTTTCTTTTCTACGAGTGTCTTCTACTATTCGTGACTTATCAATCGTAAAGGATAATCAATAGACAAAGTGCCTGCACCGAATATCGATACCATTGTTTCCCTGGCAAAGCGTCGCGGCTTTGTCTTTCCTTCTTCTGAAGTGTATGGCGGCCTCGGGAGCGCATGGGATTACGGACCGCTTGGTGTTGAGCTCTGCAATAACGTCAAGCAAGCGTGGTGGCGCTGGCTTGTTTATGAGCGCGACGATATCGAGGGAATCGATTCCTCGATCATTTTGAACCGCCTTGTTTGGAAGTACTCGGGACATGAGGCAACGTTTCATGATCCGTTGGTAGATTGCCGCGAATGTAAGAGCAGGTTGCGTGCTGACAAATTGGAACTGCCTACCGGTGTCCCAGCTGATGCCGATGTCGCCGAATTAATTCGACAGAAGGTTGTGAAATGTCCGAATTGTGGTTCATCTGATCTTACGGACCCACGGCCATTCAACATGATGTTTCGAACGACATTGGGTGCAGCAGCTGAAGAGGACGATCCCACGGCACTGGCTTATCTGCGACCTGAAACCGCGCAAGGAATTTTCATCAATTTTCTTAACGTTCAGACTACGATGCGCCGCAAGATCCCATTCGGGATAGCTCAGATAGGAAAATCCTTTCGCAACGAAATCACACCCGGCAATTTCATCCTCCGTACGCGCGAATTTGAACAGATGGAGATGGAGTATTTCGTTAAGCCAGACGCCGAACATCTTAATCTCGTCGATGAATGGGTTGAACTTTACATGGATTGGTTTGTCAGCCTGGGGCTCGATCATTCCAACCTGCGTTTACATGAAGTTCCCAGCGCGGAGTTGGCCCATTATTCAAAACGAACCGTTGACATCATGTATCGATACTTTCCCGAACGCGCTGAAGAGGAGCGGCAGTGGGAAGAGCTGATGGGGATTGCATATCGAACTGATTTCGATCTTCGATCTCATTCGAGTAAGCCTGTCGACGAGGAAGATAAACGAGTCAATCCGGATTCGACAGAAGACTTGTCGTATTTTGACGAAGCAACAAAACAGCGATTCTACCCGCATGTAATTGAGCCCGCCGCCGGTGTGAATCGGACCGTGTTAGCGGTGTTGATGGATGCCTATTCAGAGAAAACAAACGACAAAGGTGAGACCAGAGTAATTCTGAAGCTGAGTCCACAACTCGCACCGATCAAAGCGGCAATTCTGCCGTTGGCAAAGAACAAACCTGAGATTGTGGGGATGGCAAAAGCCATCAAACGTTCACTGCAGCCAGTGCTGCGCGCCGTTTACGATGACACAGGCGGCATTGGCAAGTTGTATGCGAGACAGGATGAGATCGGCACACCGTTTTGCATAACCGTCGATCATCAATCACTGGAAGATGAAGCTGTGACTGTTCGTGACCGGGATACATGGGAACAAGAACGAGTCAACATCGGTGATTTGGCGGAACACTTGCAAAAGAGATTGAAACCCTGAATTGGCCACAGATGAACACAGATTTCACAGATCAGACAAGATAAGCTCTAAACAGAGAAAGAGATCTGTGAGCTCTCTGTTCATCGGTGGCTAAAACGACAAACTAAAGTTCGTCGGACAAAGAACGATCATGCCTGTAGTTAAGAAACGGAACGAACAGACAGAGACTCGCCTTCTACTGGAATCGGCTGAGCCAGTCGAACTACCCCCTGGTGAGATCGACGACAAGTCCGTGTTGGTACAATTTGATAAGTTCAAACCATTCATCCCTGAATTGCTGGAAGCGCTGCGGGCCGGAACGGTTGCCGAACCCGTTCCTGTCATGCTCGATGGATCAACCTTTGCGATTCACGGAACGACGCGAACATTTTGGGTTAAGCTGTGGCACGCCGCAGGAACGGAACTAACTAAGATTGATCGCGCGCAGGTCATTAGTTGCCTGCCATCAACTCGCGGTGTTCAAATCGTCGTTGACTCGCCAGACGAATAATCTTCGCACAACTGTCCCGACGATTTGAGGCCGCCTTCGGTCGCTTCGTTGACGTGTGTAACCTTGATTAATTGACATTGAAGCCGCGACGTTAGACATTCAACAACATGTCTCAGATTCCTGAAAAGGTACTTGCGCTAGCGACAGCTATTCGAGCTGAAGGTGGAAGGGCACTGCTTGTTGGTGGTTGTGTTCGCGACAAATTAATGGGAAATGAAGTTAAGGACTGGGACCTCGAAGTCTATCAACTCGCGCCCGAGCGTTTGCGGGAACTCCTGGACAAAATCGACACTGTGAATGTGGTTGGTGAAGCGTTCACTGTCTACAAATTGGGTCACGATCTGGATGTGTCAATTCCGCGCCGCGAGCGCAAATCTGGCCGCGGCCATAGAGCGTTTGTGATTGAAGGTGAACCCTCAATGAGCTTTGCCGATGCAGCACGTCGACGGGATTTCACAATCAACGCCATTTCGAAAGATCCTTTAACTGAAGAGTTGATCGATCCGTTCGATGGACGAGGAGATATCAAAAAGAAAGTTCTTCGCGCCGTATCGATTGATACCTTTGGTGAAGATAGTCTCCGTGTCTTGCGCGCAGCGCAATTCGCATCGCGGTTCAACTTTGATATCGATGAGAAAACTGTTGCTTTGTGCAGAACGATCGATTTGACGGACCTTCCGTCAGAGCGGATTTGGGGTGAAATGGAAAAGCTTTTATTGCGATCAACGCATCCATCCATTGGCTTACGTTGGTTACATGAGCTCGGTGCAATTTCACAGCTGTTCCCGGAAATAGAAGCATTGATCTCCGTGCCTCAGGACCCTGTCTGGCATCCCGAAGGTGACGTCTTTGTTCATACGCAACTCGTGATAGATCGCGCGCGAGAACTTATTGACGATCTGAAGTATCCAAAACAGGTGACTGTTATGCTCGCAGCACTCGCGCACGACTTTGGCAAGCCGGCGACGACTGAATTCATCGAGGATCACTGGCGTTCACGCGGGCACGAAGAAGCAGGAGTGGAGCCTACGAATAGTTTTCTCGATCGACTCAACATACATTCGATCGACGGTTATGAGGTGCGCGCACAGGTGATTGCTCTGGTGAAGGAACATCTCAAGCCCGGTGAGTTTCATAAGAAGCGAGATGAAATAGGGGATGGTGCCTTTCGTCGTTTAGCACGTAGGTGCGAACCGGATTTGTTGTATCGAGTAGCAAAAGCAGATTCTTTGGGTCGCAATGCTGAATGGGTACCTCGCGCAAACTGGTATGGCTCGGAAGCACAGGAGTGGTTTATAGAGAGAGCACGAGAACTCGAAGTTGAGCAAACAGCACCCGCTCCGATTCTGCTGGGCCGGCATTTACTTGAACTCGGTCTAACGCCCGGACCGAGAGTGGGCCACATAACCCGCGTTGTTTATGAGATGCAGCTCGATGGTCGCGTACGCACCCTGGAAGATGCTCTGGTTGAAGCAAAGACAATAATCGATCAACAGAGCGGAGTTGAGTCTTAGTTTACGAACACTGTGCCACTGCATCTCAATTGGCCTTTGGTTGCTGTTGAGTGATGCAGTGGATTGTTCCCATGCCCCAGACCAGAGGTTCGCAGTTAATTGGAACCACGCGCCGATCGTTGAAGACCTTTTGCAGTGTTTCTATCGCGCGAGCGTCGTTTTCGTGGCCAAAAACGGGGGCGAGTACTACGCTGTTCGCAATATAAAAATTGGCGTAACTTGCCGGAAGGCGATCCAGATTGCGTGTGTCGGTGCTTGTTCCGCCAATGACCCCGGGCATAGGCAGAGTAATAACCTTCAGGGGTTCATTCCGAGCATTTGTTACGTGTTGCAATCGCTGCAGATTATCCTGGAGAAGTTCATAGTTGGGATCTTCTGGATCTTCTTCAACGGCACATACAACGGCATCAGCCGATATGAAGCGCGCTATGTCATCAATGTGCCCGTCCGTATCATCACCGACTATTCCGTCACCCAGCCATAGCACTTTGATGACGCCGAGGTAGTCTTTCAAAAATTCTTCAATTTGCTCTTTTGATAACTCCGGGTTGCGGTTCTTGTTTAGCAGGCATTGCTCAGTCGTCAGTACACAACCGTCACCGTTGACATCGATAGATCCGCCCTCCATTACAATGCCAGGTTCAAAGCGCTGCAATCTGAGAGGAGTCTGCAACCTTGTCGGTATCGTATCGTCTCGTTTTAGATCTTCATACTTGTTGCCCCAGGCGTTGAAGTCCCAATCGTTGTAAGCGGAGTGACCTTCATCGTCGATCAAAAAATTAGGGCCGTAATCTCGTATCCAGGAGTCAACAGTCTGCATGCGGTGAAAGACTATGTTGGTAGCGCTGGGGAAGTTGCAGCGTTGGCGAATGGCTTGTTCGGTTTGAAAGTCGTCCACGAGAAGATTGACCACTTCGTGGGGGGTGAGATGTTCAATCATCTGGAGGTAGATCTCTTCGACTTGCGGTACACGCTCGGGCCAGGTAACCGGATCTTTGGGCCAGGTTAACCAGGTGGCTGCGTGGGGGTGCCATTCCGCAGGCATATGAAAACCAAGCTCGGCAGGCTTAATCCTTTTGGTCATAGTCACGGTTGCGCAGATCTTGGACGGAGGTGTTTGTAGACGCCGATGAGGCTGATCAGAACCCAGAAGACTTCCATCAGAAAAGCCGAGAGATTGAAGTTGGTTAGAAGTGAAACGACAATCAGGCCCGCCCCCAAGGCATTGAGTGTTGAATAAACCAAACCATTGCTGAGCTTATTGAGTTGCAACAGCAAGTACGCAATCATCAGAATCAGAACTCCGATATTGCCGAAAAAGTCGAGCAGTCCATATTTCATCTATTCACCATATCTGAATCGTAGCCCCTCGTAAGCGTCGATGCGTCGATCACGGAGAAATGGCCAGTTTTGTCGCGTTTCATCAATCTTGCTCAGGTCGCATTCAACCACCAGCACTTCTTCTTTATCTGCCGAGGCCTTTGCCACAATGCGTCCGAATGGATCGGCCACGAACGATTGACCCCAGAAAGTCAGTTTTCCTTCATGACCGACGCGATTAACGACTACGACGTAAATGCCATTGGCGATCGCGTGGGCCCGTTGAATTGTTTCCCATGCGGAATGTTGAGCCTGATTCATCTCTTCTTTCTCGTCAGGAAGCCATCCGATCGCGGTTGGATAGAACAGGAACTCGGCTCCGCTCAAGGCAGTGAGGCGCGCTGCTTCAGGGAACCATTGATCCCAACAAACGAGCGCGCCTACTTTCCCATGGGCCGTAAGGTGCGTTTGAAATCCGAGATCACCTGGCGTGAAGTAAAACTTTTCGTAATAGAGAGGGTCGTCTGGTATATGCATCTTGCGGTACTTGCCCGCAATCTTGCCCGAGGC
>Ga0075433_10003614_pt1 | contig 11947 bp, 7 predicted proteins | sample RhiMethybrSRZTD2_FD_75299 | JGI IMG/M metagenome (GOLD analysis project Ga0075433, IMG submission 75299) | Populus rhizosphere microbial communities from Tennessee, USA - Rhizosphere MetaG P. TD hybrid SRZTD2 | ecosystem: Host-associated > Plants > Roots > Rhizosphere > Soil | place: USA... | reverse complement strand
GTTCGTAGGATAGACGAACACGATTTCCTCCACCACGAAGCCGGTCTCGTTCCCGGCGTTGTCGAGCCATTTCAGGTCGATGCCGTCGGTGGCGCCCGGTGTCGCGACGAGTGACGACGGGCGCGCCGGTCGCTTCGTGGAGGCGCTGAACGCCGGCGGCGGCCATGCCTTCAAGGTTTTCGGTGGACTGTAGGTCTTGATGACCGTAATCGGCTCGGCACCGACCGGCGCATCGATCGGCGTCAGGGTGGCCTGTACCGACAGTCTCGCGGCGCCCACACTCGTGTTGAACCCGAATGCGAACGGATCATCGAAGCCATCGGCGACGTACCCATTCGACACGTTCGAGCTGTTGAAGGTGCTCACGGATCTGTACGGACCAGCGAGCCATCCGTTGAGAATGGTATTGGCCGTCGCCGTCACCGACCGGAAGACATGGAGGTTGGCCTCGACGATGAGCGGCTTCGTCACCGCGCTGACGGTCGAGCCCCTCCACAGGTTCTTCGTCCAGTCGTCAATCGTCTGAATCTTGTAGAGGTCGTACTGCGGCGCTTCCGCCACATTGAAGATGCCAAGGGGCAGGTCGTAGAGCGGCAGCACGTTCAGGTCCTTGTCGACCGGATCCAGGTGACGCGAGCCCGGGACGCGCATCGTGATCTGGTAGAGCGGCGCCTCGGTCGTGAGCTCTCCGTTCAACGACAAGGTGCCGTCGTAGAGTTGCGGCGCGGGCTGCTTCCCGGAACCTCCGCCGATGGCCAGCTCGACGATCCCGCCGACCGGTCCGAGCGCCCCCAGCCACTTCTGGTTGCCGAGGTCACCGATGGTGTTGAGGATGAAATCCGCCCATTTTTCTTCCGGATTGAGCTTGGCCATTTTTTCGAACTGTTCGCGGGCGTCATTGACGTCCTTGAACCGCTGCGACACGTGCTTGTAGTAGCCGATAACGTCGGTGGCCTGGAACCCGTCTCCACCCTGGCGGTGCGTCGACGCCGTTCGCTGCGTCAGATTGATCTCTCCGCTCATCACGACCTGGGTCGACGTGACGCCGGTGATTTGCAGGACGAAGCTCGGATCCGCTTTGAGGTGGACGGTCGGATCGAACCCGGTCACCGGGAAGTCCAGATAACACCAGCCGGTGCCCATCGCTCCCACAGAGACGAGGGTGCGGTGCGGGTCGTAGTTCGACACGTAGCGGTCCGTCTGGTCATCGAGCGTCATGTGCGCGGCGGACTCGTCAGGAGTGGGATCCTGGAATGACAGCGTGCCGACGGCATGCGAGTAGATCGCGTTCGAGTGGTAGTAGAACACCCGCAGGATGCCGCGGTTCCGGTTGTACAGAATGAAGAAGGCCTGCTCCGCCCCGGGCCCGAAGTCCCGCAGCAGCAGGCGCCATCCATCCTCCCGGCGGATGTCGCGGCCGTCCGGCACGTTGAGGGCCGCCGCGGCCGGGCCGGACCCCGAGTAGTACGGCAGCCTGACGTTTTCGTACGTGCGAGTGGTGGTCACGAGCGTGTAGGTCACGTCCGCGGTCCAGTCCCAGTTCGGATCGCGGTTCGGATCGGTGGCCAGCATCGGCCGGCTGAGATCCTGGAACGACGACGCGGCGTGAAGGGTCTTCGACGGGGCATGGCCGCCTGCGACCAGCGCCGCGGCGACAGCGATCACGATGCAACGCTTCTTCATAAAGTCCTCCTGCTGGCGCCGGGGCGACGGGCGCTTTCGGCCCCTTGTGGAGCCTTTGCCGGGGAATACGTGGAGGATTCGTGAGACCCGACACCGCTGCCAGGCAGTCGCCTGGCGAACCCGCTGAGGTGGCCGTCGAATACGCGGAACCCTACCCGGCGCGCGGCCGTCTACCCCGGCACGTGTTGAAAACGTCCTGGACCCGTGCCGACCACCTGAGGTAGCGCTGTGCGCGCAATCGACGGGCTCACGTCTCTTCTCGCCGCCCATCGCGAAGGCGAGGCTGGCGCATTCGATCGGCTCGTCTCGCTGGTCTATCCGGAGCTGCGCCGCATCGCGCGCCGGCAGCTTGGCCGGTGGAGACCCGGCATCTCACTCGACACCGGATCGGTCGTGAACGAGGCCTATCTGAAACTCGTGGACCAGTCGAAAGCCGATTGGCGCGACCGGAACCACTTCTATGCGATTGCCGCACTCGGCATGCGCCAGGTGATCATCGACTACGCGCGCAAACGGAAGGCGCTCAAGCGGGGTGGCGGCGCGATCGTGACCGACAGCCACCACGAGGCCGCGGTGCGGGCTCAGGCCGAGGAGCTGCTCGCGTTGAACGAGGCGCTGCAGCGGCTGGAAGCGGAAGATCCCCGGCTGCTCCAGATCGTGGACTGCCGGTTTTTCGCCGGGTACAGCGAAACGGAAACCGCCGCGGTCCTTGGTGTCTCGACGCGCACGATCCAGCGTGAATGGCTGCGTGCCAGGGCGTGGCTCAAACACGCGATGGAGCCGTCCGCGCCCGAACCACGGTGATGGGTCGCTGATGGACCTGCGGCTCGATACCTTTCTCAAACCGGGCGGAGCCTTCGACGGTCCGCTCTGGGAAGAGTTGCTCGACGAGTCGCGCACGCTCACCGCCGGGGCACGACTGGGCCCCTACGAGATCCGCGGCGCGCTCGGCGCCGGCGCAATGGGCGAGGTCTACCGCGCGCACGACACCCGGCTCGGGCGCGATGTGGCCATCAAGGTGCTGCCCGCCTCGGGGTCACCGGCGCCGGATGCGCGCGCCCGCTTCGAACGCGAGGCCAGGGCAGTGGCCGCGCTGAGTCACCCCAACATCCTCGCCATACACGACACCGGCACCGAAGGCGACCTTCACTTCGTCGTCACCGAGCTCCTCGAAGGGGAGACCTTGCGCAGCCGTCTCGGCCGCGACGGACGGCTCGCGCCCCGCAAGGCGATCGAGTACGGCGTGCAGATCGCACGCGGCCTCGCGGCGGCTCACGAACGAGGGATCGTCCACCGCGATCTGAAGCCCGAGAACGTGTTCGTCACAGTGGACGGCCGCATCAAGATCCTCGATTTCGGCATCGCGCGGTACGAGGAAGCGTTCCCGGATCGGACCGGCAGGGCATCCCCGGTCACGCGGACAGGATTCGTCCTCGGCACGGTCGGCTACATGTCCCCCGAGCAGGTCCTGGGGCAACCAGCGACGGCGCGATCGGACCTGTTCGCCTTCGGTGTCGTGCTGTACGAGCTGTTGACCGGTGCCCATCCGTTCGAGCGGGCCACGATAGCGGAGACTCAGGCCGCGGTGTTGCGGGAAGATCCGGTTCCGCTCGTCCGCACAATTCCGGGAATCCCGCCGTCGATCGCTCAACTGGTCGAGCGCTGCCTCGACAAACGACCCGCACATCGCCCCGAGTCTGCCCGCGATCTGGCGATCGTTCTCGACACGCTCGGCGGCGCGGCCGCCAGGCCGGCCGCGGGCGACGCGGCCTGGTTTCGCCGGCTGCGCACGCGGCTGCTGGTCGGGTCGCTGGGTCTGCTCGTGCTCACCGCGTCGGCGTGGGCGTACGTCCGTCTCGCGACGGACCGCGCCGTCGCGCACATCGTCGAAACGGATCTCCTGCGCGCCGAACGGATGACACGACAGCGGCTCGACGAGCAGCGCCGTCACGTCGCACTGACCGCACGGCTGATTTCGTCGTTCCCGGAGCTCAAGGCGATCTACGCCACCGACCTCGCGACGATCCGGGACTTCCTTCTCGGATATCAGCAACGGGTTCCCGGAGAGCCTCTCCTGGTGGCACTCGGGCCCGACCGCACCGTACTGGCTCGGGTCGATGAACGGGTGGTCGCGTCGGCCACGCGCCAGAGCGACTGGTTCGAGAGGCTGACCGCGTCGCCGGGCGAAGTCGCGGTGATTGCCGCCGGGAACCGGCCAGGCATCGGAGTGGCTGTGCCGCTCGAGGCGGCAGGGACCGTGTTCGGCTACCTCGCGGTCGGCGAACCACTGAACGAGCCGTTTGCGGAGGCGGTGAGCGAGGCCACGCAGACCGAGATTCTTCTGCTCTCGGACAGGGAGGCCGTCGTCTCGACGCTTCGCGAAGCACAGACGCCGTGGCATTCGATCTCGGAATGGCGCTCCGCCGGCGGCGGATCGGGACGATCCCTCGAGGTGCGCCTGGGGCGACAGCGCTACACGGCCAGCGAGGTCAGCCTCGCCAAAGCACCACTGCTTTCGGTGATCGTCGTCGCATCGAGAGACGAGGCCTTCGCGCCATATCGTCGTATTCAGCGCGGGCTCGTCGTTGCAGGTGTGTTCATCCTCGCCGCCTGCACAGTGACGGCTCTCCTGATCCCCACGTGGTTCCCCCGCACGCGCCGCGCCTTGCCGGCGTGAGCGATCGGTCCCCCGGCCCGGTGTGTCGAGTCGATGCCTTCGACAAGCCGGGCCGGCGGAACCGGGAGCGGGATCCTTACTTGGCTGGCGTCTGCCTGGCGATGACCTGGTTCTTGATCTTGTCGTAGGTGGCCTGCGGCACCACCTTCTTCGACACCAGGTCGCTCTTCATCTTGTACGGGCGGCCATCGATGATCTTCTGGGCGTAGGCCGTCCCGATCGCCGGCAGGGCCTCGAGCTGTTCCCGGGTTGCCGTGTTCAGGTCGAGCGGCGCGGGCTTGGCAGTGGTGGCCGCCGGTTTCGCGGTCGGCTTCGCAGCCGGTTTCGTTGCCGGCGCGGCCGGTTTCGACTGGGCCTGCCCGGCGGCGATGCCGATGCTGCCGAGCGCCAGGATGACGCAGACAAGGACGAGGAGACGTTTCATCTTCGACCCTCCGTAAGAAAAACAAAACTTACTCTTACACCCGGAGGCGGAGGCCTTCAAGTGGCAAGCCCTCGACAACCTCGACAGGAGCCAGCGACGACAACCGGGAACGGCCGCGCTTGAAGTGACTGGGAGGGAACGGATAAGACAGACGGAGGCACCGGATCTCGAAACGGAGCAACCGAGTCAACGGAGAGAACGGAAAACATTTGAATGGTTCCGTTTACTCTGCGGGCTCCGTTGCTCCGTTCTTGAGATCCGGTGCCTCCGTAAACTCCGTGGACCCGGTGGAGGCACATCTATGCGCGGCCTGGTCAGGAAGATCCTGTGTGCGGCAGTGCTGGCGTCAGCGGTGAGCGCTCCGCTGTTCGCCGAGGAAACGATCGTCTTCTTCCGGCACGGCGAGAAGCCGTCGGCCGGTCTCGGGCAGCTGACGTGCCAGGGACTCAATCGCGCGCTGGCGCTGCCCGATGTGCTGATCGGACGGTTTGGAACGCCGCACTATCTCTACGCGCCGAATCCCGCGACGAAGATCTCCGATCCCGGCGGCAGCTTCTACTACGTGCGTCCACTGGCGACGATCGAGCCGACCGCCATTCGCGCCGGCCGTTCCGTGAACACCGGGCGCCCCTACAACGACGTTGCCGGACTGCGCAGCCTGCTCGTGACCTCCTCGAAGGCGAACGCCACCATCTTCGTGTCGTGGGAGCACGCCTACCTGGTGAAGGTCGTGCAGAGCATCATGAACGCGTACGGCAACGGCGCGGCGGTGCCCGCATGGACCACCGGCGACTACGACAGCCTCTACATCGTCCGCATCACCTATGCGAACGGCAGCATCCGGGCGGAGTTCGAGAAGGACAGTGAGGGATTGAACGGGCTGCCGACGACCTGCCCGGGTTAGGCAGGACAAGGGACAAGGGACAAAAGTCAGCGCACGTCTTTTGCCCTGGCAAGACGATCGACTCGCAAGACCGCCTCCACCACGGCCCTGCCGCCGGGATCGAGCGCGGGATTGATCGGCACGAACAGAACCGTCTCTTCCCGCCGCGACAGGACGTTGCCGGCGACGAGCGCGCGCATCATCCAGATGGCACGGCGGACGCTCGGGCACTGCACGCCCAGCCATCCGGTGTAACGGTGAGCTGATGACCGGAGGCTGGTTTCCCGTTCGATCGCCGCGGCCATTGCGGCCGTGTCGGCCTCGTCGTGGGCCGATGCCGGTTCGACGAGCGGCGACTCGACCGCCAGCCTCGCGAACAGGCCGGTGATGGCGCGCTGCTGCGACCGCGGCATGTGCTCCAGCCAGTAGTGCGTCGTCTTGGCGATGACGGTGACGACGTTCTTGATTTCTTTCTCGAGCCGGAAGTGCGGCGCCGCGGGAAGGTCGAGGGCCACGCCGTCCAACCGCGCGGCGACGTTCTCCATGACGATGGCACGCAGCAGCCAGCCGGCCATCCCCTCGCTCAGGCACGTCACCCGGATCCAACCCGGATTCGGCGCGGGCACAGCGTCGAGCAGGGCGGTCATCATCACGCCCCGGCAGATCTCTTCGACGATCTCGGCGTATCGATGCGGATGGGCCTCGATCGCCTCCGGCCGTCCCGCCTCGAGAAGCGTGCCCTTGTGCGGCGGCCCGCCGGCCATCGCGAGATCGCAGAACGACGCCCAGATCTCGTTCCACGCCACCCTGCCGTCGGCGCCGTACTTGAGCCCCGCGGATCGCATCGGCACGGGCTGCACGTCCTCGTAGGACTCCTGGTAGTTCTCCGGAAGGATGGTCTTCAGCCTGGCGTCGAGCTCTTCGAGCGCCTGCCGATCGTCCAGGCTCAGGGCCTTCACGTCCATCGGATCACCTTAACATGCGAGGGGTAACGGCCGTTCCACCATGGAGGCACCGTGAAATCACGACACCTCGGCGCTGTCACCCTGATCCTGGCTGCTCTTGCAGGACTGACGGCCACTGCACCCGTGCGGCTCGAGAGCGAGGGGCAGAACGCGCCGCCGTTCGAGCTGGAGGAAGCGACGATCGCGTCGCTGGTGAGCGACCAGCAATCCGGCCGCCGCACGGCCCGCGCAATCGCAGAGCAGTATCTGGCGCGCATCGAGGCCATCGATCGCAGCGGTCCGTCGCTGCGTTCGGTGATCGAGATGAACCCCGATGCCCTCGAGATTGCGGCAGGCCTCGACCGCGAGCGCACGTCGAAGGGCATGCGTGGTCCGCTGCACGGCGTTCCGGTGCTGATCAAGGACAACATCGACACCGCCGACCGCATGTCCACGACCGCGGGATCGCTGGCGCTCGAGGGAACCATCGCGGCGTCCGATGCCTTCATCGTCACGCGGCTGCGCGCGGCCGGCGCGGTGATCCTCGGCAAGACGAATCTCAGCGAGTGGGCCAATTTCCGGTCGACCCGCTCGACGAGCGGCTGGAGCGCGCGCGGCGGCCTGGTGCGGAACCCGTATGCGCTCGATCGCAACCCGTGCGGCTCGAGCTCGGGCACGGCCGCGGCCATTGCCGCCAACCTCGCTGCGGTGGGCGTCGGCACCGAGACCGATGGATCGATCGTCTGCCCGTCCGCCGCCACCGCGCTCGTCGGCGTCAAGCCCACCCTCGGACTCGTGAGCCGCTCGGGGATCGTGCCCATCGCTCACAGCCAGGACACGGCCGGCCCGATGGCGAGGACCGTCGAGGACGCGGCCGCGCTCCTCGACGTGCTCGCGGGGACCGATCCCAGAGACGCGGCGACCTCGACGCCGCAGCGCCGGCAGACCGGGTACCGTGCCGCGCTCGATCGCAACGTTCTGAAGGGCGCCCGAATCGGCGTCGCCCGGGCATCGTTCTTCGGCTACAGCGACGTCACCGACCGCATCGCCGAGGCGGCGATCGCCGACATGAAAACGCAGGGCGCCGTCATCGTCGATCCGGCGGATATCCCCAACGCCGGCAAGTACGACGCGAGCGAGCTCGAGGTGCTGCTCTACGAATTCAAGGCCGACCTCGACAAGTATCTCGGCGCCCTCGGGCCCCCGGCGCGCGTGCACTCGCTCGCCGACGTGATCGCGTTCAACGAGGCCAACCGATCCCGCGAAATGCCGTTCTTCGGCCAGGATCTGATGCTGCGTGCGCAGAAGAAGGGCCCGCTGACCGACAAGGCCTATCGCGACGCGCTGGCACGCAACCGGCGGCTGTCGGGGAAGCAGGGGATCGACGCCGTCATGGATCGGCTGAAGCTGGACGCGCTGGTCGCACCGACGGGGAATCCGGCCTGGACGACGGATCTCGTCAATGGCGACCATTTCACCGGCTCGAGCACCACGCCCGCCGCGGTGTCGGGCTACCCGAGCGTCACCGTGCCAGCCGGCGCGGCATTCGGGCTGCCGGTGGGCCTCTCGTTCATCGGCCGCGCCTGGAGCGACGGCCTTCTTCTGAAGCTGGCCTACGCCTACGAACAGGCCACGCGGCACCGGCGGCCGCCGGCCTTCGCGCCGGCCACGGATCTGAGCCCGCGCTGAGCCGCCGCCCAGACGCCGGTTCATGTCTTCGTTCGCGGTCCGGTAGGATCTACCAATGCAGTCCCTTCGCATCCGCGCCGCCTTCTGGGCGGCCCTCCTTGCCGCACTCGTTGCCACTGTCCCGGCCGTCCAGACGCAGTCCGCTGCGGGCCGGGAGACGTCGGCCGCATCGGTGGCCGGCTATGCGCTCTCGCAGCAGATGCCGGTGGATCCGGAGGTCAGCCTCGGTACGCTCCCGAACGGTCTGCGCTACTACGTCCGCGTCAATCAGCGGCCTCCCCGCCGCGCCGAGCTGCGGCTCGTCGTCAAGGCCGGATCCGTCCTCGAAGACGACGACCAGCTCGGGCTGGCGCATTTCGTCGAGCACATGGAGTTCGAGGGCACGCGCAACTTTCCTCGACAGGGCATCCTCGATTTCCTGTCGTCGATGGGCATCGGCCTCGGGCCCGATGCGAACGCCCAGACGAGCTACGACGACACCCAGTACTCGCTGCGGGTCCCGACCGACTCGCCGGGCGCGCTCGCGCGCGCGCTGCAGGTGCTCGACGACTGGGCCCAGGCGGCGACGTTCGACTCCGACGCGATCGAGCGGCAGCGCGGCATCGTGCTCTCCGAATGGCGCATGCACCTCGGCGCCGGAGAACGGACGCAGGACAAGGTCCTCAAGGCGCAGCTCGAGGGCTCGCGCTATGCCGAGCGGTCGCCGATCGGCAAGCCCGACTCGATCCAGAAGGCGCAGCGCGAGCAGCTCCTGCGCTTCTACCGTGACTGGTATCGGCCCGACCTGATGGCCGTGATCGTGGTCGGCGACGTCGACCGGGATGCGGTGGTCAAAATGGTGAAGGATCGGTTCTCGTCGCTCACCGCGCCCGCGACGAAGCGTCCGCGGCCCGCCTTCGACGTGCCCGAGCGCCCCGGCACCCGCTTCACGGTCGTCACCGACCAGGAGACGACGGTGACGGCCGTCGCCCTGAGCAACCTGCGGCCGGCGCGCAACCAGGGATCCGTCGGCGGCTATCGCGAGCTGATGCTCGACCAGCTGTTCGGGGCGATGCTCGACGCCCGGCTCGACGAGATCAGCCAGCGCGAGAATGCGCCGTTTCTCAGGGCCGCGGCGGACCGTCATCTGTTCACCATGCCGCGCACCAAGGACGAAGCGCTGATCCAGGCGCTGGTCTCGAACGGCGGCGTCGAGCGCGGACTGGACGCGCTGGTCACTGAATTCCAGCGCGTCGCCCGCTTCGGCTTCACGGCCCCCGAGCTCGCCCGCGCCAAACAGGCGCGGATGGCCGGCTACGAGCGGGTCGTGACCGAGAGCCCGGATCGCGAATCCTCCAGCCGTGCCGACGAATACACGAGGAACTTCCTCCAGGACGAGGCGCTGCCGACGATCTGGCAGGAGCTCGCGTTCCACAGGCGCTTCATTCCCGGCATCACGCTCGACGAGATCAATGCGCTCGCCGCGGAGTGGTTTCCGGAACAGAACCGCCACGTCATCGTGTCCGCCCCGGAAGCCGCCGGCGTCGCTCTTCCCAATCAGCAGCAGCTCGCCGCGGTCGTGAAGACCGCGATGGCGAAACGGCTCGAGGCCTATACGGAGGCCGCCACCGGCGATGCGCTGATGGACGAGGCGCCGCGGCGCGGCTCGATCGTCAGCACGAACGCGCGGCCGGAGGCCGGCGTCACCGAGTGGACGCTCTCGAACGGCGCCAGGGTCGTGCTGAAGCCGACAACGCTGAAAGAGGATCAGATCCTGTTCCGCGCGACGGCGCTCGGAGGCACGTCGCTCGCGAGCGACGCCGACTTCGTCTCCGCCCGGGCGGCCGACGACGTGGTGCCGGCCGGCGGGGTGGGCACGTTCAGCTCCGTCACACTCGACCGGATGCTGGCGGGCAAGGCAGTCGCGGTCCGGCCGTTCATTCGCGAGATCGAACAAGGTCTGACGGGCGGGAGCACGCCGCCGGATCTCGAGACGATGTTCCAGCTCATTCATCTGCGATTCACCCGGCCGCGCGCGGATCCGGCGGCGTTCTCCGCGGTGATGTCGCAGGCGAGAGGGCTGCTCGCCAACCAGCTCGCCAGTCCCGATGTCGTGTTCAACCAGACCGTCGACTCGGCGCTGAGCGGAAACCACCCGCGCCGCCAGCCCGAGACGCCGGCAACCGTCGACAGGTGGGATCTGACGAAGGCGATGGAGTTCTACAAGGCGCGCTTCGCCGACGCGGCCGGCTTCACCTTCGTGTTCGTCGGCAGCTTCACGCCGGATTCGATCCGGCCGCTGGTCGAGACCTATATCGCCAGCCTGCCCTCGACCCGCGCCGGCGAGACCTACAAGGACCTCGGCATCGCGCCACCGTCGGGCGTCATCGAGAAGGTCGTTCAGAAGGGCATCGCGCCGAAGAGCCAGGTCGCGATCGTGTTCTCCGGCCCGTTCGAGTACGACGACCGGCACGTGCTCGCGCTCCGGGCGATGACGCTGGTGCTGCAGTCGCGGCTGTTCGACACCATCCGGCAGGAGCTCGGCGGCACCTACAGCATCGAGGTCACGCCCGACGCCGACAAGCTGCCGCGTCCGGAGTTCAGCGTGCGAATCGACTGGACCTGCGATCCCTCGCAGACCACGAGTCTCGTGAAACGGGTGTTCGACGAGATCGAGTTCGTCCGGGACACGTCGTTCTCGCCGGGACAGGTGGCCCGGATCCGGGACGTCCTGCAGCGCGAGTTCGAGCGGAACAGCCAGGACAACGCCTACCTCCTCAATCAGATTTCACGGCGCTACGAGGAGGGGAATGGCGCCGACGTCGGCGCTGCCGTCGATGCCTCCCGCGGAATCGCGGCGCTCACCGGCGACGCGATCCATCAGGCGGCGCAGACCTATCTCGATCCGAAGAACTACGTGAAGGTCACGCTGATGCCGCAGGGGAAGTAAAGGGACAAGGGACAAGGGACAAGGGACAAGGGACAAGGGACAACGACACGTTCAGCGCCACTCCTCGTAGTCGGCACGGACGAAGTCGGCCGCAGTGTCAGTCGCCCGCTCCAGCCAGCGGCCGTCGCGCCGCTCGAGATCTTTCGCGATCGCCCGTCCGGCATCGCCGGTGCCGAGGTGCACGTTCGCCAGCTCGTGCCCCATCGCGCGAATCATGTCGGGATCGGCCAGCCGGTCCGGTTGTTCCCTGACTTCGATCTTCCTGGCGTTCGGCGACAGGCGGCGGACCACGAGCGTGCTGTCCGCGTAATACCAGGGGTCGGGCGCGCGGTGCCGGCCGGTTGCGATCGACGCCGCCGGCCGCGGCTGCGGCCGCGGCTGGTGCGTCAGGTGCCACGCCGACGGCACGAGCGCCTTGGCTTCGCGAACCAGGCGGCCGCCGCGCCACTGCACGACCGCGACCCAGCGCGGCCGGCCCAGGCTCCCGGTGCCGGCGGCCCGCCGCGCGAACTTCTCGACGGCGGCATCATCACCAGGCATCCGGCTTTCCATCGCCTTGCGGTACTTCGCCGGGATCCTGGTGTCGTCCTTCAGCCGGTTCATCTTCTTCCAGAATCGCCGGCGCTCGTTCTCCGAGACGACGAAGAGCCGCCGCAGCCAGACGTGATCCTCGTCCAGCGAGAACGGACGCGGCCCCTTCAACCCCTCGCGGTAGCCC
>Ga0075433_10003613_pt1 | contig 11948 bp, 12 predicted proteins | sample RhiMethybrSRZTD2_FD_75299 | JGI IMG/M metagenome (GOLD analysis project Ga0075433, IMG submission 75299) | Populus rhizosphere microbial communities from Tennessee, USA - Rhizosphere MetaG P. TD hybrid SRZTD2 | ecosystem: Host-associated > Plants > Roots > Rhizosphere > Soil | place: USA... | reverse complement strand
ACCAGCCCGGATACCGGCGCGACGACGCTCATCGGCCCGGTGGCCAGGCCGATGTAGAAGATGATCAGGCCCAGCCCGCCGACCAGGCCGGCGCTGACCCCCCAGGCCAGGCCGGCCAGGTGGGCCGGGCCCGGCGACATCACCGTTGCCGCGAGCGCGACGATCACCCCGGCGGTCTCGGCCAGCATGAGCACCGTCAGCACGTGCGTCCTGCGGGCCGCCATGCCGGCGAGAAAGTCACCGCTGCCATACAGCAAGGCGGCGGCGAGCCCGAGGAGAATCACCATGACTTGCACCTCCGATCGGCCAGGCCGCCTGCGAGCCAGCGGCACTTGCTCCTCGTTGGTGACCAGTAAACTCATTTTAGAAGTCACTACAAGACCAGTCAAACCATTTAGACGGTCACGCCGTGGTACACTGCTGGTCATGACCGCGCCGCCTTGGGTGCCGAACGAGGAGATCAAGCCGGCCCCGATGCCCCTGCTGCTCGTGCAGTCGTTCGTCAACACCTGGGACGGCGACCGCGGCTCCGACCTGCTGCTCGATCCCGCAGCCGCCCGCGACTGGATGACCCGGGCCGGCCTATGGAGCGCTGAGCGCGCGCCGGACCCGGCCGAGCTGCACCTCGCCCGCGGCGTGCGCGAGGCCATCCGGGCAATGCTGGTGGCCAACAGCGGCGGGCCCCGGCCCGGGCCGAGCGAGCTGCAGCCTTTGCAGGCCGTGGCGCTGGCCTCCCCGCCCGCACTGCAGGTCAGCCCGGAAGGCCTGGTCAGCCTCGGCCCCCAGCACGCCGACAGGCCCGGCGCGGGCCTGCTCACCCTGCTGCTGGTCATCCGCGACGCGCAACGCGATGGCACCTGGCGGCGGCTCAAGGCCTGCGGCAACCCGGACTGCCGGTGGGCCTTCTATGACCGCTCCCACAGCGGAGTCGGCGCCTGGTGCGACATGGCCACCTGCGGCAACCGGATCAAGAACCGCAGGCTCAGGCAACGGAACCGGTGACCCAGCGCGGGCTCACCGCTCCTTAGCGGCTATCTGTTCCGCTGGGCGGCGGGGCGTTCGTTCGCCCGCTGCTGCCGTCGGCGCTCGTCTGCCACTCAAGAACCTGGTGCCGGGTGGGTGAGCTCGGCGAGGGCGAGGGCCACGTGCAGTTTCAGGCGGTCTTCGCCTCGGCGCAGGTCCAGCGGCACCATTTCGGCCGCACGTGCCAGGCGCCAGTACAGCGTTGTCCGGTGGATGTGCAGCTGCGCGGCGGCCTGCTGGGCCTGGGCCGCGCACTCGAGGTAGCACCGTACGGTCTGCCGGTACGTTTGGGCTCGCTGGTCCAGCAGCGCGCTGACGCCGGGGCAGATCCGCTCGGGCGCCGAAGGGTCGTAGTAGAGGTGCTGGAAGGCCGCGTACACGCCGAGGCTCGCCCAGTCGGCGGCCCGCCTGAACTGCGGGACGCGCGCCGCCACATGCGCTGCGTACTGGGCGTTACCCAGGCTGGCGTGCACGTCGGCCAGCGCCGCGGTGCCGCCGCAGGTGCCCACGGCCAGAAGTGACCCGGGCAGCGCCCGGACCGCCCGGCGGACCTCGGCCAGTGCGCCCGTGGTCGTGATCGCGACCAGTTCGCCCTCGCCGGGGCTGGCCAGTACCAGCGTGCCCGGCGCCGCCCGTCGGCGAAGGTTTCCGGCTGCCCGCCGCAGGTTTCCAGCCGCCCGGCTTGGGTCTGGTGCGCGCGCCGGGCGCTCGGCCGCGGGCCGGATCACGGCCAGCGCGTATGGCGGCGGGCCGGTCAGCGCTGCCTGCCCGACCAGCATGGCCGCGGCCTCTTCGCGGACCCGCTCGTGCGTTTGCAGCAATCCGTCGGCCAGGTCGCTCAGCACGGCGAACTGGCCGTCGGCCTGGATTTCGCGCTGCGCCAGCAGGTGAGCCGCCTGCTCCGCGGCGGCCTGGGCCTGCCCGGTCTGCTCGGTGGTCAGTGCGGGCTCGTCGATGAGCCACAAGAACCCGAGCAGCTGATCATCGGCCCGCAGCGGCAGGCAGAGGCGGGGCAGGGTGGCCTGCTGCGGGTCGCCGGGGATGGACACCGGCTCGCGGGCGGAGAACACCCCAAGCTCGGTCAACCTGCGGCGCAGCCGGGCACTGGAGCCACGCTGCAGGACCGCCTCCACCCGGCTATGGTCCAGCCGCCCGGTCTGCGGGGTGGTGGCCAGCGGACGCAGCGCGGCATCGTCGATGATCACCGACCGGTGGAGGTCCCCGGCCAGCCGCTCGGCGATGTACTGCAGATGCTCCTCGAACACACTCGTTGTCATTCCCGGCGGCCCTGCGGGTGATGCGGGTAGGTTCCTACATTTGTCGAAGTCAGCCCGGCCAACATGCGTCAGCTGTCGTAGCCGCGCTGCGCACCGCCCGTGGCAGTTTGGAGAGGGGCCTTATCGCCAGGACGGAGGCAGCTGGTGTCTGTCGACACACAGACCACGCTCGCGCCGACGCTCGAGGGCCGGTATTACACCGATCCGGGTGTGCTGGCCGCCGAGTGCGAGCAGATTTTTGAGCGGCAGTGGTATTACGCGGGCCGGGCCGACGAGATCGCCGCCCCTGGCCGGTTCATCCGGCGCCAGGCCGGGCGCGAGACCGTGCTGCTGGTCCGCGGCAAGGACCAGGTGATCCGGGGCTTCCTCAACGTTTGCCGGCACCGCGGCTCGCAGCTGTGCCTAACGGATGCCGGGGACGCCGGCAACGCGATCCACTGCCCGTACCACAACTGGATCTACGGCCTGGACGGTGCGCTGATCACCGCGCCGAACTGGCGGGCGATGGCCGATATCGACAAGCGGGGCTACGGCCTGCACCCGGTGCGGGCGCAGGTATGGGAGGGCCTGATCTGGGTGTGCCTGGAGGGTGACCCCGGCCCGCTGGAAGACCATGTGCGGCCGCAGATCGAGTCCCGGCTGGGCAGCTACGCCAAGCTGGAGCGGTACCGGATCGGCGAGCTGACGGTCGGCGGCCGGGCCGAGTACGACGTGGCGGCGAACTGGAAGCTGATCTACGAGAACTTCCAGGAGTGCTACCACTGCAACCACATCCACCCCGAGCTGGTCCAGGCGATTCCGCAGTTCAATTCCCCGGCCATGGGAACCGGCGGCTACGACACCGGCGGCTACCCGATCGCCGACGGCCGGGCGTCGTTCTCGCTGACCGGGCAGACCGTGCTGCCCCGGCTGCCCGGCCTGCTGCCCGCCGATGACGGGCTGTTCTACGGCATGGTACTGCGCCCGAACTGCTTCCTGTCATTGATCAGCGACCACGTGATCGTGCACAGGTTCGAGCCAGTCGCCCCCGACCGGACGCACGCGGTGTGCGAGTGGCTGTTCCCGGCGGACACGTTGGCCGAAGGCCGGTACGACGTCAGCGACGCGGTCGCCCTGTTCGCGAAGGTCAATGAGCAGGACTTCGCCGCCGCGCAGTGGTGCCAGCCGAACATGAGCTCGCGCGCCTACCGCCGCGGCGGCGTGCTGGTGCCCAGCGAGGCTTTGGTGATCTCTCAGTTCTACGCGTGGTATCGCGCCCTGATGGGCATCACCGCCGATGGACGCCCGCCGGGCGGCGACCCGGAGGCACTCCATCCGTTTGGCTGATTGCGGGGAGCGCGAATGGCACAGCAGTACCGGGCGATCGTGATCGGCTGCGGGGCCGTTGGCGCCGCGACCACCTACTGGCTCGGCCGCAGGCTGGGCGGTGGCGTGCTGGCCCTCGAGCAGTACCAGCACGGGCATTCCCGCGGGGCGTCGGAGGATCATTCCCGGGTGATCCGGCACGCCTACAGCCGGCCCGAGTACACGGCGCTGACCCCGGCCGCCTACCAGAGCTGGAACGTCGCCGAGCGAGACACCGGGCTGCAGCTCGTGTACCGCACGGGCGGGCTCATCCTCGCCGAGGACGGCGGCGCCGGCGCGGCGTACCTGGCCGCCGCCGCCGCCGCGATGGACGCGGCGAACCTGCCGTTCGAGCAGCTCACCGGGACCGAGGTGATGCGGCGCTGGCCGCAGTGGCGGCTCGGCAGCGAGCACATCGCCCTGCACGACCCCGAATCGGGCATCCTCGACATCCGCCGGGCCACGGCCGCGCACATCGCGCTGGCCCGCGACCGCGGCGCCACGATCCTGGCCAATGCCGAGGTCACCGCGATCGCCGAGTCGGCCGGCGGCGTGACGGTCACCGCGGCGGGGCAGGACTATTCGGCCGGGCGGGTGGTGCTGGCCGGCGGCGCCTGGAATCCGCTGCTGCTGGCCATGCTGGGCGCCCATTTGCCGATCACACTCACCGAAGAGCAGGTCACCTATTTCGCCACACCGAAGGTCGCGGAATTCACCCCGGACCGGTTCGGCATCTACGGCTACCTCGCCGACGACGGCCTGTATTACGGCTTCCCGGTCTACGGCGAGGTCGCGACCAAGATCGGCATCGACGGCGCCGGGCCGGTGGTCACCCCGCAGACCCGGACGTTCGCCCGAGACGAGGCACGGGTGCGCCGGATGCGTGCCTTCCTGGAACGCTACCTGCCCCAAGCGGTGGGGCCAGAGCTCTACACCCGCACCTGCTGCTATGACTTCCCACCCGACCGGGACTTCATCATCGACTACGTGCCCGGGTCGCAGCGCGTACTGGTGTGCGCGGGCGCGGGACACGCAGGCAAGTTCGCCGCGCTGATCGGCCGGATCATCACCGAGCTCGCCCTCGACGGTTCCAGCCGGTTCCCGGTCAGCGCCTTCAGCGCCACCCGACCGGCGCTCACCGGCGCCGCAGCAGCACCCACCCGCGTCAACTCGCTGTGAGCGCCAAAGCCACTAGGCGGCGTGAACTGGCCGCTCAGCCGAGCGCCCGCAGGATGGTGCCGGCAGCTGCGCAGCCGGTCTGGATTGCCGTCTCGGTGTAGAAGGTACCGAGGTAGTCGCCGGCCAGGTGGATCCGTTCTGCCGGGCGGGTGAGCGCGCGTTGAATGCGGCCGCGGCCGGGAAAGCAGTAGGCCAGGCCGAGCGGCCACCGGCGCACATGCGCCTCCACGGTGACCGCAGAGAATCCAGGAAAGATGTTGCCGAGATCTTCCAGGTAGCGGTCGATGATCTGCCCGTCGGAGAGCCTGAGCAGGGGGGTGGCGAGCTCGGCCGGCGAGAAGACCATGATGCTGCTGCCAGGCTGACGTTCTCGCTCCCGTGAACGTGCCAGGTTGGTGATGTTGAGGAAGATGTTAAACGTGCGCTTGGGGGTCGCGATGGCGTAGCAGCGGTCCCACGGTTGCGGCTCCGTCTCGTTGGTGAGGAAGGCGGCGCTGACGAGGGGTCCGTAGATGATCTTCCCGAGGGCATCCGCCGTCTCGGGGGCGAGGCCGCTGGCGACCCGGTGTGCAATCGGGGCGGGAGTGGCGAGCACACAGTGGCTGGCCTGCAGCTCCTCGTGGGCGTTCCCCAGCCGGTACCGCACCCGGACGCCGTCCTTGGTCTGGACGACCTCGAGCACTTCGGCGCCGAGGACGACGCGGGAGCCGAGGCTGGTGGCGATCGCCTCGGTCAGGGTGGCGGACCCGCCGACGATGTTGCGGGAAAGCCCAGACGCGCGATCCCAGACCAGCCGGAAATACCCGACGCCCGCCCCGGCGGACACCTGCTCTGGAGACCCCGCCGAGCGAATCACGGTCGGCCGGAACAGGGCGTCGGCGTCTGCCGGGAGTTTCCCGGTGAACTGTGCGAATGTCTGGTCTCCGAGGAAGTCGTAGACACGCTGCTGGAGCTCACCCACCGCGTCTTCTGGGCGGTTCTCCGCGGCCTTGCCGTAGCGCCGGACCGCCAGCCGCACCTTCACGCCGGCCCGTACGACGGCGATCCGGTCGCGCCAGGCCATCGGGACCCGGAACGGGTACGTCTCGACCCTTCCGTCGGTGAGCAGGCGCCCGTTCATGGCCAGGCCAGCGAGCTCGCCGGGCACTGGCTCAGCCTGCACACCCACCTCCCCCAGCAGCCGATCAGTTGCCGAGCCTGGTCCGGCGAACACGTGAGCGCCCCAGTTGAGCCAATAGGCCCCCCTGGGCTCGGAGCAAATACGCCCGCCCACGCGGGCGCCTGCCTCCAGCAGAAGGACGTTGTGATGGCGAAGCCGCCAGGTGCTGGCGAGCCCCGCGATTCCACCGCCGACGATGACGGCCTCGACCTGGCTTGCGGTCACGAAGTCCCCTCGTCGAACTCGACCACGTGGTTCTCCCGGATGCTGCCCTTGGTGAGCGTCATCGTGAAGACAGCACCTGCGCGGTGGACGCGCTGCCCGCCAGGTGCCATCGCCAGGTTGTCGTTGCCGTCCCAGCGTGGCTGCTGAGCCGGATCGGCGATCAGCTCGAAGATCCGCCGTGGCCCGGCCGCGATCTCGCGGCTGGCGCTGACCACGCGCGGCGCCTCCTGCGGACTTGTCATGCAGCCATCCAAGCACCCGGCCCAAAGGCGCCGGGCAGCTGCGGCCCGGGGCTAGAAGTCTTGCTCAGTCCCATCGTCCAGCCGAAGGCAATTTTATGTTGCCACTCGCAAAGCAACTTATTTGCCGCGGCTGGCGGAAACTGAGGGATCGGTCATCGACGCTGCGTAAGACGGATGAGCACTTGGCCGCCTCTGTACGGGTAAACGATGCGGTGTTACAGTCGCAGGCGGTATTCGGATCGGCTTTGGGGGGAACCATGCACGAGTTCCGCATGGACAGCACTGGATCGCCAGCCCCGTTCGACTCATTGGTGTCATCACACCACGCTCGGCATGGGCTCTCGCGGCGCGCCTTCATCGGCGGCGCGGCTGCTGCCACCGGGGCCACGCTGGGCAGTGGGCTACTCTCACCTGCGGCCGGATTGGCGGGATCACATTCCCACCCCGCACCCAAACCGACGACCGGCGTCACCACTATCGAGGGCATCGATTTTCACTTCACCATCTTCGGACCCGGTGTGAACCTGGACCTCTCATCGATAACCGATTTCAAGGGCTCTGTCGGCGTGGCGCAGGTGCAGGGAACTGGGACCGGCAGGAAGCCCAACGGCAAGGTCGAGACGCTCCTGTTCGATACCGATATGCGCTTCATGAAGGGTGTCTATGTCGGCCAGGATGGCGCCGTCCACAGGGGGACGTTCGGGTTCGTTTGACTCGACCTCTACCGAGGTCAGTTTGACTTCACAAACTTCTCCACCCAGGTTCACGACTTCGACCCGGGGATCCATCCCTACCCGAACGGCCTGTTCTGGACGGTCCCGCTCCGGGATGACGGCGTGAGGGCCGACCTGAAAGAGGGCAAGGCGCGGATGACGGCGAGGCACCTCCGTGTCAGGGACTTCTTCAACATCCCCAACGCCCTGTTCCACAACAACCACCACCCTGTATCGGTCGGCGCGACCGTATCGTTCGACTTCCGCTGGCTTGGTCCGGCCACGGATCCCTCGGCGGTCACCGGCCCGCCAGGCTCCTCCGGCCGGCTGTTCATGAGCCCGGTCACGGGGCGGTGGTCAGCAACGAACGCCAACGGATTCAGATTCCGGTCAGATCCATCCGGCACGACAAGCGTCTTTGGCCAGCTCGGGCACGTGAGGAGTGGGATTTTCTCCCACTGAAGTAGGGCTAACCAGCCGCAGCCGGGTCACGGCGAGGCGGGATTCCGCGCGGTGATGAGCTCTGCCCGTTCGCGGATGACCGTCTCGGCGTCTTGCACGATCTGCTCGATGAGCTCACCGGCGGCCTCGATGCTGGTGATCAGCCCCGCACTCTGTCCCGCCCAGACCACGCTTGCATCGGTGTCGCCCGCCCGGCGCGCGCCGACCGCTGCCCGGAAAAGCTCGCCGCGGCGCGCCCGCAACTGCCCTTCCCGGCCGGTCCAGGTCTCGATCAGCCGGTTGCGCACGACGCGCCCGTACGCGCCGGGCCAGATCGCGCCGGCGAGCAGGTCGGGCACCGGCGACAGCAGAGTGTCATGCCCGTCGCTTCGCAGCAGCACCTGCTTGTAGGCGTCGCTGACCGGAGCCTCTCTCGTCGCGAGGAACCGCGTCCCGAGCAGCACGCCCTCGGCGCCGAGCATCAGCGCCGCCGCGAGCCCGGCGCCGTCCGCGTACCCACCCGCAGCCAGCACCGGGAGCGGGGCCACCGCCCGCGCGACCTGCGGCACAAGCACCGCCGACGCGACGAGCCCGACGTGCCCGCCGCCCTCGGTTCCCTGCGCGACGATGAGATCCGCTCCGGCCTCGGCTGCCAGCCGCGCTTCGGCGAGCGTCGCGACCATGTGCACCACGACCGCGCCGGCCTGGTGCGCCCGGCCGAAGATCTCGCCGAGATCCTGCTCGGCGGACGGCCACGCGGTCGACAACACCGCCGGCCGCGCCGACAGTACCGCGTCGATCGACTCCCCGCAGTCGAAGAGCAGCAGGTTGAGCCCGAACGGCCGGTCGGTCAGCCCGCGGATCTGGCTGGCAACGGTTCCGATCTCCCCCGGCGCGATGTCGCTCACGCCCATGATGCCCAGGCCTCCCCCGTTGGACACCGCTGCAGTCAACCTCGGGTCGGTAGCCCCGCCGCCCATACCCGCCAGCACGACGGGATGATCGATCCCCAGCAGCGAGCAGGCACGTGTGCTGATCATCGGCTCCCCTCTCCGGTCGGCTCCGCCAATTATCACGCGCCGACCCAGCTGAGCCCGCGGCACGGCCCGCGCCCGGCTTACCCGCCAGGTCCCGGCGGCCGAGCCCGCGGTGCGGGGTATGGAGCCTTCGGGAGGACGCGATGGAACCGAGCGTGACCGGGACACTTGATGAGGCATACCAGCGGCTGCACGCTACCGGGCCGGAGTTCGATGGCTGGCTGTCCAACCATGGGCCGATGGCGGCTGAGGCCATGGTGCGCCATGGGCACGCCGATCGGGTACACCGGTGGCTTGATGCGTACATGCGGCGGCTGGACGAGTTCCCGCGCGGCAGCGGCCCGATCGGCGCCAGCTGGCAGGACGCACTGGGTGATCCACGGCGGATCGCTGACTGGACCGCCTACTTCCGGCGCGAGGTCGCCGAGCAGCCGTGGCGCCTGGTGCTCGAGACCTGGTGGCTGCGGCTGCTGCCCGGCGTCGCCGCCGCCGCCACCCACGGGGTGATCCGCGTCGGCCACGCGGTGCGGGCACTGACCGAGGACGGCGAGGATCCCGAGCACCTCACCGAGCTGGCACACGGCCTGGCCTACTGGGCGGCCCGCTGGCAGCCGGTGCCCGGGGCCGGGGCCGCCGGGCCACCCCCGGTAACGGCGCGCACCACCGCCGGGGACGGGCCCGCTGCCGGGGACGGGCCCGCGGCCGCCGGTGGGCTTGCCGCGGTCCCCCGGATCGCCGATCAGTCGGGCGGCATTCGCGAACGCCTGGCCCGCCTCGCTGAGTTGCCGGGCTGGCCGGCTGCGCTGGCCGCGCCCCACATCCCGGCATCGGCCGAGGCACTCAGGTCCTGGCTGGCCGGCCTGGTCGATGCCGCTACCATCAGCTACCTGTCCTACGGGCACGGCAACGGCGTCATGCTGGTGCACTCGGCCACCGCCCCCAACGCGATCTTGCGCACGCTTCCCGTGCTGGACAGGCGACTATGGGCGCCCAGCGTCGCCGCATCCTGGGCCGCGGCCGCGGCGCTGACGGCCATCTACGCGCCCGTCTCCCCGGCCGACCCGGCCGGGCTACCAGACCCGCCGACCGGACCGGGGGCGGCTGCGGAGACCTTCGCCCGGGCCGTCGAGCACGGCGATGAGCATGTGATCAAATTCGCCGACACCGCAGCCGACGTGTGCACCCGCACCGGCAATCGCGACGCCCTCGCCGCCGCCATCCGCGCCGCCCAGCTCATCGGCCGCTGACCGGCGACATGGACGCGCTGGGCACGTGGTCCCCTTACGTGCCCAGCGCGCCGGCGGTCAGGCCGGTGCCCGGTCAGGGATGGTGCACCACGAAGGTGCCCGCCGCCCCCCAGACTTCGGTTGCTGATCCGCGCACCGCGCTGATGCCCGTCATGATCCGGGGGCCGCCCGGGCCGGACGGGATGGTCTCCGGCGTCCACGACGTGCCGTTCCAGTGCAGGACCGATGTGCCGTCGGCCGCGCCGGCGGCCCAGACACTGGTCGGGGAGCTGGCGGTGACCGCGGCCAGCTGGCCGCCGCCGCCCTGGTTCGGGACCGTGGTGAGGGACCATGCGGTGCCGTTCCAGTGCATCGCGATGGGCTTGTCCGCCGCGAAGCTGCCGGAGACGGTGTCGAAGGTGTTCCCGACCGCCCATGCGTCGGTCGGTGAGATCTCCACGACGCCGTTCAGGGTCTGGCGGACCCCGTTGATGGCGCTGGGCGTGCCCGGGTTGGGGCTTGGGACGATCTTCCAGGCCGAGCCGTTCCAGTGCATGGTCAGCGTGAAGCTGTTGCTCTGGGTGCCCTTCGCGGCCGAGAAGCTGCCGACCGCCCAGATGTCGTTCGCGGACCGGGCCGAGATGGCGCCCAGCGAGCTGCTGGTGAGCGTCATGCCGGCCGGTACCACCGGGTCGGGGGCCGGGATGATGTGCCAGGCCGAGCCGTCCCAGTGCTCGATCAGCGTGCGGCCGGTCTCGCTGCGGCCGACCGCCCAGGCGTTCCCGCTGCCCAGGTTGGCGACCCCGAACAGGTTCGACTTCGATCCGCCCCTGACGTCCGGGGTCGGGACGATGCTCCAGCTGGTGCCGTCCCAGTGCGCGGTCAGCGGGTCAGTGTGCGCGAACCCGGGCATTTGCTTGGAGCCGACCGCCCAGACGTCGTTCGCCGCGGCCGCCGAGACCGCGTTCAGCTTCTCGTCGGACCGGAAGATGTCGGGCGTAGGCGCTGCGGACCATGCGGTGCCGTTCCAGTGCTCGGCCAGTATGGTCCCGCCGGCGTCGTCGACCGGATTCTGGTAGGTGCCGACCACCCAGGCGTCGGTGCTGGTCCGCGCGTCCACGGCGGTGAACACGTTGGAGGGCGGTGACGGGTTCACGTTCACGGTCGGGGTGATCACCCACGCGGGCGCCGCGAAGGCGGGAGCAGCGAAGGCGATGGCCGAGCCGGCGCCGGCCAGGACCACGGCGGTCCGGCCGGCCCTGCGGCGGCCACGGCGCCCGGCGCGATTTCGGTTGAGCAGTCGGGTCATGGTCCTCACTTGCGGAGATCCTTTCCTTGGGGCGCCGTCCCCGGCGCCCTGGTCGGCGCGTGCGCTGATCACACGCGGCGCTGATGCGACGCCTGGCTCAGACCCAGGCGGATGCGGTCGTCGGCGGCGAGCTGCCGGCGCTGTCGCGCAGGCCCACAGGGGCCGAGCACGTGGTGGTGGACGTCGGCACGTCGGGCCGGATCCGCCGACGCACGGACGCCGGCCTGAGCGTTGCGAAACTGGGCACGCGTATGCCCCTCCCTAACGGCGCTGCGCTGCGTCGTGCCGTCAGTTGGTCAGCGTCGCCGGGGGGCCTGGAGCGGGACTGAAATCGGCCTGAAACGCACAGGTGGCGACCACCGGCACATCACCCACGGCGGGCCACCTCGGTGAGATCAACGCAAAGCGCAGTACCCCGCGTACCGCAGGTCCCGCCGCGGACGGCCGGGCCAAGGCCGCCGACCGCAACCTCGGAGACTTGTTCCCAGCCGACGGCCTAACCGCCGCTCCCTGCTGCGTGGGGCGCTGAGCCCGACAGCGGGCTGCGGTCGAAGTACCTGACCTCGTAGACGCGCTCGGCGAACTTCCAGCCGTCCGCGGTGCGCTGGTAACGGTCGTGGTAGATGGCGTAGTCCAGCTCCGACCTGCCGTCGCGGAGACCGATGAGCTCCTGGAGGTAGGCACGACCGGACGCGGTGTCGCCGTCCAGCCGGATCGTGCCCGGGTGCGTGGTCTGCACCAGGTAGTCCACGAAAGCCGGCACCCGGTCGCCC
>Ga0075433_10003612_pt1 | contig 11949 bp, 7 predicted proteins | sample RhiMethybrSRZTD2_FD_75299 | JGI IMG/M metagenome (GOLD analysis project Ga0075433, IMG submission 75299) | Populus rhizosphere microbial communities from Tennessee, USA - Rhizosphere MetaG P. TD hybrid SRZTD2 | ecosystem: Host-associated > Plants > Roots > Rhizosphere > Soil | place: USA... | reverse complement strand
ATTTCGGCGTAATCCACCAGCACCTGATCCACGCTGATGCTGCCCACCGCCAGGACCTCGACTTTAACGGTGGTCGGGTTCGTGAGGATCGATTGGCTGGCGGAGGTATCCTGATCCACCACGGTATCGCCGTCCCAGTCGAGGGTCACTTGCGTGGCTCCGGCGGCGTTGATCGTCACCCGGGTTCGATGGTCCGGATTGACGGAGTCCAGCGTGCTCACTCCGCGCAGGCGGACCCGCGCCGGAGCGGTAAAGGACACCGGAGCGATCCCCGGGAGCGGAACGCTGAGGTCCCGGAAGGTCGAACTTGAGGCATCCGCGGTGAGGGTTGGCAGCCAGTAGAAGGGATCGTGATCCGCCAGCGGCAGGAACCGGTCGTTCACCTCGACGTGGGCCGTATCCTGAAAATTCGCCTCTGCGGCCATTCCCCCCGGCGTGCCATCCACGGTCGCCATCCGCAGGCGTCCCGCGCTTCCGGGAGCGTCCAGAAGATAGACATTGGTATCGGTGAAATCCGCCGCCTCGTAGACAGGCAAGGCGCAGGTGGGCGGACCACAGTTGAGCGTCGTGTAAGGATCGGCATGGGGCTGCCCGTAAAACTCGAGGATGTCGCCGAGATCGAACGAGCCGTCGCCGCCGCCGACGATGCGAACGGGAACTTCGACCCCCTGGTTGCGCAACCGGAAGGTGGCGGGATCCACGCCGATGAGATCGGAAACCGCACAGGATGGCAGTGAGGAGCAGGAGATGCGATAGATGCCTTCCTGCTTCACACCGATCCGATAGACGGTGGTCGTCGAGCTTGCATCAAGCGATGCTGATTTTTCAGCGCCCGCGAAATCGCGCGGAGATCGAAACGAGCCTTCCGGGTCCATCTGGGCCGGATTCAGGAACGCGTCGCGATACAGTGCCGTGCCCTTCGGATCCTTCCTTCCCGAGCTTGGCTGCCCGACTCCCTCGGCCTGATCCAAGAGGATTTCCAGCTCGATCTCTTCGGCGATGCGGGCGACTCCACTTTTCGGATTCACCTGGAGCGGCGTCAGGATGAGCTCTACGTAGCGCTGGTCCCGAAGGAACCCCACCTGCCCCAGGGTGGCGATCTCACCGGGGTAATCGCCCTCGGTTTTTTCCAACAGGGCGTCGGCCCGATAACGGGGAGGATACACCGGCGGCCCTTCAGGATCGCTGGCCGGCCCGCGGTCCGAGCGCGGATTGCCGGCCGAGGGGACCGACTCGAGCAGCAGGCTCGGGAGGGGGCGCATGCGTGCATGGGTGATGCGGAGCATCGGCGTGCCCGTCGGAGGTAAAGCAATCCGCTCGATGCGCATCGGAACCGCGGGCGCCCCGGCCCGGGGGAGCGTTCCGTATCCTTCCAGCTTCACTTTCCAGCGCCCCGATTGGACCTGGCTGGGAATGAGACTTTCTGTTGGGATTCTCAACTTGGCTTGAAAATAGGCAGAAGAAGAGCCGCCGGCCGAACTTCCCGGGATCAGAGCCGCCGACGTTCCCATGAGCAGCAGAGAGCAGACTACCAGGCCGGCAAGCCTGCCTCGCGGCGGGGCGAAACCTCCTCGCCGGCTCGCTCCGCGGGGGGAGGCGCTGCGGAGTTTCTGGGGGTTAATGGCGACACCTCAAATCCGCCGCATCTCCGGAGTAGCGAACTTCCTCCAGCCGAGGCAGGAAACCCTCCGGTCGGTGCTGGCGCAAATCGTTCAATTCTTTGGGCACGTTGAAATATACGGTGTGGAGGGGGGGTAGTAAAGCAAATTGTCTGTCGCCTAGGGCTTCGAGGGGGCCTGGAAGTCCTCCTCCATCAACTTCTTGTAACCGGCATCTCCCCTGAGAGATTCCAGGTCCGGGTCCGAGGCGATGTGCTTGGAATCACGGAATCCCAGGCGGATGGACTCACGAAGCTGCTTCAGAGCTTGGATCTTGTCTCCATTCCGGGCATAGGCACAGGCCAAATCGTAAACAACCTCGCCGGCGTATTGCGGCCGCAAGTCCAATGAAGTCTTCAGGAAGAAGATCGCGTCGCTCCAGCGTCTCTCGGAGAGGGCGATATGCCCGAGTTGGTGATAGACCTCTGAATCGAGAAGATAGAGCCTCTGGGCGGTCTTCATGAGCTCTTTCGCCTTCTTCAACCCGCTCGCTTCGGCATTGATGTTGATGGCGCCAACCCCCAGGAGAGTGAAGAGCGACTGAGGATCGGCCCGAAGGAGGCTCTCCTGGGTCTTGACGAGGATCAAATTGCCGAACACCTCCGTCCGGAACGCCATCTCTTCGAGGAGCGCCAGGGAGCCCTGGAGTCCTAAGGGATCCGGCAGCGATCGGGCCAAGGCTTTTTCCAGGGTTGGCGGGACCATCCCTAATTGTTTGAGTCGGGTTCGGGTTGCATCAGCCGGAGCGGGTCCCATCTGGAAGTGCGCGCGCGGAATGGAGGCTCCTCGACTCAGCTTTTGCAGAGCCCCTTTCAGGCGCGACACTTCGGAGGGGAGTGAGCTGCTGAGGTTGCGGGTCTCTCCCGGGTCGGCAGCGACGTCGTAAAGCTCTGTCTGCGGCCCGAGGATGAGGCGCCGTTCGCCCTGAGCCACTACCTCGCTTCCGGCCCAGCCGAAAGCTTCTCGCCCGAACAGGGCCGTAGCGTGATAGGCCTCGGGAGTGACGGGATTGTCGCTCAGCAGGTCGCGACCGGAAATCCCTGAAGGAGCGGCAACGTCCAAAAGCCGCGCCAAGGTCGGGTAGAGATCAACCAGACCGGAGAGCTGATTGGTTCGAGCTCCCTTCTCCTGCTCCCTCACAGGGGCACGTAGGATGAGGGGAACGCGCAGCGTGCTTTCATAGAGGAATACGCCTGCCCGGGGCTCGCCGTGCTCGCCCAGCCCGAATCCATGATCGGCAGTCAGGGCAATGGTCAGGGTTTCATAATCTTTTCTCAGCCTTAGGAGGTCGAGCAAGGCTCCGATCTGTTTGTCCAGCGTACCGAGGCGTTCCACATAGGTCTTCTCCAGTTCCGTCGCGGGCTCCTCCGCCGTTCCTTGCTCCGGCACGATCGGATCCGAGAGATGCACCCAGAGGAAAAAGGGGCCATCCCCGACACCTTGCAGCCAGCTCCGGGCGCCGTCCATTACGTTCTGGCTCGGGCGTAGCACCAGATTCCATATCCCCTTCGGGGAGGGCACGTAACCGTCCTGGTAGATGTCGAACCCCTGATCGAACCCGCGCCCCGAGGCGGCTCTGGAGGTCCCGAGAAATGCCCCGGTGCGGTAGCCCTTCGCCTTGAGCTGCTCGGCGAGAGTGAGCTCCTGGTCGCCCAGGCGATTCCTGTACTGGTCATCCCAGACTTGATGCTCGAAGGGAGTCTTCCCGGTGAGCAGAGTGGCGAGCGACGGGAGCGACGACACCGACGGGGCCACCACCTGCTCGAAGAGTCGCCCTTCGGCGGCCAGGCGATCGATGCCGGGAGTGGACTTGCCCCGTCCCTTGCGATAGCAGCTCAGGTAGTCGGGCCGCAGCCCCTCCACGGTGATGAGTACGAGGCTCTTCGACGGTGATTTCTGGCTCGGGGGGGTGGGTGAAGCATCGGACGCGAAAGCTCGGCCCACGCACAGCAGCAGAAGAAGCGCCGGGAAGACGCTTCGACGCCAAAGTGTCGGGGTGAAGAAGGGAGAGCCTGGACTGCGGTACGCGGGCCCGAAGGGGCGCCCCTTTCGGGCCTGAATCACTCGCCGCACTTCTCGAAAGTCTGATCGAGACCCTCGATGATCTCGCCCGCGGCGGAGCGGGCTTGCAGCTCCAGGTAGGTCTTCTTGCGGTAGCGCGCGAGCACCTCGGCCTGGGGGTACATCTTGGTGGGATCCCCGGTCTGCAGCCAGGCGACGCCGGCGCAGAAGTTGGTGAACTCTCCCACCGAGGAGTTCTTCAAAGTGGTCTGCGGAATCTCCTCGGCGACCCGGCGGATTTCTTTGAGGACCGTGGAGCCGCGCCATACCTCTTTCATGGAGGGGATCTCCATGATGTTCGCCACCCTCCGGCGCCACTGCACGCACGGGTAGATGTTGCCGTAGGGATCCAGGGCGAAGCCGCTCCGGCCGGTGCCGCAGACCGCGGAGATCTCCTTGTCGTCGCGGCGCAGCGGGACCTTTTCCTCGCGCACGTCCTTGAACTCGTCGGACCACCAGCGCTTCATGAACTCCTCGTCGGCTCCCAGCTGCAGGGGTTCCTGATCGCCGTCATCCTTGGGTGTGATGACGTTGTCGAAATGCAACTCGCTGTCGAGCTCCTCCGCCAGCGCTTTGATTTCCCGCACTTCACCCATGTTCAGCTTAGTGATGGGGGTCTTGAGCAGGACCTTCATGTCGCGGCGGCGCAGTGCCTTGACTGCCTGCACCAGCTTGTTGAAGGAGCCCGGGACCCGGGTGAGGGCCTCGTGGGTCTCCGGACGGGCTCCATGCAGGCTGATTTCCAGCTCGAACGGGTGGACCTCGTTCTTCAGCCGCTCGGCCATCGCCTCATCGATGAGGAACGCGTTGGTGTAGATTCGAATCGCGAAATGCAGCCGCTGGGCCTCGCGAGCGATCTCGAAGAAATCCTTCCGGCACAGCGGCTCGCCTCCGGAGAGGGTCAGGAAGAGGACTCCGAAGTCGGCGATTTTCCGCAGGGCCTCGAAGACCTGCTGCGTGTTCAGCTCCTTCTGTCCGGTGGGGCAGTTATAGCAGAAGGAACAGGCGTGGTTGCAGATGTAAGTCAGCTCGAAAAGGGCCGAATAGGGAGTGGCCGATTTCCAGTTGCGCGCGATGATGGCCTGATAGGCGTTCATGCTGCGTTTCTCCCGAATTGGGGAATTCCGGCCTTGATTCTAGCCGAGCATCCGGTTCGCTTCCAGGGCCGCGAGAAATTCCCGAACATCCTTCTCGGCCTCGTCGCGGGTCGTTTCGAACTCCTCGCAGATGATGTCCACGATGTCCGTTTCCGTCCTCTGGCCGTTGAGGAGATCCCAGACTCTGGAGCCAATCTCGTTCAGCACATGAATGTACGAGCCATCGGGCATGACGATGGTGGCCTGCCCCTCGAAAATCCTGAACCCGGCGGTGGGGTGGCGGCGAAGCGCGCCGGCGGCCGCTGGTGACTCGCTCATTCCTTCTCCTCCCCTGCCGGCTGCAGCAATCTCCAGAAATCGGCCGATTTGCGGAAATGCAGACGTCGCACGGGCACGTCTCTCACGATTCGGCTGGTGGTTTCCAGTGCCTCGCCTCCCCGGCCGCCTTCCATCACGAAGGGGAGGCTGCCCATCAGCTCCGCGGCCCCGAGGGAGGGCGGGAGATCCACCAGAAAATCATCGCGGTCCTTCACCAGCCGGTAAAGCCCCGCCACCGGAAAGGCCCGGTCCGTCTGAGGCGGCTCCCGGTACAGCCCGCGAAACGGAACCGCGCAGGCTTCGAATCCGGAATTCGATTGCCGCAGGAGCACCAGATCATCGCTCAGGATCAGGTCATCTGCCGAGAACTGCGTCACCGTCGTCTTTCCCGATCCTGAGGGGCCGAAAAACAAGTGCGCCAGCCCCTCCCGCACGACTCCGGAGGCATGGATCAGCAATCCGCCCCGCCGCAGGAACCAATGGGCCGACACCGCGCGCAGGAAATTCTCGATGGCGCGATGCAGCGGATCGCCCTGAGCCGGCGCAATGGCGAGCTGCCCCAGCCGACTCGAATAATCGAACCACCCGGCAAACTCATACGCGTAGGTGGTCAATTGGTCGCCGCGCCAAACCTGCTGGAGCCGGTAGACTTCAGGCGCCCCGCTCTCCTGATGCCGGCTGCGCAAGAAGCCCGGAACCTCCGCTTCCACCACGCGAATCCTGCCGGCGCCCTCTGGCTGTCGATCCGACACGAAGCTGCCGTAGCGCGCCCGCAGCAGCTGCAGATCTTCCCGGCCGAAGCCTTCGAAGACCAGCTGGAAATCGCATAAGGAAAAGCCCAGCGAATGCTCCCCGCGGGGACGGATGGCCCTCGAGAAGTAATCGGGACCCGGGTGGAACTCGTTTTCCTGGATCAGAACTGGAATGACCCCTCTCCTGACTCGCGCTCTGCGCCAGAGCCCCGGCAAGCAGGTCGTCCGGGAGACTCGAACAGGCGAATGTTAGAGCACGCCCCGTGGCTGGTCTGCCGAAATATACGCCAGAAGGTGGAAGCTGTAAAGGGCATTTTTGCAGGGGTTTCAGCGGATGTAGCCCAGGGAGCGGAGCTTTTTGAGCACCTCGGGATCGAACTCCGAGCCTGCGCGGGAGGGGGGGCGGCGCTGCCCATAGGTAGCGACCGGGGGGGAGCTATCCCTCGCAAAAGGCGAGCCGGGAGGGAAGCAGTCCAGCAGAGGGTGACCCACCATCTCCCGGGAGAGGGGAAATCCCAGCAAACGCAGCATCGTCGGGGCCACGTCCAGTAGCCGGCCGGAGGCGGAGGTGCCGCCTCCGACCCCCCTGCCCGCCAGAACCATGAAGCCCGAGTCTCCTCCGGAAGGTTCTCCCCTGCCGGGATCCCCCTCGATGACGATGATGTCATTCTCCCCCGCCGCCTGAATCAGGGCTGCGATTTCCCCATCGATCTGGTCGAGGTGGTCCACCAGCCATCGGTCCCGAATGATTCTTCCGGCCCGATCCCCGGGTGAGACGACGGGCCTGGCCAGGAGATCGGTTCCATTGAGATAGACCGCGACGAGGGGCCATCTCCCATCCTCCCAGGACCCGGCAGCCTGCGAGAGGTGAAACTCATCCATGACAGGACCCTCCCCCGCCTCTCTCGGAACCTTTGCAGTGGGGTCGGCCGGCGCGTCCGGAGCGAAGCGCCGCGCGAACTCGCGTTGCAGCGACTCCATGTCCTCGGGCGGAAACACTTCCCGGTCCGGCGCTCCGCCCGACTCCAAGCGGAAAAAAGCGCGCTCGCTGATGCGTACCCCCGGGCCCTCCTCCGCCGGCCAGGTGGCCCACCAGTTCACCACTGCCGAAGGGAACCCCTTGGCCGCCAGGATTTCCCAGATGGTCTTGTCTTTTCTGTGAATGCCGGAAAGCGGCACTTCACCCACTCGACCCACCCAGGGATTGAGCAGTCTCGCCGCCTGGACCAGCGGCTGGGTCCAGGCCGACTCGGCCAGGGGCGTGGCGACTCCCGGAAGAACGGCCGACTCGACGCCGGAGACCCCGTGTCGCGCGGGAGGGAATCCCGTGGCGGCGCTCACCCACAGAGCCGGGGGATCCGCAGGCGGAAGCGCCAGGCGCGCCACGCAGCCGCGCCCCGCCAGCTTCGAAAGATGCGGCAGGTGACCTTCGCTCTCGAGGCCGCGCAGCAAGTTCAATCCCAACCCGTCGATGCCGATCCAGAGCACCCGCCCCGAGCGCGGCGCCACGGAGAAACCCGGCAGGCTCTTCCCGGGTTCTACGACACGGGCTTTCCTCCAGGGTACCGCCAGCGCCGACACGGCGAGCAGGATCACCAGGAGCACCAGTCCTCTGCGCCGTCCCGACGCCGCGGGATTCGGGGGGCGGTCCGCCCGCACGATCGTCAGCAGCGCCGTCAGGCTGGTGAGGCGTCCGATAGCGAGGCTGGTCACCAGGATGAAGGTCAGGACGGCGACGCGCGCCCCCAGATCGACCCCGCTCGACTCCCTCCCGCCCCACCACAGCGAAAGGTAGAGCGCGACTCCCAGCGCGGTGATGCTGCCGATGCCCCAGGCCAGCTTGCCGGGATCGGGACCCGAGCGACCCAGCCAGCGGACAACGACCCGCCCGACGGCCGCGGCTGCGAGCTCGACCAGCAGCGTGATCAGGCAGCAAAGGATGGCCAGGTAGGTGCCGAGCATCAGAATGTCGAGAGGTGCGGTGATCCGGGGGGTGTTCTGAACCGTCAGGATGAGAAGCAGGGGGAAGGCGAGAATGAGGCCGGCGGCCACCCCGGCCTTGAGCGCGCCCTTGAGCCAGGCGTAGCGCGAGCCGGCGCTGCCCAGGATCAGACGATCGAAGCGACGATCCAGGTAGCCTCGATCTCGCAGGGCTTGCCGCAGGCCCTCCAGCGAATCGTCGGCACCGTGCTGCATGGCGATCTATCGGCTGCGACCGGTCAGGTACAGGGCCAGTCCGCGCAACAGCGCGCCCCGCGCGCCCAGAATGGCGAGGTGATCCAGGGCACAATCGGAAAGTTCTTCCGCAAGACGCCGGGCCCCCTCGACTCCCGAGAGCGACACGAAATTGCCTCGCCTGTCGCGCTGACTGTCTTTTCCGATGGTCGCGGCGTCGGAGGTTGCGTCGAGGAGGTCATCGACGATTTGGTAGGCCAGCCCCAGATTCTTGGCATACAGCGACAGTGCCCGGCGCTCCGGCTCCGGAGCCAATCCCAGCAGGGCCCCTATCTCCACGGAGGCGATGAACAGGCTGCCGGTCTTGCGGCTGTGAATCTGCTCGAGCTCGTGCAAGCTCCTGCCCGACGGTGAGTCGGCTAAATCGAGGGCCTGCCCGCCGATCAGCCCGCGGGTTCCCAGAGCTTCACTCAGCAGCGACGCCACTGCAGGTCTCAGATCGTCCGGTACGGAGGGATCGGCGGAAACGATCCCATAGGCGAGGTTGAGCAGCCCGAAGGCGGCGAGAATGGCCTTGTCCTCTCCGTAGATGCGGTGGCTCGTCGGACGCCCGCGCCGAAGCTCCGCATCATCCATGCAGGGAAGATCGTCCAGGATCAGCGAGCAGGCATGCACCATCTCAAGAGCACAGGCACAAGGCATCAGCCGGGAGGCCGGCGCCGAGTAGCTTTCGGCCACTGCCAGGAGAATCACCGGACGAATCCGCTTCCCGGGAGACAGGGCCGTGTAGCGCATGGCTTCGGCGACTCCTCCATCCGCCGGTCCCGGCGCCGGCAGCAGACTCTCCAGCGCCCGCTCGACCGCGGCCGCTTGGTCGCCGAGATAATCGCGCACCTTCGCCAGGGGCGCGGTCGCGGAGGAAGCGGAGTCTCGGAACAGGGGCGTGGTAGGCACGCTATTCGGCCTCGCGGAAGGACACTTTAGAAGAGCGACTCTGGCGGGAAAATTTTATCACAGGGAGCCGCCCCCTCTTTGCCGGAGGAGGCGGAGGCCGGGCGGCCCCTCAGCGGATGCGGACCTGAATCGCCTCGGGAGCCCGCTCCTCGTGGACGTGAAGATAGGTGCCGAAAAAGCTCGAAATCGCCTCGGAATATTTCCGTTTGTCCTCGTCGTAAATTTCCGACAGACCGCTTTTCTGCAGCTCGAGGAGGTTCTTGTCAGCCTGGCCTCCTTCAGGAAGCGAAGCGTACAGCTCCTTCCCCGTGCGAGCCGATTCCGGCTTCGAGTTGGAGACCACGAACAGGAAATTCCGATCCGACATGAGGGGAAGCGTGTGGGCCATGGTTGCCTTGGAGATTCTCCATTCGAAATAGGGCGCGTAGAACACTGAGGCGAAGCCGGTCAGTTTGGAAGTGGCGGGAGGCAGCCCTTTGAACAGCACCTGATTCAGGTAGCCGTCCACGTCGGGGTAAAGGGAATCCAGCGCAAGCGCCACCACTTCCTTGCGCTCCGCCGCGGCCAGCAACCCGGCATAAGCCCCCATGCCGATTCCCCAAATGCCGATGCGCTCGGCGGAAAGATCCCGCCGCGTCCGGAGGAAGTCGATCGCGCCGAGCACGTCATAGCGCTCATCCACCCCCAGGGTGCTGCCATTTCCGCCGCTCTCGCCGTGACCGCGGAAATCCATGAGCAGCAGGTTGTAGCCAGTGCGTTGGAGCGTCACGGTCGCATCCAGAAACACGGCCTTGGATTGTCCGAGATCATGGCAAAGGATGATGGTGGGAGCCTCCCGCTCGCCGTGAATGAGCCAGCCGAACAGCGCCACACCGTCCGTGCTCTGGAAGTGGACCTCGTCGGCGCGCAGGAGCAGATCGCTCGGAGTGACCACGTCCGTTACGCGAGGCGGGTGGGTGACGGTATGGATTTGGTAACCGACCATGGCGCCGGCGCCGGCCAGGATCACCAGGGGCGTTAGAATCAGAATTCCGAAGCCGCTCTTGAAGAATCGACCGATCATTTTCTTCCTCTCCCACGGACGGATGAGCTTCGCCGTCCGGGAGAATATAGGCTCCCGCGCTGCTCTGTGCAAGGCATTATGTTTCAAAGGGTTAGAGCTCAGCTACCGGCCTTCGGCGTGGGCTTGGAGGGGGGAGCGGTGTCCAGCTGCCGACGGATGCGCGCCGCCGTGGCGGCCCCTACTTCGCGGGCCAGATCCTCTTCGGTGGCCGAAAGGACCCCTCGAACACTGCCGAATTTCGTGAGCAGCCTGCGGGCTTTGACGGCACCCACCCCCGGCACGTTTCTCAGGGAGGTCGTCAGGGTCCGCTTGGAGCGCAGACGCCGATGATAGGTGACGGCGAAGCGATGCGCCTCGTCGCGGATGCGCTGGACGAGATGCAGGGCCGCCGAGGCGGAATCGAGCTCGATCTCCCCCTTCCTGCCCTGCAGGTAGAGCAGCTCCTCGCGCTTGGCGATTGAAGCCACTTGCAGGGTCACCAGATCGAGCCGGGCGAGAACCTCCGCGGCGGAGCGCAGCTGTCCCTTGCCCCCGTCGATGAGAACCAGATCCGGCAGCTCCTCGCCTTCCCGGAGCAGTCGGGTGTAGCGTCGGCCCACGACTTCCGCCAGGGAGGCGAAGTCGTCAGCGCCCTGGACGGTGCGGACCTTGAAGTGACGGTATTGCGGTGGGCGCATCTTCCCGGCCTCCCAGACCACCATGGACGCCACCGAATCGGTGCCCTGAGTATTGGAGATGTCGAACGCCTCGATGCGCAGCGGGGGTTCCTCGAGATCCAGCGCTTCGCGCAGCGCCTCCGCTTCGTCCAGACCCTGCGAGGCGGTCCCTCGGAAGGCCTGCTCGAAGGCCAGTCGAGCATTCTCCGCGACCGTCTCCAGGAAGGCCCGCTTGGGGCCGCGGCTCGGCGAGAGGATTTTCACTCTGCGACCGCGTTTCTCCGACAGCCACTCTTCCAGCAGCTCGCGCTGGGAGGGCTCCACGCCTGTGTAGATTTCTTCCGGAACTTCGCTCACCGAGCCGTAGTATTGCTGCAGGCAGGCCGCGGTGAGCTCCTCGGCCGATTCCTGCACCCCTTCCAAGGTGAACTCCCGTCTGGAGGCGACCACGCCGTCGCGCATCTGAAACACTTCGAGGCTCGAGCGCTCCCCCTCGCGATAATGGGCCAGGTAATCCTGATCCTCCAGCCCCACGGAACTGAAGCGCTGGCGCACCGACAGCCCTTCGACCGCGCGGATCAAATCGCGGTAATGGGCAGCCGTCTCGAACTGCTCACTTTTGGAGGCTTCTCCCATCCTCTCCTTGAGTCTCCCCAGGAGGTCCCGGTTCCTGCCCTCGAGAAACAGGCGCGCCTCCTGGACCTGCTTGCGGTATTCCTCCTTGTCCACGAGGCCGGCGCACGGGCCGGTGCATTGATTAAGCTGATAGTAGAGGCAGGGGCGGGGACGGCTGCCATCCAGCTTTTCGTGGCAGATGGCGACCCGGAAGAACCTCGCCACCATGCGCAGCGCCTTGCGCGCGCTGCTGGCGGGGAGGAAAGGACCGAAATAGAGGTTCCGGCCCAGGCGCGCCCGGCGCACCAGGACCACCCGGGGGAATGCATCGCCCGCCGTCATCTTCAGATAGGGGAAGTTCTTGTCGTCGCGAAGCAGAACGTTATAGCGCGGGCGCTCCTTCTTGATCAGATTGTTCTCGAGAATCAGCGCTTCGCGCTCCGAGCCCGTGAGAATCAGCTCCAGATCCCGCACTTCTGAAACCAGCGCTTCAGTTTTGGGGGGATGCTGGGCGCCCTTCTGAAAGTAAGAGCGCACGCGGCTCCTCAGGGATTTCGCCTTCCCCACATAGATCACCCGTCCTCGGCGATCCCGATAGAC
>Ga0075433_10003610_pt1 | contig 11954 bp, 5 predicted proteins | sample RhiMethybrSRZTD2_FD_75299 | JGI IMG/M metagenome (GOLD analysis project Ga0075433, IMG submission 75299) | Populus rhizosphere microbial communities from Tennessee, USA - Rhizosphere MetaG P. TD hybrid SRZTD2 | ecosystem: Host-associated > Plants > Roots > Rhizosphere > Soil | place: USA... | reverse complement strand
GCCGCAGCTCAAGGCCGCCTACGAATCGGACGAAAAGATCCGGCAGCTCCTGGACGTCGCCCGGCGTCTCGAGGGCCTGGCCCGCCACGCCTCAACCCACGCTGCAGGAGTGGTGATCTCACCCCGCCCGATTGTGGAGTTCGCGCCCCTGTGCGTCACCAAGGACTCCGAAATCATCACCCAGTACGCCAAGGACGAGATCGAGAAAATCGGCCTTCTCAAGATGGATTTTCTCGGGCTCAAAACCTTGACTCTCCTGGAGGACTGTCTGGTCCGCGTTCGCAAGGACCGGGGAATCGCCGTGGATCTGGCCCAGCTGCCGCTGGAGGACGCCCAGACCTATGCGCTCTTCTGCCGGGCGCAGACCAGCGGGGTTTTCCAGTTCGAGAGCAGTGGCATGCAGGAGATTCTTCGCAAGCTGCAACCCGACCGCTTCGAGGACCTGGTGGCCCTGAACGCGCTGTACCGGCCCGGGCCGATCAAAAGCGGCATGATCGAGGATTACATCCGCGGCCGGCACGGTAAGGCGGCCACGCACCCCTACCCGCGGTTGAAGGAGATTCTGGACGAGACCTACGGGGTCATCGTCTACCAGGAGCAGGTCATGCGAATCGCTTCGGTTCTGGGGGGGTTCACCCTCGGACAGGCCGACCTTCTCCGCCGGGCCATGGGGAAGAAGAAGCAGAAGGAAATGGATTCGATGCGCGGGCTGTTCGTCAAGGGGGCGAAGGAGCGCAGCGTTCCGGAAAAGGAGGCGGTGAAGATTTTCGAGCTCATGGCCACCTTCGCCGGCTACGGCTTCAACAAGTCGCATTCGGCGGCGTACGCGCTGGTGGCGTATCAGACCGCCTATCTCAAAGCGCATCATCCGGTGCAGTTCATGGCCGCCTTGCTCACCGTGGAAAAAGAAGTCACGGACAACGTGGTGAAATACATCGGCCAGTGCCGGGAAATGGGAATCGCCGTGCTGCCGCCCGATCTGAATCGCTCGGCCCTGGATTTCGCCGTGGAAGGGGAGGCGATCCGCTTCGGACTGGGGGCGATCAAGAACGTCGGGGACGGGACGATCGAGGCCCTCCTCCAGGCCCGGGAGCGCGTCGGGAGCTTTTCCTCTCTGCAACAGCTTTGCCGGGAGGTGGACAGCAGGACCCTGAACCGCAAGGCCCTCGAGTCCCTCGTGAAAAGCGGCGCCCTGGACGGTCTGGCGCTGCCGCGCGCCGCCCTGTATCGTGCCCTGGATTCGGTGGTCTCCTCGGCTCAGAAGGAATCCAGGGATCTGGCAGCCGGGCAGGCCAGCCTGTTCGAAAGCGCCGGGCAGTCGGTCGAGGCTCCACCCACGTTCGCGGCGGCCGAGGAGTGGGGCGCACGGGAAAGACTGGCCTTCGAGAAGGAGACTCTGGGCTTCTACATCAGCGGTCATCCGCTGCGCGAGCACCAGGAAACGCTGGCGGCCCTGCAGGGGCCGACGACCCGCGGTCTCACCCCGGAGATGTCCGGAAAAAGCCAGAGCCTGGGGGGACTGGTCACCGCTCTCAAGAAACGCAAGACACGGCGCGGAGACTGGATGGCGACTTTCACCCTGGAAGACCTCGAGGGGGGAGTGGAGGTCATCGTTTTTCCCGAGCTGTACAAGGCGTGCCAGGCGCGCCTGCTGGATGAGTTCGCCGTGGTGGTCCGTGGAAAGGCGGAGCTGGAGGACGGGCGCTTCAGGCTCGTGGCGGAGGAGATCTCACCTCTGGCGGGAGCCGCGGAGCGCAATGCCAGCCGCCTGATCCTGGAAGTGCGCGCGGAGGGTTTCGGGGAGGAGCGGGCCCGGGAGGTCCACCGTCTGTTGCGGGACAACCCGGGCGATTGCACAGTCCTCATTCGGGTGGTTCAGCCGGGTGGGTATCGCTTGACACTCCGCCCACAGATTCCTTTGCGCATCGGACCCAATCCGGGCCTGACTGAGGCGCTCGAGCGCGTCCTCGGTAAGGGCACCGTCTCCTATCATTGACAGAATAGAGCCGTCCTTCTTAAAATAGCTGTTCACGCAAGGCTGAAGAGGCATCCCAAGACCCGGCCGTCCCGCCGGAAGGGCGGGAAGCCCGCCACGGGCCTGAACGATCATTAGGAGCATGCGAATGGAGAACCAGGGCAAGTATCTCTTCACGTCCGAATCGGTCACCGAAGGGCATCCGGACAAGATTGCGGACCAGATCTCGGATGCGATTCTGGATGCCGTGCTGGAAAAGGACTCCGTCGGACGCGTTGCCTGCGAGACCCTCGTGACCACCGGACTGGCCTTCGTCGCCGGCGAAATCACCACCAAGAGCTATGTGGACATTCCGCGAATTGTCCGGGCCACCATCCAGGAAGTGGGATACACGCGCGCCAAGTTCGGGTTCGATTATCAAACATGCGCCGTGGTCACCGCCATCGACGAGCAATCGCCCGACATCGCCATGGGAGTGGATCCCGGGGGCGCCGGCGATCAGGGAATGATGTTCGGATTCGCCTGCCGGGAGACTCCAGAGCTGATGCCGCTCCCCATCATGCTGGCCCACCGGCTCTCCCGGGCCTTGAGTCGCGCCCGTCGTGAAGAGCGCCTGCCCTACCTGAGACCGGATGGGAAATCCCAGGTCACGGTGGAATACGAGGGATTCCGACCGGTGCGCCTCGACACCATCGTCGTCTCCTGCCAGCACGACGCGGCCGTGAAGATCGAAACACTGCGCGAGGAAATCAAACGGGAAATCATCCTGAAAAACCTGCCGGAAGACCTGCTCGATTCGAAGACCCGCTTCCACATCAATCCCACCGGGCGTTTTGCCGTGGGTGGGCCGCAAGGCGACACGGGAGTGACCGGCAGAAAGATCATCGTGGACACCTACGGTGGCTGGGGACACCATGGGGGAGGCGCATTCTCCGGAAAAGATCCCACCAAAGTCGACCGTTCGGCCTCGTACATGGCGCGATACATCGCCAAAAACCTGGTGTCCGCCGGAGTGGCGGAGCGGGCCGAAGTCCAGGTGGCGTATGCTATCGGCGTAGCGGATCCGGTCTCGCTCATGGTGGACACCAGCGGAACGGGCAAAGTCCCCCAGGCCAAGATTCACGATCTGGTCCGCAGCCACTTCCGGCTGAAGCCCCAGGAAATCATCGAGCACCTCAACTTGCGCCGGCCAATCTTCCGATCGACGGCGGCGTTCGGACACTTCGGTCGCACTGAAGCCGAGTTCACTTGGGAAAAAACCGACAAAGCGGACGCCATTCGGCGCGACGCGGGTCTCTAGGATCACATCCAGAAAGGGGAGTTCAAACGTGGTAGGGAAGGCTGCGGAGTTTCATGTCAAGGAGCCGGCGCTGGCCGGGAAGGGCCAAGACCGCATGGAATGGGCGGAGCACAACATGCCGGTGCTGCGCTCCATCCGGCAACGATTTGAAAAGGAAAAGCCGCTGCGCGGCATGACCATCGGCGCCTGCCTGCACGTGACCACCGAAACCGGCGTTCTGGCCACCACGCTCGCCGCGGGTGGCGCCCAGGTGTCGCTTTGCGCTTCGAACCCCCTGTCCACCCAGGATGACGTGGCTTCATGCCTCGCCGTGAATCATGGGATTGCGACCTATGCCATCAAGGGCGAGGACCACGACACCTATTATCGGCACATCGAATCGGTGCTCGACAGCAAGCCCAAAATCACCATGGACGACGGGGCGGACCTGGTCTCGATGATCCACACCAAGCGGCGCGATCTGCTGCCGGGGATTCTCGGAGGAACCGAGGAGACCACCACCGGAGTCATCCGTCTGGAGAGTCTGGCCTCCGAAGGGGCATTGGCTTACCCCATCATCGCGGTCAACAACGCCGACACCAAGCATCTTTTCGACAATCGCTACGGCACGGGTCAGAGCACCCTGGACGGAATCATCCGGGCGACGAACCTCCTGGTGGCCGGCATGAAATTCGTGGTGGTCGGGTACGGCTGGTGCGGTCGCGGCGTAGCCCAGCGCGCACGCGGCCTGGGGGCCAACGTCGTGATTATCGAAGTCGAGCCCGTCAAGGCCCTGGAGGCCGTCATGGACGGTTTCACGGTCTCGACCCTGGCGGACGCGGTGCGCAGCGCCGATGTCATCGTCACGCTCACGGGAAACAAGCACGTGCTCCGCAAGGAGCATTTCACCTCCATGAAGGACGGCGTCATTCTGGCGAATTCGGGCCATTTCAACGTGGAGATCGACATTCCGGCACTCCAGGCTCTATCCGGCGAGCCCCGGCGCCTGCGGGAGTACGTGGAATCGTTCACGCTGTCCGACGGGAGGCGCATTCATCTGCTCGGGGAGGGGCGACTCATCAATCTGGCGGCAGCCGAGGGGCACCCGGCTATGGTGATGGACATGAGCTTCGCGAACCAGGCGCTTTCGGTGGAGCACCTGGTACGCAAGGGAAGCAGCCTCGCGAAGGGAGTCTATTCCGTGCCTCCCGAAATCGATCGGGAGATCGCCCGCCTCAAACTGGCTTCCATGGGAATCGCCATCGATCGTCTTACCGACGAGCAGGAGAGGTACCTCAACAGCTGGACGGAGGGAACCTGACGGGGGGCCTTTGGGGCGTATCGCGCATCCTCGGCGGCGCACCCGCATCCTGATCGGCCTGGGCTCGCTGGCCCTGGCTGCGTATCTATGCCTATCCCTTCAAGCCGGACAGTCCGACGTCCAGTGCGTCATTCAGGACTGCCGACCGCTCACACGGGCGCCGAAGATACTTCCCCCCGGCTGGCATCTGGCGCCCTTTGGGTTCTGCCGCCAGTCGAACTATCCAACGGCGCCTCAGGCGATTTCCTTCAGTCTTCCCGAGGCAGGAATGCCGGCCCCTTCCAGTCGGGAGGGAGTCGCCACCCGGATCCAGGGCAGCATCGCGTACAAGGTTCCCGCCGATGCGGCACTGCGCTTTTATCAGCTCAATCCAGGGAAGTCCTTTGAGGAGTTCCTGCGCCCCCTCCTGAGGCAACAGGTGGGGGAGGAGATCCGAAAAGCCAGCTTCGAGCGCATCTCAGGGGCACATCGCCTGGAGCTGGAGGCATCCCTGAATCTCGCTTTAGGTGCACGTCTCCGAGGCCTGGGCCTGAACCTGCTCTCCGTGAGCGTCGACTCGGTGCGCATGGCGCTCTCCGGCGCGGTCGCATCCACGCAGCCGATTCCCGAAGCCAAGCTGCTGGTCATCGGACTGGATGGAGCCGACTGGCGTATCATCGATCCACTCCTCCGCTCCGGAAAACTCCCCACCTTGGCAAAGCTGATCCGCAACGGGGTCCGTGCGCGTCTCAAGAGTGTCGAGCCCATCCTATCTCCCGTGATCTGGACGACGGCGGCCACCGGATTCCTTCCCGCGCAGCACGGCATCCTCGATTTCCTGGTTCGCGACGTGCGGACCGGGAAAGATGTTCCGGTGACCAGCCGGCACCGAAGGGTCAAGGCCGTCTGGAATCTCCTGAGCGATTCAGGCGTCAGTGTGGGAGTCATCGGGTGGTGGGCGACTTGGCCGGCGGAGTTCGTGGAAGGTTACATCGTATCGGATCGTGTTGCCTATCAGCTCTTCGACCAGAGTTTTTCCTCGGATGACTCCATCGGTGGAAGGACCTTTCCTCCGGATCTCTATCGAAGGATTCGGCCTCTGATTAAGTCTCCGGCTGAGATCGGAACGGCGGAGTTGAAGCGATACTTGAGGTATTCAAATGTCCCGAACTCTAAATTGACGTCCGATTTCGTCAGCCGAGAGAAGGAGCTGAAGACGGTACTTGCGTCGACAAGTACTTATGAATCCATAGCGATAGCCTTGTCCTCAACCGGTTTCAATTCATTCGAAGCAATTTATTTTGAGGGAATCGATACCGTATCTCACCTTTTTATGCCGTTTCGAGCTCCGCAGCGCCCGGAGATTTCAGCGGAAGATTTCAACACCTATTCCCAAGCTGTGGATGCTTTCTATGTCAGGCAGGATCAGATTCTAGGAGAGATTCTGGCGAGAGCGGATCCGCAAGCCGGAGTCCTGATCGTGTCGGATCACGGTTTCAAATCGGAGAGCGATCGACCCCAGAGGGAGTCTCGAGTCAATTACGCGTCCGCGGCATCGTGGCACCGCAAGGTTGGGATTTTAATTGCCTCGGGAGGGGAATTCCGGAGCGGAGTAGTGCTGCAGGAAGCGTCGATTCTGGATCTGACACCTACCATCCTGGCCTATTTTGGTCTGCCGGTCGGCGAGGACATGCAAGGAAGGCCCATGACTGACGCATTCAGACCGGAATTCCTGCAAGCGCACCCGATCACTTACCGCCCGTCCTGGGAGACTCAAGCACCGCCCGCGGCGCCTGAGGCCTCCGCGGATCCTGAGGGGGACCGGGCCCTTCGGGAAAAACTTCTCGCCCTCGGTTATCTGAGCCGCGAAGGCAAGCTCACCGCCAACAACCTGGGGAATGCTCTGATGGCCGAGGGTAAGGTGGATGAGGCCCTGCCGGAGTTCGAGAAGGCGGTACTCGCGGCACCGCGTCTCGTAATGGCTCGAATCAATCTGGCACGTGCCTACTTTGCAAAAGGCGACTCAAACCGGGCGAGACAGGAAGTTGAGCAGGCCCTCAGACTCGATTCAAGCTCTCCCGAGGCCTCGGTGCTCCTAGCGGAAATCGATCTGGTTCAAGACCGTGGTGACGCGGCGCAGCAGCGCCTGGAAAAGCTGGTCATTCAGGAGCCCTCGATGGGCGCGGCTCACAGACTCCTGGGCCAGACTTTTCTGGCGCGGGGAGACCTGATCCACGCCGAAGCGGAGTTCCAGAGCGCGCTCATTATCGATCCCGACGATGCACAGTCCTTGAACGATCTTGGAATACTCGAGAGACGATCGGGGAAATTGGAGGAGTCAGAGGTCCGCTTTCGCCAGGCCATCGAGGCGGATCCTTCTTACTTTGCCGCTATCAGCAACCTCGCCACAGCCGCCATGGAGAGCGATAATCTGGCGGAGGCGGAAAAGCTGCTGGAGCGCGCCCTGGAACTGGCTCCGGAAGATCCTGCCGTGCACAACAATCGTGGGAACCTGTTCCTTCGCAAGGGGGATCTCGATACAGCGGCTTCAGAGTTTCGTCGCGCGCTGGAGCTGAAGCCCCACTATGCCGAGCCGCATAACGGTCTGGGGGCGGTCTATTCTCAGCGAAATGAACAGCGAAAGGCGGAAGAGGAGTTCAAGGAATCGATTACTCTGGATTCGAAATCGGCGGAGCCTCGAGTCAATCTCGCACGGCTGTATCGGGCGCAAGGCCGGAAGCGCGAGGCCGAAGAGGAGCTGAGGCAGTTTCTGCAGGGTGTCCCAGGGGATGCAAGTGCCAGCCTGGAGCTGGGAAGGATTCTTCTGGATAGCGGGAACGCCAGGGAGTCGGTGCGTGTGAGTGAGGTCTCCCTCAAGAAGAACCCGCAAAACTTCTCGCTCTGGAACCTCCAGGGAGAATCTCGATGGCAAGTGGGGGACAGAAAAGGGGCCATCGAATCATTTCGACGGTCGCTGGAAATGAACCCCTTTCAACCGGAAATCGCAGCTCGATTGCAGGAAGCCTCGACGGGAGCCTCTCCTTGAGCAGAGCTCTGTTCGTGTTGTGCGCCCTTTTGATCAGCGTGCCGGCTGCCTTCGCTCAATCCGTGAGCGGGCTCGCGAAAGGTGAGGACCTGCCCTCACTTTACGAGCTGACGGCCCATTCCTCGCTGGTCGTCACGGCGCAAGTCGTGTCCGGGCAAGTCAAACTAGCGCAAGTCGAGGTCGTGGAAGTGTTCCGCGGCGAGGGAAAGGCGGGACAGAAGCTGCAAATCGCGTTCCGGGAACTGAATCTGGACCTGGATAAGAAGGATCGCGTCACGTTCGTGGATGGAGAGACGGAAATCCTGTTCCTCGAGCCGGAGGTCAAATGGGACGGAGTTCGAAAAGGGGAGGACCGCTATATCCTCTACCGTGGACGGTTTGGAAAGGTCCCGCTTCCCAGGGAAGGTGATGAGATATACCTCGAGGCCTTGCGCGTATTCGCCTCCATGGCCGCCCAGAAGGACATCCGAAAGCTCTATGCGCAGATTCGCGGACTCCTGGGAAGCCCCAATCCGATTCTGGCGGATACTGGACTCAAGGAATCTCTGCGCCTGGATCTGATGGACCCAAGCCTCCTTCCGGTGGTTCTCTCCTATCTTCAAGACATCGCTCCCGGAAGAAGAACCCAAGCCCTGAAACTGTTGGAGGGCTACTTCGGAAAACTGCCGGCAGGGGAGGAGCCTGGAGACGATGCGAACGACGCACTCTCCAGAGTCCTGGTTCTGGCACGGAATGATCCCAGCGAAGCGGTGCGGGTGGCGGCGGTGCAGACGCTGGGGAGCTGGAGGGGGGACGAGGTCCGGTCGACCCTGGAGGCGGTTGCCAATCAGGATCCGGCTCAGGCGGTCCGCTTCGGAGCCAAGGTGATCCTCCTGCGTAGGGATCAGGCCGTCAAGAAGGATCCCAAAGCGACCGGTAACCCGGAGCAGCCTTAGTTTTGTCCTACCGAAAGCATCATATAAATGCCGAGCCCGGAGAAGAGAATATTGGGAGCCCAGGCGGCCAGGAATGGTGGAAACAGGCCGATTTGCCCCAGGGCGCTCAGCACGGCGAACGCTGCATAGTAGACCACGACTAGTCCGATTCCCAATCCGATTCCGTACAGCGAGCCCTTCTTCCCGCTTCGAAAAGCGAACGGTAGTCCCAGAATCACCATCACCATCGACACGAACGGGAGCGCGATTTTTTCGTGCAGCTCGATGAGCAATTCCTGTACCGAATATCCCCGCTTCTGTAGATCCTGAATGAAGGCCTTGAGCTGGGAGTAATTCATTTGATCGGGGGTCCGGACATCTCCCATGAATTTCGCCGGGCTGAACGGAAGGGAGAACTGCTTCTCTTTGAATGCCTCAAACGATCCAATACCTCCTTCGGGAGTAAAAGATCGCTGCCAGCCATTGCGAAAGATCCAGCTATCTTTCGTCCATAGCGCCTCGCGGGCATAAATCCTCTGCTTGACCGCAAACGTTCGAGGATCGAGACGTAAAACGCTGAATCCCTGAAAAGTACCTTCGCCGGAACCGGGCAGGATTCCAGGAGTCGTGCGTTGATACGTCTTGAAGGAGTAGAAAGTCCCGTCCTCTCCTTCGAACCATTTTCGCTGCGGCTGCGAATAGCTGCGTCCGGGGCGCCCGCGAATCTGGTCCCGGATCTGGCTGGCACGCTGGTTCGAGAACGGCATGACGTATCCCTGAATTCCGAAGGCGAACAGGGAGAGAAGTAGCGTCGCCCCAACCACGGGCATGCAAATCCGGTAGAGACTCAATCCACCGGCCTTCATAGCGGTGATCTCATTGAACCGCGAGAGCACACCGAAAGAAAGCAGGGTGGCGATGAGGCAGGCCACCGGGAGGGTCTGATTGATGACCCAGGGGGAGCGATACTTGAAGAAGCTCAAGACCATCGTTCCCGGGACGCGGCTGTTGATGACGTCATCGATCATCTCGCGGAAATCGACCACCAGGAAGATCACATAAATGGAAATGCCGGTCACCAGGAGAAATCGCAGGTAGCTGCTCAACACGTAGCGGTCCAGGATCGAGGAAAACGCGGGTCCGCCCGTGAACCGACTGGGGGGCGGCTTCGTTGGAGGAGGCTGCCGTGGGGTTTCTGCATCTCCGGATACGATCTCGGGGGCCCGCCTGCCGATGAGCCTCCTGCTTGCCTTGAAAACCCGGCGGAGAAGGGCAGCGGATTTTCCAAACCGGCCCACGCCGGTGTCCTGCCTCTCCCGACGGCGGATCAACAACGCTCCCAGAATCGTGAAAAGCACATTTCCAGCCCACAGCGCGACGAGGGGAGAGATCTTCCCCTCGGTGGCGAGCTGCTCTCCAATCGTGAGAATCAGCCAGTAGAAGAGAACGACCCCAAGGCTGATGGCGATTCCTGAGGACTTGCCTCCTCGACGATTGAACACCCCCAGAGGAAATCCGATGAAGCTGAACACCAGGCAGGCGAGAGGGAGGGCGAACTTTTCCTGGCGGACTACCTCGATGGCCGCCTGCAATCGCTTTCGTGTGGGGGCATGCTCGAGGGTCCCAGCTTTGATGTAAGCGTCCTTGAGCTCCTCTAGAGACTGCTCGCGGAAGTTCTTTTGCTGCGGTTCCTTCAAAAGCCGAGCTCGCAGCTTGAACCCGGCATCCGGCTCCCGCAGGGCCATCTGGCGATCGGCGCCGTAGACCTGATAGTCCTCCGGACGCTGTGGATCGGACCGGTGGGTGACCCCATCTTCCAGGAACAGACGCAGGCGCCCGGACTTGGAGTCGTATTCAAGCCGTCCCCGTCGTGCCGTGGTCAGAAGGTCCCGTTCGTCCGGGTCACTTTGGGCAAGAATGATCTTTTCCAGGCTGCTGCCGCCGGCATAGACCTTATCTGCGTAAAGAAGTAAGCCCGGAATGTCCTCGAAGACCACGCGAGGCTTCAGCTCTTTGCGCAAGTCCGATCTGAGGACGATTCGCGAGCTAAGACGGTGCTTCAAGTAATTGGACTGGGGCTCCACCCAAAGAACCAGCCCGCTGCAAATGGCCCATCCCAGCACACCCAGGCTCAGCACGGGACCCAGGATTCGCCAGTGCCCGATGCCGCAGGCCTTCAGGGCGATCATTTCGCTGTCTGCGGAGAGCCTGCCGATACCGATGAGGACACCAAGCAGCACCGACATCGGGATGGTCAGAGCCAGCAGCTGTGGAAGGGCGAGAGCGATGATCTTCAGGACAGCCGAGGTCGGGATGTTCCGCTTGATGGCGAACTCGGTGACGCTGAAGATGGCGTTCATGAGGAGCACGAAGGTGTAAATCGAAAGTCCGAGGAGGAATGGAGAGAACAATTCGCGAAGGATGTAGCGGTAGATTCGGGACAATAGGTTCTCCGCTGGCCCAGTCATGTTAGGAGCGGCGGATGCTCAAGTCAAGAAGGGAATCTCCCAGGGAAATTGGGCTTTTCGGCAGGTTTCGAAGGGCCAAACCGCGATCCGTGCAATGTCCGATAAGAAATCTTATGTAAACCAATTGGCAACGAGGAACTGCCGCAAGCGACCTGACGAACACCCTCGTCTCATGTCGTCTGCCTACGGTTACCGAAGGCCCGTCACAACTGAAGACAAGTCGTATTTGGCTGATATCCCTTCATCCTAAAACCTCACCCGAGCCGCCAAAGAAACACATTCCTCTGGCATGCGAACGAACAATAAGCAACCCTTCGACTCAATCCATTCAGTTCAAACGGGGCCTTCCAAGAGCCTATCTGTCCATCGCAAGCTCGCGAGCCTCCGATGCAATCATCTACCTGTCCCACGCGAACGAGCTCATCAACATGGCGCGCGCTTCCAAGTTCGCGGGTTACTCTTCAAGAACCGCGCAATCGATAACGGGAGTCCATTCCGGCCGCCAGGATGCTCGCCAGTCACGTCCCTAAACGTGCTACCGCTCGCCCTCGTTGCCAAGCACTCTCGTGACCCAAGACTCCAGAAACACCGACAGACACTGAATCGTCTGCCGGTCGAGCTTCAAACCTTCACCAGGGTAGGTATTCGACACCAGGTGACCAGTGACGAGTGAGGCCGTTGAAATTCCCAGCGGCTGCGGGATAAATGTCGGCCGGCCGACACAAATGCTTCGTCTTGGAATGCCATCGACAAAGCCGGATGTCGCAAACTATTTACCGCTGAGGGCGGGACGGTCGGTGGAGCTACAGGCGGAAATGATGCAGGCGATTGAAAGTCGGATCACACTGAAGCTTCTATTTCGCTTCAGCCTCGAGATTCTGCAGGAGCTCCCGGAGAGTATGAATGATCTCGTCCCGAGACACCTCGGACTTACTGAACCGCAGGCTGAACGCGAATCTGCGATCCTCGGCA
>Ga0075433_10003605_pt1 | contig 11966 bp, 10 predicted proteins | sample RhiMethybrSRZTD2_FD_75299 | JGI IMG/M metagenome (GOLD analysis project Ga0075433, IMG submission 75299) | Populus rhizosphere microbial communities from Tennessee, USA - Rhizosphere MetaG P. TD hybrid SRZTD2 | ecosystem: Host-associated > Plants > Roots > Rhizosphere > Soil | place: USA... | reverse complement strand
ATAGCCGACACTTCCACATAGAGGCGGTATCTTTACCAAATCGCTCAAGACTCGCCAGTAGACTTTCAAGCTTATGCAATCAAGTCATATCGTGAACTCCTAACTTTCTATGCGCAACGAAAATCAAATTTTCAACCAGTTGATATCGACGACGCGAGAGCGCATCTCATTATCTTACTAGCGGAAACCCGAGGCAATGCTGCGGCCCAAATGGTTCGCAAATGTAAATTGTTTAAACCCCACTTGCTTGCTTCTTGTGTTTATCCCGCACATATACCGATATGCCCGGCGAGTCGGGAGAGCGTCGTTCATCTATTTCGAAAAGCTGAGTGGCTCTAACCAAGTCGCCGAGTTTCTTGTATCCATAGTTGCGCGGGTCGAACTCAGGGGCCTGTTTTGCAATGTGTTGTCCAATCTGCCCTAAATACGCCCAGCCATCTTCGCTCGCCGAGTGTTCAACTGCGTTTCTCAATAGATTAACGAGCGTCGTATCCTGGATCAGGTCCGTAGTGGTTTTCCTAGTTGGGGAGCCGGCCGGCTCATCCTCTCGAAGTATCTCGGTATAGACGAATTTATCGCAGGCGCCGACAAAGGCTTTGGGAGTCTTTTTTTCACCAAAGCCATACACGACCAGACCCGCCTCTCGAATCCTCGATGCCAAACGCGTAAAGTCGCTATCGCTCGAAACGATGCAGAAGCCATCCATTTTCTCCGTGTAAAGCAAGTCCATTGCATCAATGATCAACGCGCTATCGCTAGCGTTTTTTCCGACGGTATAGCGAAATTGTTGAATCGGCTGGATGGCATGTTCCAGCAGAACATCCTTCCATCCTCTTAACAAAGTCGTGGTCCAGTCGCCGTAGATGCGTCTGACGCTCGCAATGCCGTATTTTGCGGTCTCTGCCAGCAGGGCATCAATGATCGAAGCTTGAGTATTTTCCGCGTCGATCAGCACGGCTAGCTTTTTCTGACTATTCTCGAGCTCCATGTTCGTCGCTCCTATCGCGCGGGTTGGGGGTCTGATCGCGCTTCCATGCGCAAACCTACGGCTTCCAGCCCATCTTATTCAGCTGCTGATCGGCCTCGATCGCGAAGCTGAAATCGTAACCCCTGGCGGTGGGCATCGTTTCGTTGGTGTTGGTGACTTGGCGGATGATGTTGAGATCGTTTCTTTGGGTTTCGTCGTCCACCACGCCGTTGCGCGTAAAAGTTCCGATGATGTCGTCGTAGACTCGGGTGGCTTGCTGGCGCGAAACGCCGGAGAATTTGAGCATCGCCGAGATGGTGCCTTCTTTGTCCTGGCGTAGGTAGCGCAGCGCCTTGATCGTCGCACGCACGAAGCCGCCGACCATCTTGGGGTTTTCCTTGATGAGTTTGTCCGTTGTCGCCAGCGTGCCCCAGGAATTTTTCACTTCGTTGCCCATGAAAAACATCTCGCGCATGCCTTTGTCCAGCGCGACGTAGCGCTGCTCGACGCTGAGAATTGCGGCATCGAATCCTCCACCTAGCAGCGCTGCGAGCTGATTGCCCTGCCCAACGTCGAGGTAAATCACATCTTTGTTGCCGTCGAGCCCATGTTTGGTGAGCACCTGTTTCGCCATAAAGGTTGCGATGGCGGCGACGCCGGTGGTGGCGATTTTTTTGCCTTTGAGCTCTTTGGGGTTGGTGATCTCCGGGCGGGTGACAAACCATTGAAGAACCCGGTCGTTAGTCGCCACAATAACTTTTAGTGGTGTGTTGCCGCGAGCCATGCTCACGAGCGCGCTGCTGCCCGCGCCGGTGAACTGAACGTCGCCACCGAGCATGGCCTGAATGCTCGTCGTTGGCGCGACGAAGATCACCCTTTCATCCAAACCTTCTTCCTTCATATAGCCTTTCACCTGCGCGATGGGATAGATCACCATCTGAAAGCTCCGCGCGGGAACCGCCATATTGACGATCTGGAGTGGTTGCGCCGTTGCGATGCCCGGCTGAAAGAGCGCCAAACCCAGAATTATAGTCAGGAACGAGAGCTCACCCAACCGTTGGTGCGAGTTTTCCATAAGTGATTCTCCCAAATCAGCGTATCACCCTCACCCTTCCCTCTCCCTCGTTGCGAGACGTTGCGAGGGAGAGGGTTCAAGAAAGGCAATAGGATGAAGCTAGCCTTGCACGCTCTAGTTCAACGGATAGAGGAGCTTCGGATTATCGAAGAAGATCTTGTCGGTGAGCGCCGAAGGAATATCTTCGCGCGCGCGCATGGCGGCGACGAGCTGGCGCTCTTCGGATGGATCCTGGTGGCCGTAATCGGAACCGATCAATAGATGATCCTCGCCGGTGTATTCCGAAATATATTTGACGTCCTCGTCCGCTTCGCAGGCAACGAAAATTCGGTACTCGCGGAACATGTCTTTGTCTGAAGAAAATTTCCACTTCTCACGGAATAATCTTTTCAGAATATGCATCATGAACGGCACCCAACCCGCCGATGCTTCGATAAAGCCGAATCTGAGGCGAGGAAACTTCTCCGGAATCTTATTGGCGATGAGGTCGCGAAACGCGAACAGCGGCTGCACACGGCTATGACCGAATGTATGATTGCGCTCCACATCAAATAAGCTTAAAAACAGCGGGCAACCCGCGCCGGTGTGGATCAAAACGGGGAGATTCGTGTCGCTTACCGCCTGGTAGATCGGATCAAAGTAAGGGTTATCCAACGTCCGCTGCCCTTCGATGCCGCGAAAGAAAACGCCCACTGCGCCGTTGTCCTTGCCCCATTTGATTTCCTTAACCGACTCTTCGACTGAATGCAGCGGCGGCACTACAACCCATCTCATTCGGCCGCCGGATTTAGCGCAGGCCTGCGCGAGAAATCGGTTATAGGCCCGGGCCATCGCGACATCCAGCGCGACATCGTCTGTGATGTAAATCAAGAACAAAGTTGGAAAGATAACCTGGGTTTCCACGCCCAGCCTATCCATGTCCTTCAGCCGGCTGGAGATGTCTGTCATCTCACGGCAAGCGAGATGAATGTCGCCGCGGGACATTTCCAACTTCGTCGCCGAGGGAGTAATCAACCGAAAACTACCCTTGCCATTGGGCTTGGGAAAAATATTCCCGTCAATCAGCCAAAAGGCGTTGCGTGGCCCGTAGAGTGTATCTTCCGGGCCTTTGAGCAGCACGGGACGGCGAGGATACATTTCTTTGTCCATCATTGCCCACATCGCAGCGCTTTCCGAGATATGAGTATCCGCATCGATTATGCCTGGCATTTGAATCCTCCTTAAGTTGGTTGCCGCCCAGTTCCTTCGGAAGTCGAAATGCTAAATAACCCCATCATCATCGCTTGACCAATAGCAAAATCGCGGGGGCTTTCGCTAGTAACCGAACTCTCAGCGCTGTCGACCGCTCACTTACCGAGCGCACCGGGCATTATCCACTCGCTTGCGATCTGCCGGGCGTGCTCCGCTCTGTCGGGGGCCACTTGAGACAGCAGCTTCTCGAACTGCTTGAAATCGACTCTCAGTCCCTCGTCCATCCAGCTGACGTAATCGTCGAAAATTTTCTCCGCCATACTTGACGAGTGGCCGAATTTCTTTTGCAAAACGCGAATTGCAGCTGCACGGTTTAACTTAAAGTAACGAACTCCCTCGCTATGGGCGGCCAAGAAACTCGTCAAATCCTTTTCTCTCTCAGCCAGCAGTTTCGCCGTGGTTTCAATGGATATCGGAAGTGGATCGTCGACAGCTTCCGGCCACTCATTGGCTCGTTTGAATCCCCTTTCTTCAGCAATGAAGCCAAAAGGCCGCGGTAATAGCGCGGCGGCCGCTTTGCCGCCACTCAATAAATCGAACGCCTCCTGATCGCTTCCTGGCAACTGCAACGTTAGATCCGTGCCGAGGCGGAGCCGGGCTCGCTCGTTAAATATCTCCGCAATCGGTGTGTTCCGCGACGGTCCTTCCCGACAAACAATGATCTTGCCCTTCAGATCCGCGAGCCCGGTGATCGCGGGCGAGGTGATCAAGTAATAGGGACAGCTGTTCATCACAGAGCCGAGAAGCCTGGTAAATTTAGAGGTTAGAAAATGCTGCAATGACGCCCGGCCGACGACTAGCGATATCTGTGCTGTTCCTCGTTCCAGCCGACGGTAACGTTCCTCGGTTCCTTGAACGCGCTGCCACGAAACATCCAGCCCATGCTTGCGAAAAATGCCGGCTTCAATTGACAGGTAGCCGCTTGGATCGCGAGCGAAATCGCCTCCCGCGCCTTCAAGGTGACCGTACATGACTGTGAGATTAACCAGGCTCATCGCTAGTCTCCTTCCATCGAACTGTTGCTTCTCTTCTATATTACGGCTCGCTGCAGCAAACAAACTTCTCATTGACAAGTCATGGCCGGCGGTAATAGATTTCAAGCAATCAGGAGACGCGGTTGCGACAAGTTATCGTCCAAACCTAAAGGAGGCCGCTATGAAAGTCTTAGATGTTTTGGCAATGGCCAAAGAGAGAAAGAAAGGGCAACGACGGTTGGACCTGTTCAGGAGAGAAAATTTAGACACCTGGATTCTGTATTTTCCTCCGGGTGATGTGCAGAGAATGCACAACCATCCTTCAGATCGAACTTACTACGTGCTCACCGGCCGGGGCATTATGAAAGGCTTGAACGAAACTCACGAGCTTTCCCAAGGACAAATTATCAGCATTCCAGCACATGAGTATTACGAAGGGTCTAACCCGCACGATGAGCCGATGATTTTGCTCGGCAACAGCCACAAAGCAACGGCGGAAGATGTCGCCAAGGCGGGCGGCCAGCGCAATGAAATCGACGAGAAGACCGGTAAAAGAATTATCTATCAGCATGGTGGCGGCCAAGACCAGGGGGTATTGGCGGACTAAAACCGCGGCATCGCACAAACACTTGGTTAAAAGCCCAGTCGGTAAATCCCGGCTGGGCTTTTTTTTCAAAAGGACTCAATGGGCAAATTCGGGACGCGGCAACTTAATTGATCATCGGTTCATACTCTGAACCAGCCTGGTGTGGATGCGCCGGACACGTTCCACTTGTCCCTTGGCCGGGAAACGTTCGTAGAAACCTTCGGCGCGAAACTCTCGCGTTAGATCCGCCCATGGTTTCGCGACGTTTGTAAAAACCTTGGGGGAACGATCTTCAGTCCAGGCCTGAACGATCTTGCGGTCGCGAATGAGGTCGGCGAACACGCGAAAGAGCGCCTTCAGAGTTACGTCTCGGGTGAACATAAATTTTTCATTGTCGCCCCAAACGGCGTCCATGACGTCGCGCACCGCTTTGAGATAATCCCGCAAGAGACCGTAGGCGCGGTCCGCGCGCATGCCAAAGTGGTCGTCGAAGAAGCGCCTATTTCGCTGCACGACTTTGAAGATCTCATTGAACACTTCGGACTGTAAAATCCATTTTTCCTGCCGACTTCGCCCGCCTAGACGATTGATGCGATAGCGCAGCGGCGAGTCGGATTCTTCGTAAAGCAGATTGACCAGCTTTGCAGCAAATTTCTTTTCCGGTGTTTCCCAGGAGACCCGTTCGTAGAGATCCACCAAATGGGATTTGTTGATCCTGGTGTGGGTCGAATTGATGATCACGAACATCTCGGTGGCGAAATCCGCACTCTTGCCGTCGAACAGCACACAGGGAACTTCGATCCGATCGATCTGTTCGGGATGTCTTTGGCGGAAGAAATGCAGCGCCGCAAGACGGTGCTGACCGTCGATAATGAGATAGCGGCCGTTTGGCTCGCTCAGGAAACCTACGCTTTCCGAAGAATCCGAGCGCCGGAAGCGCAGCGTTTCGTCGGTGAAGAGCAGGATCGTGCCCGGAATCAATGGTTGGCTGACCGCCGTCTCGTAGAAATTTACGATCTGGCGGATCTTTCGCCGGTTAAGCAGCCGTTGAAATGATTTTTCGCTTTTCTCGATCCCGGCGATGAACTTGGCAACCTCATCTTCGCCCGGTTCGTCGGCTTCGATCTGCTCGCCTTCGAAATAATAGCGGCTCGAAAAACTCACCCGGTCGAGCAGCTCCGACGCCTTGTAGGCGATAAAGTAGAAAGCCCCTTCCTTTTGCAGCACTCGCGTTGCCAGCATAAATTTCTCCTCCCCATCCGGTTATTGCCCGGCAATGACTGAAATGAACCGTCTAGACACATGGCAACCCATACCATTATGAAAGACAAGATCAGTCGGTGTGTCACTCACCCAGTACGTTGCCGGGTCGCCTGTGTAGCTGCGTTAGTATCCCCAGCCCGGTTAATCTTGTTTGTCCTGCGCTCCGCCCTTTCTTCCATAACCGCCTAGCAACGTGCGCGTCTTGACGAATCCCGCCATTTGCTCGTCACTGCGAAATTTGCTCATGTCGTAGGTTTCGTAGTGAAGGATTTCATCGAGTGCACGGCGTGGCGGCGCTCGACTTTCGTCGTAACCGCGAATACTCCGCCGTTTTTCCACCAGGGTTCGTAAAGCGCCGATGTTCATTGGCTTGCATTCCCGTCTAAATCAAACCGTCTTCTCGGCTAACACATTCTTGCGGAAAAGAAATGTCAAATCATGACGACCCAGGCCGCCGGCGATTATGCGATTGAATTTCGTGTCGGATTTTTCCTGTCAAGAAAAATTACTTCCAGGCACAGAGCTGAGGCAGATGTCGCGTACCGCAAAATCATCTTAGTTTTTTACCGCGGATGTGGTATTCTTGACTAGCACGTCGATGAACGAAAAATCCATCCCATCCGAGTTAGCGGGCACTTCCGTTACCTCTCGCTTCCTTTCGTTCATCAACAAACGCCGCCTTAAAATCCTGCTCTATTGGCTTGTCGCCCTTCTCGTAATATTTGTCTGCATTTTCATCGAGTTTCAAACCTCGATCCTGCAGTCGTGGATCTTCACGAGCACCAACGAGCGCGTATATTTCACGCTAAAAGAAGGGCCGAGCAAAGACATCGCCTATCCGCGCTCGGCGCCCTTCGATGATCGGCGCGGCTATTCAAAGCTGCCGGCGTTTCAATCCCGTCTCGAATCTCAAGGCTATAAGATCACGCATCAGGTGCGCCAATCAGAAACCATGCTGACGCTTTTCGAGCATGGCATTTCCGCGCCCTATACAGAGCGGCCCGACGCCGGTCTGGATATCCGCGGCGTCGATGGCGACTCACTGTTTCGCTACGGGCAATCGGAATTTCTCTTTGGCAAGATTGATGACATTCCGCCGCTTTTGGTCAAGACGCTGCTTTTCCTCGAGAACCGGGATCTCGACCGTCCCGCCACATCGTGGCAAAATCCGGTAATCGAATGGGACCGCATACTCAAGGCCGCACTAATGTACCTCGGCGCCAAGCTACAACTCCCGGTGCCGGTGCAGGGCGGCAGCACACTTGCAGTGCAGCTGGAAAAATTCCGCCATTCCCCCAATGGCCGCACTGACACTCCGGTGGAGAAGTTGCGGCAGATCACCGGCGCCAGCCTCAAGGCTTACCACGAGGGGGCCAATACGCGTGCTTGGCGCGAACGCATCATTGTTGATTACTTGAATACTGTGCCGCTCGCCGCTGCACCCGGCTACGGTGAGATCCACGGACTTGGTGAGGGACTGCATGCGTGGTTCGGTATGCCCCTTGCCGCTGTGGTCTCGGCGGTGAATTCACCGGGGCCTTCGGCGGCAAAAATTCGCGCCTTCAAACATGCATTGACCCTGCTGATTTCGGTACGCGCTCCATCGATATTTCTCGTCGACGAACGGGAGTCTTTGGAAGAAAAAGTCAACCAATTCACTCGACTGCTGGCACGGGCCGGTATCATCGATTGGGAGATGGCAGCCCAACTGCAAGAGACGCCCATTCGATTTATTCCCAGCGCGCCATTGCCGCCGCAACCATCGTCAAACAAGAACAAAGCAGCCAACGCCATTCGCACCAACATGATGGACGCGCTCGGCGTTACCAATCTCTACGATCTCAATCGGCTTCACTTGCAAGTGGATAGCACTTTCGATGTCTCGCTGCAAAAGAAAGTGACCGAGTTCCTGCATCGCTTGGCCGATCCGAAGGTCGTCAGCGCATACGGGCTGAACGGTGAGCGGCTCTTGGAAGGCGCCGACCCCGCTAAAGTGATTTATTCGTTTCTGCTGGTCGAAGCGACACCGGGCGGCAATCTCGTTCGCGTTCAGGCGGATAATTTCGCTGCGCCGTTCGATTTCAACAGAAGCGTCAAGCTGGAGCTCGGCAGCACGGCCAAGCTGCGCACCCTCACCCATTATCTGGAAGTGATCGCAGAGATCCATCGCGAGCTTTCCGGCTTGACTGAAAAACAGCTCGCCCAAAAAGCGCAAACTGCGCGCGATCCGTTGACCCGGTGGGGCATCGAAACGTCACGCAACGAAAAAAATCTCGGGCTACAGCCGTTTCTCGATCGCGCGATGGAGCGGCGCTACTCGGCCAGCCCTTATGAAGAATTTTTTACCGGCGGTGGGCTGCTTCACTTCGAGAACTTCGCCAAGGAAGACAATAACCGGATCGTCGAGCTGCGCGACGCCTTTCGCAATTCGATCAATCTCGTATTCATCCGGTTGATGCGCGACGTAGTGAGCTATCATCGAGCTCGTCTTGCTTATGACTCTGATGATGTGCTGGAGAATCCGGCCAGTAGCCATCGCCAGAAAATGCTCCAAGAAATCGCCGACGAGGAATCGCGCGCCACGCTGCGCCGCGCCTATCAAAGTTATGCTAAGCAGTCCCCCGATGAAATCGTCCGACGCTTGGTCGGTACAAAAGGTACTGGCGAACGGCGCTTGACCATTCTCTTTTATGCCTGGCGCATCGGCACCAGCGAAGCAGAGCTAAAAGCGTGGCTCGAGAAGAACAAATTGCCAACCACGGGTGTCGATGTAGCGAAGTTGTTGCACGCCTATCAAAACCCGCGTCTGACCTCGGTCGACTACGCTTACCTTCTTGCCTTGCACCCGCTCGACCTCTGGTGCGCTGGTGAGTTTCGCAAAGACTCCAATCTTTCGTGGGAAAGACTCTATACCGCGAGCGGCGAAGCGCGCCGCATGGCATCCGCATGGCTACTCAACAGCCACAATCGCCGCGCCCAGGATCTGCGCCTGCGCATCCGCATAGAACGCGACGCCTTTAGCCGAATGGCGCCGTATTGGCAGCGTCTCGGCTTTCCCTTTAAGGCTATGGTTCCGAGCTACGCCAGCGCCATCGGCAGTTCTTCGGATCGTCCCGTCGCGCTCGCTGAACTTGTCGGTATTCTCGTCAACGATGGGGTGCGCCGACCTTCGGCAAGCCTTGCCAAAGTGCATTTCGCCGGCGGCACTCCTTACGAGACCCTGTTCGAAAGGACGCCGAAAGAAGGCGAGCGCGTGCTCGCCCCTGAAATCGCTGGAACGGTACGCAAGGCTATGGCCGAAGTCGTCGAGCAAGGGACCGCCCGTCGTCTTAACGGCGTGTTTAAATTATCCGACGGTAATGTCGTTACGATCGGCGGCAAGACCGGATCAGGCGATAACCGCTTTGAGACGTTCAACCGTGCCGGCGGTGTTATCACGTCACGCGCTACCAATAGGACGGCGACTTTCGTTTTTTATATCGGCGCGCGCTATTTCGGTGTCATTACCGCCTATGTCCAAGGACGCGAGGCGGACAATTACCACTTTACCAGCTCCCTGCCGGTGACTTTGTTGAAACTTCTTGCGCCTACCGTGCTCGCGAAGTTGGACAAGAATTTTAAGGAACCTCCGGCTACGCCGCCCGCCCAGGAGACTTCTGCTGATCGTAAAGCCGACCCGATCAGCTTGGCAAATCCACAGGCGCCTATCACGCCGACGCTCACCCACTAAAATTGTCGGATCCTTTGAGCGCAGAAATCTTACGTCCGCATGCGCAACGTGGATTAGGTGCCCCGCCGATTACCGAACAACTCAATCTGCAAACGGGGCGTAAAACCGTAACCATTTTCTTTACAGAGCTCGACGATCCACTTCGCCTTCTCGCTTAACTGCTTTTTTTTCGTGCCCTGCGCCATGACCAACACGCGAGCTGGATCAACGTTTTCGAGCTTGTCTAGCACGTGATGAATTTCGTCAAAGTCTGCTTTACGTTCCACTACGAATTTGATTTGATAGTCGTAGCTATCGAGATATTTTTGGATGACGGTAAAATTCAGCCGTTGCTTCTCGTGCAATTGAGCAAACTTGCCATTCTCCCTTTTCCACGGCGTCGAATTCGCCAGTTTCGGACTCAGCGAAATCAAATCACAGACAAGCGGCTTAAAAATCGTTGCCGCTGTTTCGATCGTAATATGGGCGCCGTCGCGCTTAAGCTCGCCGGTAAGGGCGCCGATTTCCGGCGCCAAAAGGGGCTCGCCGCCGGTGATGACGATGTAACGGCTCGGGTATTTCTTGACCTCGCTGACGATCTTGGAGATGCTCCATGACTTTCCTTCCGGCCGCCACGAAGTGTAGGGCGTGTCGCACCATACGCAGCGGAGATTGCAACCGGAAGTCCTAATGAATACCGACGGGATACCGCAAAGGCGGCCCTCGCCCTGAATGGAATAGAAAATCTCGCTAATGCGCACCGGATCAAATTATCAAAGTGCCGGCGCGCTTTAAAGCCGCCGAAATCTTGCATCAATCGTGCCGTGTGCTAAACGTAATGGGTTGGCACGCTAGGAAAAGCATCCGCCCACGGGCGCCATAAGGGAAAACTGTCCGATGGCAGCAGATAAGCAAGCGTTGATGGCCGAAGAGCGAAAGTTGCGCCGGCTCTGCCGGGCGATGGATCTTGCTGCAGCGCTCCTGTGGCGGGTCGATCTCACTTTGGACGAAGCGCGGGACGTCGTGAATCACGCGAAGCGCACCGCGCTGGAGCTCTTTCCCGATAAAGAGGAGACTTTCGATTTGATTTACGGCTCGCGCTTTCGCCGCATTCTCGTCGAGAAATATCACTTGCAATGAATCGCCGTCCGACCAACTCAAATTCCGCCGCAGCACCGCTCGACGCCGCGTTAACGAACGGGACCATGAACGGTAAATTCATTCATATCCGCGGCGCTAAACAAAACAATCTCAAAAATCTCGATCTTCAGATCCCTCTCAATGCGCTTACCGTGATTACCGGCGTCAGCGGTTCGGGAAAATCGACGATCGCGTTTGACATTTTGTACGCCGAAGGGCAGCGCCGCTACGTTGAAAGTTTTTCCGCCTATGCCCGGCAGTTCCTCGATCGCATGGATAAGCCTGACGTGGAGAGTATCGAAGGCATCCCGCCCACGATCGCCATCGATCAGAGCCGGCCCGTACGAACTTCACGCTCCACTGTCGGCACGATGACGGAACTGCACGATCATTTTAAGCTGCTCTTTTCCAAAATCGCGGTGCTTCACTGCCGCGGCTGCGATCGTGTCGTGGAGCGCGATACGGCGCAGTCGGTTTTTTCTAAACTCGGCGCTCTCTCTGATGGGACCGCGGCCGTTTTGGCCTTTCCCTTGGCGCCCTCCTCGGTTGCTTGGGATGATGTGCGTAATGGGCTGCGGCAAGCCGGGTTTCACCGCTTGCTCATCGATCGGTCGATTCGCGAGCTTGACGAGCTCGAGGAACCGCCCGGCGGCGATAATCCGTTGCAAATAGTCGTCGACCGCTTTGCATTCCGGCCGGAAAACAAAAAACGCATCTCGGATTCTCTCGAACAAGCCTTTCATTACGGCAAAGGGCGGCTGAATCTGTTTTTGCCGCAGAATGATTGGCGGTGCGAGCCGTTCAGTAATCGTTTACATTGTCCGCACTGCAATATTTCCTATCGCGATCCCGTGCCCAATCTGTTTTCGTTCAACAGTCCGCTCGGCGCCTGCGAGACCTGCCGTGGCTTTGGCCGAGTGATCGACATCGATCTCGATCTGGTCATTCCCGACCCCGGCAAGTCGCTCATGGACGGCGCCATCAAGCCGTGGATTAACCGG
>Ga0075433_10003598_pt1 | contig 11970 bp, 7 predicted proteins | sample RhiMethybrSRZTD2_FD_75299 | JGI IMG/M metagenome (GOLD analysis project Ga0075433, IMG submission 75299) | Populus rhizosphere microbial communities from Tennessee, USA - Rhizosphere MetaG P. TD hybrid SRZTD2 | ecosystem: Host-associated > Plants > Roots > Rhizosphere > Soil | place: USA... | reverse complement strand
TAGCCGTGAGGTGCGAACTACCACGCGCGCACCAAATGCACTGCTGGCAGAAATCAGAGCCCGCCGAGTCTTTGTTGCTTGAAGGTCGCAATCGCGCCCACGACTCCGGCAGATAGCTGCAGTTGTCCGGGAACGATCTTGCACACCTGCCACGCCGGCTTGAACGCCCGACGTCGCACCTCCGCGCGCAACGGCTGAAACAGTGCGTCACCGGCCTGCGTGACGCCACCGGCCAGCACCACGATGTCCGGGTTGAAGATGTTCAACAGATTCGCGACGGTGGTGCCCAGGAAGCGCGCCGTCTCGCGCACCACTTCTCGCGCCGTGACATCTCCACGCTTCGAGGCTTCGTACACGATTGCCGCAGTGATCTTGCGCTGATCGCCGTCTGCCAGGCTTACGAGTATCGACTCACCTTCATCACCTCGCAGTGCCTCGCGCGCGCGCTCCGCGATAGCAGGTCCCGATGCGTAGGCTTCGATGCAACCGTAATTGCCGCACTTGCAGCGGCGACCGGTGGAATCGATCGAAGTGTGGCCGATTTCGCCCGCGACGTCCGACGATCCGTGATAGAGCTGACCTTCCACGATCAGCCCGCCTCCGATGCCGGTTCCCAGAGTCATGCCGATCACGTTTCGACCTCCACGCGCAGCGCCGCACCAGAATTCGCCCAGCGTCGCGCAATTGGCGTCGTTGTCGAGCGTCGCATCCATTTTCACGCGACTCGAGATCTCGTCGCGCAAAGGATAATTCTTCCACCCGAGGTTAGGCGTGATGATGACGATCCCTTTCTCACGATTGAGCGGACCAGGGGAGCCGATGCCGACGCCAACAAAATCTCCGCGCTTGGCACCCGTCTCGGACATCGTTTGCGCGATGACTTTCTCGATCAGTTCGGCGATCCGATCGGTGACGGCGTGAGCCCCACCCTCAGCGAGCGTCGGGATGGTGTGCATCGCGACCTCGCGGCTGCCGTCCACCGGCATCGCGCCGGCGACTATGTTCGTGCCGCCCAGATCAACACCGACGATAAACTTTTCCTTTGCGCTCATACGGGCACCGGTGGATGAAGGACCTGCGGGAGCAAGCTCGAGATGTACTCCGCCGACAACTCGCGCATGCATCGCCAGTGACCGAGCGGACAGCGTTGCGGTCCGTGACGATGACAAGGCCGGCACGACAAACCAGTGTGACCGGCTACGACGTGACGCTCAGCGAGGGGACCAAACCCGAACTCCGGAACCGTCGGCCCGAAAATCGAGAGAGTCGGCGTTCCCATCGCTGAGGCAAGATGTTGCGGCGCCGAGTCATTTGTCACGATCGCCTGCGCGCGCCCAATCAGCTCCGCAGACGCGAGCAGCGATAACGATCCGGCACCATTGATCACATCGTCTGCTGGCAGTTCACTCAGAATTTCCCTCGCGATGCCGGCGTCTGCGCTCGAGCCGATGATGGCAATTCTAAAATCTTCCGCAAGCCTCTTGGCGAGCTCCACATAGTACGGCCAGCGTTTGGTGCCCCACGCGCTGCCCGGGGCGAGCGCAACGATCGGACGGGACAACGGGGAGCTGCTACGCAGCACCATGTCGATCGCCTCACGGTCGGCATCGGACGGATATAGTCGCGGCCTCACCTGCTCACGACTCGGCTCATCGCCGGACTCCGCCGTCGAGAGCGACCAGATACGCTGTGCGTGGTGGTGATCGGGTCGATAGGGAACCTGTTTCGTGTAAAGAAGGCGGCCGGTGGAGCTGGCAAATCCAATTCTTTCCCTGGCGCCCGTGAGCATCGCCAGTAAACCACTGCGAAAGGATCCCTGCGCGAGATACGCCCGGTCATACGGGCGTCGCGAGCGAATCTCCTTGATCGTGTTCCAGAGCCCGAGCGCCGCCCCGTAAGTACTCCGCTTGTCGTAGCGGAGCACCGTGCGAATGTCGGGATTGTTGGCCAGCGCGGTCGCACCCTGCGGCGTCACCAACACGTCCACCGGTCCTCTCTTGGCAAGCTCCGCGATCAGCGGCGTCGTCAGAATGACATCGCCAAGGAAGCTTGTCTGGATGACCAGCGCGGTGCTCACTCAGTCAACCTGCAGCACCGCGAGAAACGCTTCCTGTGGAATCTCGACAGACCCAACCTGCTTCATTCGCTTTTTTCCTTCCTTCTGCTTCTCGAGCAGCTTGCGTTTGCGTGTGATGTCACCGCCATAGCATTTCGCCAGCACGTCCTTGCGCAGTGGTTTGACGGTGGTCCGCGCGATGACCTTGGTGCCGATCGCGGCCTGGATTGCGACCTCGAACAACTGGCGCGGAATCAGATCCTTGAGCTTGTCGGCGATCTTGCGTCCCCACTCGTAAGCTTTGTCGCGGTGAATAATGACGCTGAATGCATCCACCGGGTCGCCGTTGATCAGCATATCCAGCTTCACCAGATCACTGCGGCGATATTCGAGCATCTCGTAGTCCAGTGATGCATAGCCCCGACTGACGGTCTTCAGCTTGTCGAAGAAATCCAAAATGATCTCGCCGAGCGGAAATTCCCAATCGAGCTCGACTCGCTGGGTGTCGAGATACGTCATGTTTTTGTAGACGCCGCGTCGCTCCGTACCAAGCGTCATGATCGGTCCGATGTACTCCGCCGGGACCATAATGCGCGCTTTGACGTAGGGCTCCTCGACGTAATTGACCACCTGCGCGTTTGGCATCAGCGACGGGTTCTCGATCAGGCTCATGGCGCCATCGGTGAGATACACCTTGTATTCGACGGACGGAACCGTGGTGACGAGATCCAGATCGAACTCGCGGCTCAATCGCTCCTGCACGATCTCCATGTGCAGAAGCCCGAGGAAACCTGCGCGAAATCCGAAACCCAGAGCTGTAGAAGTCTCCGGCTCGTAATTGAGCGAAGCGTCGTTGAGCTTGAGCTTTTCCAGCGCATCGCGCAGCGTCTCGTATTGTGTCGTGTCGGTTGGATAGAGTCCCGCAAACACGAAGCTTCGCACTGCCTGATATCCTGGCAGCGCTTCTTTGGCGCGATTCTCTGCGTCGAATATGGTGTCGCCGGCACGGGTCTCACTGACTGATCGCACACTGGCGACGACATAGCCCACCTCGCCCGGGCCAAGCTGCTCGGTGGCGACTTGTCGCAGTTGGTTGTATCCCACTTCGTCTACTTCGTAGACCGATTCGCTCGCGCCGAACGTGATATGTGTGCCTTTCCTGATCACGCCGTCGACAACGCGTACGCTTGGAATTGCGCCCCGATACTTGTCGTAATAGGAATCGTAGATCAGGGCTCTCAGCGGTGCGTTTTCATCGCCGGTCGGCGCCGGAACCTTGCGCACGACTTCTTCGAGTAGCGCGTCGATGCCAATGCCTTCCTTGGCGCTGACGAGGAGAATCGCGCTTTCCTCGATTCCCAACAGGTCGGCGACCTCTTTACGGCGTCGCTCGGGCTCTGCGCCAGGCAGATCGATCTTGTTGAGGATGGGGATGATCTCGAGTCCCGCGTCCATCGCCAGGAAAAGGTTGGACAGCGTTTGCGCTTCGATTCCCTGCGAGGCGTCGACTACCAGGATTGCTCCTTCGCACGCTGCGAGCGAGCGGGAGACTTCATAGGTGAAGTCGACGTGTCCTGGCGTATCGATCAGATTCAGCTCGTATTCCTGGCCGTTTTTCGCGGTGTAACTCATGCGGACCGCGTTGAGCTTGATCGTGATACCGCGCTCACGCTCGAGATCGAGCGTGTCGAGCACCTGCGCCTTCATCTCCCGCTTCTGCAACATTCCCGTCGCTTCGATCAGCCGATCGGCAAGTGTCGACTTGCCGTGATCGATGTGCGCGACAATGCAGAAGTTGCGAATGTGATCGAGCTTCAAGCGCTATCTCTGACTTTTTGCGGGAAAATGAGGGAGGAGCGTAGAAATATAATCCTCGACCTCCGGGCTCCCGGCGAAAAAAGAGGGCTGCGTTCGCAGCCCTCTTCGTCGCTAAAAAAAGAGGGCTGCAATCGCAGCCCTCTTCGTCAGACTCTAGTGACCTCGCGCCGGCGGTGGAGTGCGTGCTGGCTCGGTTTTCGTGACCGGCGTTTCCACTCTCGGCGGTGGTGGTGGCGGTGCCGAAGGCCGCTCGTGAATCACCTGCGGTGGTGATGCCTCGTGGGGGCGCTCCGGTGCACGTACGGGCGCCGCTTCAGCGCGAGGCTCGGCACGGTAGGTCGGAACCGTCTTCACACTTCCACCGTTTGATTCGCCGCGCGGCACCGTCACTCGTTCAACAGGAATGCGGCCCTGCGGTACAGCCAGTCCGCCGCCGTAATCCTCGATGTAGCGCTTCGGCTCGCCGCGACGCCCGGTCGGCGCTGCTTTGATCGTGACATCGCCCATCTGCGGCAACGCGCCCGCGCGTGAGCCAGGGCTTCCAGCGTCGAGGGTATTCGCGAAGACTGTCGAACCACGCGGGATCGGAGCCTTCGGCAGTCGAGACTTCGGAAATACCGTCGTGTCGCCTGGATGCCGCGGCGGTGGGAAATGTCCGATCGGGGTCTGCTGGCCGCCGTTGGCGTTTCCAGGGATATAGATCGGTACTCCGCACAAGTCGTAGCCAATGATTCGAACTCCGCGACCACTTGCCCGCAATTGGCTGAGGAGGGAGAAAGCCTGCGCCTGGCGGAAGGCATACGTCGGCAAGTAGCCATAACCGTACAACGAGGAGCACGGCGCGTAATACGAGTAGGCGTCGTAATACGGATACGCGTACCGCTGCCCGCCATCGAAGCGCAGGTAGTCCCGACCAATCGGCTCGCCGGCCTGTCCCAGGTATCTGGCCAGTTCGGCCGCAGCGGAAAGTGGCGCGCGATGCTCGATTATCCGGCGGAGAGCGGCGATGTCCCAGTCGCCACCGCTTTCAATCCGTTCCAGGTTGAAGGGCGCCCGCGAGGCGAGGGCGATGATGGTTCCGCGCGAGTCGTTCGCGCCGTAGTAATCGTAGTAATCGCGATCGAGCGAGGCAGTATACTCGGCGCGTCCGTATCTCGAGCTATTGAACCCGGTGAAGAAATTCGGCAGCTGAAGCGATTTGTTGGCCGCTATTCTGACGGAGATCCCGGGAAAGTCCGGGTGCAGAACCTGGATCTGGCCATCCATGTCCATCTCGACCGCGAAGACGTACGCATTCTCGGACAGCTCGATGCGCGGCGTGATGTAGCTGGTTGTTCCTACGTTATCGACGCCATTATCCGAGTAAATTCGAATGATTGGCGGACCGCGGCGCGATGCCTGCGCCTGGGAGCCGGTTGGGGCCAGGCCGAGCGATAAGAACAGGGCGCCCAATCCGATCCCGAGTTTCATTGCTCGCATGTCCCCTCCGAGGTTTGTATACAATTTGTCGCTATGTAGCGCTGCCGGTCAAGCCCGGAGTTTCCACCCGGAATACGCCTCGCTGCCGCTACCTGCTGCGATAGCCACGTTTTAGGTTGGGCCATGGCACTCCCACAACTGCTCTCGCTCATCGAGTTACTGCCGGAATTCCGCGAGCTGCAGGAAGGTGTGCCGGGAGCTGGCGGACGCTGCGTCGTAGGAGGACTCCACGGGTCAAGTGACGCGGTTTTGATTGCCGGTCTGGCTGGCGTTCTCCATGGTCGCTTCTTTGTGGTCGTCAGCGACGACATCGCGGATTCCGAGCGCTGGCTGGCCGACCTCACTACCCTCGTAGAACCGGAGGCCGTCGCTTTCTACCCACCCCGGGAGAGCTTTGGTGAGGCGGAGGCTCACGCCGAGATCGCGGGTGAGCGGGTGGAGACGCTGGAGCGAATCGGCCGCGGCGACCTTCGTATAGTAGTGACCACCAGCCGGGCGCTACTGGAGCGTACTCAACTCCCGCGCGCGCTCGCCTCCGCGCGGCTCGAGATCCGCAAAGGAGACACGCGCCGGCCGGAAGAGCTCGCCTCCCATCTGGAGTCGATCGGTTTCGAGCGCGTGCCGATGGTGGAAGACGTCGCACAGTTCAGCGTGCGGGGCGGAATCTTCGACATCTACAGCTTTGGGATGGCGGAGCCCGTCCGTCTGGAATTCTGGGGCGACGAGATCAGCGAGCTCCGTCACTTTGATCTCCTGACCCAACGCTCGACACGCGACGCCGAGCTGGCACTGGTGCTGCCCGTCGACGGTCAGATCACGGCGGGCGACGCCGAGCCGGAACGCTCCTCGATTCGCGCGCTGTTCCCGCCCGACACGCTGCTGGTGGTGCCACAAGGCACGCATCTTAGGCCGGAGATGGAGCGAACGTGGGCGGAAGCACAGCACCACATCGACCTCGCGCGACGTCGCGGTGAAGACACTCCCAGCCGTGACGAGCTGTTCGAAGCGCCGGAAGTGACTTTGCGAGCGATCGCCGGGTTCGGCGCGATCGATCTGTCCGGCGAGCAAGCGTCGATCGATTTTCCGTTTCTCCCTCCCGAAGAGATCGGGCGCGACATGAAGCGCCTGAAGCAGGTCGTCGCTGACGGGATCCCGACGGTGATTCTGTGCGACAACGCCGGTCAGGCTGAGCGACTCGACGAATTGCTGAACGACGACCGCGTGTCGCCGGCGAGTCTTGCGATTGGCGTTCTCGACGGTGGGTTCGTCGTCCCGCCGCGTGGCGACAACTTCTACGGATATCGAGTACTAACGGATCACGAGATCTTCCGGCGCGAGCGACGCTTCCGGCGCGCTCGGCGGTACACGACGGGTACCGCACTCGAGAGTCTCACCGCGCTCAAGCCGGGCGATTACGTGGTTCACCTCGAGCACGGTGTCGGTATCTACCGCGGCATTGAGAAGATGTTCGTGCGGGAGAGTACCGTCGAAGTAGCGGTCATCGAGTACGAAGCCGGCGATCGGCTCAACGTGCCGCTTTACCGCATCGACCAGATCGAGCGTTATCGGTCGGCGGACGACATCACCTCCGATACCGCTCCACCGCGATTGCACTCGCTGGGAGGCAAACGCTGGGCGTCGCAGCGTGACAAGACGCGCGCGGCCATTCAGGAAATGACGGTGGAGCTGCTCGATCTTTACGCGCGCCGCAAGGTTGCAACGCGGCCCGCCCACGTGCCGGATACCGTCTGGCAGCGACAGCTGGAGTCTTCATTCCTGTTCGAGGACACCCCGGACCAGCGAACCGCGACAACCGACGTCAAAGGCGATATGGAGCGCCCGCGACCAATGGATCGCCTCCTCGTCGGTGACGTCGGGTATGGTAAGACCGAGATCGCTGTGCGCGCGGCATTCAAGGCGGTGCAATCCGGGCGTCAGGTGGTGGTTCTGGTCCCGACGACCATTCTTGCCGACCAGCACGCGCGGACGTTCGGCGACCGGCTGGCGGACTTTCCGGTCAACGTCCAGACCCTCAGCCGATTTCAGTCGCCCAAAGAGCAGGCCACGATTCTCGCCGACCTGAAAGCGGGCAAAGTCGACATCGTCATTGGCACCCATCGTTTACTGAGTCCTGACGTTCATTTTGCGAACCTCGGACTGATCGTCATCGACGAGGAGCATCGCTTCGGTGTCAAACACAAGGAGCGCCTGAAAAGGCTCCGACTCGAAACCGATGTGTTGACACTTACCGCCACTCCAATTCCGCGAACGCTGCATCTGTCGCTGGCCGGATTACGCGACATGACGCTGATGCAGACGCCACCGCGCGATCGGTCACCGGTGCTCACCTACGTCGAGCCATGGGACGACGGCCTCATCGACGAGGGCATCTCGCGTGAGCTCGATCGCGGTGGTCAGGTTTTCTTCGTTCACAACCGCATCGAGACCATTGACGGCATGGCCGACCACATTCGGCGAGTGGTACCGCGCGCGCGGATCGGAGTCGGTCACGGGCAGATGCGCGAGCGCGAGCTCGAAACCGTCATGCGCAGCTTCGTGAACGGCGAGATCGACGTGCTCGTCTCGACGATGATCGTGGAATCGGGTCTCGACGTGCCGAACGCCAATACGATGTTCGTAAACCGCGCCGACACTTTCGGGCTGGCGCAGCTCTATCAATTGCGCGGTCGCGTCGGCAGATCACACCGCCGGGCCAGCTGCTACCTGCTGGTCCCAGACTCGATCGACGAAGATGCGAATCGCCGTCTCACCATCCTCGAGCACCATACGCAGCTCGGCGCGGGTTACCAGATCGCACTAAAGGATCTCGAGCTGCGCGGGGCTGGCAATCTTCTCGGCCCCGAACAATCGGGATTCGTGCACGCGGTCGGCTTCGACATGTATCTGCGGATGCTCGACGAAACCGTGAAGCGGGTGCTGCGAGGCGACGATGCACCGCGCCTGCAACCTTCCGACATATCGGTCGATCTACCGTCGTACCTGCCCGACGAATACATCACATCCCAGGACGCCAAGCTGGACATCTACCGGCGCCTCACCCACCTCACCGACATCGGCGAGATCGACGCGCTGAAAGCGGAGGTCCGCGACCGCTTTGGCCCGCTGCCGGCGCCGGCCCAAAACTTCTTCGCCGTAGCGTTGCTGCGCATCCTGGGCGGCGCGTCGGACATCGAGTCGGTGCTGGTGCGCGGAAATGAAGCCCGTATTACCTTTCGCGAGCACGCAGTGCCCCGGATGAAGGGGATTTCGGCGGCGTTCCACGAGGTACAGTTCCAGGCGGAGGTGCGACGTGCGCATCCGCTGTCACTCAAGCTCACCCGCCTTGGAGGAGCTGAGATGCTCGATGGACTTGTCCGTGCGCTCACCACACTGCGGCCCACCTGACCAAAACTCGCAAGACGGAAACATGAAACTGAAAATCGCTGTTGCCGCGTTGGCGGCGTTTACGCTTTCAGGTTGCTCCGGGCTGAAGGACGCGCTCAACGCGCATACCGACTGGGTTGCCCGCGCCGGCAACGCCGAGCTGGCAGTGACGAAGCTGGCCACGCTCCTCGGCAAATCACGCGCACCGATCCGCAAGGACATCGCAAAGTCGATGGCCAATGTCTGGGTCGATTACCAGCTCCTCGGCTATGCGGCGGCACACAACGATTCGCTTAACGACCCGAAGACCATCGACGAAGTGATGTGGCCGGCGATCGCCAACATGAAAGCCCGCAAGTGGTATCAGATTGTCTCGAAGAGCTGGGGCGTCGAAGACACTGCCGCCGCACGCCGCCAGTGGGAGGCCGGCCAGATCCTCGCCGCTGAGCACATCCTGCTGCTCACACAAGGCATGAACGAGACGCAGAAGGCCGACGTCAAGAAGAAAGCAGATGCTCTCCGCGCGAAAGTTAATGCCGCCAATTTTGCCGCGACGGCGCGTGCGAACAGCCAGGATCAGGGAAGCGCACGCAACGGTGGTTCGCTGGGAATCTTCCCGCCGGGTCAGATGGTCCCGGAATTCGAGAAAGCTCTAGTCGCTTTGAAGCCCGGCGAGATCTCACCAGTGATCGAGACCCAATTCGGCTACCACATCATTCGGCGTCCGACCTACGAGCAGATCAAGGATCAACTCTTCCAGGCGTCGAAGGGGCGTAGCGTTGCCGTCGCGGAAAGCACGTACCTGGCGAAGCTGGAGCAGGCCGGGAAAATCGACGTAAAGAAAAACGCGGTGTCGACAGTTCGCGCTCTCGGCAACGATCCCGATGCATATCGCAACGACAACACAGTCTTGGCGACGTCGACTGCCGGCAAGTTTACCACGGCGCGTCTGGTTGGCTGGCTGGAGACACTGCCACCGCAGGCGCGCGTGCTCGACCAGATTCGCCAGTCGCCGGATTCGCTGCTGGTCCAGCTGGTTCGCAATTTCGTGAAGAACGAGCTCGTTCTAAGACAAGCTGACAGCGCCAAGGTACAGATAGATCCCGCGGAGCTGACGCAGCTGCATGCTCAGTTCGTGAACGCTATCCAGCAGGGATGGTCTCAGCTCGGTGTCGCACCGCAGGCGCTGCAGGATAGCGCGAAATCCACGGACGCGCGCGAAAAGCTCGCTGCCAAACGGATCGACGATTACTTCACGCGCATGATTCAGGAGCAGGCACCGTTCGTTCCGGTTCCGACACCGGTCTCCAACATTCTGCGTCAGAAGTACAAGTATGCCCTCAACGACGCAGGTTTCGATCGCGCAGTTCAGGAAGCGTCGAAGATTCGCAACTCCGCAGACTCGAGTCGTAGGGCACAACAGCCGCCGACAGCTGTGCCTCTCAACCCGGCTGCGCCTCAGCCGGGGTCGTCGACGCCGCAGCGCTGACCGAACCAGAGCAGATGGCTGGGGTAGCAGAGTGATGATGAAAAGACTTTTTGCGACGGCCCTTCTGGTTCCGGTCGGTCTCGTCGCACAAACACCCGCGACCACCGCAGCGCGCCCGGTGCCGGCCGCGCTGCCAATTGACAGAGTAGCCGCCGTCGTCGGTGACCAGACGCTTTTGTGGAGCGATGTTCTCACCTCAATCAATCAGCGTCGCGCGCAGGGAATGCAGCTCCCGCCTGATTCCGCCGGTCAGGCGGCGCTGGCTCGCCAGGTTCTCAATGAGCTGATCGACGAAGAGATCCTGGTTCAAAAAGCGAAGGAGATGAAGCTCGAGGTCGTCGAATCGGACATCACCTCCGCTGCGGACAGGCAGATCAAGCAGGTACGTTCTCAATTCCCCTCCGACGAGGCGTACCGAGACGAGCTCCGCAAGGCCGGGCTCGGCACCCCCGACGAATACCGGAAGTCGCTAATTGATCAGTACCGTCGCCAGCAATACCAGCAGAAGGCGTTCGCGGAGCTGAAGAAAAAGGCCAAACCGGTCAACGTCAGTGAGGAGGAGATCACCGCCGCATTCGAGCGCAGCCGCGCCGATCTGCAAAAGCGGCCGGCGACGGTGACGTTCAGACAAATCGTCGTTGCGCCGCACGCATCACCGGCGGCGAAAGCCAAAGCCAAAGCGCGCGCGGACTCCCTGCTTGCCGAAATTCGAAAAGGCGGGGACTTCGAGCAGATCGCCAAGCGCGAGTCAATGGATCCCGGTACCAAGCAGCTTGGCGGTGATCTCGGCTGGAATCGTCGAGGAAGCGGACTCGTGCCCGAATTCGAGGCGGTGATGTTTGCACTGCGGCCGGGCGAGGTCAGCCCCGTGATCGAAACTGCGTTCGGCTACCACATCATACGCGTCGATCGAGTGCAGGCGGCCGAAGTGAAAGCGCGTCACATTCTGATCGCGCCGGAAATCGATTCAGCGGACGTTGCCAGAGCGCGCGCCGAGGCGGACACCGTCGCCGCGCAGTGGCGCCGAGGCGTGCCGTACGATTCACTCGTGGCCAAGCACCACGATCCGACTGAAGAGAAGGGCGTCCTGCAACCTTTCCCGCGCGACTCGCTGCCGGCGTCCTACAGCGGCGCTCTCGCCGGCGCCAAGGCGGGCGACATCACGCAGCCGTTCGAGCTCGCGAACCCTCGTGGTGCGCCCAAGTTCGCCGTGATTCAGGTCGTCACCATGACCGATGCTGGCGAATACAAAGTCGGCGAGATTCGCGAGCAGATTCGCGAGCAGTTGTCCGACGAGCGCTCGATTCGCGCGCTGCTGGATGAATTGCGGAAACAAACCTACGTGGCAATAAAGTTGTGAAGATCCGGCTCGCCATGACCGTGGGTGACCCCCGCGGCATCGGACCAGAGATCGTCACCAAAGCGCTCGCTGACCCACGGGTTGGCGAGCGCTGTGACATCGTGGTGGTAGGCCCGAAGAATTCGGGCGCGCGGATTGATGTCTCGGTTGGACAATGGGAGGGCACTGGTGGCGCAGGTGACGCTGCTCGTGCTGGTGCACTCAGCGGAATGGCAATCGAACGCGCGGTAGAGATGGCGAAAGCGGGCGAGGTCGACGGCATCGTTACTGCGCCGATCGACAAATCGGCGCTCCTCGCCGGTGGCTACGACTATCCCGGGCACACCGAAATGCTGGCGCGTCTGACCGATTCCAAGGTCGCGATGATGCTCGCCTCGGACAAAC
>Ga0075433_10003590_pt1 | contig 11980 bp, 12 predicted proteins | sample RhiMethybrSRZTD2_FD_75299 | JGI IMG/M metagenome (GOLD analysis project Ga0075433, IMG submission 75299) | Populus rhizosphere microbial communities from Tennessee, USA - Rhizosphere MetaG P. TD hybrid SRZTD2 | ecosystem: Host-associated > Plants > Roots > Rhizosphere > Soil | place: USA... | reverse complement strand
CCTGGGGTGACGCATTGGACGCGTTCGGGCCCCCCACGCGGTTCAGCGAGAACGGGACCCTCTGCCGCGTGAGCTGGGCCGAGTCGGGCGTCACGGTCGAATTCGCGTCATCGCGTCCCCGCCCGTGCGCGGACGAGCAGCTGGACGGGGCCGAGTGGCACGGGCTGAGCCTCTACGGCGAGCGCTGGCACGACGTTCGCGGGCTCCGGGTGGGTGACACGGTCGCACGTGTTCACAAGATGTACCCGAGGACCCGTTTCGTTCGATCTCGCGGCAAGCGGTGGCTCGCGCTCCGGTGGGTGCGCAACGAGCCCCGGATCATCCGCCTTGCCGTTGCGACCCGCGCCGGACGCGTCACCTCGATCGAAGTCCCGGCGACCTGGGACGAGGATTGAGCCGTGTCGTCCGCCGACAACCCTGCGGCGCTGCGGACGTTCCTGATCGCCGATGTCCGCGGCTATACGCGCTTCACCGAGGAACACGGCGACGAGGAGGGCGCACGGGTGGCGAGCCGCTTCGCGTTGCTCGCGCGCCGTGGCATCACCGAGCATGGGGGCGAGCTTGTCGAGCTTCGCGGCGACGAGGCGCTTGGCGGCTTCTTGTCGGCGCGAGACGCACTTCGGGCCGCGGTTGAGCTCCAGCGCCTGTTTCGCACGAGCAGCGACGGGGAGCCACCGCTTCCGCTCGGAGTCGGGATTGGCGTGGACGCGGGTGAGGCGGTCGCCGTAGAGGGCGGGTACCGCGGTGGCGCGCTCAATGTCGCGGCACGTCTCTGTAGCCGCGCGCGCGGAGGGGAGATCCTCGCGAGCGAGACGGTGGTTGCGCTTGCACGACAGGTCGGCGGCCTGCGGTTCGAGCCCCGCGGCGGCGAGCGCCTCAAGGGGATCGACGACGCCGTGAAGCTCGTCGAGGTCGTCCCGCTCGTGCCGTTGCCGCCGCTGCCGGCCGTACGCTTCGCGCGGCTTCGCCGCTTTCGCCGCAGACACCTGACGACGAGAAACCTGGCCGCCGCTGCGCTTGTTGCCGTCGTCCTCGGGTCGACCGGCGTCGTTCTTGTAGCCGGTGCATTTTCGGGAGCCGGCAGAGCAGTGGGAGCCCGCGCGGCAGAGGCCAAGCGCGTGGCGCTCGTCCTACCCCGAGAGCCGAGCACGAGCGAGGACGTCTTCGCGCCGTACGTCGATGGGCTGCTGGAGGCGAAGCGCCGCTACGGCGTCAAAACGCAGACCGTCGTCGTCGATCGTGCCCGACGGAGGCTCTCCGACCTCGTGCGCAAGCGGCTTCGCGGCGTCGATCTCGTGCTCCTCGCGGGGCCGGCGGTCCACGACATGTTCGTCCCGGAGATCGCGCGGCATCCGGACGCGGCGTTCGTCTTCATCGACCCGACCCCGAAGTGGGACGCGACGAAGATCCGCCGCTTCCCGAACGCGGCCGACATCTTCTTCATCGAGGGCCCGGCGAGCTACCTCGCGGGGTACATGGGCGCACTGATGGAGAGCGGGGACAAGCGGGTCGTCGCGTCGGTCGTGGCCGGCGATCCGGCCGTCGACGTCAACCTCGTGGACGGATTCACGATCGGCGTCCACGAGGCGGTGGGAGGCGCGAAGGTGCTCGTGAACTACTCGCGCACGTCCTCGCGCGCCTCGGTTTGCGAGGCGATCGCCAACCGCCAGATCGACCACGGGTCGCAGATCGTCTTCGCCCCTGCCGGAGCGTGCAGTCTCGGCGCGCTCTCTGCTGCTTCCATGCGCGGCGTGTGGGCGATCGGCAGCGACGTCGACCGCTCCTATCTGGGTTCTCACGTTCTTGTCTCGGTCGTCAAGCGCTTCGACCGGGCGGTGGAGTTCGCCGTCGGCTCCTACCTCGACGGGAAGCTCGAGGGCCGGAGCTTCGAGATCGGGATCGAGCGCGACGCGGTCGGGATCGTCGGCGTCAACGCCGAGGTTCCGGCAGGCATCCGCAGGAAGGTCGCCGAACTGGCCCAGCGGCACCGCGAGGAGTGGGCGTCGTGGTCGAATCCGTAGCCATGTGGGCGCGCGCGGTCACGCCGGCGATAGTCGTTGCGCTCGCTCTCGCGCTCGCGGCGTGCGGCGGCTCGGACGCTGGGGAGTCGACGCCGCTCGGGAAGGGACGTCAGCGACTCGAGCCGGGTACGTACATGCTCGATCTGACGGCCCGTGACCGCAGGGGCGGCGACGCCGCGCAGCTGCCGAAGATCGAGATCACGCTGCCCGCGGGCTGGTCCAACCTCGACGGCTGGGCGATCGTGAAGGCTGGCACGCTGAACTTCGCCGCCGCCCTGGGATTCTGGGACGTCGGCGCCGTCTATCCGACGCCCTGCCGCTGGGCAGGCAAGCCGATGGTGGCACCGGGTCCGACCGTGGAGGGGCTGGCGTCGGCGCTGGCGTACCAGCCGCTCCGGAACGCGACCTCGCCCACGGACGCTTCCCTCGCCGGCTATCACGGCGAGTACCTCGAGCTCTCGGTCCCGGCCGATGTCGATTTCGCCGACTGCGATGAGGGCGTCTTCGAGAGCTGGACCGCCGAGGGCTGGGCAAGCGACCGGTACCAGCAGGCGCCCGGCCAGGTCGATCGGCTCTGGATCCTCGACGTGGGCGGACAGCGCCTGGTTGTCGACGCTACCTACCTCCCCGACACGACAGCCGGCGATCGCAGCGAACTCGACGGTGTCGTGCGTTCGATTCGGTTTGTCGACTGACGGCATCTGCAAGAGTTGGCCGCGTGGCGCTCGCGATCGACCTGTCCGGCCGTGTGGCGGTTGTGACGGGCGGTTCGCGCGGGCTCGGACGGGCAGACGCGCTCGCGCTGGCCTCGGCCGGTGCGGACGTGGCGCTGGTGGACGTCCTGGCCGCCGACGAGACCGCGAGCGAGGTCGAGGCGCTCGGCCGTCGCGCACTCGCGGTGCAGGGCGACGTCAGCGCACGGGAAGAGGTCGAGCAGGCGGTCGAACGGGTCGCAGTAGAGCTCGGCTCCGTCGACATCCTCGTCAACAACGCGGGCGCGCTCGACCACCTCGGCCAACTGGTGCAGCAGGACGAAGAGCTCTGGGGGCGTGACCTCCGCGTCAACGTGACCGGCGCATTCAACTGCACGCGGGCGGTCTGGCCAGGCATGCAGGAGCGCGGCTGGGGGCGGATCGTGAACATGAGCTCGGTCGTCGGCACCCTCGGCGGGTTCGGCCAGGCGAGCTACGCGGCGACGAAGGCTGGCCTGCTCGGACTGACGAAGACGCTCGCGCTCGAGGGCGGGCGGTACGGGATCACCGCGAACGCCGTCGTCGCCGGGATCATCGGTACGGAAGCGTTCGGCAGGCTCGATCCTGTGATGCGCGAGCGGATGGAGCGGCGCACCGCCCTCCGCCGCGTCGGCTCGCCGGAGGACGTTGCCAACGCGATCGCTTTCCTCTGCTCCGACCTGGCCGCCTACGTTACGGGCGCGGAAGTGAACGTGACCGGCGGGATCGAGCTCTTTACGTTCTAGGCGACGTCGATGTCGGCCAGCCTCGACGACCAGTTACGCGACCACCCTGATGAGCTGGTCTCACGCTTCGACAACTGCTCGAGCTTGTCGAAGCATGCGGCCCCTTTGACCTGGAACGAACCCGCGTCGGCTTCGCCTTCCACGGCAAGCGGCGGATCTTCGGCTCCGCCAAGCTAGGACGGAGTGGGGTCCGCGGACACCTGGTCTTGCCGAAGCCGATCCGAGACGACCCGCGGTTCACCAAGATCGAACCGCCGACCAAGAAGCTCTATTTCCGCGGGTTCTTGATCCGCGACGCTGATGTTCTCGACGCGAGTTTAGGTCGTTACGTCCACACTGCCTATCGGGTAGGACAGGGCGAAACGGATCCGCGTTAATACACCGGTGGGCATCGTCGGCATCAATCACATCGCCTTTCGGACGGCGGACCCTGCCCGCCTGAGCGCGTTCTACGCGCGGCTCCTTGCCGCCGAGCGCCTCGAGGGGGCCCATGGGCCGCTCCGCATCGGGTCAACGACGCTGGTCTTCTTCCCGTCCGACGCCAACGAGATCGGGCGGGACCCGGACGAGATCGCGTTCGACGCTGACGCCGACGGCTTTCAAACGGCCCTCGAGCGCGCCCGCGGCCTCGGTGTGCTCGAGCGCGAGCCGGTTCAGCACACGAAGTCATCCCGCGGCTTCGTCGTCCGCGACCCCGACGGTCGCCGCATCGAAATAGCGTACGAGGACCGCGGCGTGTACTGGCGCGAGTAGCGCGATGACCGTCGATCCCGCGGTCTACGACGGCGTTGCCTCGCTCCTCGATCACGAGCGAGTCCTGAAGGCGATCCTCGAGTTCTTCGAGAAAGACCCCGACGCGGTCGGCGCCTGGGTCTCGGGCAGCATCGCCGGCGGGAACGCCGACGCATACAGCGACATCGACGTCGGGGTTTGCTTCCGTGACGAAGCCGCGCGCAAGGCGATGTGGAGCCATCGGTGGGAGTGGCCGATCGCGCCCTGGTTTCACCGCTTCGACGCCGACCACGTCCGCCCGTACTTCGTCATCTATTTCTACGAGCCCGCGGTCAAGGCCGACATCGCGCTCTACGTCGACGAGGAGCTACCGCCGCCGGAGGGCGGGCCCTACAGGATCGCGTGGGACCGCGTCGGCCACCTCTCAGCGTGGGCAGCGAGGCAGTCCGACCGGACTGCCGACTGGACGCTCGCCGTCCATGAAGACGAGCGCTTCTGGGCCTGGACGTACTACTGCCTCCAACACGTGGACCGCGGCGAGTACTACGAGGTCGCCAGCGAGCTGCACTGGCTCCGCGGCATCGTCGAGGCGTGGCGGGCGCGCGAGGCCGGCCACCCGGCCTTCAGCTACCGGCGCGCGGAGTCGCATTACGAGGTCGCCGACCTCGCCGACACCTTCCCGCGGCCGGACCGGCAGGAGCTGAAGCGCGCGCTGCTGCGGCTGATCGAGCTGCACGAACGTCAGCGCGCGGCGGTCGACGCGAAGTGGGTCACGACGGACGCGGCTCGCGCGCGAATCCGTGCGATGGTGGAGGCGCTCTAGACGATTTCCGCGCGACGCCGACCACGGACCCGAGTAGACTCGACGTCTTGCACGTCGAGGCACGATCTCACGCGGTCCGGATGCGCCGCAGGCGAACGCGAACGCGCCGCCTCGTCCTGCGCTGGTCGGTCCTCGTCCTCTGCCTCCTCCTGACCACCGCGCTCGTCGTCGGGCTGGCGTTTGCCGGGTCGTCGGGCAAGCTCGCGGGAGGCGTCCGAATCGCCGGCGTGGACGTCGGCGGGCAATCGACGGACGCCACTCGCACTCGCCTCGAGAGCCGGGCCGCAGCGCTCGCGAACGTCCCAGTCGTGTTCGTCTCCGGCGCGCACAAGTGGCGGCTCCGCCCGAGCCGCCTCGGGGTTCAGGCGAACTGGGCCGAGGCCGTTCATGAGGCGCAGGTCGCCAGCGGCGGATTCGCGCCGATTCGCGGCTGGCGCCGCATCGGTATCTCACTGTTCGGTGACGACGTCACCCCGCATGCGACGATCTGGCAACCCGCGCTGACGTACCGACTGAACCAGTTCGCGCGCGTGCTCGACCACCCGCATCGAGATGCCGCCCTCCGGCTCCGCGGCCTGCGCGTAACCGTCGTCCCCGGTCACGACGGCGTCGTCCTCGATCGCCCCCGGGCTGCGCAGCTGCTGGTGACCTCGCTCGCCTCGCTGCGGCGTGAGCCGGTCACGCTTCCGCTCGAGACCGATCGCCAGGCGGTCACCGACGACGACCTGAAGGACGCCGTTCAGCAGGCGCAGGCCGCCGTGTCGCGGCCCGTCCGGCTGCAGCTCGGGGCAACGCGGTGGCGGATCGCGCGGTGGCGGATCGCGAAGATGCTCACGCTGCCTCACGACGGCGCCTCCGAGCTCAAGATCGGCGGCCCCGGGGCGAACGCGTTCTTCCTTCGCCTGACGAGGCGATTCGATCGCCCGCCGCGCAATGCCGACTGGGCAATCACGACGAAGGGCGTCCGGCTCGTGCCGGCGCGGGACGGTCGTGTCATCGACGTGCCGGCAACGGCCGCGCGGTTGCTGACGGCCGCCCTCTCGCCGACGAACCGGACCGCCAACATCACCGTCGTCACGAAGGCGCCGGCGCGATCGACGGCGCAGGCCCGCGCCATGGGGATCACCGGCGAAGTGGGCAGCTACGAGACCATCTACGGCGGCGACCCGAACCGCATCCACAACGTCCAGCTCGTCGCGCAGCTGATCGACCGCACGCTGATCGCTCCGGGCAAGGAGTTCTCCTTCAACGCGACCACCGGCGAGCGGACGCCTGCGAAGGGATTCCTCGAGGCGCCGGTGATCATCAACGGCGAGCTCAAGAGCGGGATCGGAGGCGGTGTCTGCCAGGTCTCGACGACCGTGTTCAACGCCGCCTACGAGGCGGGGCTCAAGATCACCGCGCGGACGAACCACGCGCTCTACATCGACCACTACCCGCAGGGCCGCGACGCCACCGTCAACTACCCGGACACCGACCTACGCTTCGTCAACGACACCCCGCACTGGCTGCTACTGCGGACGTTTGTCGGGTCGTCGTCGCTCACCGTCGCGCTCTACGGCGCCCCGACCCACCGGCGCGTGGTCTCCACCACTGCGCCGCTCGTCACGACGGGACCCGTGCCCGTGAACCGCATCGCCGACTCGGATCTCTACGAGGGCGAGCACGAAACCGACCAGGTCGGGTCGCCGCCCCGTTCGACGAGCGTCCACCGGCGCGTCTACACGGCCGACGGACAGCTTCTGTACGACGACACCTGGTACTCCTCGTACGTGGGCGAGCCGACTGTGATCCGCTACGGCACGAAGGTTCGCCCGGCGCCGAAGCCGAAGCCCGAGCCGCAGGCGCCGCCGAGCAATAAGACGACGCCGTCGACGACGGACACGACGTCGACCACGACCGACACGACGTCGACGACGCCGAACAGCGGCTCCGCGCCGAAGCAGAACGCGCCCAGGGTCACTCCGCGGTAGCTTCCGCGTCCCGGATCGCTTCGGCTAGCCAGCCCGGCATCCGCGTCGGACGAAGCAACTCCGCGTCGACGACGGCGTGCGCCGTCCACCCGTCGGCGACGATCTCCTCGCCGCGCTCGATCTCGTACTCGAACCGGAAGCGGGCGCCGCGCAGGTCGCCGCAGCGCGCGTAGACGCGCAGCCGATCGTCGAACCTCGCCGGCGCGCGGTAGCGCACGTGCGCCTCGAGCGTGAGGGCCTCGAGCCCGTCCGCGCGGAGGCCTGGATAGCCGTCCCGGAAGCGGGCCAGGTAGTCGATGCGCGCGATCTCGAACCAGACGAGGTATACGGCGTTGTGGACGACGCCCTGGGCATCGGTCTCGGAGAAGCGAACGGTGAGGTCGGTCGCAAACGTGAACCCGGGGCGCATGACGACGGCCCGATCCTTACATTGCGGCGATGTCGGTCGCGCGGCTCGCCGAGCTCGTCCGCGAGGCACAACCGTGCCTCGTGCTCACCGGAGCGGGCGTGTCGACGGAGAGCGGGATCCCCGACTTCCGGTCTCCCAGCGGGATCTGGAAGCAGTTCGACCCGTTGGAATACGGATCGCTGGACGCCTTCCGAGCCGACCCGGAGAAGGTCTGGCGCTTCTACGGCCCTCGCTTCGGGATGCTCGCGTCAGCCGAGCCGAACCACGCCCACCGCGCACTGGCCGAGCTCGAGGAGCTCGGCTTCGTCAACGCGGTCGTGACGCAGAACATCGACCTCTTGCACGAACGTGCGGGCAGCCGCGACGTCGTCGAGGTCCACGGGTCGATCGCGACCTGCACGTGCCCGCGATGCGGCACGACGTGCCGGCTCGCCGACGTGCTTGCCCAGCTCGAAGACGACGCCGAGGCTCCGCGGTGCCCGGCCTGCGGGGCGATCCTGAAGCCCGACGTCGTGTTCTTCGGAGAGCTCCTTCCGACCGCTGCGATCGACCGCGCGTACGCGCTGGCCCGCGAGGCGCGTCTCTGCCTCGTCGTCGGCTCGGCGCTCGAGGTCTACCCCGTCGCGGAGCTGCCGCTCGAGACCCTCCGGGCCGGCGGTCGTATGGCGATCGTCAACCGAGGCCCGACCGCGCTCGACGCTCGTGCTGACGTTCGCGTCGAGGGCGGCGCAGGAGACACCCTCGCCGCCCTCGTGGAGGAACTACGCGGCTAGGGCGCGAGCGCTCCGGACGGGGCGCTCGGCGAGCACCCGCCCGCATGCCGGACAGACGGTTCGCTCGACCTCGTGCGGAACGCCCTGTCGCTGCGTGATCGTCCGGCGGGTCTCCCGCCGGTGCCGATGCCTGCGCTGTTCCTCCATCGATTCGAGCGTAGCGCGGACTCCGCGCCCAGTGGCAAGGAAATCGTTACGGAGCTGTGAAAATGCAGTGGAGGACACGAGCGAGAGGAGCCGCATGGCCGAGCAACCGCAGAGCAAGGACCTGTTCACCCGCCTCGCCGAAGCGGGCGAGGAGGCGATCCACAAGATCTCGGACTTCCCGGGCGCCGCGAAGCTGACGGAGACGGTGAACACGCTTCGCACGCGCGTGGACGAGCTCCAGAAGCGCGTCCGCGGCCTCGACGAGCTCGAGCAGCGCCTCGCCGAGCTCGAGCGACGGGTGGACAAGCTCGCGGCGGCCAATTCGGCGCCGCACCGGCGGACGACCCGCGCCGCAGCCTCGAAGCCGAAGCCGACCAAGCCGAAGGAGCCCACGGAGCCGCCCTCCGAGAGCGGCTAACCGGGGACGCGCAGCCGGAGAGCGCCGGGAAGCACCTCGAACCGCACCGGTGTCGTTCCCGGCTGCTCGCCGTCCAGCTGGATTGGGAGCGGCTCGGCGGCGTCAACGGTGACGACTCGGCCGCGTAGGAGCTCGGCCTTCGGGTGCGGCAGGTGCCTGCCGATGTATGCCTTCGGGAGCGTTAGCATCAAATCGCGCTTCGCGAGATCGCCGAGGAGGAGCACGTCGAAGAGGCCGTCGTCCGTCTGCGCGTCCGGGCAGATCTTGATTCCGCCGGCGAGGTAGCGGCCGTTCGCGACGATCACGTCGTGCATACGGCCCGTCCGCGTCTCGCCGTCGACCGAGACGGTCACCTCGTCGTTCTGCCAGCGGGCGAACACCGCCACGATCGACCAGAGGTATGACGCCTTGGCGCCGAGCGCCTTCGTCGTCTCGTTCGCCCGGCGTGCGATCGCACCGCTCATGCCCGCGCTCGCGATGTTCGCGAAGTACCCGTCGGCGTCAGCGCCGTCCCAGCGCCGGTAGCTGACCAGCCCGACGTCGACCGCAACCACCCGACCGTCGGTGGCAATCGCGATCGCCCGCTCCCCGGGCGGAATCCCGAACGTCCGCGCGAAGTCGAAGCCGGTGCCGCGCGGGATGACCGCCAGGTCGACGCCGTCCGCTCCGGCGATCCCGCTCGCGACCTCCTGTACCGTCCCGTCGCCGCCGACGGCGACCAGGAGCGTGGCGCCGCCCGACACGGCCTCGCGCGCGAGCTCGGTCAGGTGCCCTGGGCGCTCGGAAAGCAGTGCGTCCCCGGTCAGCCCTCGCGCGGCGGCCGCATGGGCCAGCTGCGGCCAGCGGCGCCCGGTGCGCCCGTTGTCCGAGGCGGGGTTGACGAGGAAGACCGTGCCGTGGGCAGGCAGGCGAGCCCCTGTCAGTGCTCCGACGTGATCGTGGCCAGCGCGACGCGTGTCATTCGATCCACCGCTGCGCGGAGGTCGTCGTCCGAGATGCGCTGGAACGCTCCCTCGACGACCACGTCGCTGACGGTGAGCAACGCGCCGGCCTGAACCTGCTTGATCGCGCCGAGCGTGAACAGCATCGCCGCCTCCATCTCGACGGCAAGGATGCCGCGTGACGACCACCGGTCGTACTGGCCGTCGGACGGGTTGTAGAACAGGTCGCTGGAGACGATCGGGCCGACGCGCATCGGCTGACCGAGTTCCTTCGCAAAGTGCACGGCGCCGTGGATCAGCTCCCAGTCGGCCGTCGGGCAGTGCGGCTCGCCGCCGATGTAGTGGAGCGCGGTTGCGTCCCCGGGCACGGCGGTCAGCGCGACGATGAGGTCGCCGAGATGCAGGTCGTGCTGCAGACCGCCGCAGGTGCCGACGCGGAGAAAGCGCTTGACGCCGAGCTGGATCAGCTCCTCCATCACGATGGCGGCCGACGGGCATCCCATGCCGGTTGCCTGCACGGAAACTGGCTTGCCCTCCCACTCGCCGGCATAGCCGAGCATTCCCCGCTCGCCGTTTCGCTGCACGACGCTGTCGAAGTACGTCTCGGCGATGTACTTGGCCCGGAGCGGGTCGCCCGGGAGGAGGCAGGCCTCGGCGTAGTCACCCGGCTCGGCCCGAATATGGATCGGCATCGCGCGGAAGCCTAGTGCCTCCCGGCGGCGGCCTACAGTTCCGGCGGTGATCGGGAAGCTGGTCGAGCCGTCCCGCGAGCAGGTGCTTGCGTTCTGCGCCGAGGATCCGGTCGAGCGAGTGTTTCTCGAGGAGGCCGCCAGACGGCGCCTCGGCCGGTTTCGCGCTGTGGAGTTCGACGGTCGGGTTCACGCCCTCTGCTTCGTCGGCGCGAACGTTGTCCCATCGGGCTCCGGCTGCGCGGCGCTTGCTTCCACCGCCGCGGCGGCCAGGGCCCGAATGATCATCGGCGAGGAACGGGCGGTGGGGGAGCTCTGGGACGCGGCATCCTCCGAGCTCCCGCGGCCGCGGGAAGACCGGCCTGGCCAGCCGGTCTACGTCATCGACGAGCCGCCGCCGGCGGGCGGCAGCGGCCTGCGTCCGGCGACGATCGACGACGTACCGCTGCTCCTCCCGGCCTGCGCGGCCGCGCACCAGGCGGAGCTCGGCATCGATCCACTGGCGAGCGACCCGGACGGCTTTCGCTGGCGAACCGAGTCGCAGATCGTCGAGGGCCGCTCCTGGATCTGGCTGGACGGCGGGACGATCCTGTTCAAGGCGGAGGCGTCCGCCTGGACGTCGAGCGCGGTCCAGCTCCAGCAGGTATGGGTCGATCCGGCCGCGCGGAGCCGCGGCAACGGCCGTCGCGGGCTGGCCGATCTCTGCCGGGTGCTGCTCCCCCAGACTTCGACAGTCTGCCTGTTCGTGCGCCGCGAGAACGCGCCCGCGATTCGCCTCTACGAGGCGGTCGGGATGCGCTGTCGCCTCACATATCGCAGCCTGCTGTTCTGATCTGTCTAATCCGCGGGCGGGGAATGACCCGCCCCAACGGGTGGTGCGTAGCGACCGGTTCCGCGCTTCACTCCGGATGTGAGCACGGCGCCCGACCGGCTTGGCAACCGCGTGCCGGTGCTCGTCGTCGACGACGACGAGATCGTTCGCACCTGGTTGAGGTTTGCCCTGAAGGAGAGCGAGTTCCACGTCACCGCGGACGTCGCGAACGCGGACGAGGCGCAGGCGGCGATCGCGGAGGTACGGCCGGCGCTCCTCCTGCTCGACTACCGGCTCCCGGAGACGAACGGCATCGAGCTTCTGCGCGAGTTGCGCGAGCGCGAGGTCGACGTCCCCGCCGTCCTGATGACTGCGAGCACCGAGACCGGTCTCAATCAGACGGCGCTCTCGGCCGGGTTCCAGGGCGCATACGTGAAGAGCGGACGGCGTGAGCCGCTCCTCGAGACCTTGCGGCTCGTGGTATCTGGCGAGCCGGCGTTCGACCATCGCAACCCGCGCGGTGACTACGCGGCCGCGGCGCTGGAACCCGACGACCGCGAGGTTCTCGACATGATCACCGGTGGGCTCACGACGCAGGAGCTCGCTGAGCGGACCGGAGTCAGCGCCGAGGAGGCACGCGCCGCATTCGAGCGGGCCAGCGAGAAGATCCAGCGGCGCCCGCGGCGCCGGCACGTGTCGCGCGACGCCGTCCGGACCGCGCAGGTCGCCGACCAGCCGTCCGCGACGGCGCCGACGAAGCCTGTCC
>Ga0075433_10003589_pt1 | contig 11982 bp, 11 predicted proteins | sample RhiMethybrSRZTD2_FD_75299 | JGI IMG/M metagenome (GOLD analysis project Ga0075433, IMG submission 75299) | Populus rhizosphere microbial communities from Tennessee, USA - Rhizosphere MetaG P. TD hybrid SRZTD2 | ecosystem: Host-associated > Plants > Roots > Rhizosphere > Soil | place: USA... | reverse complement strand
TCGGGCCAATCCTGGGCGCTGACCAGCTACTGTCCCGTTCCGGGCTTGGTCGCGGCGGCACCCGCCAACAACAACTACAAACCGGGCTTTGCCAGCGCGCTGATGCTCAAGGATTTGAAGCTTGCGCAAGAGGCGGCCGCCGTGGCCGGCGCCAGCACGCCGTTGGGCGCGGCGGCGGCACAATTGTTCGGCCTGCACAATGCCTGGGGCGAGGGGGGTACCGACTTCTCCGGCATCATTCACCTCATTCGCGGCAGAGGCGGCCAATAGCCATGCGGGCCTACGTGTTCGATGCCTATGGTACGCTCTTCAATCTCGACGCGGCGGCCGAGCGTCACCAAGCCGCCATCGGCCCAGGCTGGCGACACTTCTCCCAGACCTGGCGCAGCAAGCACATCGAATACACTTGGCACCACACCCTGACCCGGACGCCTGCGACGTTCTGGCGGCTGGCCGAGCGCAGCCTGGAGTTTGCCATTGCCGCGACCGGCATCGGCATCGGCCGCGAGGTTCGCGCCGGGCTCTTGGCGGCCTACCGCGAGATGGCCGCCTACCCTGAGGTGGCCGAGGTCATGAGCGCGCTCAAGGGCCGGGGTGCAACCCTGGCGATCCTGTCGAACGGCGACCCCGACATGCTGGCCGACGCCGTCTCGGCCGCCGGCCTCAGCGATGTGTTCGATGCCGTCCTATCGGTGGCGGCGGCCGGCGCTTTCAAGCCCGCACGACCCGTCTACCAGCTGGCCAGCGATCACTTCGGCTGCCGCGCAGCGGAGATCTCTTTCCAGTCGTCCAACCGCTGGGATATCGCCGGGGCCAAAGCCTTCGGCTTCTACTGCGTCTGGGTCAACCGGAACGGGGCGCCCAACGAATATCCTGAGCTTCCCCCGGACCGCGTGGTTGGCGATTTGCGCGGCGTTCTGTGAGGGCCGGCCGGCGCGCCGCGCAAAGGCTGGCCTCCCCCGCGACGGGCTCGGGCGCACCTCGCCCCGTGCCGCCGCTCCGCCTCGCCTCGAGAATGCCGCAAGCCCCGTGCCGCTCCCTTGAAAAGGCGATCTAGACCGTCACATCCTTGCCGTTCGCGGTGCTGAGAAGAGCCATCGCTTCCGCCTCGCTCACCTGCGTAAAGCTGCGATAAAAGCCGCCCACCGAGCCGAAGCGGCGCGGCGCGCTGATCAGCACGACTTCGTCGGCCTCCGTTTGCAAGGCCGCGGCGGCGTCGGCAGCCGCCACCGGCGCCGCCGCGATCAATCGGCGCGGCTGTCTGGCCCGCAGATGTCGAAGCGCGGCCGTAGTCGTCATGCCCGTTGCCACGCCGTCGTCAACCACAATGGCCGTGCTGCTAGCCATATCGATAACCGGGCGTACAGGACGGTACTGGGCGCGCTGGCGCTCGATGGTCGCCAGCTCGCGCGCCGCGCTTTGCGCAATGAACTCCTCGCTTATGTCGAGAGCGGCGATCAGCGCGCTATTGAGCACGAGTTCGGGCGCGCCCGGCGCGCCGGCCACCGCGCCGACGGCGAGCTCGGGTTGCTGTGGCGCTCCGATCTTGCGCGCAAAGGCAACGTCGAGAGGCGCCGCCAGCACCCGAGCCACCTCGGCTCCGATCGGCACGCCGCCACGCGGCAAGGCGAACACAACCGGGGCCTCGAGCTTCAGGTCTTGCAGCCGTGCCGCCAGCAGTCGGCCGGCTTCGGCGCGATCGGCGAATATCACTCGTCGGCGCATGCGGGCTCTCTGCCCCCGCCGCACGATCTTAGCGCAAGTTCGGCCCGGGTGCGTGGCAAGCCGGCGCCGCGGCCTACTTCTTGGCGCCCTTCTCCTCGGCCGCGGGCACTTCCGCGGCGGCCGACTCGGCCGCCAGGCTTTGTGCCTGACCGACCCAATCATCCTTCTCGATGCGCCCGGCGAGGGAGAGGGCCTCGTCGAGATTGGCGATGTCATCGTCGGAGAAGTTGGCGATTTGCTCGAACTTGATGGCGCCGAGCTGATTGAGGCGGGCGGCGAGCTCGGCGTCCACGCCTTTGATCCTGGTGAGATCGTCGGCTTCACCCTTCGGCCGCTTGAAACCCTTGAAGGCCGCGTTCAGCCGCTTGGCGCGCGCGTCGGTGCGCTCAAAGATACGCGCCGATTTGCCTCGCCGTCCGCGCAGATAATAGAGCTTCGCGCGGCGCACCTTGCCGCGGCGCAAAACCTCGATCTCGGTGATGTAGGGGGAGTAGATGGGAAAGACGCGCTCCACACCCTCGCCGTAGGAAATCTTGCGCACCGTGAAACTTTCGTTGATGCCGCTGCCCGAGCGCGCAATCACCACGCCCTCATAGGCCTGCAAGCGGAACCCGGGCCCCTTGGGCTCCTCGGGCTTGGCCTTCTTCTTGTCCTTGGGGTCGACCTCCATACCTTCGATGACTTTGACCATCACCTTGACGGTATCCCCGGGGCCGAACTCGGGAACGGAGCGTTTGGCGAGGATGGCGCTGATCTGCTCGCGCTCGAGCTCCAGAATGGCGGTCATGGGGGTCCTCGATTCAAGTCAATGGCTCCCAGCCCGACCCTTCGCATGGGCGGCCGACGACCGGGCGCGTCGAATGGAAATCGGCCGCGTTTTAGCCCAGAACCGCCGGGTTTGTCGATGGGCCACAAGGCGTTTTTTGCCTCCCCGCGCTCGGCCCGGCGTTGGGGCAGCCTAACCGTTGGCAGAAACTGAGCAGGCGAATAGAGTTGTGGGCCGCCGTCGAGCCACGTGGCCCCAGAAGCGGTTTTTGCAGTCCAGGGAGGCGCTGATGCGTAAGATCCTCGTCGTTTCGGGTTTTTGTACCGCTGCCGCGCTTGCGGCCAGCGCGGTGCCGGGCGCGCGCGCCCAGCAAACGCCAGCCGCACCGGCCGCCACGCCAGCGGCACCGGCCGCCACGCCCCAGCCCCTCCCGCCGGGCTCGCCGCTGCTCGGCCGACCGGATACGGAGGCCGCCAAAAAGCTGGCACCCGTTGCCCCCCCGCCGGTGCCCACGGCGGCCGACAAGCTGCCCCTCGACAAACTCAAGGTTAAGACGGGCTTTAAGATCGAGGTCTATGCGGCGGGAGTGCCCAACGCGCGCTCGCTGAAGCTCGGCCCCAAGGGGACGGTGTTTGTCAGCAGTCGCCTGCAGGACAAGGTGCATGCCATCGTCGAAAAGAACGGCAAGCGCGAGGTGAAGGTCATTGCCTCGGGGTTGCACCGCCCCAACGGCATCGTCGTCCACAAGGGAACGCTTTACATCGCCGAACTGTCGCAGATCTCCAAGATCGACAACATCGAGGACAATCTCGACAATCCGCCGAAGCCCACCGTCATTCTGAGCGACCTGCCGAAAGACGAGGCACACGGTTGGAAATATCTGACCGTCGGGCCCGATGAGAAGCTCTATTTCCACATTGGTGCACCCTGCAACATCTGCATGCCCCCCGAGCGGCACGCCAAAATTTATCGCGTCGGGCTCGATGGCAAGGATCTTGAGGTCTACGCGACGGGTGTGCGCCACATCGTCGGCATGGACTGGCATCCGACCCTGCACCAACTTTATTTTTCCGAGAACGCGCGCGATTGGTTGTCGGAGGACATGCCCGAGGACAAGCTCAACCGCGTGACCCAGCCGGGCAAGGACAACTTCGGCTATCCCTACTGCCACCAGGGCAATTTGCCCGACCCGGAATTTGGTTGGGGACGCTCCTGCAGCGAGTTCACTAAGCCGCTCACCCTCTTGGGCGCCCACTCGGCGTCCTTGGGGCTCAAGTTCTATACCGGCAAGGGTTTCGGGTCGGAGTATCAGAATGCCATTTTCCTGGCCCGGCATGGCTCGTGGAACAAGAGCGTGAAAATCGGCGGCGATATCATGGCCATCAAGCTCAACCGCGATGGCACAGTAAAGTCCAAGGAGAGCTTCATCACCGGCTTCATCCAGAACAACAACTACGTGGGCCGTCCCGTCGACGTGCTGCCGATGCCCGATGGTTCGATGCTCGTTTCCGACGACTTCAATGGCGCGGTCTATCGCGTCAGCCGGGGAAGCAATCGCGTTGCCGGCAAATAATTCGCCTGCACCACAGGGTCGGGGGCGCTCCGCTCCCGACCTCGGCACGCGCCGCGGCGATCGTGTTGGCCTCAGCGTCGGGGTCGTGCTGGCCGCCGTCGCCCTGCAATCAACCCTGACCTGGGCGGCACGGGCGCAAAGCTTTGCCGAGCGGGTTGCCCCCTGTCTGGCCTGCCATGGCGGCGAGGGTCAATCGAGCTTGCCCAATGTGCCCTCGCTCGGTGCCCAGCCCGCACCTTATGCGCTGATCCAACTCTATCTGTTTCGCGGTCGCCAGCGCCGCGTCGAGGTGATGAACGAGGCCACCAAGGATTTTTCCGACGACGACCTCAAGACCTTTTCCGACTTCATCGCGACGCTGCCCGCCCCTAAACCGACGCCGGGCGAACCCGCCGAGCAAGGGCGTATCGAGCGCGGCCAGGTCCTGGTGCGCCAACATCGCTGCGATTTCTGTCACAACCCCGATCTCGCCGGTCGCGACAACGTCCCGCGCCTGGCGGGGCAGCGCGAGGACTATCTGATCAAATCGCTGAGCGAGTATAAAGCCAATACCCGTCCCGGTTACGACGCGTCGATGGCCGATGTTCTGGCGCGCGTCACGGAGGGCGAGATCCTCGATCTTGCCTATTTTCTTGCCCGCCAGCCCTAACAATGAGCGCCCGTTGCGTAGCGACCCCATCACCTGCGACGTGCTGATTGCCGGCTCGGGCGCGGCTGGGTTTGCCACCGCCTTGACGGCGCGGCTGGAAGGCCTCGACGTCATCATGGTTGAGAAGGAGCCGCTGTTCGGCGGCACCACGGCCTACTCGGCAGGCGTGGTGTGGATACCCTTGAGCGCCCAGCAGCGCGCCGCGGGCATCTCCGATTCGCGCGAGGCTGCGCTCGAGTATTTGGCCTACCACGTCGGCAATCGGCTGGATCGGGCGCGGGCCGAAGCCTTTGTCGACAACGCCCCGCGCATGCTCGAACACTTCGAGCGCCAGGGCTTTGTGCGTTTCTCGCTGGTGCCGACTTGGGCCGACTACCATCCCGACGAACCCGGCGCCTCGCAGGGCGGCCGCTCGCTCGGGCCCGAGACATTCGACGGGCGCCGGCTTGGCAGCTCATTTGGCAAGCTGCGGGCACCGATCAAGAGCATGATGGCATTCGGCGGGATGATGATCGGTCGCAACGATCTGCCCCACATTTTTCGCATGTCGCGCTCGCTCAAGGCGGCCAGCCACGTGGGGCGAATGGTGGCGGGCTACGGCCGCGATCGGCTGACACACCAGCGCGGCACGCGGCTCGTGAATGGCAACGCCTTGATTGCGCGCATGGCCGCTCAAGCCTTCGCCCGCGGCATACCGCTCTGGTTGTCCTCACCGATCGTCGAGCTCAACCGAGAGCACGGACGTATTGTCGGGGCCGTGGTGGAGAAGGAGGGCAGGCGCCGGACGGTATCGACCCGGCTGGGCGTCGTCTTGGCCTGCGGCGGCTTTCCCGGCAACGACGAGCTCACCCGAGGCCTCTACGCCCACCGCCGCGCCGGCAGGAACCATGCGACCTTGCCGCCGCGCGGCAACGCGGGTGACGGCCTGCGCCTGGCACAGTCCGTAGGCGGCCGGCTCAATGATGCCATGCACCAGCCCGCCGCCTGGGCGCCCGTGTCGCTGGTGCCGCAGCCCGACGGCAGCCTTATTCCGTTCCCGCATTTCTACGAGCGCGGCAAACCCGGCTATATCAGCGTCGACCGGCGTGGTCGGCGCTTCGTCAATGAGTCGAAGTCCTATCACGTCTACGTCCCCGAGCTGATCGAGGCCTGCCGCGATGATCCCGTGATCGAGGCATGGATCGTGTGTGACCATGCCGCCATTCGACGGTTTGGGCTCGGCGCGCTCGGGCCGGCGCCGATGCCGATGCGGGCATTCCTTGCGTCGGGCTACATCAAGCGCGCCGATAGCGCAGCTGCCCTGGCGCTCGCCTGCGGCATCGATGCGCGGGGACTAGATCAGACGCTGCGCGTCTTCAACAGCGCCGCGCGCGGCGGCGCGGATCCGGAGTTTCAACGCGGCTTGGATGCTTACCAGCGCTTCAACGGCGCGGCCGACCACCTTCCCAATCCCTGCGTCGGGCCGCTGGAGAAGCCGCCGTTCTATGCCGTTCGCGTGGTTCCGGGCGAACTTGGCACCTTTGCCGGTATCGCCATCAACGCGCATGGGCAAGTGATCGATGCCGACGGCGTTGCCCTCGATGGGCTCTATGCCGTCGGCAATGACGCGGCCAGCGTGATGGGCGGCACCTACCCGGGCGCGGGCATCACCATCGGTCCCGCCATGACGTTTGGCTATCTCGCCGCCCGGCATCTGGCGGCCGCACGCCAGGGGCGCGCGGCGGAACTGGCGCGTCCGCAATCGGCTCAGCCTTGAAGCAGCCGGTCGAGGTCACCCTTCGCCTCGAGTTCATAAAGCTCATCGCAGCCGCCGACGTGGGTCTGCCCAATCCAGATCTGCGGCGCGGTGCGGCGCCCGTTGGCCTTCAACGTCATCTCCCGGCGTAGCGCGGGATTGCCGCCGACGTCGATCTCTTCGAAGGCGGCGCCTTTCTCGCCCAGTAGGCGCTTGGCCATGAGGCAGTACGGGCAAAAGCGCGTGGTATAGAGGACAACCCTTGGCATCCTGACCCCGTGTGAAGGCGCGAACACGCTGCCTTTGCTAGCGCGCGCCGCGACGGCTTGCCAGGGGAACGCCGCAGGCGCCCACGGGTTGTCGCCCTCGACCGATTTGTTTTGCGCATTCGCAAGGGCTCGGTCAACGGGCACAAGGGGCCCCCAGCGCCGCCCCGTCCTGGCGATTTCTCCAAGCCTTTGCAAGGCCGCGAGGAGATCGCCGCGGCGATGCCCGGGCGCCTCCCACGCCGCCGCTGAGGCCCAGGCAGGGGCGAGGGCGCCCAGTCCCCTTGTCGCTTGCGCCACGATGAGCGCAATGGCAGCCTCCGGCCCAGGGCAGGTTTACCGCGAGCCAGGTGTGAAGGCGCCGAAATTCAGCTACGTCCGCGCCGCCAGCCTAGGGCAGGTTCTGGAGCTGCTCGAGCGCTATGGCGAAGACGCGCAAATCCTCGCCGGCGGGCAGAGCCTGATGCCGGCCCTTAACATGCGGCTCTCCGCACCCCGGCTCCTGGTCGATATCAACGGGATCGCGGCGCTGCAGGGCATCACCTGCAAGGAGGGCGTGGTGCGCATCGGTGCGCTGGCGCGGCATGCCGAGGTCGCCACGTCCGCCAGCATCCGCCAATACCTGCCGCTGATCGCTGCGGCCATGCCGCACGTGGCCCACCTCGCCGTGCGCAACCGCGGCACCTTTGGGGGCAGCATCGCACTGGCCGATCCAGCCGCGGAGCTGCCGGCCTGCGCGCTGGCGCTCGACGCACGCTTCGTGCTGCAAAGCCTCGCCGGCCGGCGCGAGGTTGCCGCCGCGGATTTTTTCAAAGGTTTCTATGCGACGGCTCGCCTGCCCAACGAGCTGCTGATCGAGGCGCTGATCCCGGTGCGACAAAACTGGGTTCCCGTCTTTCTGGAGCTGGCGCGCCGTCACGGCGATTTTGCCATCGCCGGTGTGGCCTTTCAGGTGCTGCTCGCAGCGGGCATCGTCGCCGACGCCCGCTTGGCCTATTTTGCCAGCGAGGCGCGGCCGACACTCGGCCTCGCCACGCTGGCGGCGATCAAGGGCCAGCGCCTCGATCAAACCACCACCGAGGCCGCGGTCAGCGCCCTGCCGAAAGATCTGGCGCCGATCGGCAACGCCGCGGCGAGCGCCAAGCTGCGCCTCCACCTGCAGGGCGTGCTGACGCGCCGCGCCTTGCAACAGGCGCAGGCGACAATCACCGGTAACGCGAGGCCTTAATGGGCGGCGAAGAGAGCATGCCGATCCGCCTCACCGTCAACGGCGAAGCCGTTACGCACGTCGTGCCCGTGCGCCAGCATCTGGTGGATTTTTTGCGCGGCACCTTGGGTTTTACCGGCACGCACGTGGGCTGCGAGCACGGGGTGTGCGGCGCATGTTCGCTGCGCGTCGACGGGGTGCTGGTGCGCGGCTGTCTGATGCTGGCGGTGCAGGCCGATGGGGCCGAAGTGGTCACCATCGAGGGCCTCGACGCCTCGGGAGAGATAGCCGATCTGCAGCAGGCCTTTGTCGAGCGCAATGCGCTGCAATGCGGCTTCTGCACACCCGGCATGCTGATGGCGGCAGCGGAATTGTTGCGCGCCGGCGAGCAGAAAACGCGCGCGGCGATCCGCGAGCATTTGGCCGGCAATTTCTGCCGCTGCACCGGTTATCACGCAATTGTCGATGCGGTGTCAGCGACGCTCGAGCGGCGTGCCCACGCAGGAGGCAAGCGTGTCTGAAAAGGGGCGCTCTTCTCCGCTTGGCCAAATGAGCTATCTGGGCCAGTCCGTGCCGCGCCTCGGCGCCAAAGCCGCAGTGGCGGGAAGAGGGCGTTATACCGACGACATCCAGCTGCCGCGCATGCTGCACGCCGCCTTCGTGCGCAGTCCCTACGCGCATGCCAGAATTGTTGATATCGACCTTGCCGCGGCAAGGCGGCACGAGGGCATCCACCTCGTGCTGAGCGGCCGCGAGCTCGCCCAGCGCGTGACCGGACCGTGGGTCGGCACGCTCAGCTGCTTTGCCGGCATGAAGTCGGCGCCGCAGTACCCCATGGCGGTCGAGCGCGCCTGCTGGGCCGGCGAACCGGTGGCAATCGTGGTCGGACGCACGCGTGCTGCGGCCGAGGACGCGGCCGAGCTCATCCGCATTGACTGGCAGGAATTGCCGGCGATCGCCGAAAAACGCGCCGCCCTGGCACCACACGCCCCCGTTATTCATGCCGAGCTCGGCGACAATCTCGCCTTCCGCAAAGCGATAGACACCGGCGACGTGGAAAGCGCATTTGCCGGCGCCGATCTCGTTGTCGAGGAGACTTTCGAGTTTGCCCGCCATACCGGCGTGAGCCTCGAACCGCGATCCCTGCTCGCTACCTATGACAAGGCGACCGGAAAGCTGACGATCATTACCAGCAGCCAATGTCCGCACATGATCCAGCGGGTGTTTGCTGAGACGCTGGGTATTCCCGACCACAACGTGCAAATCATCGCGCCCGACGTTGGTGGCTCGTTCGGATTGAAGATCCATACCTACGGCGACGAGGTGGCAACCGTGGCGGCGGCCATCGAGCTCGGACGCCCCGTCAAATTCATCGCCGACCGGCTGGAGTCGTTCGTCTCCGACATCCACGCGCGCGAAAATTCCGTAACAGCGCGCATCGCCGTGAAGCGATCCGGCGAAATATTGGGCTTCGATGTCGATGTGCTTTCCGGCGCCGGCGCCTATTCACAGTACCCGCGCACCAGCGTGTTTGAAGCCAATCAGATCCTGAACGTCACGGGCGGACCCTACCGGCACCGGCACTATCGGGGGCGTGCGAGCGTGGTCTACCTCAACAAAGCGCCAAGCTCGCAATACCGCGCCGTTGGCCATCCGATCGGCAATGCGGTGGGCGAACACTTGGTGGATCAAGCGGCCTACCGGCTCGGCATCGACCCCATCGAGATGCGGCGGCGCAACGTCTTTGCGGATGACGCCTATCCCAGCCTCAGCGCCAGCGGCATCAAGCTCAAGGACCTGTCGCATCAGCGCTGCCTCGATCTGCTCGTGCGGCGCATGCGCTACGACGAGCTTCGCCGCGAGCAGGACGAAATGCGCCTGGCGGGGATCCAGCGCGGTATCGGCATCGCCCTCTTCATCAAGGGCACTTCGCCGGGTCCCTTGGGCTACTACGGCAGCGGCGGCGCGCCAATCTCGCTGCAGGACGCCTGCGTCATCAAGCTTGAGCCCAACGGCGGCGTGATCTGCGCCGTCGGCGTAACCGAACAGGGCCAGGGTACCAACACCATCATGGGCCAGATCGCCGCCGGCGCGCTCGGCGTGCCGATCGAGGCGGTGCGCGTTATTTCCGGGGATACCGACGCCGTCCCCTACGGCGGCGGCACCTTCGGCTCGCGCGCGGCCGCGATCGGCGGCGAGGCCGTTCTGCAAGCGGCGCGCGCGCTGAAGGAGGAGATCCTCGCCATTGCTAGCGAGCTGTTGCAGGCGGATCCAGCAAGGCTCGAGATCGTCGACGGCAGCGTGGTCGACGCGGCGGGCACGCGGCGCCTGCCGCTCGCCGAGATTGGGCGTATCTGCCACTTCCAGTTGGGGGAGCTGCCGGCGGGCCGCCAACCCGTGCTTTCGCATACCCGCCGGTTCAGGCTGGTCGAAGACCTCTACATCTTTGCCAACGGCGTCCACGGCGCTTACGTCGAGATCGACACGGACACGGGTTTCGTGCGGCTGCTGCAGCACTGGGTGGTGGAAGACTGCGGCCGCCTGATCAATCCGCAGCTCGCCGACGAGCAGGTCAGGGGCGGTTGCGTGCAGGGAATCGGCGGGGCACTTTACGAACACCTGATCTACGATGCTGCGGGTCAGCTCAGCAACGGCACCCTGGCAGACTATCTGGTGCCGATGGCAGCCGAGATGCCGGAGATCGATGTGGCGCACGTCGAGACGCCAAGCTCGCTCAGTGAACTCGGCGCCAAGGGCGTTGGCGAGTCAGGCACCGGTGCCGCCCCTGCCGCCGTCATGAACGCGGTCAACGACGCGCTGCGGCCGTTTGCTGCCCGCGTCACCTCGCAGCCGATCACGCCCGAGACGGTGCTGGTGGCACTCGGCAAGATCTGAGGCACCTCTGCCATGGGAAACCCCATTCTTGTCGAGCTTACGCGCGGCCGGCAGCGCGAGAGCGTGCACACCGGCGCGCTTGCCGTCGCGCGGCCCAACCGAGAACTCGTGGGTTTTATCGGCAACGTCGAGCAACCGATCTTCGCGCGCTCGGCCATCAAACCTTTGCAGGCCCTGCCGCTGCTGGAGACCGGCGCGGCCGACCGCTACGGCTTCGGGCCGCGCGAGCTGGCCATTGCCTGCGCGTCGCATGCGGGCACCCCCGAACACACCACCACGGTCGCCAACATGCTGACGCGGCTGGGCCTCGATGCCATGGCATTGGGGTGTGGCACGCAGGAGCCACTGGATGCGAGCGCTAGCCGTGCGCTTATTCGCGCCGGCCTGGCTGCCACGGCGCTGCATCACAACTGCTCGGGCAAGCACGCCGGGATGCTGGCCACGGCCGCGCACAAGACCGAACCGACCGCCAGCTACTGGCTGCCCGATCACCCCGTGCAAATGCGCATCCTGGGCACGCTCGAAAACATGACGGGCCGTCGGCTCGGCAGCGATGTGCGTGGCATCGACGGCTGCTCGGTGCCGAACTGGGCCGTTCCGCTGGCCGACCTCGCCAGCGCCTTCGCGCGCTTCGTGACGGGTGAAGGCCTGACGCAGGCGCGCCGGCACGCGTGTCAACGACTGGTGGAGGCCTGCTGGGCCGAGCCCAGGCTGGTGGCCGGCCAGGACCGGCTCGATAGCGTGGCCATGGGCAGGCTGCCCGGCAAGGTCCTCATCAAGGCGGGCGCCGAAGGCGTTTACTGCGGCGCCTTTCCAGCAGCGGGCCTCGGCTTCGCGCTCAAGGTCGATGACGGCGGCAAACGCGCGGCCGACCTGGTTGCGGCTAGCCTGCTGCGTCAGTTCTGTCCCGAGGCGACAGACCTCGGCTTGGCGAGACCGCTGCATAACTTCCGTGGCCTGACGGTCGGCGAAATACGCACCGCAGACGCGCTCAAGCGTTTGCTTGGCAGGCTTGGCTGACGCTGCCGCGGCTATCCAACGGGGCTCGGTCGCAAGCCAGCAAAGCCGGCGACAGTGAGGGCTCCAAGACGACGGCTACGACCGCCCGGCCGCAGCAAGCCGGTGCAGACAGGCGCCAAGGATTTCTTGCCCTCCCTCCAGCGCCT
>Ga0075433_10003588_pt1 | contig 11983 bp, 1 predicted proteins | sample RhiMethybrSRZTD2_FD_75299 | JGI IMG/M metagenome (GOLD analysis project Ga0075433, IMG submission 75299) | Populus rhizosphere microbial communities from Tennessee, USA - Rhizosphere MetaG P. TD hybrid SRZTD2 | ecosystem: Host-associated > Plants > Roots > Rhizosphere > Soil | place: USA... | reverse complement strand
CGCGCCAGCCCGACCCCGCCGATGTACAGCTCGCCGGTGACCCCGATCGGCACCGGCTGCATCTGCCGATCCAGGATGTAAGCCAGCGTGTTCGCGATCGGCTGACCGATCGGGACTGTGACCGCCATCCCCATGCCGTTTGTGTCGTTCTCGCTCAGTCGAAAGGTCAGCGCACCGATCGTCGCTTCCGTCGGTCCATAATGATTGATCACCGCGCATGTGCTGGACAGCGTGGCGATCCGCTTGAGCAGCTTGGGCGATAGCGCCTCGCCGCCGAGGATCAGGAAGCGGCGTGGGAGTATCTTGGCGGGCTCCGCCGATGCTAGCAGCGCGCTCAGGTGCGAGGGGACGATCTTGAGCACATCGATCGCGTGCTGGGCGAGGTAGCTGCCGAACAAGGCGCTGTCGGTCGCCACGTCGTAGCTGAGCACATGCAGGCAGCCACCGGACGCTAGAGCAGGAAAGATCGCGGTGTTGCCCAGGTCGGCGGCGATCGTGGAGACGGTAGCGAACTGCAATCCATTGGCGCGCGCTGCATCGTTCAGGCCGAGCTTTTGACAAATGCAGGCGACGTAGTTGACCAGCCCGGCGTGCGTCACACCGACGCCTTTGGGCGTGCCGGTCGAGCCGGAGGTGTAGATCACATAGGCCAGGTTCTCGGGTTGCACCACGACGGGCTGCGCCAGCACCGGCGCAGTTGCGATCTGCGGCCAGTCGGCGTCGATATAGACGACGTGCGAGGGAAACATTGCGATCACTTCGCCCAATCGACCATCGGAATGCGATCGTTGTGTTAGCAGCACCTGCGGTCGCGCATCCGTGATCATGAACGCCAGCCGCTCCGGCGGATAGGATGGGTCGAGTGGCAGGTAGGCACCACCGGCCTGCAGGATGCCGAACAAGCCAACCAACAGGTCGAGTGAACGGTCGCAGCAGAGTGCGACGAGCACCTCGGGACCGATCCCACGCTGCTGGAGGTATATGGTGAGCTGGTTGGCGCGTGCATGCAGCGCGGCGTAGCTGAGCGCGCCATCGTCGAAGACCAGCGCGATCGCATCGGGCGCGCGGGCAACCTGCGCCTCGAACAGCTCGTGGATACAGCGGATATCAGAAATTAGCTGCCGTGAAGCAGAAGTAGGGCTTCTGACCCCTGACCCCTGACCCCTGACCCCCCAGATCGTGTCGTTCCATTCGTGCAGCACCTGTTCGCGCTCGGCGGCGGTCAGCAACGGTAGGTCGGCGACCCGCAGCGTCGGGGCCGCGGCGACCCCCGCCAGCAAGATCTGGAAATGACCGGCCATCCGCGTAATCGTTGTGGCATCGAATAGCTCCGTTTGATACTCGATCTGGCCCACGATTGTATCGTCGCCCTCGCTCAACGTCAGCGTCATGTCGAATTTCGTCATCCCGGTCGCGATGCCCGCCCCTTCCACCGCCAGTTCCGGTAGCGCCAGCGGCGCTTGGGGCGCGTTCTGAAAGACGAACATGACCTGGAACACCGGTGTATGGCGCAGCACCCGCACTGGCTGGAGCGCTTCGACAAGCTGCTCGAACGGCAGCTCCTGGTGCGCGTAGGCGCTGAGGCAGACCTCACGCACGCGCGCCAGCAAATCGCGGAAGGTTGGATTCCCCGCCAGCCGAACCCGTAGAGCCAACGTATTCACGAAAAAGCCGATCAGCCCCTCGGTCGCCAGCCGCTCGCGATTCGCAATGGGGCTGCCCACCACCACATCCGCTTGCCCGCTGTAGCGCGCGAGCAGCATCGCCCAGCCGGCCAGCAAGACCATGAACAGCGTGGCGTCGCTGTGTTCACACAGCGCGCGCAGCCTGGCTAGCGTTGCTACTGGCAACTCGACGGCGACACTCGCCCCACGGAACGAGGGCGTTGCCGGGCGCGGTCGGTCGGTCGGCAGCTCGAGCAGCGCGGGCGCATCGGCTAACTGGTCACGCCAGTGCGCGAGCTGCCGTTCCAGTACCGCGCCCTGGAGCCAGGAGCGCTGCCAGACGGCGTAGTCGGCATACTGGACCGGTAGCTCGGGCAGCTCTGCTACCTGTCCCAGGCGTTGCGACCGGTAGTGCGTCAGCACCTCGCGCGTCAGCACCCCCAGCGACCAGCCATCGGCGACGATGTGGTGCAGCGTGAGTAGCAGCGTGTGCGAATCCGCCGCCAGCCAGACCAGTGCGGCGCGCAGCAGCGGCCCGGTCGCCAGGTCGAACGGGGCGAGCCCAACCGTCTGCGCAAGCTGTTGCAGCTGATCGTCGCGCGTCGGCTCAGGTAGCTCGCGTAGGTCGAACAGTGGCAGCGCCAGCGCGTGCGGCGGCACAATCTGCTGAAAGGTTTGCCCATTGTAAGCGACAAAGACGGTACGCAGCGACTCGTGGCGGGCAATCACGGCGCTGAGGCTGGCAGCCAACGCGGCGCGGTCGAGCGGACCTGTTAGCCTCAGCGCGAAGCCGAGGTGGTAGGCAGCGTTGCCGGGCGCGAGCTGATCAAGGAACCAGAGCCGCTGCTGCGCGAAGGAGAGCGGCGCGGGCTGCGACGGATCGCGGCGTGGGATGCGCGGCGTATCCGCCGTCGCCACCGCCTCCTTCCGCGCGGCACGCAGCAGCAGCGCTCGCTTGGCCGGCGAGAGATCCTTCAGCCGATCCTTGCGATCGGATGACGTCATCGCTGTCCTCCTTGCTCAGGCGTGATGGGTAAATCTGTCAGGTCAGGCTTGATCCTGGTCAACTCAGTCAGGCTTGCTATACGGTCGTATCCGGATGCGGATCGACTGCCATGATCTGCGCCTGATCTTCGTCGATGTCATCCAAAAAGTCGAGCATGCCGTCGAAGGAGGCCGCGCTGAACTTGTCGATCAACGCATCATCGATCTTTTCGGCCAGATCCCGCAGCATCGGTGTGGTGAATAGATCGCGTACGTGCAGCTCGATACCGAATTGCGCCTGCACGCGCGACACCACTTGTGTCACCTTCAGCGAATGCCCGCCGAGGCCGAAGAAGTTATCCTGCCGCCCCACGGTCTCAATCTGTAACACCTCAGCCCAGATTCGCGCCAGATCATCCTCGGTCGGTGTCTGCGGGGGCTCGAAGGGTGTATCCAGCTCTGGTCGCGCACCATCCGGCGCGGGCAACGCCTGCCGATCAAGCTTGCCGTTGGGCGTCAGCGGCAGCGCGTCGAGCACCACATAGGTCGTTGGTACCATGTACTCCGGCAACGTGGCCTGGGCGAGCGAGCGCACGCCGTTCACCAGCAGCGCGCGGCCAGTGCTCGCCGATACCTCCTCCGCAGCGCTGCCGCCTGCTCCCTCCGCCGGGACAAGATAGGCCACCAGTCGCTTGTTCGCAGCCCCACCTGCGGACGGCCCATCGTCGCACAGCGCCACCACACACGCCTGGAGCCAGGCGTGAGGCCGAAGCGCCGCCTCGATCTCGCCCAACTCGATCCGATAGCCACGCAGCTTCACCTGCTGATCGCGTCGCCCGAGGTAGATAATCGTGCCATCGGGCCGGTAGCGTGCCAGGTCGCCGGTTTTGTAAAGGCGGAAGGATGAGGGCTGAAGGATGAAGGCGGAAGATCCGATCGTATCTTCTGTCTCCTCGTCTCCCGGTCTCCTTGTCTCCCGGTCTCCTTGTCTCCTTGTCCAGGGGTCAGGGGTCGGGGTTCGGGGATCAGGGAGCTTGTCCTCCGACACCCGATACCCGACACCCGATACCTCCGCGAACGGATTTGGCACAAAGCGCTCGGCGGTCAGGTCGGGCCGTTTGAGGTAGCCGCGCGCCAGCCCGGCCCCGCCGGCATAGACCTCCCCCGTCACCCCAGCCGGCACTGGCCGCAGCGCCTGATCGAGCAGATAGATCTGGGTGTTTGCGATTGGGCGGCCGATCGGGACGCGCGTCGTCGCCGCCGGATCGTCGCTCGTATCGTGCCAGGTGACATCTGCCGCGACCTCCGACGAGCCGTACAGGTTCAACAGCAGGCGATCAGGCAGCAGCCTACGAAACTGTCGGCAGAGTTCATCGTCCAGCGCTTCGCCGCTGGTTATCCAGACGCGCAGATTCGGCAGCGCTGCGCCAAGCGCTGCATTGCTTTCCAGCAGCGCTCGCAGCAGCGCGGGCACCAGCACGATGCGGGTGACATGCTGCGCCGCAAGCAGTGTCACCAGCCGCGACATGTCTTTCACGACCTCATCCGGGATGATCACGGTTGGAACCCCGCGCAGCAGCGAGCCGAAGATCTCCCAGATCGAATCGACAAAGTTCAGCGAGGTCTTCTGGCAGGCGCGTTCGCCGGGCGTGAAGGGATAGGTTTGCCACATCCACGCGAAGCGATTAACCGCGCCACGATGCAATCCGAGCACCCCCTTCGGTCGCCCGGTCGAACCCGAGGTGTAGATCGCATACAGAAGTTGGTCGGGGCTCGTAGCGCGATCGTTTGCCGGGGGCGTGGCCGGGTGCCGGGCGATGGTCGGCCAGTCGGCGCGTAGATTTACGATTTTGGATTTACGATTTACGATTGGCGTGTCAGTTGCTCCCAAATCGTCAATCGTAAATCGTAAATCGTCAATACTTTGGTGCGTGATCAGCACATCCACCTGCGCGTCTTCGAGCATGAACCGGAGTCGTTCCGACGGATACGCCGGGTCGAGCGGCAGATACGCCCCGCCGGCCTTCAGGATGCCCAGCAACCCGATCAGCATCTCGGGCGAGCGCTCGACGCTCAGCCCCACCAGCGCCTCTGGCCCGATGCCCAGGCACCGCAAGTGCTGCGCCAACTGCGCGGAGCGCCGATCCAACTCGGCGTAGCTCACCTGTGTGTTGTCCAGCACGAGTGCGATCGAGTCGGGAGTGTGTGTGGTCTGCAAGGCGAACAGCTCGTGCAGCGTGCGCTCGATCGGGTAGTCGGTCGCCGTCCGGTTCCAATCGACGATCACCTGCTGCTGCTCCGCCTGCGTGAGCAGCGGCACGTCCGCCACCCGCGCATGGGGATTCGCCAGCATCCCTCCTAGAACGACCGTCATATGGCGCAGCATCCGGCCGATCGCCTCGGCATCGATGCGTGAGCACTGGTAGCTCGTCCGCAGCCCCAGGCTCGTGCCCTGAAGCGCGGCGACGAGCGTGAGCGGATAATTCGTTCGCTCCGTCACCAGAATATCATCGATCACCAGGCCGTTACCTTGCTCCAATAGCCCGCTATCCATCGGATAGTTCTGGAAGATCACCAGGCTCTCGAACAATGGTAGCCCACGCGGCACCTCGCTCCAGCCTTGCACCTGCACGAGCGGACTGTATTCGTACTGTCGCACCTCGGCCTGATCAGCCTGCAATCGCTGTAACCAAGCTGCCAAATCCATTCCGCCATCGACCCGCACCCGCACCGGCAGCGTGTTGATGAACAGCCCGATCATCGTTTCAACGCCGCGTAGCTCTGGTGGGCGACCGGACACCGTCGTGCCGAAGACCACATCAGACTCGCCAGTGTAGCGGCTCAATAGCTGCGCCCATGCGCCCTGGATCAGCGTATTCAGCGTGATCTGATGCTTCCGAGACAGCATTTGCAATCCAGCCGTCGTCTCGACCGACACCGCTATGTGCTGCTCGGCATACGGCTCGCCCGCAGCGCCCGGATCGGCTGCCTCGCTCGGCGGCTCGCCGATCGGCAGCGCTGTGGGCGCCTTGAAACCGGCCAGCGTCTGCTTCCAATAGGCTTCCGCAAGCGCGAGATCCTGGCGCTGCAACCACGCGATGTAGTCGCGATACGGTCGTTGCGGTGCGAGCGTGATCGGTCGGCCCTGGCAGAAGGCAGTATAGTAGCCAAATACCTCTCTGAGCAGCACCGGCAGACACCAGCCATCCAACAGCAGGTGGTGATGGCTCCAGATCAACACATGTGATTCCGCACCGGTGTGGATCAGCGCCAGCCGCATCAACGGTGCCTGCGTCAGATCGAAGCTGCGCGCGCGATCAGCACGCAGGAACGCCTCCAGCTCGGCCACCTGCGCGCTCGCCGTCAGGTTGCGCCAATCGTGCTGATCGATCGGCAACGGCACCCGCCGATAAACGACTTGAAACGGCTCCGCGCTGTGTGTCCATTGAAACGCGGTTCGCAGCACCGCGTGCCGATCGATCACCTGCTGCCAGGCGCGTTGCAACACCTGCACATCGAGCGCGCCGCGTAACGTGCAGTTCATCTGCTCGAAATAGACCCCGGTTGCGTGGTCGTACAGGTGGTGAAACAGCATCCCCGCCTGCATAGGCGTCAGCGGATAGATATCCTCGATCAGTTTGTGCTTACCCGCCGCGTTCGCATCCGCGCGGGGCGCGAGCGCCACAAGCAGATCGTCGAGCGCCTGCTGACTAAATGCCATCTGCGGGAAATCCGATGGCGTGTAGCCGTTCGCCTCGGGCGAACAGCAGTGCGCGATCAGCTCGCGCAGCGCCGCGCTGAAATGCGCCGCCACCCGCTCGATCATATCGCGCCGGTGCAGATTCTCGCTGTAGAACCAGGCGATCTGAAGTTGCCCACCGATCACGCTGCCGCTGATCGCCAGCACATGGCTGCGCAGCGCTTGTGGATGCTGAAGCGGGCCGCTATCCTCTGGGGCACCACCAAAGAGCGCCGATCCTTCCAACACCTGATCGAACTGGCCCAGGTAGTTGAAGCTCACTTCGGCCTGCGGCAGCGCCCGCAGCTGCGCGGCGCTGCCGGCGTCCGCAGCCAGGTAGCGCAGCACGCCATAGCCGATCCCGCGATTCGGGATGCCGCGTAGCTGTTCCTTGATCGCCTTCAAGGTCGCCGCTGGCCCTGTGTGCCGCTCGGCATCCAACAGCACTGGGAAGATCGTCGTGAACCAGCCCACGGTTCGCGACGTATCCAGCTCCTCAAACAGCGGCTCGCGCCCATGCCCTTCGAGATCGACGAGCAGTGTACGAACGCCGGTCCAACGGGCGAAGGCTTCCACAAGTGCGGCCAACAGTACGTCGTTGATCTGCGTCTGGTAGGCTGCGGGAACCTCTTGCAGCAGCGCGCGTGTTTCGGCTATGCTCAGCGTCTCTAGGACGGTCTGCGTGCTCGCGACCAGATTGGCCTGCGGGCGCGGCGCGAAGTCCATTGATATGGGAACAACCCGCTCCCACGGCTGCGCGAACCAGTAGTCGCGCTCCTGCTGAACCTCCACGCTCTGCGCATAGGCGACCAACTGCTGTGCCCATGCCTGGAATGAGCTGGTCTTCGGCGGCAGCGTGATCGCCTGGCCGGAGCTGAGTTGTTCGTAGATCGTTTGCAAGTCTTCCAGCACGATCCGCCAGGAAACGCCATCGATCGCCAGATGGTGGATGAGGATCAGCAGCCGGCCCGGCTGGCCCGCTCCGCAGTCGAAGGAGGCCACGCGGAAAAGCGGCCCCACAGCCAGGTTCAGGCTCGCTTGCAGATCGGTCGCAGCCTGGCTGATCGCCCGCTGTTGCTCCGCATCCGCCAGCGCCGAAACATCCACGCGACACAGTGCTACTCGTGCGCCCTCGGCACCAGCGATGACCTGCCCCCAGCCGCTGGGCTCGCGCGTGAAGCGCAGGCGCAGGGCATCGTGGTGGAGCGCAAGCGCTCGCAGCGCTTGCGTGAGCAACTGCGGTGCGAGTGCGCGCCGCACGCTCAACAAGACCGCTTGATTCCAGTGATGCGGCGCCGGCAACTCCTGCTCGAAAAACCAGCGCTGGATCGGTGTAAGCGGGAGCGCGCCCGTGACGAGTCCCTGCGCGGTCTGGGCCGTTGGCATGGGCGCGGCGGCATCGGCGAGCGCGGCGATCGTTTGGTGTTGAAAGATCTGTTTGGGCGTGAGATGCAGGCCCGCCTGCTTGGCCCGCGCGACGATCTGGATGCTGAGGATCGAGTCGCCACCGAGCGCGAAAAAATTATCGTGGATGCCGACCTGCTCCAGACGCAGCACCTGCGACCAGACCTCCGCCAACTGCGCCTCAATAGCGCTGCGCGGCGCGACATATGCGCCATCGAGCGCCGTCCGTGAGCCATCGGGCGCGGGCAGGGCTGCGCGATCAAGCTTGCCGTTCGACGTGAGTGGCAGCGCATCCAGCAGCACCCACGCCGCCGGCACCATATAGTCGGGCAGGCGCTCGATCAGGAACGCGCGTAGCTCAGGGATCAGGGTTCGGGGTTCAGGGTTCGGGAGGGCACGATATATCGTGCCCCTACCCTCGGTCTGCTTGTCTGCTTGTCTGCTTGTCTTCCTGTCCTCCGATCCTGACCCCTGACCCCTGACCCCTGACCCCTCGACAACGTACGCCACCAGCCGCCGTTCGCCGGGGGCATCTTCGTGCGCCAGCACGACCGAATCGGCCACAGCGGGATGCTGCGCCAGTACCGCCGCGATCTCGCCCAGCTCGATCCGGAAGCCGCGAATCTTCACCTGCTGATCGATCCGCCCCAGGTATTCCAGGGAACCGTTCGCCAGATAGCGCGCCAGGTCGCCGGTCTTGTAGAGCCGCGCCACCTCACCCCCTCTCCCCCTCTCCTGGCAGGAGAGGGGGCAGGGGGTGAGGTCGGCGAACGGATTCGGCACAAAGCGCTCGGCGGTCAGATCGGGGCGATTGAGGTAGCCGCGCGCGACGCCCGCACCGCCGACGAAGAGCTCGCCCGGCACGCCGATCGCAGCCAGCTGCATGCGTCGATCGAGAACGTAGACCGACAGATCGGGGATCGCGGTGCCGATCACGCTGCCGGCCCACTTGCCCAGGTCCAGCTGCGTCAGCGCGCGATAGGTCACATGGACGGTCGTTTCGGTGATCCCGTACATGTTGACCAACTGTGGCTGTTGGTCGTCGTGTCGGGCATACCATGGTGCCAGGCTTTGCAGCTCCAGCGCCTCGCCGCCGAAGATCACCAGCCGCAGGTCGAGCCGCCCGGCTTCGCTCTCGGCCTGTTCAGCCGCGATCAGCTGGCGAAAGGCCGAGGGGGTCTGATTCAGCACGGTGACGTGCGCCGAGCGTAGTTGCGCTACAAACTCTTCGGGGCTACGGCTGATCGCGTATGGCACGACGACCAGCCGCCCTCCGAAGCCGAGCGCGCCCCACAGCTCCCACACCGAGAAGTCGAACGCGGTCGAGTGGAACAGCGTCCATATGTCGCGCTCGCCGAAGTGGAACCAGTCCGCCGTCGCTGCGAATAGCCGCGCGACGTTGGCGTGGCTCACCAACACGCCCTTGGGACGTCCGGTCGAGCCCGATGTGTAGATCATGTAGGCCAGGTTGTCGGGTGTCGCGCCGCTCGCTGGGGTCGTCGCGGGTTGCCGAGCGATCGCGGGCCAGTCGGCATCCAAATAGACGATAGACGATAGACGATAGACGATATCGCTGTCGCTCTGTAGACCATCGTCCATCGTCCTTCGTCCATCGTCCTTCGTGGTAATCAGCACGCTCACCTGTGCGTCTTCGAGCATGAACGCCAGCCGTTCGGTGGGGTAGCTTGGATCGAGCGGCAGATACGCACCGCCGGCCTTCAGAATGCCCAGCAGCCCCACCACAAGCTCGACCGAACGTTCCATCAAGATACCGACGAGCCGCTCCGGCCCGACGCCGAGTGCCTGGAGATGGTGCGCAAGTTGGTTGGCGCGCCGGTTCAGCTCGCGATACGTCACCTGCTCAGGACCGACCCCTGACCCCGGACCCCTGACCCCTGACCCCTCGAAGATGAGCGCGATCGCGTCGGGGATGCGCGCGGCTTGCGCGGCGAATAGCTCGTGCAGACAGCGATCCGGCGCGTATGTCGTCGCCGCTGCGTTCCAAGCCAAAAGCTGCGCCCGCTCCGCTGCGCTCAGCAAGGGCAGCGCGGATACGGGCTGATCGGGGTCGGCCAGCGCGCCGGCCAGCAGCGTCTGGAAATGCCCGACCAGGCGTATGATCGTCGCGTCGTCGAAGAGGTCGGTGTTGTATTCCACGCCGCCGCCGAGCCCTGCATCCGTCTCGTTCAGAGTCACCTGAAGGTCGAACTTGGCGGCGTGATTCCCGAATGCGAGCAACTGCATCGCCAGACCGGCCAAGTCAAGCGCGGCTGGCGGCGTGTTCTGAAGGACGAACATCACCTGGAACAACGGGTGACGGCTGAGATCGCGCGGCAGATTCAGCGCCTCGATCAGCTTCTCGAATGGCAAGCCTTGATAGGTATAGGCGTCCAGCATGACATCGCGCACACGCCGGAGCAGCGTGCGAAAGCTGGGGTCGCCCGCGAAGCTGACGCGCAGCGCCAATGAGTTCACGAAAAACCCGATCAGCCCTTCGGTTTGAGATCGATCACGATTGGCGATCGGCGTACCGACGATAATATCGTCCTGCCCGGAGTAGCGATGCAGCAGCGCCTGAAACGCCGCGACCAGTGCCATGAAGATGGTGGTATCCTCAAGCATATTCAGCGCCCGCAGCGCCTCGCGGATCTGCGGCGCGATATCTAGCGCCTGCGCCGCGCCGTGCGAAGTTTGTACCGCCGGGCGCGGGCGATCAAGCGGTAGCTCCAACGTGGGCAAGCTACCGCCCAACTGCCGACGCCAGTAGGTCAGGTGTTGCTCAAGCAGTTCGCCCTGAAGCTGCTCACGCTGCCAGATCGCGAAGTCGGGATATTGGATACGCAGCTCGGGCAGCGACGCGGGCATCCCAGCGACCCGCGCAGCATACAGCGCGATCAGTTCCCGCGTCAGTACGCTCATCGACCAGCCGTCGGAAACGATGTGGTGCATCACCAGGAGCAGCACATGCGCCTCGTCGGCCAGCCGCACCAGCGTAATGCGCACGAGTGGGCCGCGCTCCAGATCGAATGGCAGCCAGAGCGTTGCGCTCGCGAGATCGCCGAGCTGGCCTTGCTGCACGGTCTCGGGCAAGCTGCGCAGATCGACGAGCGGCAGCGCCAGCTCCAGGCGCTCATCGATCACCTGCATCGGCTGCTCGTCGATCATCGTGAAGGTCGTGCGCAGGGCTTCATGGCGGCGGATGATCGCGTTGAAGCTATGCCGAAGCGCCGCCGGATCGAGCTGCCCAGTCAGGCGCAGCGCGGTCGGGAGGTTGTAGGCGACACTGCCGGGAGTCAACTGGTTGAGGAACCAGAGCCGCTGTTGGGCGAATGAAAGCGGTACCGGGCTATGCTGCGCGCGGCGCGGGATGCTTTGCCGGCTATCGGCAGCGGTCGCGTCTTTCCGCATCGCCTTTTGGAGTAGGAGCGCGCGCTTGGCAGGTGAAAGCTCTTTCAATCGATCTAGTCGATCAGATGTCGTCATCGCCGTATTCCTTGCGCAATTGCAGATTGCAGATTGCCTCTTGAACTGCTTCCGTCAGCGAGCAGGGACTGCTTCCGACTCGCCGCCGTTGCTGGACATGATCTGCGCTTCGTCATCGTCGATCGCTCCCAGGAACTCCAGCAGTTCCTGGAACTCATCGGTGCTGAGCTTCTCCATGATCGCCTCCTCCACGCGCTCGGCCAGACTTTGGACCGTCGGCGAGGTGAAGAACGTGCGGACCTTCAGATCGATCATAAAGTGATCCTGGATTCGCGATAGCACCCGTGTCACCATCAAGGAATGACCGCCAAGCTCGAAGAAGTTGTCATTCAGTCCAACGTGCTTGACCCCCAACACATCGGCCCAGATCGCCGCAAGATCCTGCTCGGTCGGGGTCTGCGGCGCGACGAAGCTGTCGTTCAGCTCGGGCCGCGCTGCATCGGGCTGCGGCAGCGCTTTTTGATCGACCTTGCCGTTAATGTTCAGCGGCAGCGCCGACAGGAATATGAAGCTGGCGGGCACCATGTACGTCGGCAATGTCGCCTGCACGAAGCTGCGCAGCGTGCTGGTCGTCGGTGGATCGCCCTCCTCGGCGACGAGGTAGGCCACCAGCCGTTTGTCGGCCGATCCGTTGCCCACGCCGCCATCGCGCAGGACGACGACGCTCTCGCGCACCTGCGGATGCTGCTGGAGCACCGCTTCGATCTCT
>Ga0075433_10003586_pt1 | contig 11988 bp, 17 predicted proteins | sample RhiMethybrSRZTD2_FD_75299 | JGI IMG/M metagenome (GOLD analysis project Ga0075433, IMG submission 75299) | Populus rhizosphere microbial communities from Tennessee, USA - Rhizosphere MetaG P. TD hybrid SRZTD2 | ecosystem: Host-associated > Plants > Roots > Rhizosphere > Soil | place: USA... | reverse complement strand
CTCGGCAGCTTCGTCCAGATCCCGGGCGGCAACCCCTACCCCCGCCTCATCGAGGAGACGCCGAAGAAGCCCCTGCGAGTGTTCCTCCACGCGGCGACGAACGACCTCAACTGGGGCCCGGGCCGAAACTGGCTCGCCGCCAACCTGCGCGTCGCGGCCGCGCTCGCGGAGCGTGACTACGACTTCCGCCTCGTGATCGGGGACGGCGGGCACGAGCTGCGTCACACCGGAGACGTCATGCCGGATGCGCTGCGCTGGCTCTGGCGCCGTTAGGATCCCGCACCGATGGCGCAGTACCTCCTGTTCGTCTGGAAGCCGAGCGGCTACGAGCTGCGTGAAGCCGAGGGCGAGGTGCCCAGCGTCGGCTCGGAGGTCGAGCAGGACGATCAAAAGCTGCGCGTGAGCAAGGTGGCGCCGTCGCCGTTGCCCGGCGACGATCGTCTCTGCGTCTACCTACAGGCCGCCTAGCGCCGACTCGGCCGCGATCCGGCCGAACACGAGCGCGGCAGCAAGGCCGCTTGCATAGCCCCCCGTGGAGATTCCGCCGACGTCCGCGCCGGCCGCGTAGAGGCCGTCTGTGACGCGCGCATGCTCGTCGATGCGCAGTCCCCCGATCGTGTGCGTGATGCCGGGCTTGACCCGGACGCCGACGCGCGTTCCGCTCGGCGCTGGGAACGGGAGCTCGCTCGGCTTCGTGCGGGTGGAGGCGAGCGCGACGCGAGCCGCGATGTCCGTGTCCGCCAAGGCATGGTCGTCGAGGAGGTACCACGCGCGCGCAGCCGGCTGCTGTGCCGTTGCCTGCACGAGGTCGTTCTCCGACCATGACACCTCACCCTCGAAGAACTCCTCTCCGCGCTCGTTGACGACGCGAGCCGCGCGGCCGTACAGCTGCGCGAGGGGAACGAACTGCGCTTCGGTGAAGTCGGCGTCCGGCATGTTGCGCCCGTAGAACTCGTCCAGTCCCGCCGAGAGCTCGGCGCCGCGCGCGAGCGCGTGACGCATACCGTCGCCCGCGCTCCACGGGTTCGCGCGCAGGCGCAGCGCGCCGCCGGGGCGGATGTGGGCGCGCACGAGCTCGGAGTCGCCCTGAAAGCCGCCCGTCGCCAGGATCGCGGGCTCGCCGGTCGTCTCGCCGAGACGGACGTCGCCGGCCGCGCGAGCGAGCGTCTCGGTCAGGCCGCGCGGGTCGAACCGCTTGCCGATCGTGCGCGGGTTCCCGGTCTCGTGCTTCACGACAGGCGCTCCGAGCGACTCGAGCCACTCGATCCCCTCGTCGAGGCGTTCCCAGGTGATGCGCTGCAGCCGCTCGTCACCGGTCGGACACTCGGCGCGGAAGTCGTCCCATTCGCGGAAGCGCCAGACCACGCAGCTCGAGAGCAGCATCGATCCGCCCGCGCGCGTTCCCTTCTCGTAGACGACGGGCGTCGCCCCGAGCTCGCGCGCGCGGGCGGCCGCGCAGAGGCCGGCCATCCCCGCGCCCGCGATACTCAGGTCAGCGCGAATTCCGGCTTGTGCTCGACGTACTCGATGCGCACCCGCTCGGGCCCCCAGACGAAGACCGCCCGCGTGTTGGCGGCGTCGACGACGTTGTCGACTACGCCCATCTCCTCCGCTTCGGCGATGTGCTCGTCGACTGAATCCACCAGCACCGCGAGATGGTTCAGCAGCGGCCTCTCCGGGTCGCCCGGCTCGCCGGGATGGAACTCGACGAACGCGCCGCCGACCTGCACTCGCGGGTGACCCTCTGCCGACGGCGGCGCAGGATCGAAGCCGAAGCGCAGGTACTCGTCGGCCGTGCGGGGCGGGTCCGCGGAGAAGAGCGCGACGTGGTCGAGGTCGTAGTTCACCTCGGTGGGCGCCTCGACGAGGCGCACCGCGACGTTCTCGCCGACGTCGGCTTCCGGCTCGACGTCGTGCGGCAGGCTCGCCACGCGGAGGGCGACGTACTTGAACGCGCCGCGCTCGCGCGGCGGATCGGCGTCGAAGAGGGTCAGCTTGCCGCGGCGGGCGTCGGCCCCCACGAGGGTGAAGTTGTCCTGGCGGTCGATCACGTGCATGCCGTAGCGGCTCGTCAGAGCCTCGGCGATCGGCCCGCGATCGGCGAGCCAGAAAGCGACATGGTCAAGCGTCTTGGGCTCCATGCCCGAGACCCTAGCTAGCTACCGCTTCCTTGCGTCGACCGCCCTCTGGAGCTGCGTCTTGTTCATCTGCGAGCGCCTCGGCACGTTGAGGCGTTTTGCCTCGTTGTAGAGCTGCTCCTTCGTCCGGCCCTTCGGACGGTTGGTGCCGGACCGCATTCCGCCGCGCCGGTACGACGACATGTCGCGCGTCGAGCTCCGCGACGCGCGGCCGGCCTCACCGGAGCGGGCGCGCTCCTTGTTGACCGTGCGTGCCGCGATCTCCTTGGCGCGCTTGGTCGATCGGCCCTGTTCCTTCTCGGACTCCTTGATGTGCTCGTACTGACGTTCGCGCTTCGCGCTCCATGCTGACTGAGGCACGTCGTAACCCCCTACTGCTGGATGACACCCGGGTCGTACCCGGTCTCGCGCTGCTTATTCCAGCGGTGGGTTCTGGACGTTGTGCTCGGTGGCGTACGCGTTCGTGAGCTCGTTGACGACGTCGAGCCCTTTGCCGTAGGCGTAGTTGATCTCGACGAAGGGCTGCCACTTGTCGGGCAGCGCATCCTCGGGGAAGATGGCCTCGACGGGACACTCGGGCTCGCACGCGCCGCAGTCGATGCATTCCTCGGGGTCGATCACGAGTATGCGGTCCGCCTGGTGGATGCAGTCCACCGGACAGACATCGACGCAGGACAAGTCCTTGATGTCGATGCACGGCTCGGCGATGATGTACGTCACTGGGCGCCCTACTCTACTGAGGCGGTCAGCTCCTCGACGATCTCAGGCGCGCGCTCCTGCAGCGCGTTCTTGACGAGGACCTGATCGAAGCCCGCCTCGTGCGCTCGGCGCAAACCGGCCGTGTCGGTGTGGCCGCCGAAGCCGACGATCGGGACCTCCGGATACGAGTCCGCGACATCGTCGGGATCGACACGACTGATGTCGGCGATGACGAGATCGGGCCAGTCGGCGCTGTCCGGCGTCACGAAGTGATGGCCGGTCAACAGGGCCTCGAGCTTGCCCCGGAAGAAGAGATCGACCCCACACAGCAGGATCGTCGCCACGGTGGGAGCGTACCGTGCTCGTAGGTCCTGTTGCTAGTGTCGCGCGCGTGGACTTCGTGGCCGTCGCGCGCGTCGAGGACGTTCCGCCGGGCACCATCCGCAGCGTCCACGCAGGCGACGAGGAGATCGCCCTCGCGCACTGCAACGGCGGCTTCTACGCGGTGCAGCAGCACTGCATCCACCTCCGGGGGCCGCTCGGCGAGGGCCGCCTCGAGGGCTGTGTGCTGACGTGCCCATGGCACGGGTGGCAGTACGACGTCCGCACAGGCCGGAACGAGTTCGATCTCGCGATCCAGCTCCGCACCTACGACGTCCAGGTCGAAGACGGAGAAATTCGAGTCGGACTTCAAGAGTCGAGCGCGGGGAATGACTCCGTTTCGACCTCGGCCCAGTGACCGGGGTTGATCGGGCGGACGAGCAGAGCTCGCCCGCCCTCTCTCCGGAAGCGTCGAGCCGCTTCCTGAAGGGGGTCGAGCTCATCCGGGCCGGCGAGTACTTCGCCGCGCACGAGGAGCTGGAGCTGGCCTGGCGCGACGCGCCGCAACCCGAGCGCGACTTCTTCCAGGGCCTGGTCCACGTCGCGGTCGCGTGGTACCAGGCCGGCCGCGGCCGGCGCATCGGGACGGTGCGGCAGCTCGAGAAGGCGATCCGCCGGCTGACTCCCTACGCGCCGGCGCACCGCGGCCTCGACCTCGACGCCTTGCTCGAGCAACTGCGGCGAGCGCTACAGGTCGCCCAGTCCGATCGCCTCGAGCACGCGGTGCGTATAGATCTGGACGCGGTAGAACTCGTCGAAGAACAGCAGTAGCCCGAGCGCGACGAGGATCACGCCGCCGACGATCGAGAAGACGCGATAGTGATCGCGCAGCCAGCGGAAGAATGTCATCCCGCGCACGAAGAAGACGGCGACCAGCAGGAAGGCGAGCCCGAGGCCGGCCGAGTACGCGGCGAGCCACGCCGAGCCTCGCAGCACCGTGTCGGAGTTGCTCGCCGCGGCGAACGCACCGCCCAGGAAAGGTCCGACGCAGGGCGCCGCGCAGATCGCGAACGCTCCCCCGAGCAACACGCGTGAGCCGCGGCGCCGCGCGCCCTGCAGCAGCCCGCCCGCGACGAGCCGATCCGTTCCGGGGAGCAGGCCGAGGAACGCCAGGCCGGCGACGACGAGGATGAAGCCCGCGATCGCGCGCTGGGTCTGATCGGTCAGCGCGCTCGAGATCAGGCTCGCGGCCGCTCCGAGCGCGACGAAGACGATCGCGAAGCCGGCGATGAAGGGCAGGCTCGCAAGCGCGACGCGACGTCCGACGCCTGGATCGCCGAGCCGCTGTGCATCCACGGCGGACACCGCCGACAGGTAGCCGGGCACGAGCGGCAGGACGCAGGGGAACGCGATCGAGGCGAACCCGGCCAGAAAGAGAAGCCCTGCCTTCTCCATCAGGACTCGTAGCGTCGCAGCTCGTCGTCGACCCGGCGCTCGAGCGCCGCGTCGAGCGGCGCCGCAGGAGCGGCCGGCTCGCGAACGCGTGACCAGCGCCAGGCGCCGGCGCCGACCAGGACGGCCGCCGCTGTGATCCCCACGACCGGCAGCCACCAGGCGAGCAGCCCGAAGCCGTGGTGGGGCGGCGCGGCCAGGATGGCGTCGCCGTAGTTCGCCACGAGCCGGTCCTCGATCTCGTTCTTGGTGTCGCCTGCGGCGATGCGCCGCGCGATCACGCGCTTGATCTGTTGTGCCGCCGGAGAGTCGGACTGGTCGAGCGTCGTCCCGCAGACGGGGCACATGACCTCGCCCTCGAGCTCGGCTTGCGTCGGATGCCGGTCGCTCGCGCGCGCAACCGGCGCCGCGAGCAGCGCTGCCAGAAACACGAGCACGAGCAGCCTCACGACTCGGCGATCTGCCGCAGGTAGCGCGGCAGGTCCTCCTCGACGATCAGCTCGCCGACGACCTTGCCGCTGCGCGCGACGAAGAAGATGCGCGGGATCGGCAGTCCTCCCCACTTCGCGAGCACCTTCCCGCCCCCGTCGTGCACGCTCGGGTACGTGATTCCGTGCTGACGCTGCCAGCTGCGGGCGTCCGCCGAGAAGTCCTTCGTGTCGACGCCGATGAAGGCGACGCGATCGCCGTACTTCCTCATGGCGGCTTCGAGACGTCGCGACTCCTGGATGCACGGCGTGCACCACGACGCCCAGAAGTCGAGCACGAGCGGCTTCTTCCCTCGTAGCGCGGCGAGGTCGATGCGGCCGCGACCGTCGAGGCGCGCGAGATCGAACGCCGGCGCGGTGGGATGGTCGCCCTGGTCGAGCGCCTTCGAGACCGTCGCCGTGTCCTGGTGCGCGACGCGCCAGATCAGGAGCGCGAGCAGGCCGACGACGACTGCGACTGCGAGTGCCTGCGCAGTCAGCCGGACTGGTCGTGCCATCAGGCCGCGACGATGAAGACCGTCGTCCCGATGTCGACGTGGTTGAACAGCCACTCCGCCTGCGGGATGTGCATGCGGATGCAACCGTGCGAGACCGAGTAGCCGATCGAGGTGTCCGACGGCGTCCCGTGGATCCCGACGCCCGGCGCCGACAGGCCCATCCACCGCGTCCCGAGCGGGTTGTCCGGCCCCGGCGGGATCGGCTTCTGCCCCTGCGCCCACGGCGAGTTCGGGGGATACCACCACGGGTTCCTCCACTTGACGATGATCGTGAAGCGGCCGAGGGGCGTCGGATACTGGCTCTGCCCCGTGGCGACGGCGAAGTAGCGCCACGACTTCATGCCCTTGTAGAGGAAGAGCTGGTTCGAGTTCCGGCGGATGACGATGACCGGGCCGAAGTTGCGTCGCGTCACCTTCGGCTTCAGTGCCTTCGCCGTCAGGCGCAACGGCTCGCGCCTCATGTCTGCGAGCGCGAAGTTGATGTCGTGCACCGCACGGCGCTGATCGAGCTTGTGACCGGCGCGCTCTTTCGACAGCCGGGGGCGAAGGTTGCGCAGCGAGAGCTTCGCGTCAGCCGCCGGCCGATCGAAGCGCCGCGCGAGCTTGGCGACGAAGTCCGCGATCGTGCCGCTGACGACGGTCACGCCGAGCGAGATCGGCTGGTTCGGCTGGGCCAAGAGCGCTCGGCCGATCGCGCGGTCGATCACGGCCGTCGCGCCCAGCACGTCCGGCGTCACGAGCACGCTCGTCGTGCCGACCTCGAGCCGGAGAGGCTGGTTGAACTCCTGCACCACGGTGGCGGCTGCAACGTCCGGAGTCAGTCCCCCGACCGCCACGCCGCCGATCGTCACGCCCAACGGAATGGTCGGCGCCGGCGGCGCATCGTCGGCAGCCGCGGGCGCGGACGTCACGAGGAGCCCGGCGGCGAAGAGGAGGCACAGAAGCTTCACGTTGTCAGCCCAGCAAAGACCCGCGGATCGTTGGTGATGATACCGTCGGCTCCCCGGCGGACGAGCCTTTCGGCGAGCGCGGGGTCGTCGACGGTCCACACGTAGACGGGCGCGCCCAGCTCGTGCGCGCGGCCGATGGCCTCTGCCGAGGCAATGGAGTGATGGAGGGTGAGGGCCGTCGCCCGGGCGCGGTCGAGGACGGACGCGATGCGGCCGGGCAGCGACGCGCCGAGCGCCCGCAGAGCGCCGCGGACGAGGGGTGCGAGCGGGCCGCGCTTCGAGACCCCTAGCCGGTCGCGCGGCAGTGTGAAGGAGCGCGGGAGCTCGGGCTCGAGGGCGGCTACGCGCCGCAGCGAGTCCGCGTCGAAGCCGCTGACCCAGGAGCGCTCCAGCACGCCGTGGCGGCGCAATGCGTCGACGACGTCCCGCTCGATGCCGCGGCGCTTGAGATCCACCTGCAGGCCGATGCCCGGGAGGCGCTCCGCGCAGAAGGCCAGGGCTTGGTCGAGCGTGACGATGCCCGGATCGCGCAGGCGCCGTGCGTCGTGCGCGACGACGATCGTCCCGTCGGTCAGCGCAAGCACGTCGAACTCGAGCATGTCGCAGCCGAGCTCGACCGCGAGCGCGAACGCCTCGGGCGTGTTCTCCGGCGCGAGCGCGGACGCGCCGCGGTGGCCGACCCGCGCGAAGCGGCCGGCCGCACGCCGGAGCTCGATCACACGCGCCGAACGACGACGACGGCGCAGTCGTCCGCGAGCTCGCCGCGCGCGAACGAACGGCAGTCGGCGAGCACGGCCTGCGCGAGCTGGGCCGGGGGCAGATCCCGACGCTCGGCGAGAAGCCGATCGAGGCGCTCGACCCCGTAAAGCTCGCCCTCGCGCCGCGCCTCGATCACACCGTCCGTGTAGAGCACGACAGCGTCGCCGCTGTCGAGCTGTCCGTGCACGTCCTCGTACTCCTGGCCGAGCTCGACACCGAGCACGAGACCGTTGGCGTCGAGCGACGTCACGTCGCCCTCCGCGCCGACGATGCGTGGCGCGGGATGTCCCGCGCCCGCGACAGCTACGTCTCCGGTGCGGGGGTCGATGACGACGTAGACCATCGTGATGAACTTGCCGGGGGCGATCTCGCCCACCACGACGTCGTTGGCGGACTGCAGGAAGTCGCTGGGGTCGGCGTGGTCCCGTGCAAGCGAGCGGAACACGAACTTCGCCATCGCCATGTCGGCCGCCGCCTCGATGCCGTGGCCCGTCACGTCGCCGAGCGCGACGGCAAGGCGTCCGTCGGGAAGCTCCATGAAGTCGTAGACGTCCCCGCCGACGTCGACACGTGCGGACGACTCGTACGCGGCGCCGAGCTGCAGGCCGGGAAGCTCGGGAACCGATTGCGGCAGGAGCGAGCGCTGCATCGTGTCGGCGAACTGCTTCTGCTGCTGGTAGAGGCGGGCGTTGTCGATCGCGAGCGCCGCCTGTCCGGCGATGCGCACGGCCTCGTCGATCGTCTCCTGCGTGACGGGTGCGCCGGGGCGCATCGAGATGATCTTGAGCGACGCGAGCACCTCCGACGGTGTCGCAATCGGCACGGCGGCGCCCGTCCAGCCGCGCTCGAGGAACGGGGCGAGCTCGGGGAACTCCTCCGGCGTCAGCTGGAACGGCTCGGCGAGGCGGAACAAGCGCTGGATCTTGTGCGCACCGAACGGCTGCGGCCGGAAGAGCAGTGGCCGCACGGCCGCCTCGAGCCGCGGGTCCGCGACCTTCAGCATGCGTGGCAGGACCCAGTCGCGCCGCTCGTCCGGCATGCGAATCAATGCGGCATCCACGTCGAGCACGTCCACGATCGTGCTCGTCACTGCCTCGAGCGTCGCCTCGAGCGACAGGCTCTGCGCGAACGAGCGCGAGATCTCGTAGAGCGCGCGAACCTGCTTCGACGCAGCGCGCTCCGCGTCGAGTGCGCGCTCGCGCTCGTCGCTCAGACGCGTAGCGCGCTCGTGCAGCTGTGCGTTCTGCACCGCAACCGCGAGCTGGGCGGCGAGCGCGGTCAGCAGCGCAGCCTCGTTCTCCGACAGACCCTGCCCTTTCGGAGGGAAGACGGCGAGCAGCCCGGTGACGTCTTCCTGTGCGAGGAGCGGCACCGCGACGACGGCGTCGATCCCCGCCTCGGCGGCCGCATCGGCGACGGCCGCCATCCGCGGATCGACCGCAACGTCCGGGACGACGAGCAGCCCGCGTGACCGGTAGGGCCCGAGCGAGAGCTCGAGCAGGCGCTCGGCGAGACGCGCATGGGGCCCGGCGAGCCCGACGTCGGCAGCGGAGTAGAGACGGTCGTTCTCGCGGAGGTAGACGGCCAGACGGTCGGCATCGAGTAGCTCGGCCACCCGTGCGACAGCCGTCTCGAGCGTGTGGGCGAGCGAGAGCTGCGAGATCGCCTGGCCGACGACGGCGAGCAGCGCGCGGGTGCGCTCGAGCTCGAGCGCGACCCTTCGCGACCGGATGCTCGCCCGGAGTGCGTGGGCCGCGCGCACGCCGAACGTCGCGAGGCTCGCGAGATCCGGCGCCGCAGGCTCGCGCCCGGGCGCAAAGAGGAGTTGCAGCGTCCCGATCGGCGGCTGCCCCAACTGGAGCGCTGCGGACGTCGAGCCGTCGAGCCGCTCGATCGAGACCGCCGTGCGCCCCGACAGCGCCTGTTCGGCGGCCGTCCGCGCGCTGCCGATGATGACCTCGGCGCCCGCCGACGCGACGAGCTCCAGCGCCCCGTCGTCGGCGCGCGCCCAGAGGAGCGCGCCCTCCGCGTTCGTGCCGTCGAGCGCGAAGCGCACGAGCTCCTCGGCAGTTCGCGACCCGTCCGCGCCGGCCGCGAGTGCGTCGCCGACAAGGGTGAGCAGACGCTCCGAGCGCATTCCGTCCTCGGTCACGCGCTCGCCGCCGAACGCGCGGAACGCGAGCGCCGCCTGTCCGGCGGCGAGCCGGGCGAGGCGGCGCTCGCCGGCGTCGAACGGATCGCCGGCGCGCAGGAGCTCGAGCGATCCGCGCACGCGACCGTCGACATGTACCGGCAGGACGAGGACGACCGAGGCCCCTGCTCGCTCGGCTGCGCTACGGACCCCGGCCGGGATTCGTTGCAAGTCCGACTCCTCGTGCTCCGGAAGCTCGCCGACGGCGAAGCCGGAGCGCGCGAGCTCGGCCGCGAGCGCCTCCGACGCCGTGGCCACCCCGAGCGCCGTCGCCCGCCCCTCGACGTCGGCGCGGGCGATCGCTACCTCCGTCGAGACGGCGCGGGCAGCGCCCTCGGCGACGATCTGGAGCGCCTCGGCGAGCGTGCCGGCGGAGGCCAACGCCAGCCCTGCGGCCGCAAGGGCGTCGAGCTCCCGCTGGATCTGTGAGACCGCCATCAACCCGACCCGTGAAAAGTATGGTCTAAGCGACCGGGACCGGCACTAGACTCCCCGGGTGGCCCAACCAGCGCGGCGCGTCACAGCTCCTCAAGATCCGCCGGTCGACCCCGAGGCGATCGACCGCGCGTACCACTACCACCGTGCGCGCCGCAACGCGCGCCTCCGACGCAAACGGGAGACCTCACGCGCGCGGTTGCGTTTCGTCGTCGCGCTGGGCGTGCTCGTCGCGCTTGCGGTGTTCCTCATGCTGACGATCTGGCATGAGGTGCAGAAGGTCTTCGGGCTCTGACGTAAACGCTTTCGTCGCCGTCAGAGCGGGTGGCGGGCCCGCGTGAACGGGCTCCACGGCGACTGCTCCCACGAGGTGCCGCCGCACATCGGGCACAGCGGCAGTGCACGCACGATCGTGACGCCGTATCCACATTCCGAGCAGTGGAACTCGCCCTTCACCGCTTGGCCGGCAGCCCAGAACTCGACGTAGTCGTCGGGCGCCCGCTGAGACGTCTCGATGCCCTCCGCCATCCCCAGACCCCCTAGAGTATTCGTTCCGGCCGGACCTCGAAGGCCATTCTCCCCCGGCGGCACACGTGCAGACACCCGACGAGACCCCCGACCCCTACCTGACAGACGCCCCCGCCCCCGAGGAGGACGATTGGCTCGTTGCCCCTCAGCCGAGGCCGTCCCGCTCCTTCGAGCAGGTCTGGGGTTGGGGCCAAGAGCTCACCTGGGTGTCCGGCCTCGTCCTGGCGATCTCGTCGTTCACGGGGTGGTACGTGGGCTCGGGGGAAGGCCCGACGACCAGCGTCATCGGCTGGCACACGGGCACGCTCGGAAAGCTCGTCTTCTTCATCGGGCTCGCCGTGCTCGCGCTCGTCATCCTTCGAGAAGCGGGGATCGAGCTGCCGGCGTCCGTCCCGGAGAGCCTCGTCGTGATCGCGCTCGGCGCGCTCTCGACGATCTTCGTCCTGATCCGCCTGATCGCCGTGCCGGACGAGTTCTTCGGCTGGCACGGTCGCGGTATCGGGATCTTCATCAGCCTGTTCGCATCGCTCGCGGTGATCGCGGCCGGGCTGTTGAGAGCCGGAGAGGAGCTCTAGCCGGGCTCACTGCCTCTGCGAGCCCGGACGAGAGCCCGCAGCGCGTACGACACCAGCACGCCGAGCGCTGCTCCGCCGATCACGTCGAGCGGGTAGTGCACGCCGACGTACACGCGTGAGAACGCGACAGCCGCGGCGAGGACGAGCAGTGCCGGGGCGAACGCCGGAAACGCGAAAGCGAGCATCGTGGCCGCCGCAAAGCTCGTCGCGGCATGCCCCGACGGGAATGACGCGTCGTGGGGCAGCGGGACGAGCGTCTTCGGCAGCGGATAGCGGACGGCCGGGCGCGGCCGGTCGACGAGGGCCTTGAGAGCCGTCGCGCTCCAGTCGGCGAGCGCGATGGCGATGAGGGTCATGAGCAGGACGCCCCAGCGCCGGTTGATCCCGCAGAGAACCACGGCGATGACGATCCAGAGCAGCCCGAGGCGTCCGGCGTACGACAGGCCTTCGAAGACCGGGTTCAACCAACCCGCGCGGTGGTGGACCACCCAACGCTCGAGGTGGCGATCGGCGGAGATCAGGCCGGGACGATCTGCTTCGTCTGCTCGATCAAGGCGCGTAGGTCGAACGGCTTCCCGACGAAGCCTTGCGCGCCGCGTTCGGCGGCTTCGCGCCCTGCGTCGAGCTGGCCGCTGAACATGACAACCGGAATCGACCCGACACCGTGGCGTTCCTGGACGCGGCGCAGCATCTCCCAGCCGTCGACCTGCGGCATCATCACGTCGAGCAGGATGAGGTCAGGCGCTTCGTCTTCGAGGGCGGCCAACCCGTCCTCGGCGTTGCCGGCCTCGCGCACGGCGTAGCCCTCCATCTCGAGGTTGATGCGCACGACTTCGCGCACCTGAGGGTCGTCGTCGACGAGGAGCACCAGCGGTCCGCGCGCGGGCTGCCCCGGTCCCGACCGCTCGAGGAACGCCTCGAGATCGCCGCGCTTGTACCGGCGGTGTCCGCCGGG
>Ga0075433_10003585_pt1 | contig 11990 bp, 9 predicted proteins | sample RhiMethybrSRZTD2_FD_75299 | JGI IMG/M metagenome (GOLD analysis project Ga0075433, IMG submission 75299) | Populus rhizosphere microbial communities from Tennessee, USA - Rhizosphere MetaG P. TD hybrid SRZTD2 | ecosystem: Host-associated > Plants > Roots > Rhizosphere > Soil | place: USA... | reverse complement strand
GCGGGAAGTTGTAGTGGAGCATGAAGCGCTTCCACGTCTCGCCGTCCACCGTCTCGACCTTCTGCTGATCCTCGGCGGTGCCGAGCGTGGCGGTGACGAGCGCCTGGGTCTCGCCGCGCTGGAACACCGACGATCCGTGCGTCCGCGGCAGCACCCCGACTTCGATGGTGATCGGACGGATCTCGTCGAACCGGCGCCCGTCGAGCCGCTTGCCGCGCTCGAGCGCCTCGTCGCGCATGACCTTTTCTTTCAGCTCCTTGAAGATCGCCTTGGCGTCGCTGCGGCGCTCGACCTCCGCGTCGGGGATGCTGGCCACGAGATCGGCGAGGACCTGATCGACCGTGCCGTAATTCTCGAGCTTGTCCTTGATCCGCATCGCCTCGGCGAGCGGCAGGTAGACTCTCTCCTCGACTTCCCGGTAGAACTCGTGGGCGATCTGCTTGGCCTGGAGTTCGGTCTTCTTCTTTCCGGCTTCGCGCGCGAGCGCGTCGATCCCGTCGACGATGTCGCGAATCGCCGCCTGGGCCCGCTCGAAGGCCTGAACGATCTCCTCCTCGGAGACCTCCTTCGCGCCGGCCTCCACCATGACGATGGCGTCCTTGGTGCCGGCCACGACCAGGTCGAGGCGCGAATTGCGACGCTGTTCGTAGCTGGGGTTGATCACGTACTGGCCGTCGACCAGGCCCACCCGCACGCCGGCGATCGTCTTCGTGAACGGGATGCCCGACAGCGCCAGCGCCGCCGAGGCGCCGGTGATCGCGAGAACGTCCGAATCGTTCTCCGCGTCGGCCGAGAGCAGCAGCGCGATGATCTGCGTCTCGTGACGCCAGCCGTACGGGAAGAGCGGCCGGATCGGCCGATCGATCAGGCGGCTGGTCAGGACTTCCTTCTCGCTGGGCTTGCCTTCCCGCTTGAAGAATCCTCCGGGAATGCGCCCGGACGCGTACGTGTACTCGCGGTAATCCACCGTCAAGGGCAGGAAATCGATGCCCTCACGGGCGCTGGCCGCCGAGCAGGCGGTGACCAGGACCATCGTGTCCCCGGCGCGAACGACAACCGCGCCGTCAGCTTGCTTGGCGAGGCGGCCGGTCTCGATCGAGATGCCATGTGTGCCGATCGGAATGTTTCGTGTGTGCATGTGGTGTCGTGTCCGTCAGTGAGCTGCGCCAGCTTCCCTGGGTGTGTGCGTTCCGGACGGCGGCGAGCGCCGCGGTGTCGTCCGACTGTCGAGAGATTCCGGCGCCGGGCGCAGCGCGCGCCCTCGTGCGGACGCGGCTCCACCCGGCACCGGAAAGCGGTCTTACTTGCGGATACCGAGCCGGCGGATCAGCTCGGCGTACCGTTCGGTGTCTTTCCCCTTGAGGTAGTCGAGGAGCCGACGACGCTGACCAACGAGCTTCAGCAGCCCGCGGCGCGAATGGTGATCTTTCGCGTGTGTCTTGAAGTGCTCGGTCAGATAGCTGATGCGCTCGCTGAGCAGCGCCACCTGCACTTCCGGTGAGCCGGTATCGGCGTCGTGGGTTCGGTAACTCCCGATGATGTCTGTCTTGCGATCTTTGCTGAATGCCACGTTTGAGCCTCCACGAACGGCCCAGAGATCGGCGCCAGGGGGGGCCGCACCAGACCGCCGTCGTGTGCAGGGGAACGGTCGTTCCTGTCACCGGAAGCCCTCCGGACGACGTGACGGTACCCCTGTGCGGACTGTCCAATTGCAACGGACTCAATATTTTAAACCAGGACGACCACCGGTTGCAAAAGCCCCCCGTCCGCCGGCTGCCCGATGGCCAGCAGGGCCCCGTCCACGTCCAGGACCCGGACTGGCCCGGGCGGCGCGTGGGGAGCGACGGTCCGGTCCGCATCCCACAGGTCTTCCGCCGCCAGAGTGTTCCCATGGGCGGCGCGCCTGGCCCCCCGCTCGTTCACGACGACGTGGGGCAGCCGGGAAAGAAGGCTCTCGATGGGTACCAGCCGGCCCAGGGACGCCGTGCGTTCCTCCTGGATCACCGACAAGGGGATCGCATGGTCCAGCCGGAACTCGCCGGCGCGCGTACGGCGCAGCGACTCGAGGTGACCGCCGCATCCGAGCCGTTGCCCCAGGTCGTGCGCCAGCGAGCGCACGTAGAAGCCGCTCGAGCAGACCACGCGGACCGTGACCAGCCCATCGGCATAGGCGGCGAGCTCGAGCTCCCTGACGGTCACTTCCACGGCCTTGAGCTCGACATCCTTGCGCCGGCGCGCGAGCGCGTAAGCCGGCGTCCCCGCCACCTTCTTCGCGGAAAACGGCGGCGGCGCCTGCCAGTAGGTCCCGGTGAACTCGGTGAGCGCTTCCCGGACATCGGCGTCGGTGAACGCCGGCCGGTGAGCCACCGGCAGCAGGAGCACCGGCTCGCCGCGCTCGTTCCGGACCAGCCGTTCCTCGGCGTCGTAGGTCGCGGTCGCGAGCCCGAGCCTGATGCCCGCCACGTACTCCTTCTCGTCCGCCGACAGGAACCGGGCGAGCCGCGTCGCGCGGCCGATCACCAGCGCGAGAACGCCGGTGGCCAGGGGGTCGAGGGTGCCGGTGTGGCCGATCCGGGAGAGGCCGATCGCGTGCCGCACCCGGGCGACGACATCGTGCGACGTCGGGCCGAGCGGCTTGTCCACGATCAGCGCGCCGTTCATGGGTCCGGACGGGTCTCCAGTCCGGATTCGATCGCGGCGACGACCTTGTCGAGAATGACCGTCCGCACCTGATCGAGCGGTCCGGCCACGGTGAAGCCGGCGGCGTTCTTGTGGCCGCCGCCGCCGAAGCCGTTGGCGACGAGCCGCACGTCGACGTCGTACTTCGAGCGCATGCTCACGCGCACCGTGCCGTCGGGGCCGACCTTGAAGAACACGACGGCGTGAATCTCGCGCGCGGTCAACGGCAGGTTGATCAGTCCCTCGGTGTCGTTGTGCGTGCAGCCGCACGCCGCCAGCATCGTGTCGTCCAGATAGAGGACGGCCAGCCTGCCGCCGTCCATCAATTGCATGCCGTCGAGCAGAGCGCCGATCAGCTTCAGCTTGCCGAAGCTGTTGCTGTCGAAGATGCGCCGCGCCATCGCCGCGGGATTGACGCCCGCTTCGACGGTCTGGCGGCAGATCTCGAAGGTGCGCGGCGTGATGTTGGAATGGTGGAACGAGCCGGTGTCGGTCAGGATCGCGAGGTAGATGTGCGTGGCGATCTCGGGAGACATCGGCACGCCGAGCGCCCCGATCACGTCGTACACCATCTCGCCGCAGGCCGCCGCGGACTCGTCGAACCAGTTGATCGCGCCGTACATCCGGTTGCCGGCGTGATGGTCGATGTTGATCACGTACCGCCCCTCGAAGCCGCGTACGCCGGTGCGGGTGAGGTCACCGCATTCCATGACGATCACCGCGTCGGCGGCCGCGTCGGCCGGAACGTCGGGGGCAATCTCGATGCGATCGAGCCCGGGGAACTCGTAGTAGTGCTCGGGCGCGCGATCGGCGTTGATGATCCGCGACGCCTTCCCGAGCGCGTCGAGCGCGAAGGCCATCGCCAGCTGCGATCCGATCGAGTCGCCGTCGGGCCGGGCGTGTGAAGTGATCAGGAAGCGATGCCGGGTCATCACCGCGTCGCGAATCTGCGCGACCAGCGCGGCGGTCTCGGGCAGCACAGGAGCGGACACCGGCTTACTCATCGTCTCGCGGGGGAGTGTCGGAACCGTCCGGATTGGCCGCGGCGCTGTCGCCGCGCTCCGTGCTCAGCTCGTTCAGGATGCGCTCGATGCGATCGCCGCGCTCGATCGACTCGTCGAAGAAGAACTCGAGCAGCGGGACGCGCTTCAGCCGCAGCCGGCTGCCGATCTGGCGCCGCAGGAACGGCGTCGCCCGGCCGAGCGCACGGGCGGTGTCGCGGCGGGCACGCTCGTCCCCGAGCGTGGTGTAGTAGACGCGCGCCACCTGCAGGTCAGGGGAGACCGTGACCTGCGTGATGGTGAGGAAGCCGATGCCGGGGTCGTGGACCTGGCGCGCGAGGAGTTCGGAGATCTCCGCGCGCAGCTGGTCGCCTACACGGGACGGACGGGTGGAAGGCATTTAGACCGGCGTCGCTACCCTTTCGACGACGAAGGCTTCGATGACGTCGCCCACCTTGATGTCGTTGAACCGCTCGAAGCCGATGCCGCACTCGAAGCCGGCCTTGACCTCCGAGACGTCGTCCTTGAAGCGGCGGAGCGAGCCGATCTTGCCCTCGAACACCACCACGTTGTCGCGCACCAGGCGGGCCTGGGTCTCGCCGGACCGCGTGATGCGGCCATCGGTGACCATGCATCCCGCGATGGTGCCGAACTTCGGCACCTTGAACGTGTCACGGACGACGGCCGTCCCGATCCGCACTTCCTTGAAGGTCGGCTCGAGCAGCCCGGCCATCGCCTTCTTCATCTCGTCGACGACGTTGTAGATGACCGAGTGCTGGCGGATGTCGACGCTCTCGCGATCGGCGATGTCCGTGGCGTTGCGATCCGGCCGGACGTTGAACCCGATGATGATCGCGTTCGACGCCGACGCGAGCAGGACGTCCGACTCGTTGATGGCGCCGACCCCGCTGTGGATGATCCGCACCTTGACCTTCTCGTCGGTCAGCTTGGTGAGGGTGTCGCTCAGCACCTCGGCCGAGCCCTGGACGTCCGCCTTGACGATGATCGGCAGCTCCTTCACGCCGCCCTCGGCGATCTGCGCCTGGAGCGATTCGAGCGTGAGCCGCGTGCCCTTCGCGCCGAGCGCCTTCTCCTTGGCCTGCGCCAGGCGGAAGTTGGCGATCTGGCGGGCCTTGGCGGCATCGGTCAGCGCCTGGAAGGCGTCGCCCGGCTGCGGCAGGCCGCCGAGGCCGAGGACCTCGACCGGCGTCGCCGGCCCGGCGGTCTTCTGCTGACGCCCGCGGTCGTCGATGAGGGCGCGGACCTTGCCGACGATGGTGCCCGCGATGAGCATGTCGCCGACCCGCAGCGTGCCGTCCTGCACCAGGATCGTCGCCACCGGACCGCGGCCCTTGTCCAGCTTCGCTTCGAGCACGGTGCCCGACGCGTTGCGCTTCGGGTTGGCTTTCAGCTCGCTCAACTCGGTCACGAGCAGGACCATCTCGAGCAGCAGCTCCAGGTTCTGCTTCTTCTTGGCCGAGACTTCGACCATGACGGTCGAGCCGCCCCACTGTTCGGGCGTGAGGCCGAGATCCGCCAGTTCCTTCTTCACCCGATCCGGGTTCGCGTCTGCCTTGTCGATCTTGTTGATCGCCACGAGGATCGGGACGCCCGCGGCCTTCGCGTGATCGATCGCCTCACGCGTCTGCGGCATGACGCCGTCGTCGGCGGCGACGACCAGCACGACGACGTCGGTGACGCGGGCGCCGCGCGCACGCATCATCGTGAACGCTTCGTGGCCGGGGGTGTCGAGGAAGACGACGTTGCGGTCGTTGACCTGCACCGCATACGCGCCGATGTGCTGGGTGATGCCGCCGGCTTCGCGCTCGGCCACGCGCGCCGACCGGATCGCGTCGAGCAGCGTCGTCTTGCCGTGGTCGACGTGGCCCATGACCGTGACGACGGGAGCGCGCGTGACCTTGTCCTCGGGATTGACGTCTTCGGACTCGACCTGCAGCAGCTCCTCTTCGAAGCTCTGCATCTTCACGTCGGCCCCGAAGTCCCGAGCGATCATCGTCGCCGTCTCGTCGTCGAGCGTGCTGTTGATGGTCATCATCATGCGGCGCTCGAGGAGCTTCTTCAGGACGTCCTTGGCCTTGACGTCGAGTTTGGTCGCGAGATCGGCAACAGTCATACCTTCAGCCAGCGTAATGGTCCGCGTGACCGGAGGTGGTGCGGACGGAACGGACGGCGCGGCCGGGCGCGGAGCCTGATCGCGGCGGCCACCGGGCGCCGCGGGACGCGGTGCGGACGGACGCGGTGGCGGTGGACGATACCCGGGCGTCGCCCCCGGACGCTGCTGCGTCTGCGGCCGGACCGGCTGCGACGGCAGCGGCCGCGGACCGCCGACAGGGCCGCGCGGCGGGAGGCCGGGTGCCGGGCGTGGCTGCTGCGGCGGCCGCGCACCGGCGGTGCCCGGAGCCGCGGCGGCCGGTCGGGCCGCACCACCAGGCGCGGGCTTGCTCAGATTTCCCGTGGCCGGCGCCGGCGGCGGAGGCGCGGGCGGTCGCACGAGCATCGGGCGGCGCGGCGGCGCGGGCGGCGCCTGGCCGGTCCGTGGATCCTCGACGCGCAGCCGCAGCGTGGGCGGGACGACCCGGCCCGTGGGCGGAGGCATCACCGGGCGCGGCGGCGCCGATGGCGCAGCGGCCGCACGATCGGTTGCCCGCGATACCGCAGGTTCCTCGACGATCGCGGCGGCGGACGCCGCAGGCTGCTCGTGCGCGGGCGGCGCCTCCGGCTCCTCGATCGGCTCCGGTTCGGCAACCGCCGGCGGCTCCTCAATCGCCACAGGTTCCGGCTCCGCGTGCGCGACCGGCGCCGCCGTGGTCGGTGCCGGTTCCGGAACGAACGAAATCGGCGGCGCGGGCGGCGCCACGGCGACGGCTTCGGCCGGCGACGGCGCAGGTGCGGCGCTCGCCGGCGTCTCGAGCGCGGCCGGTGGCGCGGCGGGCTTCGCGCTCTTGACGAGCCGCGGCGGCGGCAGGGCCGGCGCGGCCTTGACCGGTTCCGGAGCCTTGCCGACCGGCTTCCGGCCCTTGACCGGCGCCGGCGTGTCGGCGAACGACGCGTTGGTCGGCACGCTGATGTTGCGCTGACGCGCCAGCCGCTCGACGAACTGCCGCGCGACGACCTCTTCGATCGTGCTCGACGCGCTCTTCACCTCGATCCCGTGATCGCGCTTCAGCAGCGCGATCACTTCCTGGCTCGAGGTGTTCAGAAGCTCCGCGACCTTGTAGATCCGGACTGTTGCCATTCAGTTCCCTTACTTCTCCTCTTCGGCCGGTGCTTCCGCGACCGCCGCCACGTCGCTCGCAGGCGCATCCTCGCCGCCGGCGATCGCCTCCGCCTCGGCTTCGGCAGCCTGAGCCTGCGCTTCGAGACCCGGCGATTCTTCCGCGGCCTCGGTCTCCGCGTCGGCAGCCGGCGCTTCCGGGGCGGCCTCGGCGTTCTCCGTTCCGGGTTCGCCGATCTCGAGCGCCCCGAGCTGCGCCTCGACCTCGCGGCGCTTCTCCTCCTCGCTCTTGATGTCGATCTTCCAGCCGGTCAGCTTGGCGGCCAGGCGGACGTTCTGTCCCTTCTTGCCAATCGCGAGCGACAGCTGCTTGTCCTCGACGATCACCTCCATCACCCGCTCGGCGTCGTCCACGATCGACACCCGCTGGACCTTGGCGGGGCTGATCGCGTTGGTCACGAACAGGATCGGATCCTCCGACCACTCGACGATGTCGATCTTCTCGCCGCGCAGCTCGCGGATGATCGACTGGACGCGCGTACCCTTCATGCCGACGCAGGCGCCGACCGGATCGACGTCGCGCTCGCGGGAGTAGACGGCCACCTTCGCGCGATCGCCGGCCTCGCGCACCGCGCCGCGGATCATGACGGTGCCGTCGTAGATCTCCGGCACTTCCTGCTCGAACAGCTTGATGAGCAGCGCCGGGTCGGTGCGCGAGAGCACGATCTGCGGCCCCTTCGCGCTGCGGTTGACGCCGCGAATCACCGCGCGCACGCGGTCGCTGACCGCGTAGTTCTCGGCGCGGGACTGTTCCTTGCGCGGCAGCTGCGCCTCGACCCGCCCGAGCTCGACGATGATGTCGCCGTTCTCGAAGCGCTTGACCATCCCGTTCACGACCTCGCCGACGCGCTGGCTGTACTCGGCGTAGACGTTCTCCCGCTCGGCCTCGCGGACCTTCTGGAAGATCACCTGCTTCGCCGTCTGGGCGGCGATCCGTCCGAGATCCTCGGTCGGCCGCGGGAACTCGATCTCCATGTCCACTTCGGCCTCGTCTCCGTACAGCTGGTGCGCTTCGTCGAGCGAGATCTGGGTCGAGGGGTCGGTGACCTCCTCGACGATTTTCTTGACCGCGTACAGCTCGAGCTGACCGGTGTCGGTGTTGAAGCGGGCGCGGAGCGCCTCGCTCTTGTAACGCTTGCGCGCGGCCGCCTCGAGGGCGTCCTGCACCGCGTTGATGATGATCTCCGGCTCGACGCCCTTTTCCTTGGCGATGGCGTCGATCTGCTGCAACAACGGATTGACTGTAGCCATTGAGCTCTCAGCTATCAGCGTTCAGCTCTCAGGATTCCGCGGCTCCCAGCGATATTGCTGAGAGCTGACGGCTGAAAGCTGACAGCTTCACAATCTAAAACTCCACCACCAACTGTCCGCGCTTGATCCGGGCGAGCGGCACCCGGTGGGTCTTGCGCCCTTCCTCGAGCAGGACCTCACCCGATTCCACGCCGGCGATCCGGCCCGCGAACGCCGACTGCCCGTTCAGCGGCTCGACCGTCACGACTTTCGCCAGCCGGCCGGCGAACCGGCGATAGTCCGGCTCGTGCCGCAGCGGCCGGTCCAGCCCGGGGGATGACACCTCGAGCGTATAGTTCTGGTCGAGCGCGGCCTCCCCGAGCTCGTCTTCCTCGACGTCGAGCAGCGCGCTCAGGTCCTGGCTGACCCGCTGGCACTCCTCGATGCCGACCGCATCCTCGGGCCGCTCCGGCACCCCGCGATCGGGCCGGTCGATGATCACGCGCAGCACCATGCCGATCGACTCGCGTCGGAGCTGGACGTCGAAGATCTCCAGCCCGTAGCTCTGCGCCACCCGCGCCGCGACCTTGCGCAGCCGCTCGAGCCGTTCAGTTCGTGCCGTAAACGCCCCTGAAATACAAAAAGTGGGCACGGGCCCACTCGTGGTTTTTCCTCGAAGCTGGCAACGAACAATATACCAAATTTTCTTCTCTGTCCGGGGGGTTCGCCCCCCGGAACCCCCCTACGCCGTCGCTCGCGGGGGCCCCTCGGCCCCGCTCCGCTCCAACCTTCGCCGGAAGGTCTTACGAAGGTTGCCCGCCGTAGCATTTTGCGAAGGCGGGCCCGTGCTCGCCAGCTCCTCCGGCTACGGCTGGCGAGCCGGCGGCTCGTTCGCTGCGCTCGCTCGCGATCCGGTTCGCGCACGTTCTCCTTCGACCGGCACACGCACTGGCGCAGCGACCAAGTCGTAGTCGCGACTGGCGACAATCTCGGCTCGGATGAGGTCCCCCGGCCGGTAGAGCTCCGGATCGCAGTCCGTCAAGTAGACCACCGCGTCGATCTCGGGGGCCTGGCCTTCGGTGCGGCCCTGGAGCACGAGCTCGTGTTCGGTGGAGGGCCCGTCGATCATCACGGTGACCTCGCTGCCGAGACGCCGCTTCTGCGCAGCCGCCACGATGCGTTTCTGCCGCGACATCAGCGCCTCGCGGCGCTTGCGCTTGACGCGCGCCGGCACGTCGTCGGGGAGGGCGAAGGCACGGGTGCCGTCCTCGTGCGAGTAGGTGAAGACGCCGACGTGATCGAAGCCGGTGTCCTGGACGAACGCCTCGAGCTCGGCGAAGTCGGCCTCGGTCTCGCCCGGGAAGCCGACGATGAAGGTCGTGCGGAGTGTGACGCCAGGAACCCGGGCGCGGATCCGTGCGAGCAGCCTGTCGTAGGTCCGCCGGTTGCCGGGCCGGCGCATCCGCCTGAGCACGTCGGCCGACGCGTGCTGCAGCGGCAGATCCACATAGCGGCAGACCTTCTCGCACTCCGCCATCGCGTCGAGCACATCGTCGGTGATGGTGGTGGGATAGAGATAAAGCAGCCGGATCCAGTGCAGACCGTCGATCGCGTCGAGCTCGCGCAGCAGCCGCGCCAGCTGACCGCGCTCGCCCCGATCGATCCCGAAGAAGCTGGTGTCCTGCGAGATCAGCAGCAGCTCGCGGACCCCCCGCTCCGCCATCATCCGCGCCTCGCGCACGATCGACTCGACGGCGCGGCTCCGATACGACCCGCGCAACGTCGGAATGATGCAGAACGCGCAGGTGTAGTCGCACCCCTCGGCCACCTTCACGTACGCGAAGTGCCTGGGAGTCGTGATCAGGCGGGGAGTGTCGGCGTCGTAGATGTAGGTGGGAAGGGCCGGGGCTCCCACCTTCGCGCTGCGCGCTACGGCGGGCAAGCGGGGCTCGGGGCTCGGGGCTCGGCGTTCGCTTGCTGCTCCCGGCTTCGAAGTCGCCCCGAAGAACCGGAGTGGGACAGCTGCCAACGTTTCGGACGGCGCCAGGTCTGAGTCTTCTGATTCCCGAGCCCCGAGCCCCGAGCCCCGAGTCTCGATCGCATCCAGGATTCCCGGCACCTCGCCAGTGCCAAGCACCGCGTCGATCTCCGGAATCTCCTTTCGCAGTTCGTCGCGGTAGCGTTCCGCGAGGCAACCGGTCACGACCAGGCGCTTGCCGGTGCCTTGCGCCTTGAGCGCCGCCATCTCGAGGATGGCGTTGATCGACTCCTCCTTCGCGTTGTCGATGAAGGCGCACGTGTTCACGACCAGCACGTCGGCCGCATTCGAGTCCTGCGTGATCTCGTGGCCGGCCTCGCGGGCGATGCCGAGCATCACCTCGCCGTCGACGAGGTTCTTGGGGCAGCCGAGGGAGAGAAAGCCGATTTTCACGGATAGATCCTGTAAAGCATCCGCGGATAGGGAATGGCCTCGCGCAGGTGCTCCAGCCCGCAGATCCAGCTGACCACGCGCTCGATGCCCATGCCGAAGCCGCCGTGGGGCACGCTGCCGTAGCGGCGCAGGTCGAGATACCACTCGAACGCGTCCTGCGGCAGGTTGTGCTCCTTGATCCGCTGGACCAGCAGCTCGTAGTCGTCGAGACGCTCGCCGCCGCCGATGATCTCGCCGTAGCCTTCGGGCGCGAGGACGTCGACGCCGAGCGCCACCTCGGCACGGTCGGGATCGGGCTTCATGTAGAACGCCTTCACCGCCGCCGGGTAGCGATGGACCATCACGGGCCGATCGAACTCTTCCGAGACCGCGGTCTCGTCGGGCGCGCCGAAGTCGCCGCCCCACTCGAAGGGCAGCCCTTTCTTCCTGATGATCTCCGCCGCCTCGTCGTACGAAATCCGGGGGAACGGCGCCGTGACGTTCTGCAGCCGGGAGGTGTCGCGCTCCAGCGTCTTGAGCTCCGGGGCGCGCTTGTCCAGGACGCGCTGGACGACCGACACCACGAGGCCCTCCGCGAGGTCCATCACGTCGTCGAGCGTGGCATAGGCGACCTCGGGCTCGACCATCCAGAACTCGGTGAGGTGCCGCCGGGTCTTGGATTTCTCGGCGCGGAACGTCGGTCCGAAGCAGTAGGTGCGGCCCAGCGCCATCGCGTTGGCCTCGTTGTAGAGCTGACCGCTCTGCGTCAGGTACGCGGTCTCGTGCTCGAAGTACTGCACGGGAAACAGCGTGGTCGTGCCTTCACACGCCGACGGCGTGAAGATCGGCGTGTCGGCGAGGATGAAGCCGCGCGAGTTGAAGAAGTCGCGGACCGCGTCGATGACCTCGTGGCGGATGCGCAGGATCGCCTGCTGCCTGGGCGCCCGGATCCAGAGGTGGCGCCGGTCCATCAGGTAGTCGACGCCGTGCTCCTTCGGCGTGATGGGATAGTCGGTCGCGCCGGAGACGATGTCGAATTTCGTGACGTCGAGCTCGTAGCCGCCGGGCGCGCGCGAGTCGGCGCGCACCGTGCCCTCGACGGTCACCGCGCTCTCCTGCGCCAGGTGATCGGCCGCGGCGAAGGCCTCGTCGCCGACCGCCTTCTTCGACATCACGCACTGGATGAAGCCGCTGCCGTCGCGCACGGTGAGGAAATGAATCTTCCCGCTCGAGCGCCGGTTGTGCAGCCACCCGCGCAAGGTGACGGTCTGGCCCACATGCCTCGAAACATCCTCGATGTAAGTCGACATCTCTGCTTCCTGTCACGTGCTCCGTGCGACGTGCGACGGTGCGACGTGCGTCCTACGTGCGACGT
>Ga0075433_10003581_pt1 | contig 11995 bp, 13 predicted proteins | sample RhiMethybrSRZTD2_FD_75299 | JGI IMG/M metagenome (GOLD analysis project Ga0075433, IMG submission 75299) | Populus rhizosphere microbial communities from Tennessee, USA - Rhizosphere MetaG P. TD hybrid SRZTD2 | ecosystem: Host-associated > Plants > Roots > Rhizosphere > Soil | place: USA... | reverse complement strand
GACCGGCGCATCTTCGGGGCCCGGCCGGACGAGGAGCGGGGCCAGTCCTTCCCCGTCCGCTGATCCGGCGGCGCACCTGCGGCGGATCACGGTGTCCAGGTGATCGCGGTGACGATCAGCCCGCCGCTGGCGAGCCAGCGGCCCGTCAGCTGCGCTGCCGGACGGTCACCGGCTCCCGGGCCCGGGCCGGTCAGGCAGACGGTGAAGGTGCCGGTGGTGGCGAGGCCGATCACCGCAGCGCGGAGGCCCGGCCATTGCCCGGTCAGTGGGTACCACAGCTTGCAGGCCGCCTCCTTGGCGCTGAACAGCAGGCGGTCCCAGCACACGGCGGGCGGGCCAACCCCCGGCACTCCAGCATCGCGCGGGCCAGCCCCCGGCACCCCAGCATCGGGCAGGCCAGCCCCTACCATGTCGGCCCCACGCCGGGCGGCGGCGTGCCGGCGGATCCACGCCCGCTCGGGACCGGTGGCCACCATGTCGATCAGTCCGGCCGGCAGCGCGGCATCCGGTTCCGCGTCGATGCCGATCGCGGCCACGTTCGTGGTCCGCGCCACGGCACAGGCCCGGTAACCGGCGCAGTGGGTAATGCTCCCCGTCACGCCGGCCGGCCACCGCGGCTGGCCCGCCGGGCCGGGCAGGATTGGCGCGGCCGGCACACCGAGCCTGGCCAGTGCCGCCCTGGCGCACAGCCGCCCGGCCGCGAACTCGGCCCGGCGCCGCGGCCCCGCGGTGTGCATGACCGCCTCCTCGACGGGGAACAGGACGGGGCCGGGCTCGGGCAGGTGTCCGGCGGATTCCACGGCCGCCACCGCCGGGGGCAGAAGGTCGGCGATCAGCCCGGCCCGTTGCGGCCAGCGAGACGGGTCGGCGGGCATCACGGCAAGCCCTTACTGCGGCCTCAGCGCCATCCAGACCGCGTGTGCATCGGACGTGCCGGGGTTGCGCCAGGTGTGCGGCTGGTCGCCCCGGAAGTGCAGCGTGCTCCCCGCTTCGACCTGGTATGACTGCCCGGTCACGGTGAACTCGAGCACCCCGCTGGTGACATGGACGAGCTCCTCGCCGGGGTGCTGCATCGGCTTGCGCCCGCTGGTCGCGCCCGGCGCCACCGTGGCCCGCGCCCCGGCGAGCAGGAACCGGCCGTACGGCCCGGAGATGCTGCTCAGGTCGATCCCCTTGTGCGAGGTATACACCGGCCGGTCCTCATCCGGCGGGGTGAGCACCGCGACGTCGTCCTGGCCGATGTCCTCTTCCACGAAGTAGGAGACCGGCCGGCCGAGTGCGCCAGCGATCTTCAGAAGCGTGGTGATGGTCGGCACCATGCCGCCTTGCTCGATCTTGTGGATGGCCGCCGCCGAGACGTCGGAACGCTCGCCGAGCTGCTGCAGCGACAGGCCCATCCGCTTGCGGAGGCTGAACACCTTGAGGCCGATGGAGCCGACGATGCGCTCCAGGTCCCCGGCGACGACGTCGCCGCGGCTGCCTGACTGCGCGTCCAGGCAGGGGGGTCCCTGGGTGCGGGGGACTCGGCTCATGTGTTGTCCGCTGGGTCGAGGGATGATGGCGTCTTGACGTTCGGGGGTGGCTCCCGCCAGGATAGTGGACGAGTCATAGCGGATACTAAACGTCCCTCCCGCCTCATGGGAAGAGGGTGCTGATGGCGCAGCGGATCGTGGTGATCGGTGGCGGCGCCGCCGGCATAGGCGCCGCCGGGGCGGCCAAGGCCGAGGACCCCTCCGCGGACGTACGCGTCTATACCGAGTTCGAGGATGTCGGGTACAGCCCGTGCGGCATTCCTTATGTCCACGGCAAGGAGATTCCCGACTTCGAGCGGCTCTTTTTGGCGACAAAAGAAGCTTACGCTGGCCAGGGCATTGACATCCACTATGAGACACGGGCTACCGGATTCAATACCGAGCGCAAGACCGTGTCCGTGCAGGGCGAGGGCGATGTCGGTTACGACAAGCTCATCATCGCCACCGGGTTCGACTATGCCTCGCCCGGCGTGCCCGGCGCCGACCTCGATGGCCTTTATTACGTGAAGAACATCCGCCGGGCAATGCAGTGGGACAAGGTCCTCGACGGCGTGCGCTCCGCGGTGGTCGTCGAGGCGTCCCCGCTGGGCCTGGAGATGGTCACGGCGCTCTGCCACCGTGGCATCGAGACGCACCTGATCGACCCGGGCGCCTGGGCGCTGTCGGCGGCGACAGATCCCGACATCGTCGCCCCGGTGCAGGACTCCTGGCGGGAGAAGGGCGCCAAGCTGCACTTCAATACGACGCTTAACGGATTCGTCGGGGATAACTCCGTCCGCGCGGTGGCGACATCTGACGGGGAAATCCCATGTGACCTCGCCGTTGTCTGCACCAAGAAAGAGGCGAACACCGGCGTGGCCAGCGCCGCCGGGGTGCGGACCGGATCGGCGGGCGGAATCATCGTGGACGAGTGGATGTACACCTCCGCTCCGATGGTCTGGGCCGCCGGCGACTGCATTGAAGTTCCGCACAGCGTGACCAACATTCCGGTCCAGGGCCTTTCCGGCAGTCACGCCTACGCCCAGGGGAAGGTCGCGGGCACGAACGCGGCTGGCGGCCGGCGCCGGTATCAGCCGGTGAGCGTGCCCTGGGGCATGGTGGCCGGCGACTGGATGATCGGCGGCGTGTCCTTCAGCGAGACACTCGCCACCGCATTGGGCATCCCGCACGTGGTCGGCGTCGCCGAGGGAATCTCCCGGGCACGCTACTACCCGGGAGTCGAGAAGGTCCGGGTCAAGCTGCTGGCAGAACCCGGATCGCTGCGCCTCATCGGCGCCCAGATGGTTGGCCGCGAGGGCATCAAGGAGCGGGCCGACTTCTTGGCCATGGCGGTCAGGACCGGGATCACCATCGGTGACCTGGCCACGATGGAGAACGTCTACTCCCCGCCCATCGGGGCGCTGAACGAGCCCATCGCCCTGGCGGCCCAGGCTCTGCTGGCGGGGCTGGGATCCTGAGGTGTCCTTCTCCCGCTGGCTGCGAGCCACCTCCGAGCACTACCTGATGGTCGCCGCGCAAGAGAAGGTCGCCGCCAAGTACCGGGTCACCCCACCGGCCCGTCCCCGCGGGCGGGAATGGTTCTGGCTGCGGGTGTACGTCCCGCTCTACCGCGTGGTGCCCTGGCGGGCGCGTTCGGCGATCATGCGGCGCATGCCCGGCAGCCACCGCATGACATGGACGGAGGCCCAGCGCCCGCGCGGGCCCGCCATCTAGGCCCAGTCCGCAACCGTTGTCGGTTATCACACCCGTCAGGAGGATCCATGCCGATCACCGTTGACTCGCCACGCGGCGAGGCAGGCACCGACTCGCTCTACGACACCGAAGAGAAGGTCTTCGAGGACATCCGGGCCAACCCCGGCGAGAAGGCGTTCGTGTTCATCCACTCCGTGCCCTTCGAGGGCTCGGTGTCGCTGGTCAACTTGCTCACCTCGACCCGGCTGGTCCGCAAGGGCTTCGACGTTTCCATCGTCCTGTATGGGCCCGGGGTCCTGCTGGCCTCCCGGCACCGGGGCTACCCGACCATCGGCACCGAGGGCTTCCCCGGCAACCTGGCGGGGAACCGGCAGATCGAGACGCTCCTCAAGGAGGGCGCGAAGGTCTATGCCTGCCGGTTCGCCATGGGTGCCCTGTACGGGTTCCGCGAGGAGGACCTCATCGACGGCGTCAAGCCGTTCAACCCGCTGGACGTCCTCGACTCGGCCCTCACGGCGTGGCGGGCCGGCGCCTTCCAGCTCAACACCTGGACCGTGTGAACCGCGCCGACTGGGGGGTGCCGCCCGTGACCTGCTCGCCAGGGTCGGCACCCTCTGCGGCGCTCGCCCAGGTTGGGAGGTGAGCGCGCGTGGACGGGATCCACGATATGGGCGGGAGGCACGGGTTCGGTCAGGTGGAGAAGCCGACCGACGCTCCGCCGTTCGCCGAAACATGGGAGGGGAAGGCCTTCGTGATCGGGGCGCTGGCGGCCCGGATCGCGGGGACGAACCTGCACGCGTTCCGGCATGCCATCGAACGGGTGCCGCCAGATGAGTACCTGGTGGGGTACTGGAACCGGTGGACGATCGGCGCTCAGATCATGATGGAGGACAGCGGCATCCTCACCGACGAGGAGGTGCGGGCGCGGGCCGCTCGGCTGAGCGGCCGGGACGTGCCCGAGCCACCGGCGCCCGAACCGCACAAGCCGCAGATGCCCTCCGGCGGCGCGGGGAACCTGCGTACCGCGGACTCGCCGCCCGCGTTCGCGGTGGGCGACCGGGTCCGGGTCGCCGACATGAACCCGGTGGGCCACACCCGGCTGCCGAGGTATGTGCGGCGGCGGGCCGGGATGGTGACGGCCATCCAGCCCTGCCAGGTCTTCCCCGATACCGCCGCGCATTTCGCGGGCGAGAACCCACAGCACTGCTACGCGGTGGAATTCGACTCGCGGGAACTGTGGGGCCCCGACGCCGAGCAGTTCCGGCTGTCCGTCGACCTTTTCGAACCCTACCTGGAGCCGGTGCGATGACATCCCCCACCGAACACCTCGACCCTGCGCTGCGGGTGGAGGCACTCGCCTCGCTGCTGACCGAGCGCGGGCTCCTCGACGAGGCGACTGTCGACAACTTCATCAAGACCTATGAGCAGTCCGTCGGGCCGATGAACGGCGCCAAGGTGGTGGCCAAGGCGTGGACCGATCCCCAGTACCGGGCGCGGCTGCTCGCGGACGGGACCGCCGCGATCGCGGAGCTGGGCTTCAAGGGGCCGCAGGGCGAGCAGATCGAGGTGCTGGAGAACACCCCGGCCACGCACCATGTGGTGGTCTGCACGCTCTGCTCTTGCTACCCCTGGCCCGTGCTCGGGCTGCCGCCGACCTGGTACAAGGATCCGGCCTACCGGTCCCGCATGGTCCGCGAGCCACGGCGGGTGCTGCGCGAATTCGGGCTGGACCTCGACGACAACGTGGAGATCGCCGTCCACGACTCCAGTTCCGAGGTCCGGTACATGGTGCTGCCCGAGCGCCCAGCCGGGATTGAGGACGCCACCGAGGAGGAGCTTGCCGCCCTGGTCACCAGGGACGCCATGGTCGGCGTCGCGAAGGTGGCCGCCCCGTGACACGCGGGCATGCCGACGCCTCCTACCTGCTTGACTCGGCCGGGCCGGCCGCGCCGCCCCGGGACAACGGCGAGCTTGTCTTCGCCGCGCCGTGGGAGAGCCGGGCGTTCGGGGTCGCGCTCGCGCTCCACGACGCCGGGTACATCGATTGGGAGGACTTCCGGCAGGCGCTGATCGGTGAGATCCGCGACTGGGAGGCTGCCCACCCGTCCGGTGAGGGCTGGAGCTACTACGAGTGCTGGCTGCGGTCACTGGAGCGGGTCGTGAGCGGGCAAGGGCTCGTCGCGGCCGGCGACTTGCAGGCCCGGCAGTCGCAGCTGGCGGCCCGGCCCGCCGGTCACGACCACGACGAGGCCGGGAACGGCCGGCACCACGGGCAGCCCGGGCACCACTAGGCGGAGGCGCTCAGACGCTGGCCGGGAGGTAGAGGCGTGACCGAAGTCGGCGCCGGCAGTCCGGTGACCAACTCGGTGGTTGCCCGCTGGGAGGGCGGCTGGCGGTGCCGGGTCGCGGCGGGCGGGTTCGACCTGGTGGTCGACGAGCCCGAGAGCGCGGGCGGCACCGGCGCCGGGCCGATGCCGACCGATTACTTCCTTGCCGCCATGGCCTCGTGCTACGCCCTCGCGCTGGCGTGGGCCGCCGGCAAGCGGGACATCACCCTGCCGGACCTGACGGTCACCGCGACCGGCACCTACGACGGCCCGCGTTTCGCCCGCCTGCAGCTGTCGGTGGCGTCCAGCGTGCCGCCGGACGTGGTCGAGCGGCTCACCGGGCCCGCCCTGCGCGTCTGCTACGTCTCCAACACGATCGCCGCATCGCCACCGGTCGAGGTGACGGTGGAGGCAGGCGGCCCGGGCTCTCCCCGTTAGGGTCGCTGCCTCGAACATCGCGTGGCCGGTCGACCGGGATCGTGGCCGGCGCGGGTAACTCGGTGGTGGCGGGTGGCCGGCGCGGGTAACTCGGTGGTAGCGGATGGCCGGCGCGGGTAGCTGGCTGGCGGCGGATGGCCGGCGCGGGTAGCTGGGCGGTTACCGTTCGTCGATGATCTCGCCATCCTGGGCGGTGGCGCCGTGGGTGAGCGACATCGCGGCGCGTGCCTCGGGTATTGGCATCGCCGCCAGGGCAGCCTGCATCTGCCCGGCGGAGTCCCAGCGCCAGGTGTCGGTGAAGGTTCCGTCCTCCAGCCGGATCAGGCGGGTGTGGGACAGGCCGGTGTGGGCCGCCCGGATCGCGGCGATCACAGCGGCTCGCCGGGCCAGCAGCTCCGGCACGTCCGCCTCGTCCACGCTGTAGTGGTGGGTCCTGGTAACTGCCATGTCAGTATCCTTTCTGGGCGGTCCCGGCGGTCCCGGCGGTCCCGGCGGTCCCGGCGGGCCGCGGTGACCGGGCCGCCGATGGGTGGGCCGGAGGGTCGTGCTTGTAAGGTCTTCCTCCCTACAATCGATGTGACTCCTAATTTAGGAGTTAAAGTTCTTGTAGTCAAGTCTGACTCCTACCTCAGGAGTCAGAGAGGCTAAAGCCGGTCGCGTGGCCGGTAGCCGGGGTTGTGGCCGGTAGCTGCGGCTATGGCGTGCAGCGCGTGGGGGCCCGCGCCCTCGATGTGATCGGCGGCCGTTGGGCGCCGCTGGTCGTGCGCGAGCTGTTGCCGAGTCCCAGGCGGTTCAGGACCCGCTGCTGGGTCCCAGGCGGTTCAGGGCCCGCTCGCCGGGCTGCCCGGGGGGAGGCCCGAATGTGGCCAGCCAGCGGCTCCGGGACCGCCCCGCCGTGGTGTTATCCGCCAGCGTGACCTTGGCCCGCCCGCCCGGGTACGCACCTATGGTCAGCCAAACAGAGGCGCAGGCGCGGGGGCATCCTTGGCCACGCTCATGACGGCCCGGCTTCGCCCGGCCCGGCCAGGCGGCGGTCAAGGTCGGCGAGCGCGTCGGCGAAGCAGCCCAGCGGTGCTTCCGCCACGCCGGCGCCGACCTGGCCGGTCCCGTCGGAAACGTGCAGGATCCCGGTGGTCACCGCGGGCGTGGTGCCCAGCTCCACCACTTTCCGGACGTCCACCCCCAGCGGGGTCCCGACGTTGTCTAGCACTGGAATCTTGAACCTGCTCGACCGCCCGGCGCATACCGCGGCGAGCCGCTCGGTGAGATCCGCGGCCGCGCGCATCTGGCCGCCAAGAAGCTGGGCTACCGCGGGCGAGCCGGCCGCGGCCGCCGCCCCGAGGCCGGACAGCTCCAGCACCGCGCTGTCGCCGATGTCCCTGGCGCTGGTCTGCGGCCCCTGGCCGGGGTAGTACAGCGCGTGGCCGACCTCGGGTGCCTCGGCGAGGAACCACTGGTCCGAGCCGGGCAGCCGGATGCCGAACGTGGTCCCGTTGCGCGCCATGGTGGTCACGATCGAGGAGCCCTGAACCTGCCCCGCCCACTCGGTCAGCGACCTCGCCGCGCCCATGGCCAGCGTCAGGAAGAACAGGTGATTGCCCGCCAGGTAGCGGGCGAAGGCTGCACCGTCCGGCCCGCCAAGCTCGGCCAGGTGCGGCAGCCACTCCCTGATCAGCAGGTTCGTCGCGGCCTGGGTGCGGACGTGCACGTCATCGCCCATCGCGACCGCCTGTGCGGCTAGGGCCAGGACGTCCAGCGGTCCGCTGCGCGCCAGGATCCTGCGGATCACCGGCGCCGCCACGTCGCGCAGAAAGACCAGCCGGGCGATGGAAGCCTCGCTCACGCACCCGAACCAGGCCACCTCGCCGGGTCCCTGCGAGACCGGCGCATAGGCGGTCGTCCCGCCCGCCTCGTTGGCCAGCACATACAGCGGCGCGCTCGCGCCGAGCGCGGTCGCCATCGGCAGCACCACACCGTGGGCGTTGGCCGGGCTCAGCCCGATCTCCCCACGGGCCAGCAGGCCGTCCGCCTGCCCCGGGCTGGCCGCCCATCCTTCCGCGACCGCCGCCGCCTGCATGGACCTGCGCAGCGGGTCCGGTGCGTCCGCGTAGTCGATGGCCGGCCCGCAGTGCAGCAGGGTCCGGCCGGGCAGGTCCGGGACGGCGGCCGCCACCCTGGTGACTCCGGTGAGCAGCGGGATTCCCTGGTCGAGCCGGCGGATCACTTCGGCGTTGGCCACCTCGATCCGTTCGGCATGAATCCCGTACAGCCTGCCCAGCGCGGCCACCGCCGCAGGCTCGCCACCGGCGGGGACCTGCCAGTCGACCGCGATGACCGGCGCTCCCTGCCCGGCGATCGCATCGGCGAACAACGGCAGGCCCACATTGACCACGCCGACGCTGGCCGGCAGGGACGGTGAGGTGCTGCCCGGTTCCGTCATCGCGTCCTCCGTTCCGCGCGGCGCGCTCCCTGCGGCGGGGGCCGGCGCGGCGGCGTCCCGTGCTCGGTGGTGCGGCGACCGGCCTGGGCGGCCGGGCGGTCGGCCTGGGCGGCCGGGCGGCCCGGGCCCGGCCAGCCGGGGCCTGGGGGAGACTCGGCGCAGCGGCGGGCGGTGGCCACCAGCGCGTCCTCGGCGGCCTGGTAGGTGTCGCGCCAGCGCCGTGCCGCCCCGGCAAGCTCGGTTGCCTGCGCCTCGGCGTCGTCGGCCATCCTGGTGACTTCGCCGGGGGCGGCGCCGCCGAGCGTGGTCCTGCTCGCCACGATCTGCCACGGGTCCTGTACCAGCGACAGGTCGCGGCCGGCCAGGCCCAGCGGCCGCCCGGTGATTTCGGCTGCCGACGCGTCGAGCAGCACACCGTCGATGTCGCCACCGCGCAGCCCCGCGGCGCTCGCCTGCCGGACCGCGTGGCCGACGACGCGGTAGGCGGTGCGGTAATCGATTCCGCAGGACTGCATGATGTACTCGGCGATGTCGGTGGCCTGGGAGAAGCCGGACTCCAGCGCGGCCCGCATCCGTCCCTCGTTCACCTCGAGCGTGCGCACCACGCCGGTGGTGAGCCGGGTGGCCCGCAGGGCGAGGTCGAGCGCCCGGGGTACCTCGCCATAGGCGAAGATGAGGTTGTCGCTCCGGGCCGAGGGAGTCTTGGCGACCGCCAGCAACCCGGTCAGCCTGCCGATCAGGGTTCCTGCGGCGCCCCTGATGATGGACAGCGCGTACGGGTTCCGCTTTTGCGGCATGAGCACGCTGGCCCGGCTGTAGCCGTCCGCGAGGGTCACGTAGTCGAACTCCTGGCTGGCCCAGATCTCCAGGTCCTCTGCCAGTTTGGACTGCGTCACCACCAGCCCGGCGGCGGCGCTGACCATGTCGAACAATCCATCGACCTGCCACATCGCGTCCCGGGTGTGCTCGGCGACGCTGCGGAAACCCAGTAGCGCGGCGACGTGACCGCGGTCCACGCGCAGCCGGGTGCCGTTCACGCATCCCGCCCCGCCCGGGCTGGCGTCGGTCCAGGCCAGCGCCTCGCTCAGCCGGCCGCCCGCGCGGAGGACGGGGAACGCGAAGGAAAGGACGTAGTGGCCGAACGTCGACGGCTGCGCGTGCTGCAGGTACGTCTGGTCGGCCATCAGCGTGGAGGCGTGCTCCCGGCCCCGGCGCGCGAGTTCGGCGGCCAGCTCGGCGGCTGCCTCGATCAGGCAGGCCAGGTCGCTGCGCAGGCGCAGCCGGAAGGCGACCCGCAGCGCCTCCCGCCGCGGCCGGCCGGCGTGCAGCCAGCCGGCCACGTCCCCCGCCCGGCTGACGAAATATCGCTCCCGCGAGTTGTACGGCTCGCCGCTGGCCGGGTCATAGGGAAACTCGCTGGCCGGGATGTCCATGGCGTCGAGCAGGACCGCCAGCAGGCGGCGGGCCGCGTCCGGCGGGACCACCCCGGCCGAGGCGAGGTCCAGCAGATGGGCCAGATCGGCCAGGTTCATCCCGTGATGGAGGATCGGCGCGTCGGCGCTCTCCAGCTCGAACCCGGCCGCGATCAGTTCCGCGGCCGGTGGTCCGGCCGGTGGTCCGGCCGCGGTCCGGCGGGCCGTCACGGCTGGGCTCCCATAGTCGCGGTCCGGCGGGCGGTCACGGCTGGGCTCCCGCGGTTGCGGCGACGGCGTCCAGCAGGCCTCCGGTGTGCCAGAACACCATGTCCCCGCCGTCGGCGTACCGCGGCACCAGCGAGAGCGCCTTGGCCGTATACACCGGGTCGACCATCAGTCCCTCCGTCCGCATCGCCTGTTCCGCGGCCGCCACCCCCTCCGGCGAGGGCAGGCCGTGGCCCGGCCCGCGGGCATCCACCACCACCACATCGCCGGGCGTCGGCTCCGGCGTGCCGCGCACCGTCGGGCCCTGGCCGGACGGTGCGCCGCCTGCGCCATGATCCAGTACCCCGGCCCCCGCCATGAGACGCGCACATTCCCTGGCGAGCGCCAGCACCCGCGGGGCCGCGTCCTCCACCGGCCTGCTTACCGATCCGCCCACCAGCGTCCATGGCCTGCCCAGCAGCACGTTGCCGGCCACGAGTCCGGCCAGCGTGCCGCCGGAGCCGACCGCCACAACCACCCGCACGGCAGCCACGCCGATCGCGGCAAGCTGCTCTTGCAGCTCGAACGCGGCCAGCGCATACCCGATCGCCCCCAGGCCGGAGGCGCCGCCGCGCGGGATCAGGTAGGGCCGGTGGCCACTGCTGGACAGCGCGGCGGCGGCCCTGGGCAGCTGGTCATCCACGCTGTCCCGTTCCGCGCTGCCCGTCCAACGGACGGTGGCCCCCCAGGACAGGGCCAGAGCCAGGGCGGGGCCGGGCAGCGAGGGGGGCTGCCCGGCCAGCACGAGCTCACAGCGCAGGCCGGCCCACAGCGCGGCCGCCGCCACGGCGGCGCAGAAGTTGGAGCCCGGCGCCCCGCCGGTGACCAGCGTGTCCGCGCGGTCCGTGACGGCGGCGGCGACCAGGAACTCCAGCGGGCGTGCCTTGTTGCCGCCGATCGCGAAGCCGGTGAGGTCGTCGCGCTTGAGGTAAAGCGGGCCGGTCCCCATTACCTGTGCCAGCCGTGGCGCGGCGACCAGTGGCGTGGGCAGGGTGGCGAGCCTGGTCCGGGAGGGGCTTGGCGCGGTCATCCCGGCCACTCCCGTGGTTCCGCCGCCCTCGCGGCCCGGGCCCGGTCGACCACAAGGTCGGTCATCGCCTGGCACGAGCCGGTGTCCGGCTCCGCGGTCAAGTCCCTTGCCTGCGCCGGGCGCAGCAGGCCAGCGGTCACGAGCGCCTGCTCCGCGGCCAGGCCGGCCGCGGCCCCGCTGGCGAGCGCCTCCTGGAGCCGCTGCTGGGCCCGCCTGGCACCCAGCTCCGGCGCGAGCAGAGCCAGTGCCCGCTCGCTGACCTGGTACCCGCCGTGGCGCGCCAGGTTGCGCCGCATCGCCTCGCCGTCGACGTCCAGCCCGGCCAGCAGGCCGATCGTGACCTGAAGGGCCGCGGTCGCCAGCAGGCAGACCTCGGGCAGGGCGGACCATTCCGCCTTCCAGCCCCGGCCGTCCCGTTCGTGCTGCTGGACCACCGCCTCCACCATCACCGCGGCGTTCGCCCTGGCCAGCCGGGCCAGAGTATCGAGATGCTCGCTGGCTTCCGGGTTCCGCTTGTGCGGCATCGTGATGCTGCCGACGGTGCCCGCCGGGGACGCCTCGGCTAGCTCGCCGATCTCCGGCCGCTGCAGTTCGTAGATCTCACCGCCGATCCGGGCGAGCGTGCCGCAGATCAGCGCCAGCAGCTGGGCGAGTTCGGCGCCGCGGTCGCGGGCCGACAGCCACGAGATGCCGGGATCGGCGAGGCCGAGCTCGGCACAGAACCTGGCCCGCACTGCCAGCCCCTGCTCCCCGTAGAACACGAGGCTGCCGACGCCGCCACCGAGCTGGCCGACCAGCCAGCGGGAGGCGCCGGCCCGGATCCGGTCCAGATGGCGGCGGATCTCATCCGCCCAGGA
>Ga0075433_10003579_pt1 | contig 11996 bp, 6 predicted proteins | sample RhiMethybrSRZTD2_FD_75299 | JGI IMG/M metagenome (GOLD analysis project Ga0075433, IMG submission 75299) | Populus rhizosphere microbial communities from Tennessee, USA - Rhizosphere MetaG P. TD hybrid SRZTD2 | ecosystem: Host-associated > Plants > Roots > Rhizosphere > Soil | place: USA... | reverse complement strand
ATCACCTCCACACCTGTAATGTCGAAGATGATGGTCTTGGCGCGCTGGTCCGCGATCGCGGTCAACACCTTCTGGCTCAACACCGCAGTGCGCGCGCTATCGAACTGGCCAATGAGCGGTGCCACCAGCACTCCCGGCAACACCGGCAGGATGGGCGCGCCGAGCAACATGATGGTCGCCTGGCTGGCGCGCAGCTGGTCCACGCTGGCTTGCAGCGCTGCGGTGCGCTCCATGACCTGCTGCTCCAACGACATCCGTAGTGCGTCAAGCTCGCGCTCGCGACTCCTGGTGCGCTCCAGTGCCATCTGCAACGCGCGGCCGAACCGATCGATCAGCACCGTCAGTACAGCCGCCGCGATGACATAGGCCACGCTGGTTAAGCGTGGGTCGTAGGTCTGCGGGCTAAAGCCAACCAGCGTGGGGATGGTCACGCTCAACACGGCGATGCCGATAACCACGATGACGGTGAGGGCGGCCGTGACCACCAGGAGTTGTCGCCCGCCGAGCAGGCCGGCTAGGACGATCGGTACCGCTAGTGCAGTGAAGATGGCGCGGCTGCCCTCCAGGCCGGTGGGCACCATGTTCAGCGCCACGAAGAGGATCAAGCTGACGATCACCAGCGCCACCGCTACGCTGAAGTACCCACGGCGCAAGACGACCGTGGCCGCAATCAGGAGCAGCGCCTGGACTAGCCCCGAGACCAAGCCGATGACCTGATCGACTCGTGATGTGGCGATCAAGGAGAGCGGTAGGGTGGTAAGTGCTACGAGGATCAAGAGGAAGATCAACGATTGCAGCGTCGCGGCCTGCTCGCGCCGGAGCGGATCGGCGAGCGGGATGTCGGCCATCCAGGTGCGGAACTGCCTCCACATACCAATGCTCCTCTCGACGTCCTGGGCGTTCGGCAAGGGAACGCGTTTCCTGCACTATCATAGCACAGTGATGGTGCCGAGTACATTTTTCATGAAACCGAAGGGTGCTTCCCACGGCTGCACACTGTCCTGGTGGATCAAGGCTACAAAAGCTGGCTTGTCGAATTTGTCAAGCAGTGGTTTGGCATCACCGTCGATATCGTGCAGCGGTCGCCAGAACTACGCGAATTTGTCGTACAATCGCAACGCTGGAAGATTGAACGGACCTTTGGATGGCTGGATTGGAGTCGCATCTTGAGCAAAGAATACGAGCGTACGACCGAATCAAGTGAGAGTAACATTATATCTGGCTTCTATTCGGTTAATGTTGCGAAGGTTGACGTTCTCGCCAAAGTGAGATATTTTATTTATACAGCCTCTATACCGTCGTATGGAGACAGGATTTACAGGATTTACAGGATTTGAAAGCACCCTGCCGTATCCTGTCCATCTTGTCAATCCTGTCAACTGTAAAGCGACCATAAACCTTGTCTGTGAGCAGTTATACTACCTCAGAGCAGCGGCCCGCCGGTTCGCAGGTCGCTCGCTACTATCCAGCGCGGTCTGGATATCGCTATAGGTGCGCACCTCACGCAGGTCGAGCCCCAGCCCGACGATCGTCTGCGCGACTTCGGGACGGATGCCGACTAACACCACCTCGGTGCCGAGCAGCCGTGCGGCCTGAACCACCCCGATCAGCCCTTTGGCGACCTGCGTATCGACAAGCGGCACGCCGGTGATGTCCAGGAGCAGGCGCCGGGCCGATGCACGCTGGATCGCCTGAAGGGCGCGCTCCTGCAAGTCGCGCAGGCGGGTGCTATCGAGGGCACCAACCAACGGCATGGCGAGCGTGCCGCGCTGGATCGGCAACACCGGCACGCTCAGCTCGCGGATGGCATCGCGCTGCTGGGTATTCTCTGCGAGCAAGCGATCTTGCGCCTCGGCGCGCTGTGCTAGCTCGTCCAATGCCGTGCGCAGATCGTGCGTACGCGTAGCGACTTCGGCCTCCAGCCCGACGCGCGCTTGCTCAAGCATCAGATTGGCCGCCCTGGTTTGGGTCAGGGTTTCGACCAAGCGCCGGTGGAGCTGCTCAAGCAAGAACATGGTCAGCCCGCTGAGCGCGGACACAGCGATGATCAGCATGACTTTTTGGAGCGTCGGGGCAGGGAAGACCTTCACCGTCAGTGCGATTGTGGTGATGATCCCAGCTGCAAGTGTGACGATAATCGTCATGCTGCGTAGCGCCTGCCTCCCCAGGAAGGGGAGCGCAACGACGGCGGACAATACCGGTAACAGGATATACACCGGCAGTGCTTCAGGAATGCCCGCCGCACCGAACAGTGCAACACCCGCAAAGCCCACGCCGATCAGAATCACAGTGATGACCGGGCGTCCGCGCGCCAGTTGAAACCACGCGACCAGCAACAGTACGGTATGGGTGCCGGAAATGATCGAGCCGGCGAGCCCCGACTCACTCGGACGGAGTATTGCACCCGTAATTTGCAGGAGCGCAAACCCGCCGACGAAGACCAATAGCCAGCGCAAGAACTGCCGCAGCCGCGCAATCTGAATATTCCGCTCGGCGAGCGCTGGATCGGGCTGAACGATGGCAGCATTGTTTGTGCCATGATTTCGAGCGGACTGGGCGTCGGGTGGTTCAGGTGTATGCATAGATCCTCTCCTTGATCGGCGGTGCGCTGGATTGTTTGTGACGGCTCCCAAGCCTAAAGGCTTGGGCTTCAAGGGGATGCCGCCCCATCCCACAGACTCACAACCGAAGTGTTTGGAGACCACCGCCAACAGTATCATTTATGGGCCAGGCTGATCCCGACCACCTAACTCCTGTAGTCTGCATTTGTGTGCTATTGTACTACCTCAGAGCAGCGGCGCGGCGGTTCGCAGGTCGTTCGCTACTATCCAGCGCAGTCTGGATATCGCTATAGGTGCGCACCTCACGCAAGTCGAGCCCCAGCCCGACGATCGTCTGCGCGACTTCGGGACGGATGCCGACTAACACCACCTCGGTGCCGAGCAGCCGCGCTGCCTGAACCACCCCGATCAGCCCTTTGGCGACCTGCGTATCGACAAGCGGCACGCCGGTGATGTCCAGGAGCAGGCACCGGGCCGATGCACGCTGGATCGCTTGAAGCGCGCGCTCTTGCAGGTCGAGCAGGCGGGTGCTATCGAGGGCACCAATCAACGGCATGGCGAGCGTGCCGCGCTGGACCGGCAACACCGGCACGCTCAGCTCGCGGATGGCATCGCGCTGCTGGGTATTCTCTGCGAGCAGGCGATCTTGCTCGGCGGCGCGCGCCCGCACCTCATTGACCAGGCGTTGTAAGTCGACGTTGGCGCGTTGCTGGTCAGCCAGCTGTTGGCCAATGGTTGCGGCCATTTGATTGAAGCTGCGGGCCAGGATGCCGAACTCGTCGTCACGGACGAGGTCGACGCGCGCAGCCAGGTCGCCGCCCGCCACCCGTCTGGTGGCCGTCTGCAAGGCGATCACCGGGCGCAGCAGATGCATGGCGAATAGCAAACTCCAGCCGACCCCGATGATTATGGACACCCCGGCCAGCATAGCCACCAGCCAGGTGGTGCGGCTACCAATCGCCTCCAGTGTGGATTCGTCCGCGCTCGCCACGGCGGCTTTGTGCGCAGCCACCTCCACAGATGACTCGGTCAGCACCCGGATAGGCTCTTTGAACGGTGTGATGGCGACATTCGCCGCCTGCGAGGTGGTGATGTCGCCACGCGCGACCGCGCGCATGATCTGCTCGAACGCCGCATCATAGCGCGCTTCTTGATCATGCCAGCGGGCCACCTGCTGCTGATCATCCGCAGTGGTCGCGGCGGCGGCAAAGCTCGCGATGGCCTGATCGAGTGCGGCGTGGGCGGAGCGCCACTTCGCCAGATAATCGGTTCGTGCTGCTGAGTCGCTGATGTTCAGGAAGAAATCTTTTTCATAGCGGCGGCTTTGCAGCGTCTGGAGAGCGACATCGCCCGCCAGTCGGCTCAGCTGCCCATCGACCGCGACAGCCTGACGCGCGGACGCGCGGACGCTCGCGATACCCCAGAGCGCAATCCCAGCGACCACCGCCATCAGGAGGCTGAGCAGACCAAAGGCGACGACGAGTTGGCGGCGGAGACCAACGTTCCGCCGGGATGGAAACGGTGCGATTGGGTTGGTGTGCATACATTTCTCCCGCGTTGTCACTACAAAAATCTTGCACCCGCACGCATCGGGTAGATGTAGTCCATCGATCACCCCTGCACGATCTCCGCGACCTTGCGCGCCAGGACATCGGGTGTGAACGGCTTCTGCACGAACGCCTGACCAGGGTCGAAGATCGTCCGCGTCATCACGATATCGCTATAGCCCGACATGTAGAGCACCTTGATCGTTGGGCGCTGCACCCTCACCTGTTCGGCCAACTGGCGCCCGCTGATGCCGCCGGGCATGATCACATCCGTCAGGAGCAGGTGAATCGGGCCCGGATAGGCGGCGACGGCCAGCAGCGCTGCGGGGCCGTCTTCGGCTTCTAGGATGTGATAGCCACGCCTGCGCAGGATGCGCCCGGCCAGCGCACGCAGGCTCGGCTCATCTTCGACCACCAGAATGGTGGCATCGCCATGTAGTATCGGCGTCACTGGAGCAACATCACTGGACATCTCCCCGTCCATATCGGCGCACGGCAGGTAGATCTTGAAGATCGTCCCGTAGCCTGGCTCGCTGTAGACCCAAATGTGACCACCACTCAGGGTAATGATGCCATGCACCGTCGCCAACCCCAGCCCGGTCCCCTTGCCGAGCGCTTTAGTCGTATAGAAGGGTTCGAAGATGTGCGTGCGGGTCGCGGCATCCATCCCGATGCCGGTGTCGCTGATCATCAGCATGACGTATGAGCCGCACTGCACGCCGATATGCTCGCGAACATAGTCATCATGAATGGCGACATTGGCGGTCTCGATCGTTAGGGCGCCGCCCGTGGGCATCGCATCGCGGGCGTTGAGCGCCAGGTTCATAATCACCTGCTCAAGCTGCCCTGGGTCGGCCTGCACATATCCAAGGTCGGGCGCAAGCTGCGTGACGAGATCGATATCTTCGCCGATCAGCCGGCTCAGCAGCTGCCCCATGTTCGTCACCACCATATTGAGATCCAGGAGGCGTGTCTCCAGCACCTGCTGCCGGCTAAAGGCCAGCAACTGGTGGGTCAGCGCGGCGGCCCGCTTGGCCGCCTGCCGAATCTGTTCGGCGTCCTGACGGAAGGTCTGGTCATCCGGGGGGGCAATCAGCAACAGTTCAGAGCTACCGAGAATCACAGTTAAGAGATTATTGAAGTCATGGGCGATGCCGCCAGCCAGCCGACCGATCGCTTCCATCTTCTGGGCCTGATTGAGTTGTTGCTCCAACAGCTTGATCTGCGTGATGTCCTGCACTGCGCCATAGACTCGCGACACGCGCTGTTCCGTGGCATCCCACACCGGGCGGCTGTAGAGGCGCATCCAGAGGATGCCGCCATCTTTGGCGATGATCCGATATTCACTGACATCGGACTGGTCAGCGAGCAGCCGCTGGCGGCGCTGGTCGGCGATCGCCTGATCGGCGGGGTACACGATGGCCGTCCACTGCTCAAGCATCTGCATCTCCGCCAGCGTATAGCCGGTGATGCGCGTCATCGCATCGGTGATCCATTCGAGCAGCGCAGCGCCATCCGGCGTGACCCGATATGCGAAGGCGTAGTCGGAGACCAGCTCGGAGATCACGCGGTAGCGTTCCTCGCTGTCGTGCAGCGCCGCGTTTGCGTGCTTCCGCTCGGTGATATCGTGATAATTCACCACGATTCCGGCAATATTCGGCTCCGCCAGCGAGTTCACGGCTGTGACTTCGAGCCAGCGCCAGGATCCCTCCTGATGCCGGACACGAAACTCGGCGGTGAACCGGCTCGCTGGTTGGCACACCAACTGGGCAAACAGATCGGTCGTGTATTGGAGGTCATCGGGATGGATCAGCTCAAATGCATTGCGACCGACATATTCCTCCACGCCATACCCTAAAATCCGCGTTGTCGCCGGGCTGGCGTACTGCACGATCCCGCGCGCATCGACCAGCACGACAGCATCGGCGCAGTTGTCGATCAGCGCGCGAAATCGTTGTGCGCTGGCGTCCTGCTCGGCCTGCCGATCCCGTTCGAGCTGATCGCGATGGCGCATAAAGAGCAGCGCCAGCGCGGCACCGACCGTGTTGACCGCCAGTGGGGTCACAATCAGGATATGTGTTGGTATGGCCACCGGCATCAGGATGGGCAGGAGCAGCATGCCCACGTTATTGAGCGTCGCAAGCACGGCCAGGCCACGCCAGGATAGGAAGATACTGGCCAGAAAGAGGCTTAACACCAGATACTGGACGGTCCTTGACAGGCCGACTACCGGGTCGTTCAAGATAACAGTAAAGATAATCATGGGAAACGCTGCGATCAGGAGACCAGCCGCGAGCCGATAGTGGCAGGTGCGATTGAGCGCATACGCGCTGCCGAACAAGAGGTAGCCATACCAGGGCGGGTTATACCCCGGCGTGGTGAGGATGCGGATGATGTCGACCAGCAAAAACAGCGCGATCAGGGTCAGCAGCAGGATCGCCAGCAGCCGCGATTTGTGCCGAAGCGCCATGTCGTTGAGCACGGCCGCCGGCTCGATCAGCGCCCGTTGGAGCCGGCCACGGTGGGCAGCGAAGGAGCTTTGTTGTGAAACAGGTGTCTGGTTAGTGATCATGGTCAGGCGTACCTCCTGGGTGCCACATCAGGAGGATGTGCCCTGCGTAGGTGATGCATGGAATACGGACACGTCAAAGTCAATCGTCTCGCGATACCGTCTGTTAGCAGCGGCTTCGATCTGCATGCGCAGCGGGAACACCTCGACAAGCGTGTGTCCCTCGCTTCTGGCGCGCGCGCTGATCTCAGGCGGAGCCGTGCCATGCCGCCCATCCGCTCCGCCGAGCGCCAGCGCCGCCCCCCGCACCTGCCACAGTGCAGTGGTCAGCACCACCTCCTGATCATGTTCCAGATTGAAGAGGTGATCAGCGGTGGACGGCACAAGGACATACAGGCAATCATCGCGCACCATACATGCGACGACCGATGCCTGCACGCTGGCCGGGCCAGTCGTTGAGAGCGTGCAGTGAGATGTGTCGGCGATCAGCGCCAGGGCCTCAGCGCGCAGTTTATCGAGCATAGGAACCTCCGAATGAATTCACTTTCAGTCACATGGCACGCGATACTTAGGGACTCGAAAAATAAAAAGTATCCCATATCCATGAAACGTGAAGCGTGAAGCGTACACTCAGTCTGCGATTCACGTTTTACGTTTCACGTTTCAGCTATCGTTGGGATGTTTTAAAGTCTGCCAATCCCTTAGGTCGGTGGTCGCGTGCTGACTCCAGTCTATGCGCGATAGCACGCGCGCGCTATCGCCCAAACATGGGATCGCGTGTGGTATCGTTAGGGCTGAGAGCGACGTGTCACAGCAGATTCAATGCGCGCGCGCGTTCGAGCGCCTGGACGCGGTTGTGCGCATCGAGCTTGATGTAGATGTTTTTGACATGGGTGCGCGCGGTATGCACCGAAATGACCAGGAGGGTGGCAATTTCCTGGGCTGATCGCCCAGCGGCGAGCAACTGGAGGACCGCGCGCTCGCGCTCGCTCAACAGTTCAGAGGCTACGGATTCGGTGGTGGCAGTCGGCACCTCCTGCGGGAATGCATGCAACAGCCGATCAATATAAGCCAGCAGTTGCGTGCCCAGTTCGCTAGCGGAAACCCGCGTGTACTGTACGATCAACAATGATCGCATCGGCGCACCCTCGTCCACAAATAGGCGGATGTAGCCCTCCGGCTCGGCCAGCGCGAGCGCCTCCGCGAGGCTTGCCAGCGCCTGGTTGGGATCGCGTTGGGCCGCGTGGGCGAGCGCCGTAAGGCCGAGGATGGCGATCCGGTCGGCCATCCGGCCATCGACCTCCGCCGCCTGGCGCAGCCGATCCAGCAGGCGCGCGATGGCGTTCATATCGACGGACCCCGGTGCCAGGCGCTCCTGGGCGATGCGGATACGCGCAAGCATCAGATACTCGGCCTGACGTTCGTACGGAACCTCGTCATCGGCGTTAAGCGCGCGTGTGGTCAGCCAGCGCAGCGCCGCCGGCAGGTCGCCCTGCGCGAGCCATAGCCAGGCCTGCTGCGCTTCAGCTTCGACGATGTCGCGTGGACCAAGCAGCCGCGCCGACGCCAGCGCCTGATCCAGCATGCTGCCGGCCTGCGCAGCGTCCCCGCGCGCCCAGAACACCCGCATGAGCGCGATGTACACGCGCGGCCAGTACCGGCCGCGCCCGGTTCGCTGGCCAGCCTCGATCCCCTGGCGCAGCATCTGCTCGGCTGTCGCCAGGTCGTTCCATTCATAGTACAGAATGCCGAGGTAGATGTGGGCCGACGGCTGCTGCTGCATGGCGCTGCGCGCACGCCGGATCACGTCCTGGTACAACACGGCGGCGCGGCGCAGCTGACCCTGAAGGTGGTATGCCCAGGCCATCCCAAGCGTAGCGGTGCCTGACAAGATCGGCTCACTCGAGTCCTTGAGCGCCGCGTGTACAGCGATCAGCAGATCCGTGGCAGATTCAGCATGACCGAGTGCGATCTGGCTGCGCCCCAGGACATAGGTGGGAATCGCGCGCTGTTCGACCGCATCCACCGGGAGCATGGCAAGCGCTTGTTGGGAAAGCGTGATCGCGCGTGGGAAATCCCCTATTAAAGACGAACCCACGGCACGCTTGCTCAGCACCTCGCCCAGCTTCGGTTGATTGCCCACAGCCTGCCAGGCCGCTTCGGCCCAGTCCAGCGGGCGCTCGGCGGCCTCGGCATGCCCGGTGAGCACGAGAGTCCAGGCAAACCGGAGACAGAAATCAGGATCGGCCTGGAGCACGGCATCCGGCAGGGCCACCAGCCAGCGCGGCCAGTCGAGATAATAGTCATAAAACTGCTCACGCTCCATGAGCGGGGCGATGCAGCGCATGGCGTCCGCCCATTCCTGCGCGCTCAATGCGTGATCGATCGCCTCGCCAACCAGGCCGTGCTGCTCGAACCACGCGCTCGCGCGCCGGTGGAGCAGCGCAGGATCTGCGGGCTCAACCGCACGCTCCAGGCGTTCCTGCAAAAAGTCCCGGAACAAGTGATGGTAGCGATACCAGTGCCGGCTGTTGTCCAGCCGGACGAGAAACAGGTTGGTCTCGTCCAAGTGTTCCAGCATGGTCCGGCCGTCGTCCCGACCAGTTACCGCATCACAGAGCGGCCCACAAAGGCGCGCGAGAATCGCCGTCTGCATAAGGAACGTGCGCACATGGTCGGGCTGCCGCTCAAACACCTCGTCGGCCAGATAATCGAAGACATAGCGGTGGCTTCCGGCGAAGTCGGCGATGAAGGTGGGGATCTGCGCGATGTCCTGTTGCGCGAGCGACAGCGCGGCCAATTGTAGGCCGGCAACCCACCCTTCGGTACGCGCTTCCAGCGCCGCCACCGCATCGGCTGGTAAGCGCAGGCCGCGCAGACGGGCGAAAAAGTGCGTTGCCTCTTCTGGCGTGAAACGCAGATCGGCTGCGCGGATTTCGGCCAGCTGCCCCCGCACACGGAGCCGCGCCAGGGACAGTGGTGGATCGGCCCGACTGGTCATGAGGATGTGCATCTGTGGAGGCATTCGATCCAGCACGAACGCCACAGCCTCGTGAATTGCCTGGAGGGCGATCGTGTGATAGTCATCCAGGACGAGCACGATACGATCAGCGGGATCGGCCAGGGCGTTCACGAGTATCGTCAGAATCGCCTGGCTCGGCGGCTGAGCCGCTCGCGTGCGCAGCAGAGTCCACGCCTCTGCGCCAATCCCCGGACGAACAGTTTCCAGCGCGGCGATCAGATAGGCCAGGAACTGACCGAGGTGATTGTCGTCATCATCCAGCGCGAGCCAGGCAACTTTGAAAGGCTGAAGGATGAAGGCTGAAGGCTGAACACGGGTTTCCGATTTCTCATTGTTGATCGTTCTGCGTTCATCGTTTTGGCCCAGCCATTCGGCAAGCAGAGTCGTCTTACCAAAGCCGGCCGGTGCCGAGAGGAGGATCAACTTCTGGCCCTGGCCGATGGCTGCATCGAGCTGCTGCGCCAGGCGCGGGCGTGGCACCAGATTGGGGCGCGACGCCGGAATCGCGAGTTTGGTCACCAGCAGGTGCAGAGATCGGGCGTCGTCGGGTGCCAGGGCTGGAGCATCCGGTGGGCTCAGCATGCGCGCTGGCACGGTCGGCGCTGGCGGATGCATCCTGTCGTGCTCGGCGGCACCCGTCACACCGCCAGCCAGATCAGCCGCAACCGCGTTGAGCCGGTCAAGCGTTAGCTCGGACGATTTGCCGAGGTACGCGCGATAGAGCCGGCCAGCGCGGCGGCGATATGCTTTCCAATACTCCCTGGTGGGCCCGCGACGCTCCTTGTGGGCCGTGAAGGTGCCATGCACACCGATGAATGTGAAGGAGGTAGCATCTGCAAGCCAGGCATACCAGGCCGGCGAGCCGACCAGGATCGCGTCAGTCGCGCTCCCCGGTTGTACGAGGAAGGTGTGATCCACCAACGGGGCCGGGGTCGTGGGTGCCATGGCCCGCTCCTTCCACACGAGTTGGTGATACGTGGGGAACTGCCCACACTATACGCCCATGTGGGGAACTGTGCAAGGAGAATAGTCTATCGTCTATCGTCCATCGTCAGCGCAATTTGCATCTGGCGGAGGATCGCTATATGATCAACGAAGGCGGCGACGCAGTCATAAAACGCGATGCGATCCTGTTCCCGTCTCACGTCTCACGTCTCACGTCTCACGTTTCAGCTAAGGAGGCCAGGGTGGATCTGAAAGTGTTGCTGGTCGGCATCAACGCCTACGCCAAAGCGCCGCTCAAAGGCTGTGTGAACGATACCACACGCGTGCGCGAGCTGATCGAGCAGCGCTACGGCCTGACGGCTGATAACCTGCGCCTGCTGCTCGACGCTACAGCGACGAAAGCGGCTATCAGCGACGGGCTGCGCTGGCTGGCCGCGCCCAGCGCCAGCGACGAGCCGCCCGTGCGGATGTTTCACTTCTCTGGGCATGGCACATTCATCGCCGATCAGAACGGCGACGAGCCCGACGGTCGCGACGAGTGCATCGTCCCCTACGACTACGAGACCACCGGGCCGATGACCGACGACACACTGCACGAGCTCTACGGCAGCTTCCCGGCCAACGGGCACCTGCTGATCGCCATGGACTGCTGTCACTCCGGCACGATCCAGCGCCTGATTGTCGAGGACATTCGCTACCGCTTCCTGGAAAATACCTACGCGGAAGTGCAGCAGATGGACGAGGCCGAGCGGCGGATACACTCTCAGCGTGATATGTTCGTGATCGGGCAGCTCAGCGACCTGCGCGAGCGCGCCGTCCCACAGGACGAGTGGGAGCGGCGGATCAAGCAGGCCATGGCCAGCTTCGATAAGAAGCATTTCGGCGAGGATAGCGTCAACGAGAATGTCGTGCTGCTGGCCGCCTGTCGCGCCGATCAGACCGCTGCGGACGCCTGTTTCGCGGGCAGCTACAACGGAGCGCTGACCTACTATCTCACCGAGGTGCTGCGCGAGAGCGGCCCCGGCCTGACCTACGCCGCCTTGATCGACCAGGTCGGGCGCAAGCTGTACGCGAATACCTTCGTGCAGCTGCCGCAGCTCGAATGCAACCCAGCGAATCACGACCGGCCTTTCTTGAATCATGCGGTATGAGGTCTTGATGAACGGATTCCGTCGCAGCCTCGCGATCATGATCGGCGTCAATCAGTATAGCGACGACATCCCGCCGCTGCGCAGCGCTGTCAACGACGCGACCGAGCTGGCCCAGGTGCTAGCGAAGGATCATGGCTACGAGGTGCAGCTGCTGACCGATCAACAGGTCTCGCTCGCAGCGCTCGACCGTCTGCTCGACGAAACCCTGCCGGGTCAGGTCGGCCCCGACGATCGCGTGCTGTTCTACTTCGCCGGGCACGG
>Ga0075433_10003578_pt1 | contig 11996 bp, 8 predicted proteins | sample RhiMethybrSRZTD2_FD_75299 | JGI IMG/M metagenome (GOLD analysis project Ga0075433, IMG submission 75299) | Populus rhizosphere microbial communities from Tennessee, USA - Rhizosphere MetaG P. TD hybrid SRZTD2 | ecosystem: Host-associated > Plants > Roots > Rhizosphere > Soil | place: USA... | reverse complement strand
GTCATCGAGTCGCAGTCGAAGCCGCCACGACACGCCTCGGCCTTCGTGTACGCTGCGCATGTCATCGTACTGGCGCCCAAGCTCGGTGCCGGCGAACAGCTGTCTGCCAAGCGCCTCGCCGTAGGCAAGCGGCCCGAGGCTGCCCAACGCTCTCGAGTCGAGTGGAACGCTGGTTTCGGGATACGTCCTTCCATTGATGACGCGCAGTTCGGCCGACGTCCCGCCTGTCGTCGCAGCGCGCAGCCGAAGCTCTACCTCGACGTATTCACCATCGCCGCGGATGTGGACCGTTCGAGGCCGGGTCTGGCCCAGTAACATCAGTGCCCTCCAGGCAATCAGGCGGGGGTCAGTCGAACGGCGGGGTCGCCCAGGACTATGAAATTCCGCGCATCGGTCTGTGCGGTCCACAGTCCCGCGACAATGTCATCGTTGGCGAAGTTCGCCGCTCGCTTGCGCAACTGTGTGGCGAGCTCCGCCGTGACCTGCGTATACCTAACGCCGAGGTGATCCGCGGCTGCACCGACGCGCTTCCCGGTGGCGATCGCATTGAGCACCGACTGGAAGGTCGTCGTCGACGCTCCAGCGTTAGGCCAGCGGAACGACCAGGTCCAAGCCCGCTCCACATGACCGAAGACCGCGGCAGCGCCCTTAGTGAGCAACCGTTGCGGCAAATTAGCGACGAACGGTGCCGGAGCAATCGTGCGCGCCGCGGCTTCCGGCGGCAGGAACTCGTCGGTCGCGGGCGTTCCGGCACTGAAGCAGGCGAAGAGAAACGCGATCATGCCGTTGAGATTCGCGGAGTCGCCCACGTCACTGGCAGCGAACAGCTCATCAGCGACGATGAGCTCACGCGGCGCCTCCATCGGTCCCGGCCAGTCCTGCGTGATCAGAGCGCCCTGGTTCACGAGCTGCGCGCGGACTGCTGCTTCGCGAGCCGTGGTATCGGCGTCGTCGACCTCGAACGGAAAGCGTATACCATGGCTCGCCGTAAAGAGGATCGAGGGCGGTGCCCCGTCGTGAATTAGCTCGCGGAGCGCGTCTTTCGTCGCATTGTCGCCGATGTATCGGTCGACCGTCCACGTCGACGACCGCTTCTCGAAAGCATCGGCGAGCGGGGTAGCGAGGAAGCGCGCGCTGCGCTGCGTGCTCACATCGCTGGAGTTTCGCGTCGCCCATACCGCCGCTCTCTTCGAGGACGGACGCCCCTCACGCTCTCGTTTCACGGTTTGCTCGGCGTAGGCCGCCAACTCGTCGATCGAATCGGCGGTCAGCCTCCCAACGGCGAGCCGAGCCCCCATATCCGCCTGTGTGTCGAACGTGATCTGCTGGGGCGAGCCAACGAGGAGCAGGTAGTACGGAAGGGTCTGCTCCGGATCTATCGCGCCCGGAGGTGTTCCGTGCCGCGCCATGAAGTCGTTGCCGGATTCACCTACCGCGACCCCATCTGAATTGACGTACTCATGGTAGAAACTTCCTGCCTCGTCTCGGCGCCTGGCGAGAAGGGGCGCCAGTGCCTCGCGCGCGGCGTCGACTTTCGGGTCGTTCTCCGCGAACACCACACCCCATCCTGTCTTGGACAGATCGTTCACGTCGATGTGATCAGCGACGCCGAGGTGGTCTTTCCGCCGGTGCAGCTGGTCGCGCACGGCGTCGAGCTCCGCGGCGGAGAGCGGGCGACCTTCGGCGACCGCCGCGAGAATGCCTGGCTTGAGCGGAGGTACAGCGTATCGACCAGTGCGCACGTCGATGCCGTTCGCGACCGCGTCCGTGAGATCGTCATCCCAAACTGTCATGGTCCCCCGGGCTACCCGCGACCAATGCAGCCGCGCAGGTGAGGCCAAGCTAACCGAATCGGAGGTGGCGCACGATTCCGTGATGTAACTCTCCGATACGCTATGTAACTCCTGGGCGGCGGTTATCCGGTCGCGGCAGACCCCTATATTCGGAATCCGAATCGGTGCGCAGGATCAGCAGACGGCTGGAGGCATCGCTGCCGAAAAACCCGTTAGGCATTGTCGTCTTGCTCGCCGCGAGCGCGGTCGCCTTCGCTCGAGCGCACGGACAGGTGCGTATCGCGGTCGGGCCAAACGTGCTCGTGAGTCGAGACGGCGACGTCTCACACATCGAATCCGCCGTCGCCGCCAACCCGAGCGACCCGCTCAATCTCGTCGCGACCGCGATCACCTTCACGCTGCCGCAGGGCGGGTACGTCAACAAGACATACGCAACGTTCGATGGCGGGTTCTCCTGGTACGACGCACGGCTTCCCGAAGAGCGGGACCTCGGCTCGATCGATCCGAAGGTCGCGTTCACTCCCGGCGGAACGGTACTGCAAGTTGGGCTCGTTCAGGGCATGTCTGTTTATCGCTCGGAGGACGGAGGTCGGAGCTGGCTCGCACCGGCGCGCCTGGGACGTGGCTACGACCGTGTTGCGATCGCGGTGGATCACTCCACCGGGCCGACCACCGGCCAGATCTACGTGACGGGTAATCTCGATGCGGGCCCGCGCGTTCATCGCTCTACCGATGACGGACGCACGTTCGATGCTGCGATGACGCTGCCGGGCATCGTCGTTACCGACGTCCTGGTGCTGAGTGATGGTGCCGTGCTCGTTCCGCTTTACACCGGGCCAGATCTCCGCGTCCCGGAGAACCGCAGCAACCCAATGGCTGCCTATGGGACTGTGCTCTCGACAGATGGGGGCGCGACGTTCAGCGGGCTGCGCCCGGGCTTCGAGCAGCAGCGGTACAGTACCGACTCTACGCTGAAGCGCCGTCGCGCGGGGAGTATCGTTGGCGACAACACGGCCACCTTTGCCGCCGACGTGCGTTCGGCGCGCTATCGTGACCGCGTATACGCCGCGTTTCCCGACATGCGGTGGGCCAATGGCAAGCCCCGAGTCGCGGTCGTGTGGTCGTCCGATGGCGGTGCATCGTGGAGCGCGCCGAGCATCATTGACGCCGCGGCTCCGGCCTCCGCGTCGCAGTTCCTACCTGCCATCGCCGTGAACGACTCGGGCGTGGTCGGGGTCATGTGGCTGGACACGCGCGCCTCGGCGGACGACGATGCGTACGACGTGTTCTACTCGGCGTCGCTCGACGGAGGCCAGACGTTTCTGCCAGCGGTGCGCGTCTCGTCCGAGACGTCACGTCCGGCGGGGCCCGGCAACATGCGTCCAGGGTTGGGCCGCTTGCGCTACAGCGGCGACACCCTCGTCATGGATTTCCTGAGCGCCTACTCGCGCTGGCGTGACGTTGGCGACTACATCGGCCTGACCGCCGATGCGACGGGCGTCTTTCACCCCGTCTGGCCGGATTCACGCCACGGCACGTTCCAACTTCAGACCGCGCGGATCGAGCTTCTCCGAGACGCGCCGTCCGCAACGGCCATGGACACGACGACGCGGCGAGTGGGCATCGTCCTCGACCCGAGCCGGTTCGACGCCGGGACACGCGAGCTCGTGGTTCCGGTTCGCATCCGCAACACCACGGCCGACACGCTTTTTCCGCCGATTGTGGCTACCCTAACGAGCGTTGGCGACACAATGCTCGTGCGCAGCGGGTACATGCGCTCGGAAGACGTGATCACCATCCTGAACGCCACCAACGCGAAACCCGGGGCGGGTGCCTCGTTCGACTTCGGCGATGCGCTGGGGACGCTCGGGCTTCTGGCGCCGGGAGCCGTGTCCGGCGCGGTGGACGTGAGACTTCGGGTCGCGACGCCGGCGGCGAGTGGACTCCGGTGGCGCACGGTGGTTTCGGCACGGGCTCGACGAAAGTAAACGGCCTGCTCTCAAATCGCGCCGACCGCCTGCCACACGGCGATCACTCCACCCGTGCGCATCAGGTCGCGCGCCGTATCTGACGGACTTGGTTGGCAGAAGCCCCATTGAAAGTGGGGTTGATCACGCATCTTCCAGTCGCCACCCCATTTGCAGCCGTGCCGTTTGAAAATCTCCGCAACCTGCTGGAACCAGGCTTCCCCGGCATTCCACTTGTCGGTCTGGTGAATCACGTCCACCGCCAGGCCGTAACCATGCCAGCTGCGAAGGTTGGTCATCGCGTTGGTGACTACTTCGTTAGGCGGACGCACGGTGCGGCCGCGGGCGAAGTACACGGCCTGTAATTCGTTCGAGCGATACGTCTCATACACCATCGCCTTCAGGCCAGCTCCGTTGTTGCACTCGGCGATGGCAGCTTCGACCGCCGCTCGAAAGAGCGGCGCGAGGAGGTTCAGATCCGACGTCGGTTTTGCGGCGTGAAAGTTGACGATCGCTACAGCAGCTGCGTCTCCGGCGCTCATATGATCCCCTCTCTCGGGTTCTCACCTGTAGCCCACTCGTGAGCGATGAAGGGCGCCTCGACCTCGGGAATCGCCGGTGCGGCGCCGGGGGGCACAGCGAGTGGCGGCTGCGCGCGTGCATCCGCTGCAACGCCGGCCGCCGCAGCGGACGCAACTGCAGCGATATCCGCCTCTCTGGTCGTGTCTCCCTTGGACTTTCCTTTCGCGCGATCCTCCGACCCCTCCTCCGGGCTCTTCTCCTTTGGTTTCACCGTCGACCGGATCACCATGAACTTGTTCAGGAGATCGAACCAGAATGGCGCGCCGAGCATAACCGCCAACGCCGTGATGAGGAGTCCAAGCGCGGTTCGCAATAAGTACAGGGTACCAGCGTCCTTCGGCGCCGGCGGCAGTCGGTCCCAGCCAATCGGCAGCTTCAACGACTGCAGGTCCTCGTAGACCGCGCGCGCCGCCGCTTGATCGATCGACGAGTCGCCAACAAGGCGCCTGTAGAAGGTGTCACTCCGAATGGCCGCGGCGCGGTTGACGAGCCCCGTACGCGCCTGCTCGTTGCGCGCGAGGTAGTCGGCGATGGTGAGTGTGTTGACGTTGAGCGCGACCGCTGCGCCGAGGCCAATGACGAACAACCAGAGTTGGGTTCGACGCTTGTAATGTCCGGAAACACGATCCATGGCGCTGTCGTACCATGCCTCGAGGTTTTGTTGCACGCGCGTTACGTCGCCCTGCGCTGAGTCCATCGCCGAGAGCATCGCCTGCTGCACGAACGGGCTGGGGATGCGGTGTACCGACGCGCGGAGCGCAGGGAGCGTCAGGACCGGCGTGGTCTGTTGCGCCGCATATGGGCCCACGTTGGAACCACGGATCGCCATATCGAGCATTGCGAGGGCGAAGTTGCGTGCCGGGATGTACGTCGGAAGGTTTCCGCCTCGAAAGCGCCACCCTTTCACGTTGTACTCCTTCGGGTAGAGGCTGCAGACGAGAGGATGTTCGTAGAACGTCGTGGCGAGACCCTTTCCAGTCTGGTCGTCGAGCAGCATACGGATCCCACGCTCCAGCTGAACGGCGCGAGACTTGACGATCGCCTCGACTGCCTCACGCAGCGCGGACGCGACGAGGCTGAGCATCAGGAAGATCAGCGAGAGGCCGATGACGACGTCAAGGATAGTTGATCCGAACAATTCACGGCCTCCGTGATGGTCGAGCCGAAAGAACTCGTTAGGTGTAGTCGTCGCACCGCGATGGACCTAACGGCCCTCGCTCCCCACTCCTCCGAACGCGGTTACGGTTTCGATGGTTGCGCCTTGCGAAGGCCCAGCGCGGTCTCCTTCGCCTCACTCAGATCCTTCGGCACTCCGGTGAGGAGATCGTAGAGATCGACCGTCACCAGAACGCTCTGTCGCCGCTTGGGATCGGGGTCTGATCGCACGACGTAGCCGACTTTCGCCTGCGGGTACCACAGGTGCAGATAGCCACCTACCGCTGCGCTTCGATCCGTTGCGAACGTGGCCACGGTCGAAATGCCGTAGTACCTCTTGTAGTCCGACGAGTAGCGGATTATCCCGACCGGCTCGACCGCCGCCACGTTGACGCGAACGAGATTGCTCCACGACAAACCAGCGAGCTCGACGCCGACCGACGGATGCACCAGAATCCACTGGCGACGTGGAGGCTCCCAATCACGTCGCGATCGTCCGAGCCCGTTCACGAAGAGCTCCCACGGGAGCTGCGAGTAGGAGTTATCGATGTAGCGATCCCATCTCACAGCGAGTGAATTGAGCGCTTCGACCGTCGCGTCGCGCACGGGCGCCTGGTAGTTGTTGAGAAACGCACTGATGCTGATGGCTGGCCAGCACAGCGCTCGTCGTTCGTCGGACGACATCGAATCCGTAACGACGATTTGATCCGTGCCGGCGAACACCCTGAAGGCACCCGTTGTCGGGTTCTGGGATAGTTCCCACCGCACTGGGCGGACGCTATCAGCCATGAAGCGAGGTTGCGCCTCATTTTTCAACTGGAGCAGCTTGTTGAACGTGCGACGCGTCTCGGCGAACTCTCTCTCGTAACGTGCGCGCGCGGTAGAATCGACAAACCGAAGATTCTCACGGCTGCGACCGAGCACGGTGTCCAGCGCAGCACTCCATGCACCGGCGCTCGTGAGCGGCTCGATGCGACCGCGCAGATGATCCGGATGAGCCGCGAGCCACCCCGGGCGAATCTCCTCCTCGCTGAGCGACCGCACGCGCTCGGCACGACAATCCAACGCGAGTGTGGGTGAACGCGGTTGCGCCTTCCCCGGCGCCGGAACGAGCGCGACCGCCGACGCGGCAAACACGACGGCCAGGACGATGGGTCGCATCAGAACACCCCCCCGCACGCCTTCTGTACCTCCTGGACGTCCATGAGAAAATGAACCCCCGCGGCGATCAGCGTCTTGATGTCGCTCGAATCCTCGATCACCTGGACGCGCTGCGCGCAATCCTGCACGAACGCGGCGAGCACTTCAGGGCAGCTGCTGCGCTTCTCGTTGTCGTACGCGTCGATCGCATCATTGGCCGTGGTCTGGTCGATTGCCTCGAAACCGAACAACGCACGGAAAAGAGGGATGTGCACTCGGGGGTCGCGAACGTAGTGCCCGATATCGTGCACGTTGAAGTCACGGACAGCTTTCGTTCCCACCTGGACGAAGTCGTCGCCTCCCCAGCTCGGACTGAAAGACCGAGGGGCCGTGAATGGGTCGAGGCGGTGCCTAACGTTGAAGAAGTTCCCGCAGTACGCCTTATCGCCACGCACCGATGGCGGCGAGATCACCGAGTCGAACACCTTGGGCGACGTCTCGAGAATGCGGCTCACGTTCGCCACCTGGAACAGGTTCGCCAGTCGCACCGCCCCGGCGAGGAAGCCTTCCGCGCCCGCTGGCGGATCTGTGGCCAGCAGTGCCAGCGTGTCGTGCGTAACGCTCGTGCCCAGGCTGTGCGCCAATACGGAGACTTCGGCATTCGGGTCCACCTCGAGCGCATCACGCCACAGGGTGGCCACGTCCCGCGCGACGTGTACGCGGACGTCGGTGGTCACCAGATTGAAGAACCGATAGAGCAACACGTCGACGACGTGACTCCAGACGAAGTTGTTCTCCGTCTCGTCGGCCGAGTCGAGCCACTCGATGAGGTTCACGGGCATGTCGATCGCATTCTGCCGAATGAATTTCGCGAGCTCGCGCGAGTCGTTCCCCCACTTCTCCACCCACTTGACGAATCGGCCGTCGTAGCTGATCGGCGCGAGCATCACCTTGTCGTCGTGGAGCTCATCAGAAAAATCGCCGTCGAGCCCGTAGGCGGTAGCCGCAGTCGTTAGGTCGATCATGAGGTCGGTTGCCCAGTCGGGGCCGTGCACACCCATACCGTGAACGAGCATGAGGACTCGAGCCATATGATCAGATACGGTTGGAGTTTTCGGACTCGATCTTGATATCTTCGTGGACGCCCTAACGAGCATCGCCGCCTGGGCGCCACGTCAAACCTCTTTGTATAGACGGGACAGCCCTGAAGAATTCCGGTCAAGCCGTGACAGCGACGGAGCCTAGGTGTATCCCCTGAGAGGGCCTCTACTGCCGTTAGGCTCCGCGGTGGATTGCATGTGCTGCTGGATTCCTTTCTACTCTTACACGGAGGTCATTACAGGAACATTGCCGCGAAAGCCTATTTCGACTCCCGAGCGCGTCCAGGATAGATTGAGATTTGGTTCGGACGATGAGCACGGAGAGAAGCCATGTCACGCAGACTCTTCATGAAGTCGATCGCCGGTGGCGCTGGACTGGCTGGACTTGCGAGTGTCCGACTTCCAGGTGTCGGGGCCGCCGAATCCGCCGAATCCTCTGAGTGGATCCCGGCGTATGCGCGGGCGCAGAAGTACCGGTCGCGCAAACAGTCCAGCCACGACCCGACTGGGGGAAATCGTGATTCTTGGGAGATCAAGCCGGGAGCGCAGCAGGAGATTTTCGCGGCGGGCGCCGCGGGCGTCATAACACACATCTGGTTCACGATCGCGGCCGATAGTTCCTTCCACCTGAAAGAGCTGATCCTGCGCGCGTACTGGGATAGACTCGAGAAGCCCAGCATCGAGACGCCGATTGGCGACTTTTTCGGACTCAACCTCGGCGACTACGCCATTTACGAGAACCAATACCTCGCCTGTTCGCCGGGCCAATCGCTGAACTGCTATTTCGCGATGCCGTACCGGAGCGGTGCCCGCCTGACGGTGACGAACGAGGGGGACCGGAACGTCCGCGCCTTCTACTCGAACATCGACTATCTCGAAGCGGATGAACTCCCCGGCGACGCGTTGTATTTCCACGCCCAATATCGACAGGCCACGCCTAACGTGGCGCAGCGGCTAGCTGATGGGAAGAATCTCGATGGGGCGACGAACTACGTGTACTGCGAGACACGCGGCCGCGGTCATCTGATGGGGGTGACGCTCGGCGTGCTGCAGAACGCCGAATACTGGATGGGCGAAGGCGATGACATGATCTTCGTCGACGACGCGTCGAAGCCGATCATCGTCGGTACGGGCTCGGAGGATTACTTCCTGGGCAGCTGGAATTTCGGCGGGCGAATGGGCGCTCATCCGTTCTCGCATCACCAGTACGGCGCGCCGCTGATACAGAGTCCCGAGCGCACGGGCGGCCGGTACTGTCTCTATCGCTTTCATGGCGACAACCCGGTGACGTTCACGCGTTATCTGAGGCACACGATGGAGCACGGGCACGCCAATGACCGTGCCGACAACTTCTACTCGTGCGCCTTCTGGTATCAGGACCGGCCGTACACCGAGTTTCCGCCGCTGCCTGTGGTGGCGCAGCGCGTGGTTGGGAGAACGCCGTAGCCACGCTGGCGGACGAGGCAGGCCTAGACGAAAAACGGGCCCCGTTCGGCCCGTTTTTCGTCGCCAATGTCGCCATCGATGTTGCCGTCATTGTAGCAGCGACTTCACATCGCCGGCGTTAGATGTCAACGGTTCGGTGATGTGCTCCCTTTTCGCATCGCACCTAGCGCCGATCGTGCGGGTTCGTAACCCGGTACGGAAGAGATCACACGCTCGAGCAGCGCAATTGCTGCGGCGCGTCGTCCGACGCCATTCATCGCAATCGCCAACTCGGTCGCGGCCTGTGGATTTCCTGGATCGAGACGAAACGCTTCGCGGAGAAACGGCTCCGCGTCAGCCGGCCGCCCGACTGTCAGCATGGCTTGCCCGAGCATGAGAACGATTGATGGGTCTGTCGGTGCCTTCTGGAAGGCCAACCGCGCAGCGTTCACCGCGTCGTCGGCACGATTCACTCCGGCGTTCGCTTGGCTCAGGAGTGCGTAGCCGAGCGCCGACTGCGGATCGATTTGAAGGCCGTGCTGAATGCGTGGCACCGCATCGGCTGGCCGCCCCAGGCGAACCAGCGCATCACCCGCGGCGAAGTAGCAGTCCGCACGATTCGGCCACAACTCGACCGCACGCGAGAATACTGTGAACGCGGCGTCCCAGCGGCCGAACGACATGTACGCGTTTCCCAGCGCGACAACGAGCGATCCGCTCGGATCGTTTTCGACGAGACGGTCGATCTTCGGATCGGCCAGGTATTGAATCGCCTTCTCCCGTTCACCAGTCGCTGCCAACACGACGCCGAGGAGCGGTGCAACGTCCGCATAGTCCGGATCGACCGCATAGGCGCGTTGAAGCAGATCGCGTGCGACCGGAAGTTGTCCCTTCGAGAGCTCGATGGCAGCGAGCGATCGGAGTGGCGTGAGCGCGGTCGAGTCGAGTGCGATTGCGCGGTGAAGGTACGGAACTGCTTCGTCGACGCGCGGTGATGACGCGTGCACTAGCGTGTACGCGAGACTGGTGTACGCTCGCGCATTCTCCGGTGCTCGTTCGATGGCCTCGCGCCACAACTGCTCAGGCTCAGCGTACTGCGCACTTCGACGGTACGTGAGCGCAGCAAAGACGGTGAACAGGATCGCCGTTACGACGAAACCTGCTCGACCGAATGTCGGGAGTCGGGAGCGCACGAGTACAACGACGGCGATAATGACTGCAGCCAGGGCGAGATAGATCCGTCGCTCGGCGACGATTTCGCTCGCGATCGGCACGATGCTCGACGACGGCGCCAGCAACACGAAGAACCACGCACCGAGAAACGCCAACCATCCCCAGCGCTCGGCGCGCATCCATGCAGCGATGGTGATGGCGCCGAGTACGAGCAACACCGCCAGGCCGGGAAGGGCGCTGAGATCTGTCGTTGGAGTAGTGCCGTAGTCGAGCGTTAGGCCTACTGGGATGACGCTGAGTTGGAGATACCGGCCGATCGCCCAGCCTTGGGCGTACAAATACTCATACCACGTGATCCCGTGACCGAAGCCGACGGTGTTCGCACGCGCGCCGACGCCGAGTTGAATCACGACTCCAGCGACGCTCACCGCGGCCAGAATCGCGTAGTAGCCGACAGGCGCCGCCGACGACCGAACGAGCTCGCGCCAACTCCGCAGATGGAAGGCTCGATCGTAGAGCATCACGAGCACCGGAATTACGACGGCGATTTCTTTGCTCGCGAGTCCCGCGACACAACAGGCGACACCGAGCGCGCGCCATCGCGTTCGAGCGTTCGGACCCTCTGCGTCCCAGCCGCGGACGGACGCGTACAGGGCAGCGAGACAAAGCAGCGAACTCAAAATTTCTGTTCGCTGCACCGTGTACAGAACGGCTTCTGTGTGAAGGGGGTGGATCAGCCAGATCGACGCGACAGCGACGGCAACGCTATCCGCTACGCTATGCCAATTCTCGAATTGCGGAAAGCGCAGTGTTCTTCGAACGAGTGCGAAAAGCAGACATGCAGCAGAGAGGTGCAGGAAGAGATTGAAGACATGGTATGAGACGGTTTTGTGCGGGCCATCCGGATCGGCGCGCTGGTCGACACCGAGGCTGTGATTCAGCGCGTAGTTGACTGCGAACGAATAATTGACCAGAGGACGGGCTGAGACAGCGAGGTCACCGCCGGGCGGTCGCAACGCGACAGACGGGTCGAGTGTTCGAATCGTCCGATTTTTCTGAATGCTCGAGTCGTCGTCGAAGATGAACGGAGCGCTGAACCCCGGACTATACGCGAGGACAGTTAACACGAGAGCGATCGCGAGGAATATCCACGACGTTCGACTGGTTGTTGCGTGTGGTGTCGCTTCGGTCGCGTTCTCATGAGAACGCGACCGCCGGGCTTTCTGACTCATTTGCGGGAGGCTCGGCGAACGAGTCGGACCGCTACGCTATCCATTTCAGCACTTTGATCTTGTTGTTGATCCCTGCGAGCAGCCCGGTGTGCAGGGGTAACGGCAGTGGCTGATGGTGCCGTCGATTCGCGTCGCGAGATTCCGCGCGAATTGCTGAAGCGCCGGAATCCGACTCGCCATCGCGCGGCGGTGCCACGCGTGCCAGAACCGCCGCGCGGCTCCGGGATAGCGGAAACGCCACAACCGCTTGAGGTCATCCTTCAGGCACATAGACGATGAACAGCGCGCGATTCGCAGCGAGCAGTTCGCGTCCGCTAGCCGCGCCCGTTGAAAAGCTGGGGTGCCGCCAACTGGTTCGTCGCCCACCACTCCCGCGCCCGGTCCTGCGTCCAGGCGTTCGCGCCTTCCACGTCGGCAAGCCGAAGCGAC
>Ga0075433_10003577_pt1 | contig 11999 bp, 8 predicted proteins | sample RhiMethybrSRZTD2_FD_75299 | JGI IMG/M metagenome (GOLD analysis project Ga0075433, IMG submission 75299) | Populus rhizosphere microbial communities from Tennessee, USA - Rhizosphere MetaG P. TD hybrid SRZTD2 | ecosystem: Host-associated > Plants > Roots > Rhizosphere > Soil | place: USA... | reverse complement strand
AGGAGCCAGCGGCTGGTCAGAACTTCCAGACGGGCTGATTTGAAGGGCAGGCCAGACTATAAAAAAGGGGACTACAAGCTTCACGAGGGAGGCTGATGTTGGCGTCAATCAGTTGTGCTCCGTCAATCTCGAAAGATCGTCTTCAGCTCATTGCCTCGCGAGGGGACAGAGTGCCAGGCTCCCACCCAGTTCACGCGCAACGGTCTGGCCATCACCTCGGCCCTCCTAGTTGGAACTTGCGGCTCAGTCTGCCCGTCCGCTCGTCGAATTGTAAATTGAAAAGATCTGACCCCAGTCTCGATTATTGACCCCAGTCTCCATTACCTCGCTCCTGATAGACCCTTGGCTTGTGCTGACGGATTTCACCGGCCCTTGTCGCCAACACGAGGTCGCCTTGCGAGTCCAGTTCGACGTGCTCGACTCCTGCGACTCCGAGTCGGATTACCTCGGGGTTGACTCTCGGCGCTAAGATGAGGTCGTACTCCAGTTCGTGTTGATTTCGGTAGTAGACGAGATCGATTCCGGGATAAATGTCGTTGTATGCTAGTCTGTCCCCGATATTTCTCCAGGTAGGTAATAGGGTAGGCAGGCCTCAGGTGGTGGCCAATACCGGTACAGGAATCCTAATAGAATGGGCACCGATGCTGCGAGGCAGAGCGGGCCATTCCACCAGTTACCGACTGCCCTTATAGCTTGGCTGCCTGTCACCAAGGCATTGTAGAATCCATGGCAGGCAATCGGGACTAATAGGGTCCGCGTTCGCAAATATAGAACTGCCATCACTAATCCGAAGACAAAGGCGGCAAGTAGGTCCTTATGTATAATCGCAAAGACAAGCGATGTAGCAATAAGTGCCACAGTCCTTCCCCACTTCCGCTCCCAGCGGTGTAGGAACAGGCCTCTGTATTGTAGTTCCTCAACAATCGGACTCAAGACGACGCCCTGGAAGAGGAGTACGACGGTCCTTAAAGGTGTGCCGGGTAGAAAGGCTGGGTGGTGCCCGAGCCAACTAGTTGCAACAGACGGACCAAAGCGCAATAGCAAAAGATGCCTCAGCCAAAGATTCACCCACACTATGCCTATCGACAACAAGAACAGCGGGAGTGCTAGAGACAGATATGCCCAGTTCCAGTGTTCACTTGGTATGGTACGAACCAATCGCTGGATGCTGATACTGTGCCGGCGGCATTGCAGAAAGATCCAGATTCCAATGATCACATCGATTTCAAACCCAAAGATGATATTCCGGTGAACTACCAATAGTGAGCTCTCTGTTGCCTCCCCCGTGATAATGATGGCTAGGATTATCAGTGGTAGTGGCCACTTAAGCAGGCTACGCGTCCGAAACCGGTCAAAGGGTGATGAGGCTATACTCATAAGTAAACCACATGCGAGAGTGAGCGCTCGTACTTGGTTGCGGAAATCTGCCTCGTACCGGCGCGCGCTGAGGCTGGTCCCTCGGCTACACCAACATGTCGCTCATTTCTACAACTAAATTAACTACTAGACTAGTACTATTGGCGCTTGATGACTGAAGATTGTTGCCGGCAGGACCGGCAGCAAGGCCGGTCGGACTTGGATTCTGCGATCGCTTTTTGCTGGCCTCCATCGCTTCCGGCCATCAAGTGTGCCGGATGGCACTGTTCTGATACTGGGTGGCGTTGGGCCATGCGCAAGTACAATAGCCGCAATTCTAGCCACAGTGAGGTAGAATAATTCCGTGAGTTGTTTGGAGGCGTGCCAAAGTGGTCGATTGTGGCGGTCTTGGAAATCATTGTGCTTTTAAGCGTACCGTGCGTTCGAATCCTACCGCCGCCGATTTTCTGGGTACAAATTCCAGCCTCAATCTTTGCAATCAAACCGTCTTTGAAACCAGCCAACAGCCGTGCCAGTGATAACTGACCTCAATCTGGCTACGCAGGTTATCGGACATCAACGCTTCCTATTCATCTCTTTGCCACTCAGCCGGGTTGATGCGGAGTTAACTAAGGCCATTGATGCTCTGGGAGACGGGATGGAGAACATGCAGGAAGTAGCGGGCAACCCCTCGGAAGAGGCTCAGCATCGCGGTCGTTTTCAATTCCTGCGCGCAGAGCATGCCATGAGTCAGGAACATGAAATCCCTCATCCGACTCTTTCAAAAGCCCATGGGCTGATCCGGTTGGAAGCCTCCTCCGTTGAGCCCTTCTTACATTATGAAGCCCAGCTCAGGATGTTGGTAGAGCATCGGGGAGGCTCGGTCGAGACCCTGGCAGGCGTGCAGCGGCCTCGCAGCTATACAAGCTATTCGATGACACAGTATGCTTACACGCCGGCTGTTCCTCCACAACCAGGCAGCCGCTTTCCCCTCGGCGTGGTAACTCCCCTCAACAAGAGTAAGGAGTGGTGGTCCATGGATTGGATGCATCGCGAGAGTTTTTTCCTGCCGCGTTATGACGGGCAGGAAAAGCTCGTTGCCAAAGGCCATGCCCTGGCGGCGGCAGCGGGAATCCCATCGATCAGCCGCCGCCTGGTACATGCTCCCAACGGCTACGGCCAGGAGGGCGTCTACGACTTCATTGGTTATTTTGAGTTCTCCGAAGAGCAGACCTCGGTCTTCCGAGACGTCATGACGGCGCTGCGGGACGTGAAGCAAAATCCCGAGTGGGCTTATGTGCGTGAAGGGCCTGAGTGGTGGGGCCGCCGCGTAGGTTCGTCAGCGGCCCTGTGGGAGAAGGGCTGAGAAGGTTTACAACGCTAGATAGGCATCTTGCCAACAACGGCCTCGATCTGTTCGGTAGGAACCATCTCAATAGCATCCCAGGGACAACCGTCAAGAAAAGCACCGTCGGGCCCTTTGCTCGTGCACTTCTTGCAACCGATGCAGAGAAAGGGGTCAACTTCGATGTGACCGAAGGGTGGATGGTCCTCGTCGGGAACCCAGAACATGCAATCTTCCACGGGGCAATAGGGAACGCAAGCTGGTGAGCCCGCACAGCCAGTGCAGTTTTCAGTGATGACCGCAATTTCCTTGGGCTTCTTCTTGCGCGGAGTGTCGATGCCTTCCGACTTCGGCTCCAGCTTCTCTAAGGTAGCAATCGTATCGAATGGTTTCATCCGTCCCCCTTATCCCTCGCACTAGAAAGCAAGGTGATCATAGCACACCCACGAAACACACGAAAAGACACGAAAAGGAATAAGAGATGAGCGAGATCCTTTTCAAGGAAGAGTGTTATGCCATTCTAGGAGCCTGCTTCAATGTCTATAAGGACAAAGGCTGTGGATTTCTGGAACCCGTTTACCAAGAGTGCTGCCAAATAGAATTTGACTTTCAGACGGTTCCTTTCATCTCCCAAAAAGAACTGCGGCTAACCTATCGCGGCCAGCCGCTCAAGCAGCGTTACAAACCTGACTTTATCTGCTACGCCAAAATCATCGTCGAGCTCAAAGCGGTATCCCAACTGGTGGATGAGCACCGAGCACAAATGCTCAACTATCTACACGCCACGGGAATGAGACTGGGGTTGCTGGTGAACTTTGGTCATCATCCCAAATTAGAGTACGAGCGCATCGTCCTCTAGCGATACATCGACTTTGGAAACTTTGGGTTTTTCGTTTCGTTTCGTGTGTTTCGTGGGCACTCAGTGAACGAGATAGATTAGACCCAGTCCGATATGGCCCGTCATCATCATCCAGTACATCTGTCTCCAGGAAGGATGATTCTCGCCTTGGGTGACCATAGCTGTTGGATTCCGATTGATTAAGTACGCTACGTAGGTTCCCCACAATACCAGCACAAGTCCGAGAGCCGACACCAAGGCTGGATTGGCAGAAAGATAGCGTGTGACAACGCCGAGAGGAAGCAGCGTCCACGGCAATATGAAGAAAGGGGCAATCAGCCGAGCGGTCAGGATTGGTCCATACCGGACAGGGAGAGTCAAGCAGCCTGCGGCACGGTCCCCGTCGATGTCCGCAAAGTCTTTGGTGCTGGTGGCGCCCATCAGAAAGAACATAAAAATGCCCCCGATGTACCAAGGCTCCAGGGAATTCGTCACTGACGCGACAGCTGCCCATCCGGCCACCTTCAGGAGATTGCCGCGAATAAGGGCGATAGTGAAATTGGAGAGAAAGGTATGACTTTTCAGCCGGAAAGGAGGAGCGGAGTAGAGATAGGTGGCAAGCGCGGCAATCAGATAGATTACGAGTGTTTGCACGTTGATCCAGGCAACCAAGGCAATGGAGGCAATATAAAGAGCGCTCGTGAACAGAATCGCTTCTACTCGTGAGAGTTGTCCGGAGGGAAGCGCGCGCAGGGGCTTATTGAGCCGATCATTTTCCAAGTCGCAGATTTGGTTCAAAGCGTTGGAGGCAGCGTTGAGCGCGGCAGCGGCCACGGCGGCAGACAAAATCAGCGGCCAGCGAAACGGGGCTCGGGTGGCCCCGATACCAACGAGCGCTCCTGACACGATCCCAACCACCGGGGGGATTAGAGTGAAGGGCCGGGAAAAATTCCAGAATATCCGTAGCTTCTTCATCAATTTGACTTGGCGGGATTGATCCTTATATAGTGCCCTAATGCTCATATGACTTGCGGCCCGCACACATCAAAGCCTTCTGCCAAGGAGCTCTTAGACAATTTCTCTCTCCCCGACGGATGCCGATCTCCAGTTTCCGGAGAAAATCCCCGGAAGGAGGCAAGGCACGCGTTGGAACGCAACGCCCAGCTGACTGCCCGAACATCCCTCCGTACCTTCCAAGATGTGAAGAAATTGATTTCGGGGCCACTTCGCAACTGTCTCACTTGGCGAAGAGGCACTACAGGGAGTTCGTCCAGCAAAACCTTCGACCGTTCCCTTACTTCCTCATTACGAAGCAGAATCGAAGTTGAATTCTTTCACATCTCCCCCTTCGACGCGAAAATCGTTACGCCATCGACTTCCATGCCGCCGTCACGTGGCACCGGTAGCCGCTGTGCAATCCAGGCATGCCGGGTGGTGATTCTTGGTCTCGCTTTTCTTGTAGCAGTCGCATGCCAGCAGCAGGTTCCGCAGAAGAGCCTAAAACAGAAGCTCATTATTTTGGGATTTGACGGTGCAGATCCGGATCTGGTTAGGGACTGGATGTCTGCCGGTCACTTGCCCAACATTCAAAAGCTGGTAACGAGCGGCACATTTCAGAAACTGGGGACCACTAATCCTCCCGAATCGCCCGTAGCCTGGGCCTCCTTTGCGACCGGATTGAATCCGGGCAAGCATGGTATTTTCGATTTTCTGAGACGGAATCCTGAGACTTACTATCCCGAAATTGCTCTCGTTAACCGCGAGCCTCCCCGTTTTCTCTTCAATTGGATTCCAATTCGCGCCCCAAAAATCACGAACAATCGCGCCGGGACGCCATTTTACAAGACTTTGGCGGACTACGGGATTAAAACGACCGTATTGCGAATGCCGTTGGAATTCCCGCCAACGCCGCTTCCGAATGGGAAGATCCTGGGCGGCCTGAGCATCCCAGATGTCCGGGGAACCTGGGGAACCTTTTTCTATTTCGCCTCGGACCTGACGCGCTGGGAAGTTGGCAACACCGAATTTGGTGGCAAACTGGTACGTATCGAGTTGAACGACAATATTGTGAAAACCGAGGTAGAAGGGCCGTCTGATCCGACAAAAAAGAGTCTGAGCCGAGTCAGCATACCGTTGTCGCTAGAGCTCGATCGGGACAAAAACCAAGTCAAAATCTCATTGCAGGGACAGGAAGAGATGGTTGGAGAGCGCAAATGGAGCCGTTGGTTCAATTTCACTTTTCGAGTGAACGCCTTCCTTAAAATTCATGGCATTGGCCGATTTTGCATTCTGGAGACCTTTCCCGAGCTAAAAGTTTATCTGAGCCCAATCAATTTCGATCCTCGTAATCCTCCAGTCCCTGTGTCCTTTCCGTCGAGTTTCTCGGGTGAGCTGGCAGAGGCTAACGGACTCTTCAAGACTTTGGGCTGGGCTCATGACACCTGGTCGCTCAACGAAGAAAAGATCGACGAGCAGACGTTCCTCGAAGATGTATTCGAGACCATGGAGAAACATGCGGCCTTGCTTTATCACCAATTGAGGACAGATCCTGCGAACTGTACGGTGGCCGTTTTTACGGCCACTGACAGCGTCTCGCATGTGTTTTACCGCCTCATGGACCCGCACCATCCCCGCTACGATGCCCGCCTCGCCGAGAAATACGGCGACGCCATTTTGCGAGCCTATCGCAAGATGGACGAGATCATCGGACAAGTCTCGAGCCTCATGGAGTCCACGACAGCTCTCATAGTCGTTTCTGACCACGGTTTTCATACCTGGCGCAAGGGGTTCAACACCAACACCTGGTTGGTGGAAAATGGCTTTATGAAGCTCAAGGGAAGCGATGACAAAACGAAAGTACTGGATGATCTATTTAGCCAGGGCAGCTTCTTCCCCAACGTGGATTGGCGGCGGACTCAGGCCTACGCTTTGGGACTTGGGCAAATCTACATTAATCTAAGCGGGCGAGAGAAGTACGGAATCGTTCAAAAAGGCAGCCACGAGTATGACTCAATTCGGGATCGGATTATCGAAGGGCTGAAGAGTTCGGTAGATCCGGACAACGGAGAAAGAGTCATTCAGAATGTCTATAAGGCAGAGGAAATTTTCAAAGGACCCGAGGCCAGCCACGCGGCCGACCTGCAGATTTCATTTCGATCAGGGTATCGGACGTCCTGGCAAACCTCGCTGGGCGCAGTTCCAGCAGGAGTTCTAGTTGCGAATTTGAAAAAGTGGAGCGGTGACCACTGTGCTTCGGATTCCAGTGACACGCAGGGGATCTTCCTCAGCAACCAGCGACTACCCGAGCTGAACCGCTCAATCATGGACATCGCCCCGACAGCCTTGAGATACTTCGGAGCTCCGGTCAGCGGTGAGATTGATGGAAAGGCTTTTGAATTGGGAAACAGGAATTGAACTAGTTGCCGGCGGAGAACCAAAAGGCAGCGCAGATCATCGACCTTCGCATGGACGTCCGTAAACGAGAAAGCGACTGGGACGTGCATCTGAAAAACAGGTCTTGCTTCAGACATTTCGGTGATTATTATGGATAAGCTAGTCCCCCTCCTGCTGCTCGTTTTGGGATTGGGCGCAGCACACCTTGGAATCGGAGGTTTGATCAAACTCCGGCCTGAACAACGCGAATTCTGGTTGTTTGGCTTGGGTGTGCGAACCCGTTTTGGTGCCATCAAGGTGCTTGTCGTAGCTCTCGCCCTGGTTTTTCTGGCCTATTCGTTTCATAAGAGAGGGTCTCTGATTCAGATACTGGCTCCGGATTCCAGTCAGCTTCAAGAACAATATAACGGTTTGGCCACTCCACTTAAAGAAGTTGAGAAATCCATTGCAACCTACAAGAGCCAGATTGAGACTTTGAATCGAGAAAAAGAGGATTGCCAGAGCATCGTGTCTCGCCAGGGCCTGGGGCTGGCCAACAAGAACGACACCATGGGTGAATTAAAGACCTCTTTGTCGACGAGACAAAAGGAGCTTGCCGAGTTGCAAGGGAATTTCGGACAGATGAAAGAACAGTTGGGACACTTGCAGAGAGAGTATGAGCAGACCACCGAGGCGTATAACCAGACCAAGGAAAAAGTCCAGCAGCTGGAGTCGCAGATTGATGTCCTTCAAAACGAAAAAGTCTCGCTGAGACTCAAGCAGGACCAACTCTCTTCACAAAATGAATCCGAGCTGAAACGTCTTAGCGAAGAAACCAACCGGTTCAAGTCGCTCTATCGTGACGAGGAGCATCGGGCTAGCCTGCTCCGCCAGGGGCTGGTGCTGCGCGAGGCTAACGATTGGGCCCTGGAGCAGGAGATTCAGCGGCTTGCCAACTTGATCGCTGATCAGCCCGATGTGAGTTCACCCCGACAGACTGATATTTCCCGGGCGTTGCAAAAGATCAATCAAGTCCTGAGAGAAGGAACTGCCCTCACCAAACAGGCCAAAGCCGCAGATACCAAACCCCCAGATCTGAAGCCCGCTCCCACAAAAACGAGCGATGCTCCTGCCGCCAAGAAGAATTGAGCTTCATCAAGGAAAGAAGAGTCGGCTCGGATAGATCAACCTTCCAGGCGGATCCACGCTTCCACCCTGCGGAACAGAGACTTGAATCCTAATGTATCCATTTTTGGTCCAAGGTACGGTCAGACCGAGTAGGTAGAAACTCTCTACCCACTTGAAAGCTTCCTGCACCACTGCTGGAATGTCTCCCACTGTCTTGGAAAGAAAAAGTTGTCCTCCCACTGCTTCGGCAAACTGCTTCAACCCATTTTGGTAGGTCCTGTTTAACGGGTCTCGCCCTGGATCAATGTGGACGATGAAGATGGGTGCCTGGAACTTTGCCAATGCCGCCACCATTCTCGAGATTTTTTCCTGAAGCGCGCGGCCGGCGAAACGACGGCTGAGATCCCTGCTGTCGCTGGCATTCACAGGCGGATTCAGATAGTCCGTCCTGTAGTTGCCGATATCGCTATCCGTGATAAAGATGACAGCTACTCGGACATTAGAACGCGACAGAATGCCGGTCGTGAAATCGGCGACTGGCTCGATGGATTCCAATAACCCTGCCTTTCCTATCTCGGTCAGTGCCTCAATCTTACTCAGCACTAGTTCGCGATCGGGCGTGGGGTCTTGCAGAACCGTAAGGTGCTCTTGAGCGGAGATCAATCCGACCCAGTATTGAGGGCCAAGCTTTACCAACTCTCGACGCAAAGCCATCCGCGCCTGATTAATATTGCCAATCTCTCCTACCGTGTCAGACACCACAAAAAGAAGCGTCGGACTTTCCGGAGGCAGAAACGACGAGATTTTCAACGGAACCCGGTCGCCGAGCAGCTGGAAACCCCCCGCCTTCAGGTCAGTCTGAAAACTATTGTCCCCCTGTCGCATCCAGATGGGCACCTTGAAATACGCTGGCTGCTTTTTGTCGGTGCGCAGCTCCTGTTTGGACTGGCCCAACCGAGAAGTCCAGCCTGCCGCCAGCACTAGGCACGCCAGTAGGCTCAGAGTGATCGCAGGCTCCTTCACAGGATCAAAAACTGAACCGCAGGCCCAATTGGATGATACGGCCTCCGGTGGAACCCACGATTTTCCCAGCATTCAGGTTCGGGTTTTCTTTTGATCCAATCAGATTGTCAGGAGTGTTCCAGTTTGCGTGGTTAAAAGAGTTGAAAGCTTCCATGATCACTTCCAGCGTCCAGTCTTGAGTCACGGAAAAACGCTTGGTCAGCGACATATCGAAATTCTGCGCCCCGGGGTTGCGCAGGTTGGGCTCAGTGCGTGGGGCGTCGCCCAGAGTGAAATCAGGTGGCTGGTCAAAAGCGGAGGGATTGAACCATTGGAAGGCTGAAGGATTCGGGACGTGAGGATCAATTCCCGGAACTACATCAACACGGAGCGCCTCGGCCACTCTACCGGTGTTATTGAAAAGGGGTTTGAGCGCGATGGGTGTCCCGGACCGAAATACAGTAACGCCGCTGAGGCTCCAGCCTCCCATGAACCCGTTGACCAGCCCCCCCTTGTTCAGGAAGGGACGACCCTCTCCAAACGGCAGTTCGTAAAGGTAATTGATTGAAACCTGATGGGTGATGTCAAGAGGATCAGTTGACTTTTCAGCCTTCAGGTTCAGAGAATTTTGCGGAGAGACACCATCCAAGGTGCTGACGAACGGCTGGGAGAAGGCATTCTCGGTGAATCTGGCTAAGACATTGTCTATCGATTTGGAGAATACATAGGATCCGCTGAAATTGAGGCCCCGCGAAAACCGTTTCTCAATTCGCAGATTGCCTCGATGAACTGAACTCGAACCGATGGGGTAGGCATAGCCCGGAGAAATCCCTCGAAACTGGGGATAGGGGCGGAGTGAAAGATTGAAATCCAAATCATTCAGTTTGTCGCGAAACTCCAGCACTTGCGGATCCAGCGGATTTAGCTCAACTCCTCCGCCGATGTACTCATGAGTTGCCTTGTCTCCCAAATAGGCCAACCGGATCACGAAGTCTCCAGGCAGATCTCTTTCGACTTCCAGGCGCCAGCTCTGATAGTCAGGAAGAGTCCCCGTTGGATCAAAATATTCGGCTTTGACATCATTGGCAGCCGTGGGTTGTAAGTTAGGGGGAGGTGTGAAGTCCGCCGGGAAACCCGTTGCCAACGTCACAGCGGGCGCCAGCTGATCGTTGGGTGAAACAATCAAAGGAGTCGCGTTATATCCGAGCGTGCCGAACTCTGTCGGGTACAAAGGAAAGTAGCCAAAGTACAGCCCGTAGCTGCACCGAACTACTGTCTTGCGGCTGCCCCAGGGATTCAGGACCCAGCCAACAGCGGGCTCCCAGTTGGCTTGCGTGGGGAAAAAGGAGCGTGAATGCCCGTCTCGTCCGGCAAAAACAAGCGCCCCAGGGCGTCCATTAGCAGGATTGATCTTTTGGAGGTCAATAGAAGATTGCCGATCGAACTTCTCCCGCCGCGGCGTGTCCACCTGGAGTCCCAGACTAAAATGCCACGTAAAGTTGGGCGTCAATTGATACTCGTCACCGATCGTGAATTGATACTGTTCGTTTCGCAGGTACGAGGGGTTCAAGACGATGGATTGTTCTGCTCGCCCGGCCCCTCCTAGAAGAAATTGAGCAAAGGAGTTGCCGGTATTGTTTATGCCAGGCAAACTGGTCAGCATTCCATTGAAGCCAAAATTTCCAGACGGATTTCTAGGAAGAAAGCTGTTCACCTGACCCCAGTAACCAGAGAAGTCGAATTTCAAGTTGTGTTTCTTGTACCGGATGCTCAGCCCATCGGAGACAGTGTAGTTGGCCATCTGATAACTTACGGAAGACCCGGGTTGGGCTCCAATGTCAACGTATGAACTCAAGTCAAAACGCGGGAAGACCCCAGGCTGAACTCCCGTGAGCCCCAACGCTCCTGCGTAGTCTATGGTGCCGCCGCTCTGTTCCTCGGCTAAGGCGCTATATACCGCCGAAACATGGAATTGGTTAACTACCGTTGGAGAAATATTGAAGGTCTCATTTAGGCCGGAACTCCGCGAACGAACATGTCGCAAAGGCGCACCCGGATTGGCGACGTTATCAAAGACAGGTGCTGCGCCATTCAGGCCGCTCGAAAATCGCCCATTCCAAGAAAACCTGTGACGCGTCCCCAAGTTATGGTCAAGCTTCCAGACGGTACCATTAGGGGTATTGGTCTCGGCTGAGTTCACGAAGAAATTGTTTCTAAGAAAAGGGCCGACATTGGCATTTGGAAGAGGATAGTAAGCAAGCACTCGCCGAGTTACAGGGTCTATTCGATCGGCGGGAATCACATTGGCTGGAAAAGGGTCGCGGAGATACTCCAGGTTCGACAGCGAGACAGGCTGTGCCGGATCGAAGTTAGGACTGGGTCGTGTGGTCAGCGGGTCGTAAATGGTAATGGGTTGGCCGGCATTGTCAACCAGATCTGAAAAATCGCCACTACGTTGCTGGGCCGTCGGAATGTCATAAAGCCGGGAACGTGCAAGCTTCTCCCTGGTTCCCTCGTAGGTCACCGAGAAGAAGGTCTTGCCATCTCCGTGCCAAAGCCAGGGAATTTTCAGAGGTCCGGTAAGATTGAACCCAAATTGGTTGCGCCTCAAAATTGACTTCGTTCCCGCGGCTTGCCGTACTTGGTGGGGCAAGGCGTCCAGAGCATCATTGCGCAGGTACTCGAAAAAGTTCCCATGATAATCCTTGGTGAAGTGCAGTGATCCGTTGGCGTCGGCCGCGCCAGACAGGGCCATCGTGACACGTCCAATCTGGACCTTGTATTCCTCGAGCGCATGCTCCAACTCGGATTCCGGTGTTTCAGGATGACTTTCGGCAGGCTTTCCCGCGTCCTCAGAAGGCGTCGCAACCTTCTCTGAAGATTCTCCGTCGGAAGCCGGAGCCCCGGGGTTGCTCGAGGTGTCCTGTTGCAAAGTGTCTTGCGGGGCGGATCGCGAAC
>Ga0075433_10003575_pt1 | contig 12000 bp, 10 predicted proteins | sample RhiMethybrSRZTD2_FD_75299 | JGI IMG/M metagenome (GOLD analysis project Ga0075433, IMG submission 75299) | Populus rhizosphere microbial communities from Tennessee, USA - Rhizosphere MetaG P. TD hybrid SRZTD2 | ecosystem: Host-associated > Plants > Roots > Rhizosphere > Soil | place: USA... | reverse complement strand
TAGATTCTCGGCGGGATATCCGTGCGCCAAGATAGTAATTATGTACAATCGCCGGGTCGCGCCGAAAAGAAATAATTTTGCCCCAGCGGCGCATCGCCCAACTCGCAACGCTCGAACTCGGGCCGTTGCATCCGCCCGGCAGTATCAGCGAGCGGTACCATATCTGCGGGACGCCCGGATGCCGCTGTAAGGACCACAAAGGTCCCCGCAAGCATGGGCGTTATTACCAGCTCAGCTACACCTGGCAAGAGCAGCGCGTGTTTCCTGCGGGCCGAACAGGTGGAGGAGATGCGCCAGCAAATGGCCAACTACAAACACGGTCTGGCGCGAGAACTGGAACGGGCGGAGTTGCCCGAGCGAAGCAGCACAATGGAGATTAAGCGCCACAACCCTGGTCGAGCAGCTCTTGCGCTACCGCTACGGGCCCAAGCGTGACTCGGACTTCTCTCTCGCGGGAGCGTTTTAAGGCAGCGACAACGGGGGTGCAAACGCCGCAGTGCTCACCAGTCTCATGGCCACCTGCAAGCTGCTCGGCATCGACCCGTTTGCCTACCTAAGTGATCTGTTCGGACCGCATCGCTGCCCACCCCAAAGGCCCGAGTGTCAAGTTGCTTCCCGACCACTGGCTCGCAGCACAATCAACCAGCCAGTCCCAACTATTTCGCGCCTCGCACTTTCCTCGACCTGTTTCGCCTTGACCTACCTCCCAGGGCGAACACGCTTCGCAAAAGGCCACGCGTATGGGTGGTACTTCAGAGTGTTCGTTCCTCCTTGCGTAGCCTGCACTCTTGCTGCGTCGCTCAATGGCGAGAGACTGGTTTCCGAGACAATGGTGGGGCTGATCCGGGCCACAAAGGCGTCGAGGCCTCCGGCATTCGCCGGTTGAAAGGCGTTCATCACCGGGAAATCGCTTGAGGCAGTAGTTCCCTGGATGTAGGCCTCGCCGCTCGGTCCGTGGGCTATCCCACTGGGATGCTCCCAACTGCTTCCACCGAGATAGGTCGAAAAGACCAGGGCATTGCCGGTTCGATTTAACTTAGTGAGAAAGACATCCTCGTCGCCGGCATTAGCCGCCTGGAGCGGGTTCGCAGTGGGGAAGTCAGTTGAGAAAGTTCCTCCGACAATGTAGGAGTTCCGAGCGGCGTCAACTACAATCCCGCGGCCCAAGTCAAAGTCGGTCCCGCCCAGGTAGGTGGAATAGACCAACGCCGTGCCGTTCCGATTCACTTTCGCCACGAAGGCGTCCCCGTTGCCAGCATAGGCGGCCTGGATGGGGTTCACGGTCGGGAAGTCGCTTGAGAACGTAAAGCCCGTAACGTAGGCGTTGCCGACCGCGTCCACAGCGGTCCCCAGAGAAAACTCGAAGTCGTTGCCTCCCAGGTAGGTGGAGTAAATCAGCGCGTTGCCGGCTGCGTTAAGCTTTGTCAGGAAGGCATCGCAGCCGCCGGCATTCTCCGGCTGAATTGGATTGTGTGTAGGAAAGTCAGTGGAGCACGCGATTCCATTAAGGTAGTTGTTGCCGGCCGGATCCACGACAATATCTGAGCCGCAGATGTCAAAATCACTGCCCCCGAGATACGTGGAGTAAATCAGGGCATTACCAACCGCGTTCAACTTCCCCGCCCAAATGTCCGAAGCCCCGGCATTCTCGGCCTGGAACGGATTAGCTGTAGGAATGTCGGTCGAAAAGGTCCAGGCTTCGAAGTACAAATTCCCGCGTGGGTCCAGCGCGATCATCGGGTCACCGTCCGAGTCGCTGCCGCCCAGGTACGTCGAGTAGACGAGGGCGCTGCCGGTGGCATTTAGCTTCGCCAAGAACATGTCTGCTAGACCCGCATTTTCTGTTTGGATCGGATTCATCGTCGGGAAGTCCGTCGAATCCGTCATTCCAGCCAAGTACGCGCGGCCAGCCGCGTCCACCGCAATACCTTCTCCATAATCGTCCCCGGTGCCGCCCAAATAAGTGGAATAGACCAACGCATTCCCAGCCGCGTTCAGCTTCGCCACGAAAACGTCGCCCACTGCGAAATCGCCAAATGGGTTGATGAATCCTCCACCGCCGCCGGCAAACTCTCTTTGGTGGGCATCCGTCGTCGTGGGGAAATCGATCGAGTTGGTGGTTCCGATTACGTATGCATTGCCCCTTGGATCGACGGCGATGGCTCGAATAAAGTTGAAGACACTGCCCCAGTCATCGCCGCTCCCGCCCAAGTAAGTGGAGTACTTCAGGACGGGGTCAATGACGAGAGCTCTTTGGGGATCGTACGCGGACACCTGAAAACCAACTTGATTGTCTCCCGTGAGCACGTAGTTGCCCTCGATATTGTGCCACGAGAGTTTTGAATTCCTCTTTTCCGGCTGGTAGACAAGAGGCTTATGCAGCCGCATTTCCTGTCCGTCCAATTCCGCCACCAGGTCACCGCTCGCATCAATAGCGACGTTCGTCGCGCCTTGAATACCGAACTTGATCGCTCTCGGGTCCGCGCCAGGGCCAACAACAAAGTCATATTCCAGTTGACCTTGATTGCCGTAGTAAACCAGGTCCACGCCAGGGTAGACACTGTCATATTTCACCTTGGCGTAAATAGGAACATTTGTCCGCCACTTCTTGCGGTCTTTGCTGAGGAAGTAGTTGCTCTTCCCGGGCAATTTGTTAAGTCCCGCGACCCGTGGCAAGGGATTTGCCCCAACCAGTTTCATCCGCAGGACTGCAGAAGGCTCAAGCCCCACGGGGCTGCTGGGCAACTGGCTGTGCAGGAGATTGCGGGTCTCTCCTTGCCGAAATAGCGTAGGGCCATCCTTCAACTGTAGGATCCCGAGTTTGACACTTGCGGCGCTCCAAAGCGGATGACGCGTTTGGAGTGCTTCTGCGAGTTTTGGTTTTGGCGTTGCGCTTGCTTTGCTACCGTGAAGGGAGAGCACCGCTTCCCTTGAGGTAAGGAAGAGAGTATACCCGCCGCCCCGGGCAAGGAACTGCACCTGCGAATCGGCCTGGCCTTGGTTGGCTTCAAAGCTTAAGGGGAGTTTTCCGTAGGTTTTAAGCAACTGCGTCTGGGATGCTCGGGGAGCAGTGAGATGCGATCGATTGGTCACTTTAGACTGTGCTGCTGTGACATCGCTCTTTACAGCGGTGCTGCCGACCCCTTCCTTAACGGTTGTCATCGGCACATGGCTTCTCAAAACCAACGCTGCCAAGACTGAAACAAAGACTATTAGACTGATGCCGTACCTTCTGTATTTCATGACTCGCCTCCAACGTTGTGTTAATGGTCGTTGACACACTTGCTTGTGCCGAACCGGGAGCGCCAGTGCAGCGAAGAAAGTCACACGACAATTAGCGCTCCAGCCCGGTCCTAACCGCCATGCCGCGATTGCGCAGGTGCAACAACGGAGTAAAATCAGCCTGGCAGGAGCCTGCAGCTCCCCTATTCAACCGCACACTACCGGCAACCGCGCACCATGTCCTAAAGGCAAGCTAGTGTTTGTCTAAATCGTTTCTAAACGGCCATGGAGCAACGAGTACAAACCGTCTATCAGTTCGGTCCGTTCCGCCTGGAGACTTCCGAATATCGCCTACTGCGTGACGGCGAAGCTGTTTCGCTGCCGCATAAGGCCTTTGAAGTCCTGCTCGCGCTCGTCGAAAGCCGAGGTCGAGTGGTGCTGAAAGAAGATCTGCTCAAGCGCGTTTGGCCGGAAACCTTCGTCGAAGAGGCCAATTTGGCCGTCGCCGTATCGCAATTGCGCAAGGTGCTGGGTGACGTTCAGAACGGCGATCACCACTACATTGAGACGGTGCGGAGCATCGGCTACCGGTTTCTGGCACTGGTGCGGGTAATCGAATCGCCAGAAATTAACGCACAGACTGCACCGATTCCGGACATCTCTGTCGCGGTCTCGCCGGAGAACCTCTCTCGGAAAGCAGGAGCAGGAATGCGGCTGTGGCGCGCACCTCTAATATCCGGAACTGTCGTCGCCACTCTCGCGCTGCTCTTTGGCTTCAATGTGGGTAGCTGGCGTGACCGGCTGCTCAGTCGTGGTCGCGCACCGCACATCGAATCCATCGCCGTGCTGCCGCTCGAAAATCTTTCGCGCGACCCATCAGAGGAGTACTTTGCCGACGGCATGACGGAGGCACTGATTACAGACCTTGGCAAGATTGGGGCGTTGCGGGTGATCTCGCGGACTTCAGTTCTGCGCTACAAAGGCACCAATAAGCCGGTGCCGGAAATCGCTCGAGAATTGCATGTGGACGCCATCGTGGAAGGTTCGGTCCAGCGCTTCGGTGACCGTGTGCGCATCACCGCCAACCTGCTTCACGCGACGACCGATCGGCACCTCTGGGCGGAAAGCTACGAGCGCGATGTGCGCGACATGCTGGCGCTACAAACGGACGTCGCACGGGCGATCGCACAGGAGATTCGAGTCAAGCTGACTGCTCAAGAGCAGGGCCGCCTTGCGAGAAGCCACCGAGTTCCGCCCGAAGCCTACGAAGCCTACCTCCAAGGCCGGTTTTACTGGAATCAGCGGACCTGCTCAAAGCTGAAAAAAGCTCTGCAATATTTCGAGTCGGCACGCGACATAGACGCTGATTGGGGCCTCGCTTATGTGGGGATTGCTGACTCTAACATAATGATTCCGTTGTATTGTCAGACACCCCCAGGCCCACTCATCGCGCGAGCCCACGCTGCTGCGGTGAAGGCGCTAGAGATCGATAATGGCTTGGCGGAGGCGCACGCCTCACGGGGACTCCTCTATCGGTCCGAATGGGACTGGGGAGCAGCGGCTCGAGAATTCAGACAAGCCATTGAGCTTAACCCCAGTTACGCCTCCGCTCGTCAGTGGTACGCTTTGTATCTATCCTCCCTGGTTCGCCACGACGAGGCTTTGGCCGAGATCAATCGAGCCATAGAGCTCGACCCCTTGGCGCCTATCCTCGGTGGCGCCAAGGCGCTCATTCTCTTTAACGCCCATCGTTACCCGGAAACTATTGAGTGGTGCCGGAAAGCCATCGACTTTGATCCGGCCTGGCCCTGGTTCCACTTCTGGCTTGGCGCTGCGTACGTCGAGACTGGGACGTTCGGGAAAGGTCTAACCGAGTTCGATACTGCGCACAAACTCGGGCAGCAGGAGCGTACGCTGATATATGCCGGTCTTGCTTATGCGTATGCCCGAACTGGCAAAAGAGACGAGGCGCTCAAAGTGCTCAGCGAAGTGAAAGAGTTGTTAAAGAAGAAGAACTACGTTTCCTCGTTTGACATCGGCCTCGTGTACATCGGCTTGGGCGAGAAGAAGAAAGCCCTGACCTCGCTCGAGAATGCGGCTGATGAGCGCAGCAGTGATTACCTGTACTGGCTCAACTCCCTTCCCTGGTTTGCCAGTTTGCACTCTGATCCGCACTTCCAAGCTCTGCTGCGCCGCGTCGGCCTGCCGCAGTAGCGGACTCGCGCTGAAAACATGTGGTTTTGAACCGCGTTGGAAACCCGTGAAATCGGCAATCAAATCAACGGAGTGATGTCTGCATTCAAGCACCGTTTTAAGCACATTGCGGAGGCAGCAATAAGCCCTCACTTAAACATCGAAGGACCAAGAATTCACTTTGATTCCTCCGACCTTCGAACGTTCCAAATCTCGATGGCCGTGTGCCACTTGCCGTCCGCCTGTTTCATGATCGTGTTGTAATTTCCGGTTAAGTGGAGCGGCTTTCCCTCAGTGTCGATGCCATCGTAAATATACTCACCGGAATCAACGAGCACACTGCCGGAGGCTTCCACCCGAAGGGATTTCACGGTCATTGAATGTTTGGGAAAATCTTTAATATCCTCCGCAAAGAAGTTCCGTATCGCCTGACGACCTTGTACGGGTTCGCGCCCGGCTGGCATCAGCACCGCATCTTCGGTGTATCGCGCGGCCAAGCCGTCGAGATCCGATGCCTTATAGGCGGCCAGCCATGCTTCATTCATCTTCGCGACGATGGACTTGGCATCATCCGCGCCATGCACCATCGTGGATAAAACAATTATTGCGAAGCACTTTGCGAGAAATCGGCTCATAGGCACCCTCCCGGCAGCCGATTGTAACCCGTGTTCGCAACCGCACGTCACCATTAGCCGCAAGGGTGTGTGGAAACCCTGTCCTACCCTGAACCTCTCAACCTTCAGATTTTGCGAGGCACCGATGTCGCAGGTTCGAATGTGTCAGAACGACATGATTTTCACACGCCAGAGTCCACTTTCGGGATAGGCCGTCACTCGTCTATAACAACGACAGCGTTGTCAAGGGCAAACGAGGGCGTCGGCGTCTGGGGTTTTTCAGAAGCGCCATTTCGCTCTAGTTGAGATCGAAAACTTCGCATAAAGACCAAAACTCGCGCTCTTCGTGAATCACTGGTGGTAGCGTTACGCTCCACCAATCATCTATTCAGTCTGCATCTGCGACCATGATTCTTCTGTTCGAACTCCCAGACTTTTCCGGGAGGCAGGGCGCTCATTCAGGCAGCAGCGTCTTATCAGCCAACGTGTGAGGAATCGCCACTTCTCCGGTCTGTGACCTTCAACAAGAAGTGAAAGCCAAATGCGCCGATACCGGAGCCACGTCTATTACTGCGACACCATCGTGTAGTCAGCTAGTCAGCCTATTTTCGGCATCACGAACAGCAGGTGCTGCGCTATTCTCGGTTGTCTCATGCTTTGCAACACAAATGTGAAGCGGGTGAGCGAACAACGGTCAGTAGGTACTACATGCGAATAAATTGGCTCTCTTTTCGGCAGGAAATGTCGGTTTTTCGGGTCTCTATGCCGACCTTGCAGGTGCTCGATGAATGCTAAGGGAGCGCGAGCCTTCGCCCAGCGGGAGAGAGACGGTTCAACAGCATGCAACACTTTCCGTGCGCTTCGCTATCGACACTTTCGTCTCCTGTGGATTGGGCTAGCGGTGTCGGCAATTGGCACCTGGATGCAGATTGTCGCGCTCAGCTTACTGGTGTTGAAAATCACCCATGGGTCGGCCTTCGCGCTGGGGACCGTCTCTCTGGCGCAAGCCGTATCATTCTTTCTTTTTGCGCTCGTGGGCGGCAGCGTGGCAGACCGGATCGACAGGCGCCAGCTCCTGCTGTTCACGCAGAGTGGCTCTGCCACTCTGGCAATCCTGCTGGGAATTCTCACGTGTACCGGTCTGGTCCAGTTTTGGATGATCCTGGTCATTGCTTTCCTGAACGGGACGGTACTGAGTTTCGACCAGCCAGCACGAGGAGCACTGGTCCCGGCGCTGGTTCCGAGTAAAGATCTGATGAACGCAATCAGCCTGCAATCAACCCTCTTCAATGCGGCGTCCGCCATCGGTCCGGCGTTGGCTGGATTTGGCGTGGGGCTGGTTGGCTATGCCGGGAACTTCTTCTTGAACGGGGCAAGCTTTATCGGAGTGTTGTTTGCCTTGTATGTCATGCAGGTACCGGCCCAGGCAATGCACCGGCAGCCCGCCTTAAAAGCGATTCGCGAATCCTTGGCAACAGTCCGCCGTGACGCTGTGCTGCCGTGGGTTTTAGCGGGTTACGGCGCACTCCTGTGCTTTGGTCCATCCCCTGCCCTGGTTTTGCCGGTTTACGCAGTGAACGTGTTGCATGTCGGGCCGGAACGACTTGGATTCCTTTTCTCGTCCGTTGGCGCGGGAAGCATTCTGGGCGCGCTGTTCGTGGCTTCTCTTGGGAGCGCCGCAAGAAAAGGATTCATTTATCTGATCGGTGTTTTGGTCTGGGTTGGAGCTTTGGCCGGATTTGCATTGATCACTTGGGTGTGGCTGTCGATGGCTGCGCTGCTGGTACTGGGTGTTGGTCAGACCTTCGCCGCGACCACGACCATCACTCTGCTACAGACCCGCGTGCCTGAGCAGATGCGAGGACGGGTCATGAGCCTGAACACTTTGCTGATGATGGGGCTCCGGCCGTTGGGAGATTTTCCCGCCGGTGCGCTGATCTCAGCGATTGGAGCGCCAGCGACTGTATTACTGAGCGCGGGGCTGGTGGGGAGTTATGGAGTGGTGGCGGTGACGAGGCGCTCCATACGGTCCGCCTGACAAAGCTAAATCGAAGAATTATTTGGGGTTAGGGCGGTAGGTCCAAAATCGCTCTTGTTCGAAGGGCAGCACCGGCGTCGTTTGGTTTGGAGCCGCTGCCGCCGCGGAATTAACTTGCGCGAGTTTCTGTTCGACTAAGCTGTGGGTGGGGGCCAGTGAACAGACGGGATCGGTCGAGGCGGCATCACCGGCGATCATGAACGCCTGACAGCGGCAGCCGCCGAAGTCTTCCGTGCGGCGGTCGCAGCTGCGGCAAGGTTCCGGCATCCAATTCTCGCCGCGGAATCTCCGGAAGCTGTCGGACTCGCGCCAAATCCATTCGAGGGGGTGGTCGCGGACATTCTCGAATTGGAGCCCTGGAATTACGGCCGCGGCGTGGCAAGGCAGCACAGTTCCGCTCGGGTCAATCAACAGTTGTCGGCGTCCCCAACCACCCATGCAGGCCTTGGGGAACCGAGCGTAATAGTCAGGCACAACCGCATCTATGCGAATCTTGCCCTCCAACCGTTTCTGGGCCGCGGCGATCTTTTCTAAGGATTCGAGCACTTGTTCCCGGGTGGGCAGTAACCTGTCCGCGTTCTTCCAGGCCCAGCCGTAATACTGGGTGTGGGCAATTTCCAATCGCTCAGGTTGCAGCGACTCGGCCAAGGCAATCATTTCCTCGAGGTGATCAACATTCTGGCGATGCACAACCATGTTGATGGTGAACGCCACCCGCGAGCGGCGGACCGTCGTCGCAATTTCCAGCTTCTTAGCGTGGGCGCGGGCGCCCGCGATCCAGTTGGCACCAACTTCGCGAGAATCCTGAAAACTCAGCTGGATGTGATCCAGCCCATCGGCGACAAGCTCATCCCATCGCCTTTCAGATAGTCCAATGCCTGAAGTGATCAGGTTGGTGTAGAGACCGCAGGCATGGGCGGACTTCACTAACCGAGTCAGGTCCTCCCGCGCCAAAGGTTCTCCACCGCTCAAATGGACATGCAAAATTCCCAGCTTCGCGCTCTGCTCGAACACACTCTCCCATTCCTGAGTGGTTAATTCCAAAGCAGACGAAACCATTTGCAGTGGGTTCGAACAGTACACGCAATGCAGAGGACAGCGGTGCGTGATTTCCGCGATCAGCGCGAGTGCAGCGTCGGTCATTAGAAGTCCACCAGCCGTTTCTGCCGGAGACGTTCGAGGAAGGCGACCGCATCCTGTCGAATTTTGGCGGGGTCGGAGGCGTTGTACGCCACTGCAAGTTCCTGCACGATTTGCTCGAAAGTGCGCTGACCGTCGCAGCGTTCGAGGATGGCCTGCGCGGTCTCCTGCAGGCGAAGTGCGCCTTCGGGATAGACGAGCGTGCGATTTTCGCCTTCACCGGCCCAGCGGCAACCGGCGGCCAAGCGGGGTTGGCTGGAATCCTCGAGATCAGACATTGCGCTCACTCCTCCGGACGGAATGCGCATGGCGGAGGCCACCCTGGCTGCACGTAGGCGTAGTAAAGCGCGTCCAGCTGCGCCCAGAGAATTTCGCACTTCTCGCGCAAAGCCTGGATGACCAATTCTTGCTCGGCGTGTGTGCGGGCATGGTCGGCCACGAATTGAAGTGCAAACTGCGCGTCGGCAGGAGCCTGGTCCAGGCGGGCCACAAAATAATCCAAGCCACCTGATAGCCATGGATAGTAGCGGCGCAATGCGTCCATCCGCAGCGAGATCAAATCGCGCGAGAAAAGTTCGGTCAGCGACGAGGCTACCGCTTCGAGCAGTGACCGGTTCTTCACCAGATCGAGATAAGCATCCACCGCATAGCGAACCCCGGGAAGCACCTCCTTGCCACTGACCACACGCTCCCGCGACAATCCCGAAGCCTCCGCTAAACGGATCCACCGTTCGATCCCGCCCTCAGGAGTATTTTCGCCGTCGTGATCGAGCAGACGCTTGCGCCATGCCCGGCGGAACTGTGGGTCATCGCTGCGCGAGAGAATAATCGCGTCCTTGATAGGGATCCGGCTCTGATAGTAGTAGCGGTTGAGCGCCCAAGCTTGTAGTTGTCCTCGAGTCAGTTTGCCTTGGTGCATCAACATATGAAATGGGTGCTGATGGTGGTAAAGGTGCTCCCCCACCTTCCGCAGCCCCGCGCGAAGTTCGTCAACACTGAGCAGCCGGTCGGTCAGGGGTGCTACAGCTCGAGATGACATCCGTCCTCCGCGATCTCCCATCCCTGCGCGCGCACCTGCCGGTGTTCGGGGCCAGTTTCATCCAGCATGGGATTGGTGTTGTTGATGTGCAAGAACATCTTCCTCGGGCGTTGCAGCCTTGATAATAAAGCCAGGCTGCCGCCGGGAGAAGAAACTGGGATGTGCCCCATCTGTCGGGCCGTCTGCCCTCCATCGTGAAGTTGGATCAGTTCGTCGTCGGTCCAAAAGGTCCCGTCGAATAGCAACACATCGAGGGAACCCAGTTGCTGGAGCAACGCTTCATCGCCTTCTCCAACTGCGGGAAAATAGCCAAGCCGTTTGCCAGAGCTGGCTTGTAGAATGAGTCCGAGCACCGCCTCGCGGGGATTGAGTTGAGCTGCGCGCTTGGAGGTCACATAGCCCGGACAGCGGCCTGCTACGGATACCGGCATGCACCTAATCCCCGAGTGTTCTCCGGTCGTAGAAACAGGCTCGAATGCAGCGCCGGGAACAATGTCAGTCCAGCGCGCCTGGCCGGCGGTGCGGTCGAGCATTGAAAACATACTGTTGTCTTCGCGAAGAATTTTCCGGACCGAGGCGGTGGCAAAGATTTGCATCGGCTGCCACTCGCGGAGCAGCAACAATCCGAGTGACTGGTCGAGATCGGCGCTGGTTAGCACAACCCCGGAAATTGGAGAATGCCGGACGCTGCCACGGGGATGCAGAAAGGAATTGGCTTCGATTTGTGTACACAGGTCGGGGGAAGCGTTGAGCAGGAACCAGGACGAGCGATCAGGGCTAACGGCAACCTGTAGTTGAGTACGAGGCTTGCCAGCAAACGTACCGCGGCGCAGGGATCGGCAGTTGCGGCAGGCGCAATTCCATTGCGGGAAACCGCCGCCGGCTGCCGTCCCCAAGATTTCTACTTGCATCCGCCCCGGTTAGATTGCGGCGCAGGCGTAAGAATTGATCTCGCAACCCAACGAGATTTCTTCAAATTGCGGATCGGTCCACTGCATAAGGATTTAAGTTTGCAGCCTCGTACTATTCCTTGTCAAGATGGCGAAACTCTCCTAATTTCAATCAGGCAGTTCCGCCGCGAGGCCAAGTTCAGCACCTAGATCATCCAGATCGCGATCAACGAAGCCGCATGCGAGTGCGGAAATACCGCAAGGGTCGCCATGCTGGCACGGAGCTCAGGAGGCACTTCGTTGTCGAGGTAACTGGAGATGTGTCGCCAGACCTCTTCGCAGTCATTTCGATGAGCCGTTTGGCCAAAGTCTTTTACAGTGCTCCTGCCGTTGATTGGTCCCTAGTGTATCGCAGCCACCAGACAAACACCTGAGTTCCTCGATTATCTGGGACTTCTCTGTGCCGGAACGGTTTCTTTTCCACACAACACAGGGGAAGCTGCGCAAGCATTGCCACAAGTGTGATTTGTGTGTGCCAAAAGTGTCCTGCCAAAGGAATCGGCCCAAGAGGCTGGGCGTTAACTCAGCCCATGATCGCAGCCCATGATTGCACCGGCTTGCACGTATTTGCAGGTATTTGGCAGTCTCCCGCAAACCTGTAAGTAGTTGTTGGTTCAGGTTGAACTAGGTCTGAAAAGGCTGGCGTCGGCGGTTCAACTCCGTCCCTGGCCACCACATTAACTCGGTCCGGCCCGGAGACATGGGTTACACAACGTACCGGTCACATGGGTGACACTTTTGGGCCGAACGGATTTTCGAGCGGTTCAAGCACCCGAGTCTCCAAATCGAAGTACCCCAAATCAT
>Ga0075433_10003574_pt1 | contig 12002 bp, 9 predicted proteins | sample RhiMethybrSRZTD2_FD_75299 | JGI IMG/M metagenome (GOLD analysis project Ga0075433, IMG submission 75299) | Populus rhizosphere microbial communities from Tennessee, USA - Rhizosphere MetaG P. TD hybrid SRZTD2 | ecosystem: Host-associated > Plants > Roots > Rhizosphere > Soil | place: USA... | reverse complement strand
GCCGTCCCCGGCCGCAGGGGGGCCGGCCGCATCTCCAGCGAGCGGCAGTCCACGAGGGTGGCGTGGCCCTCGCGGCCGGCGCCGATGATGAGGGGGTCCATGATCCCGCACCCGACGCCCACCCACTCGTTCTCCGCCCGCCGCGCGAGCTTGGCCATCGCCACCGGGTCCCAGGGGAGGCCGGAGACGGCGGCGAACGCCCTCGCGGCCGCCATCTCCAGGGCGGCCGAAGAGGACAGGCCGGCCCCGATGGGCACGTCGCCGGCGAGGACCCCCTCCCATCCCGCCAGCCGGTGGCCCGCTTCTTCCAGCGCCCACGCGGTCGCCTTCAGGTATTCCCACCAGCCCTTGCCGTCGTGGCGGAGCCCGTCGAGGCCGAAGGTCTTCTCCTCGGCGAAGTCGACGGAGACGGCGACGACCTCGCGGTCGCCGCGCAGGCGGAGGGCGATCCACACCGCGCGGTCGATCGCCATGGGCAGCACGAAGCCCTCGTTGTAGTCGGTGTGCTCGCCGATCAGGTTGACCCGTCCGGGGGCGCGCACGAGCCACGCGGGGCCCGTCCCGAAACGCGCGCGGAAGGCGGCGGCCACCTTCCCTGCGCTCCACGCCGCGCTCTGCGCCGCGCCCGCGCCGGCCATGCCTTGCTGCAACTTCCCTTCTCGAGTGCGGGAACTATATCATCCGGGTCGCGGAGGGTCCGGGCATGCAGATCATCGAGCCGCAGAAGGTGTACCCGGTGGTCGTGATCGGCAGCGGCGCCGCCGGCGGCATGGCGGCCTGGAACCTCACGCGCAAGGGCGTCGACGTCGTGCTCCTCGACGCCGGCGACAAGTTCGACCGGTCGAAGTTCTGGACCCACGTCCGGCCGTGGGAGGCGCGGGTGCGTCTGGCCAAGGGCGACCACCCGCCCCAGTTCTTCCTCGACACCAAGGAGCAGCCCTACCTCACGCCCGACGGCCAGCCCTTCGAGCTCATCCGCGTCTGGGGCCACGGCGGCAAGACCAACGTGTGGGGTCGCGTCAGCCTCCGCTACGCCGAGATGGACTTCAAGTCCGCCGAGCGCGACGGCTGGGAGATCCCGTGGCCGATCTCCTACGCGGACGTCGCGCCCTACTACGACCAGGTCGAGCAGATGATCGGGGTCTGCGGCGGCACCGACGACTCCGAGGTGCTGCCGGGCAGCAAGTTCCTCCAGCCGCCCCCGCGACCGCGCTGCGGCGAGAACCTGCTGAAGCGGGGGGCGACGAAGGTGGGGATCCCGATGGTGGCCGGGCGCCGCGCGAACATGACCCGCCCCACCCGCGGCTTCCCCGCGTGCCACTACTGCGGCAAGTGCGGGAGCGGCTGCGACACCGCGTCGTTCTTCTGCTCCGCGGACCACCTGCTGCCCTTCGCGCTGCAGACCGGCAAGCTGGAGATCCGGTCCAACTCGGTGGCGGCGCGCATCCTCGTCGACGACCGCGGCCTCGCGCGGGGCGTGCAGTACTTCGACCGCCGGACCGGTGAGGAGCACGAGGTCCTGGGCAAGGTGGTGGTGCTCGGGGCGAGCTGCGTCGACTCCACCCGCATCCTCCTCAACTCGAAGTCCGAACGATACCCGAACGGCATCGGCAACGGCTCCGACGTCATCGGGCGCTACCTGTGCGAGCAGATCCGCATCCACGTCAAGGGCTTCCTCCCCGACCTCTACGGCCAGCCGTGGCAGAACGACCGCGGCATCGGCGGCGAGCACATGTACATGCCCCGCTTCAACCACCGCCCCGGCTTCCACCGCGACTACCTGCGCGGGTGGGGCGCGCAGTTCTGGAACACCGGCTGCAGCACCGACGGCGTCAGCCACTTCGCCAACCGCTTGCCCGGCTTCGGCGCCTCGCTCAAGAAGGACATCAAGCGGCATTTCCCCGCCTGGTTCGAGTTCCATCCCTTCGGCGAGGTGCTGCCCTACGCGCACAACCGCATCACGGTGGACGAGAAGAAGACCGACCGCTACGGCGTGCCCCTCCTGAAGATCGACTACCGCATCGGCGAGAACGAGAAGAAGATGGCCGCCGACATGTACGACACCGTCGAGGAGATCTGCCGGGCGGCGGGAGCGGAGCTGGTGGTCTTCGAGCGCGGGGTCCTCGACAACAACGGCTCCGCGATCCACGAGCACAGCACCTGCCGGATGGGCGACGATCCCAAGCGCTCCGCGCTGAACAAGTTCAACCAGATGCACGAGGTGAAGAACCTGCTCGTGGTGGACGGGTCCGCCTTCACGACCGCGAGCGAGAAGAATCCGACGCTCACCATCCTCGCGCTGTCGTGGCGGGCCACGGACCATCTCGCCGAGGAGATCGCGCGCGGGAACCTGTAAGTGCGCTTCGGTCTCCTGGACTGGGCGATCACCCTCGCCTCCCTCGCGGCCACGGTATGGCTGGGGCTGCTCACCCGCCGGCATGTCGGGCGGATCGAGGACTACCTGGTCGCGAACCGGGGCATGGGCGTCTACGTGGGGACGGCGTCCCTCGTGTCCACCGAGATCGGGATCATCACCTACATGTACCAGGCGCAGTTCGGGTTCCTGGCCGGCTTCTCCGCCTTCGTGGTCGGCCTGATCACGATCGCGGTGTGCTTCGCGGTCGGCCGCACCGGCTTCGTGATCACGCCGCTGCGCGAGATGCAGGTGATGACCGTGCCCGAGTACCTCGAGCGGCGCTACGGCCGGCGCGTGCGCGTGCTCGCGGGCGTGATGATGGCGCTCGGCGGCTCGCTCAATCTCGGCATCTTCCCCATCATCGAGGCGCGCTTCCTCACGATCACCACCGGGATCCCCCCGCGCTACGTCACGTGGACGATGGCGGTCCTGCTCCTCGTCGCCCTCCTCTACACCGCGCTCGGCGGCATGCTCTCGCTGATGGTCACGAACTACCTCCAGTACGTGCTGCTCGCGGCGGGCACGCTCATCGTCACCGCCGCGTGCCTGTCGCGCATCGGCTGGTCGGGCATGACGGGGGCCGTCGTCGAGCACATGCACGGGCGCGGCCTCGACCCCTTCGCCGACCTCGGCGTCGGCCCCGCGTTCATCCTGTGGCAGGTGCTCCTCTGGGTGGCCTTCATGACGGTCTGGCAATCGGCGGCGATGCGGGCCTTCTCGGCGCGTGACGCGGCCACGGGCCGGAAGGTCTTCACGCTCACGAGCGTGCTCTTTCTCGGCCGGGCGGTGATCCCGATGGCCTGGGGCATCGCGGCCCTCGCCTTCTTCTTCGCCCGCGCGGCGCCGGTGACTCCCCTGCCCGGCGAGACGCCCGCCGCGGAGATGGCGCGGATGGACGCGGAGCTCGCCGCCGACTTCAAGCCCCTGCTCGACGAGGGACGGCTGGAAGTGCTGTTGCCACGGGTCGACCGGCTGGAGACGCTGGCCGAAGCCGCGCGCTCCGAGCCGCATGCGCAACGCGCGCGGGCGCGGCGCGAGGAGATCGGGATGGTGGCGATGCCCTGGATGGTCGCGGGCCTGATCCCCCCCGGATGGATGGGCCTGGTCATGGCGGGGATGCTCGCCGCGTCCGTGTCGACCTACGCCGGCTATTTCCTCGGCTGGAGCGCGGTGATCTCGCAGGACGTCGTGAGCCCGCTGCTGAGGCGAGAGCTGTCCGAGCGGGGCAAGCTGCGCCTGACGCGCGCGACGATCATCGCCCTCACCGCGTTCATCATGGTGTGGAGCCTCGTCTACGAGGTCCCCGGCCCCGCCTACTTCTACCTGCAGGTCACGGCAAACCTGTTCATGGCCCCCACGCTGCTCGCCATCGTGCTGGGCCTCTACTGGCGACGGGCGTCGGCGCTCGGCGCGTACGCCTGCTTCGTCCTGGGCGCCGCGGCCTCGCTCGCCTACCTCATCCCCGGCACGGGCCTCAGCGTGGGCGCCGCGGGCAACCTGAGCTGGGGCCTCGCCTTCGTCGGCCTCGTCGCCGGCTCGCTGCTCCGGCCCGGCCGCCCGGAACCCGCCGCCGGGCCGGGGGCGGCATGAGCTGGCTGACGCTGTGGGCGATCGTGTTCTACGTCTCCGTGGGCTCGTTTGCGCTCGTCTCCGCGCTGGTGGCGGTGCTCGGCTTCCGCGAGGTCCGCGAGCTGTTCCGCTCCTTCGCCGAGAAGCCGCGGGAGCGGCCGTGAGCGCGCTCGCGGCCACGCCCGCCCGCGATGCGCGCCGGCTGCTGCGTCCGCTCGCCCGGGAGATCGTCGCCCTCACGCGCGCCCTCGTCCGCGTGGACAGCGTCGCCGTCCCCCCCGACGGCCACGAGACGGCGGCGCAGAAGGTCCTCCGCAACGTCCTGAAGCGATACCGGATCGACGCGGAGCTGTACGACACGGGGTTCCTGAGCCGCTCCCGCCATCCCTACGTGCGGCGGGACCGCCGCTACGCGGGCCGACACAACCTCGTCGCGCGTCTGGCCGGACGCGGCCGGGGCCGCAGCCTGCTGCTGAGCGGCCACATGGACACCGTGCCCGCCGGCCGCGATTCCTGGAAGAGCAGCCCGTGGTCGGGCGCCGTCCGCAACGGCCGCCTGCACGGACGCGGAAGCTGGGACATGAAGGGCGGCCTGGCCGCGCAGTTCGCGGTGGCGATGGCCCTGCGCAGATCCGGCACCCGCCTCGGCGGCGACCTCCTGTGCGAGTCGGTGGTCGACGAGGAGTTCGCGGGCGGAGGCGGCACGCTCGCGGGCCGCTTGCGCGGCGACAACGCCGACGCCTGCGCGATCGCGGAGGGAACGAACCACGAGGTGGTGCGGGCCACGCGCGGTGGCCACTTCTTCGACCTCGTCTGCCGGGCGGGCGATCCGATGAGCTACTTTTCGAAGGACGAGGTCGTGAGCCCGGCGGTGCCCGTGGGCCGCTTGCTCGGCTGGGTCGACCGCTGGGCCGCCCGCCGGCGGACGGTCGATCCCGGCGAGCCCTATCGCGACTTCCCCGATCCCGCTCCCGTGCAGGTGCTGGCGCTGGAGGCGAACCGCTTCGATCCCGACGTGCCGTGGAGCGTGCCGCTCCTCGCGCGGGTGAGGCTCTACTTCCAGTTCCTGCCCCACGAGAACGTGGCCGCCGTCGTCCTCGAGGTGGAGGCGTCCCTGCGCGAGTTCTGCGCGCAGGATCCCTTCTTCCGCAAGTACCCGGTGGAGGTGCACAACGTCGTGGATCCGCCGCTGCTCGGCCACGAACTGGGCGCGACGCATCAGTGGACGCGGTGCCTGCACGGGGCGGCGGTGGCGATCCTGGGCGCGAAAACGAAGCTGTCGGCCTCGGAGTGGCCGTGCGACGCGTTCCTCGTGCAGCGCGAGTTCGGCATCCCCACGCTGCTCTTCGGCCCGCGGGGTGCGGGCAGCCACAACGCCAACGAGTACGTCGAGGTCGCCTCGGTGCTGCGCACGGCCGAGGTGTACCTCGCCGCCGCTCTGGAATGGTGCGGGTGAAACGATGAAAGCGGTCGTGATCGCGGCCCCGAACCAGGCGGCTCTCCGCGACGAGCCCGACCCGCGGCCGGGCGAGGGACAGGTCCTGGTCAAGGTCGGCGCCGTGGGCATCTGCATGAGCGACGTGGAGACGCTGAAGGGCACGCGGCCGGCGGCCTACGTCAAGTACCCGGTCATCCCCGGCCACGAGTGGGGCGGGACCGTGGAGCGTCTCGGTCCCGGCGCCGCGGGCGTGGCCGTGGGCGACCGGGTGGCGGTGGAAGGCCACAACTTCTGCCGCGCGTGCGAGTGGTGCCGGCGCGGCGAGACGAACCTGTGCGTCTCCTACAACGAGCTGGGCTTCACGCTCCCCGGCGGCTTCGCGGAGTACGTCGCCGTCCGGGCGGACCTCGCCCATCCCTTCGCGGACACGCTCCCCTTCCCGTCGGCGGCGATGGCCGAGCCGCTCGCCTGCGTCGTCCAGGGCGCGCGGCGCGCGACGATCGACCGGCGCGACACCGTCGTGGTCGTGGGGCCGGGAACGCTCGGCCTGCTCGCGGTCGGCTGGGCGGCGGTCTCCCGGCCCGCGCGCATCGTGGTGATCGGCGTCGACCGCGGCAACGAAGCGCTCGCCCGCCGCATGGGCGCCACCGACTTCCTCACCGTGGGCGACGACGCCGCCGGACGCGTGCGGGCCATGACGGGGGGCGCGGGTGCCGACGTCGTGTTCGAGGCGGCCGGCAGCGCGAGCGCGCTACCGCTCGCGCTCGACGTCGCGCGCCGCGGGGGCACCGTCGTCCTGTACGGCATCGCCGGCGGCGCCGGCCGAACGCAGCTCGAGGCGGACGTGTTCTGCCTGAAAGAGCTCCATATCCACGGTGTCTTCGCCTACACGAGCGCGAGCTTCGAGCAGGCCTTGCGCCTCATCGAATCGGGCCGGCTCGACGTCGGGCCGCTCGTCACCCACCGCTTCCCGCTCGCGGACTTCGAGAGGGCCTTCGACCTCCTCCGCCGGCGGCCGGAGCCGGTGGTGAAGGTCATCCTGGAGCCGTGATGTTCTGGACCGTCGCGGGCGCGGATCTGATCATTTGAGGTATTCCGCAAGCCACTCGATCCAGCGCTTGTCCACGTCCGCGGCGCGCACAGGGTCGCGAGGAAAGTGTCCAGGAACCGGATAGGCCACGAATTTCACCGGAACGCCGTTGTCCTTGAGGGCGTGGTACATCTGATACGACTGCGTGATCGGCACGCGCGCGTCGCCGGTGTCGCAAAGGATCAGCGTCGGCGTCTTGATGGCCGCCGACGACGTGATCGGAGACTGGTCGCGGTAGGCCTTCAGGTTGTTGCCGACATAGGGTGACGCGAAGCCGGGGAACCCATAGCGGTTGACGACATTGAAGTCGCCCAGCGCGTAGCTCTCCACGAGGTCGTTCACGGCGGCGCCGGATACCGCCGCCTTCCAGCCCGGGTAGTGACCGATGAGCCACGAGGTCATGTAGCCGCCGTAGGACCAGCCCGAGACCGCGATCCGCCCCGCGTCCACGAAGCCACGCTTCTGCACGTGCGCGAGCCCAGCCATCACGTCGCGGCCGGGCCCCGCGCCGGCGTCGTTGAAGATGGCACGCTGGTACGCGTTGCCCCGGTTGTCGCTGCCGCGGTAGTTCGGCGAGAACACGACCCAGCCTCGCGCGGCCATGAGGTGAGCCAGCGGGTTGAAGCTCGTCGTGGACGCCGCCTGCGGCCCGCCGTGGATCAAGAGGACAAGGGGATATTTCTTTGCCTTGTCGAAATCCGGGGGCAACGTCAGGACGCCGTCCTCCCGGAAGCCGTCCGGCCCCGACCATTCGATGGCTTCGCGCGCGCCGAGATCCAGTCCGGCGATCTCGTGGTTGAAGTCCGTGAGACGCCGCACGGCGGTGCCTCCGGGCGCGATGTAATACAGCTCGGTCGGCCGCCGCGGCTCGCTCCCCGCGAACACGATCCCACCGTCCCGGCCCACGTCGGCGTCCACGGAAAAGGACCACGAGGGACTCACCTCACCCAGATCGAGGGGCGTCGCCGCGCCGTTCACGGGTTGGTTCCAGAGCGCCACCCGCGTGCCGTCCATGCCGCCGACCAGGAGCGACTTTCCATCCGGCATCCAGGTGGCGTGCAGGACGTCCCGGTCCAGCGCGCGTGTGAGATCCGTGATGCCGCCGCCGGCCGTCGAAACGAGCATGATCTCGTTCTCGTTGTTGAAGTCGCCGTCGCGGGGCCGCCAGAAGCTGATCCGCGAGCCGTCCGGTGAGAAGACGGCGTGGCTGGAGAAGACCTTGTCGTCGTCGAGCGGGCGGAGTTGGCCGCTCTCGACGTCCAGGATCTGGACTCGCGCCTGGTCGAACGCCCCGAAGCTGGATCGAGGTTGCTGGGTGAAGAGGAGCGACCTGCCGTCCGGTGACCACGCGATGGGAATCGAGAACTCGCCCGTCGTCAGGCTTGGCGATCCCGAAGTCAGGCGCCGGGGCGCGCCACCGTCGGCGGACACGAGCCAGAGGTGGTACGTCGGTGCACGCTCGGTGGCCAGATAGTCCTCGTACTCCACCTCGAACGCGTCATCGTGGGCCTCGATCGCCTTCTTGTTCGGTGGCTCATCGGCCGCGACGTACGCCAGGTCCCGGCCGTCGGGACGCCAGGCGAATTGTTCTACGCCGGTCGTGGCGTCGCTGATCTTGCGCGCTTCTCCGCCAGTCATGGGCATGACGAAGATCTGGGGCTTCGCGTCCTTGCCGGCCCCCGCTTCGGCGATGAAAGCCAGCCGGTCGCCGCTGGGCGACCAGCGGGGCGATGACACTCCGTTGCGGCCGTAGGTGACTGCTCGCCACTGTCCGCTACGAATCTCGACCAGGACCAGCTCGCTGTCCCAGCGGTCGTCGGGAACGTTGGCCCGCGATACGACGCAAACGATCGATTTGCCGTCCGGCGCGAGGTGCGGATCTGCCACTCGCATGATCTTGTGGAGGTCAGCGATCTCCATGCGGCGGCCTTCGGCGGCGGCGGTGAGCCCAGCACATCCGGCGACAAGCGCGAGCGATGTATAGATCCAGACGCAGATCGGCTTCATACAGGCTCCTCGGTCATTGGGCGAATGGCTTATCCGTCCCCGGACGGATAAGCCGATGGGGACGCGGCCTGGTCGCCGCCCCGAGCTTCTTCTTCTCGACCTTCTCCAGGAGCAAAGTCACGGCGCGGTCGAAGATGTCAGAAAGCCAGGTCCGAAGCTCAGGGCCTCACGAAAAAAATCGTCCGCCGTCAAGGTCACCCTCGAGCCGAGGTGAACCTGCTCACGGCCGCGTAGCAGGTCCGCGCGGTCGCGGCCGGGTCGGCCTTCTGGATCGCGGGATCGAACAGCTCCACGCTGAGGGCGCCCGCGTAGCCGATCCTCCTCAGCGCCTCCACCACCTTCGTCAAGGGAATGACGCCCGTCCCCGGCGGGATGCGGTCCGCGTCGACGAGCAGCTCGCGCGGGACCGAACCCGGCACGTCGTGGAAGTGGACGTGCTCGACCTCTCCCGGCCGGAGCTCGGCGAGGTCCTCGAGCTTGCTCACGCCGGCGTAGAAGTGGAAGGTGTCCAGGCAGAGGCCCACGTTCGCCTGCCCCGCCTGCCGCATCACCTGCAGCGCGGTCCGAAGCGATCCGAGCAGGCGGGAGCGCGCGATGAACTCGAGCGCGATGCGGACGCGGTGCGGTGCGGCGATCTGGGCGAGCGCCACCAGCCGCTCGGCCGCCACCGCATGGTCGTCGCGGCTCGGCGTCGTCTCCACGTAGTCGAAGATCACGAACCGCGGCACGCCCAGCGCCTCGGCCAGCGCGAAGTGGCGGCTGAGCTCGTCGCGGCGTTCGGCCGGACCCGGAGCGTTCCGCCCGAGAAGGTTGCCGGCCGCGCAGGCGGACACGGGGGTCAGGGCGGCGTCGCGCAGCCGGGCCACGATGGCCGGCGGCGCCAGGCCGAGCCCCTGCAGCTTCGGGAACCACAGCTCGACATGGCGGAAGCCCGCCTCGTGATAGGCCGCGCACTCGGCGTCGAACGCCGCCCCGAGCGTCGTGACCTGGTTGATGCAGGGCAGCAGCGTGGGCGCGGGCGCCGCCGACGCACTGAGCGCCGTGACCGCCGCGGTCCCGGCCATGAAGTCGCGCCTTTTCACAGCTCCCCCCGCCGGCGGGCGTCCGCGATGTACCGGGCGGTGCGCACCGCCAGGGCCATGATCGTGAGCGTGGGGTTCTTCTCCGGCAGCGTGACGAACGGGCTGCCGTCCACCACGAACAGGTTCGGCACGTCGTGGGCGCGGCAGAACGGGTCCAGCACGGAGGTCCGGGGGTCCGCTCCCATCCGGCAGGTGCCCGTCTCGTGGCTGGCGAGGCCGCCGAGACGGTCTTCGCAGAAGAACATCTCGACGCGCGCCTGATCGTAGACGGCGGAGAGCCGATCCATCATGTCCGCGAACAGCGCGCGATCGTTGTCGCCGAACTCGAAGCGGACGGCGGGCGAGGGGATCCCGTAACGGTCGGGGCGGGACGCGTCCACGGTCACGCGGTTGCCCGCCTGCGCGATCACCTTCGCGAACCCGCCCATCTGCAGGAGCGCCGGCTGCAGGCGCTTGACCTCCGCCTTGAACGCGGGGCCGAACCCGCGCACCCGCGACGCGTGGTGCGGGAAGTCCAGGTCCGCGTACTGCACCTGGGCGCCGAACGCGCCGGCGTACTTCCCGCCGCCCGCGATCGCCGGCCGCGGGATGTAGGAGTGATCGAGGGCGCCGCGCGCGCCCCGCCGTGCGCCGGATCCCGCCAGCTGCGTCAGATAGCCGTAGAGCGTACCCACGGCGTGCCCGGTCAGATACCGGCCGACGGCGTCGCTGGAGTTGGCGAGGCCGTTGGGGTGGCGCGCGCACGCGGAGTTGAGCAGCAGCCGCGCGGACTCGATCGAACCACAGCTCACCACGAACAGGCCCGCGGCGACCTCCTCGTCTCTCCTCGTCTGCCGGTCCACGACCGAGGCGGCCCGCACGAGCCCGTCGTCGCCCACCAGGAGCTGGCGCACGAGCGCGTTTGTGCGCAAGGTCAGACGGCCGGTGGCGAGGGCGCGCGGGAGCAGCGTGTTCGGGGTCGTGAAGATGGCGCCCACGTCGCAGCCGAGCATGCACCGCCCGCAGTAGTGGCAGGGCATGCGCAGGCCGCCCCGACCCACCTGCATCGCCTTTCGGGTGGGGATCAGCTGGAGGCCGGCCCCGCGGCATGCGACCGCCGCGATCTGCTCCGCGCAGCGCATCGGCGGCGGCGGGCCCGAGAACTCGCCGTCCGGCAGGACGGCCAGGCCCTCGCGCGTGCCGCAGACGCCGATCGTGCGCTCCACGTAGGCGTAGTGGGGAGCGAGGTCGTCGTACGAGATCGGCCAGTCCTCCTCGATCCCGCTCCGGCTGCGCTCGCGAAAGTCGTCGGGCGAGAAGCGCAGGCACACGGCGTTCCAGTGCACGCTGCGCCCGCCGAGCACGCGGATCCGGTCCACGTTGATCGCGGGCGTCTCGTAGCGAACCTCGCCGTCGATCCCGTCCGGATAGTAGGGCGCCTGCCGTTCCGCCCAGGTGCCCCGGTGCTTGAACGCGGAGGGGGACAGGTGCGTCAGCGCGCCGGGGGTGACGGCCTCGCCGGCCTCGACGAGCAGCACGCGGGCGCCCGCCGCCACCAGCTCGTGGGCGACGAACGCTCCCGCCGGCCCCGAGCCGATCACGCACACGTCGTGAATCGCCATCCGTCAGCCGTGCAGGATGCCGCGCTCGAGGGCGGTGGTCACCGCCTCCGTGCGATCGTCCACGCCGAGCTTGGAGAGGATGTTGCTCACGAACCACTTCGCGGTGCCGCTCGTGATGTTCAGCTCGTGAGCGATCTCGCCGTTCGTCCGTCCCTTCGCCACGAGCTTCAGCACCTCGATCTCTCGTGACGTCAGGCCCGCGCCCGGCCCGCGGTCGGAGAGCCGGCTCGCGATCTCGGGCGGGATCCGGCGCAGGCCGGCGGCCACCGCGCGGACCGCCCCCACGAGCTGGCTCGGCGGCGCGCTCTTGAGAAGGTATCCCTGGGCGCCCGCCGCCAGCGCCCGGTGGATGTCCTCGTCACCCTGGTAGACGGTCAGCGCGATGAAGCGGCTGGCGGGAAACTCGGACCGGATCGCTTCCATGACCCCGATCCCGTCGAGCGAGGGAAGCCCGAGGTCCACGAGGACGAGATCGGGCCGGAGCTTGCGGTAGAGCTCGATGGCCTGCCGTCCGTCTCCGGCCTCACCGACGACGGCCATATCGCTCTCCGCGGCGACGACCGCGGCCACCCCCTGCCGCACGAGCGGATGGTCGTCGACGATCAGGACCCGGATTGGCTGTCCGTGCGCCACCGCGACTGCCGGATTCTATCCTTCGGCCGTGGGTTTATCATGCGCGGCGGGCGTGACGCTCCCGCGCTCCGTGGTGAACGTATGGGAAGGCATCTCGCTTCCCGGTGGGTCGGTTTCGTCGGTCTGGCGCTGCTCGCCCCCGCGCCGCTCGTCGCCCTGGACCCGG